>Ga0209514_10001056_pt1 | contig 51288 bp, 62 predicted proteins | sample Subgrocontami58m_FD_187452 | JGI IMG/M metagenome (GOLD analysis project Ga0209514, IMG submission 187452) | Subsurface groundwater microbial communities from S. Glens Falls, New York, USA - GMW37 contaminated, 5.8 m (SPAdes) (version 3) | ecosystem: Environmental > Aquatic > Deep subsurface >... | reverse complement strand
TGGACTGTTTTATACTCACCATACACCTTTTTCTTTGGAAAACCCATTCAGCGAAGAAGTTTATGAGGATTTAAATAAGTTTGCAATATCGTCTCCTTTTCCAGAACGAATTAAATCTAAAGACAATCCACCAAGCTCGTGGGGAAAAACAACCCACGCATCTGTCTCATGGACATAGAAATCAGGTTTTAATTTCTTTCCTTTTGTTTCGTTTTTTGTTGGTTTGTAATAGACTGTCGCAATTCGAATATCTGTTGGAGTATTAAACCGTGCCCGCTCTCGTAAAACTTCGAGTACTTTCTGTAAACTTAAACCAGTATCAAACACATCATCCACAAAAAGAATCTTACTTTCAGGCACAACCCGTTCCACAATATACTCCAATTGGTCGACAACAATTTCTTTATTTGCTTTATCAACTTTAGTGTTGTCATATCGTTTTGTGCGAATTGCAATGTGATCTGTTTTTACACCATGATAAGTCAAGAATTCTTGAACGGCAATACCTACTGGCGTGCCGCCCCTCCATAACGCCACAACATAATCTGGTTTGAACCCGGAATCGAGGATTTGTCTTCCTAACCTATAAGAATCAAGTAGCAAATTATCTGCGCTTACAAAGATTTTTCCCTCAACGATACGATTTTCAGTCATAAACCCAGTTATGATTGCCAATTTATAATATTTTCCTCCAAAAAGTACAAAACTCAGAAACCTTTATATCCAATTACTACTTTCTATTATCTATGTCTTTAGTAGAAAAGAAGTGGTGGCGGAAGTTAGTTAAGGCAGAACCAGAACCAAAAGTAGATGTTTCTAAAGATATTACTGCCGTACTTGAATTCTTGCAAGATCTTTCTAAAGCGCCAAAGAGTCTCCTCGCCGATATGAAAAGGCTGCAGGATTTAGACGCCGAAAGTCATGTCGCTAAATCCGGATTGCTTCAGGTTAATCTTGAAACACAAGCTAAAATTCTCGAAAAAATAATTGATGGTTATGAATCATTGCAGAATGATACTGATATTAATGGAATTCGTGTCAAGCGGGTTGTAGCCCAATTTCTCCAGAAAGCTCAACATGCGGGTTTAAAAGATCTTGTTGAGAAGAAAAAACAAGATAAAAAATGGCAATGTCAGTGGTGAAATGGCCCATTCAAAAGTCCTATTAATTATTTTCAATACTCGAAATCTTTAAAAGCAAGTGCTTTTACTCTTTTAATCATGGTGTGCAAATATAGAGGAGCAATCCTCCTCGTTGTAGTACTATTATTGTTCTCATTTATCGTCGTAGCTGAAGATTTACCGCTAGAAAACAATACCCCTAACATTAGTGAGTCCAGCGAACCAACTCCGGCTCTCGTACTAGTTCCACTTTCCGTTTCCGTCACTGCTAATCCTCTTTCTGGAACAGCTCCTCTTAAAGTTCAGTTTATTACTGCCTCTACCGGCAAACAGCCATTAACTTATCAATGGGATTTTAATAATGATCTTCTTCCAGAAAGTTCTGCACAAAATCCTTCTTTCACATTTGAAAATGCTGGGACATATAACGTCTCTCTTCTTGTAACGGATGCCGACGGAAGTAAGGGAACACAAAACACCATCATCACCGTTACTAACTACGATAGTGGTCTTAATCTCTCTTCTTATTTTCCAACAACCGTCACCAAAGGACAGAATCAGATCACGTTTCTTGTTGTTAACAACGGTAAAGAGTCGCTTCATGATCTTGCTGGTAAACTAATTGTTGACGGCGTCCAACATTTGAGCTCAACGGCAATTTCGTTATTAAGACCAGGTGATCAAGATTCTTTCACTATCAATGCTATGTTTCTCAAATCAGGTAATATCTCAGGAATCGTTAAAGTACAGGATAAGAGTTTTCCTCTCTTGATTAGTGTTAAAGAACCTGTCTCGTATAATGCTGATGAATTGCAAGCCGCTTTCCAGAAAATCAAAGAAGCGTTCCAACTTCAAGAAACTTTGTACACTGATAAAAAAGCAGACGGCTATCTTGTCAGTGAAATTTATGATAAAGTGAAGACGGTGCAGAAACAAATTCAGGACATTCAGCAGCAGCTCTTAAGCAATAAATTAGCAGATGCCAAATTAAGTATTGATCTCGCCAATTCTACATTAGAAGACTTAACTCACGATTTAGAGAATGCTAAAAAAGAGAAACAATCGCCATTAATCTGGGTTAAAGACAATGCCGTTGCGTTGGCTGCCATTGTTGCCGCTTCCGGAACATTAAGTGGTGTTTTAATCAAAGTGAAGAACAAAGCTTCGAAGTTAGGTGAGAATGTCAAGATGAAGATTAATACTCCTGCTCGCAAGAAAGAAGATGAGGAAGTATCTTCAACGATCGCTTCTGTTGAGAAGAAAGAAGAAAAGAAAGTGTAGGTTTGATTTCTCTTTTCCTATTCCCTAACCGTTCTCCAAATATCTTCTTTAAGATCCATTTGTTCCATATACTCTCTTATCCCTTTCTCTAAAAGAACTCTTTTCTCTTTAACAGGCGCATCAACCAGTTCATAACACTCCGCAAAAACGAGATATGCTTCAAGTGGAGCATTCCTCACCAGTTGCAATTGATGATAGAGAGTTGTACCAAGTAATCCATAGAATTGCTCTAATGCGGAAGCATCAGATTTAGCTAATAATGTGACCAGCGGTCTTGCTTCATCCAGAAAGAGTCGTAGTTCTTCTCGTGGCAAACTATCATTCAAGTAAGATAGCGCTCTTTCTAAGTTATCCTCCTCTGGACACACCAACTCATATTGCATAATAATAAGGAAAGCGCTCTCTCTATGATCAATTCATTAAGTAGAAGAGAACTAATGCACAAATATCTGATATTTCTCTTTACCTTCAATCTCCGAAAGAATTCTCTTAATAACAACTTGTTTCGGATTAGGCAGCAACTTCACCCGTTCTTTGAGATCGTCAAAACTAGCAAAAGGTTTTACTTTCCGCGCTTCTAGGATTTCCCACATGTGTTTCTTACCTAAACCTGGCAATAATTCTAACTGGTGCATACGCATACTCAACGGCTGTGCCTTATTAAAGAACTGGATAAATCGTTGTTCTTCTTCATTTACCACTCTTTCAACCGCGTGCTGCAGCTCATTCGCTGCTGTAGAAGTTAGTTTCTCTTGTGAAATCTTGCCTTTAACATGATGAATTTCATCTCTCTTCCCATCACCAATATAGACTTCTTGCTGTGGTTGGAGAAAAACGCCTTTCTTAGGAATAAGTTCTAGAACTGAAAGATGACCAATTCCCAGTGCTTGTGCTATTGGTGTTTTTATCATTCCATCATCAAAAGCATAGCCGTGTGGCAGGAAGTCCAGGACGATTGCTCGATCCTCTCGAATTTCCGTTTTTTGGGGTTGTTGTTCTTGTATCATGTTAATCTAGTCTCACTATTCTTTTAGAATTAATAAAAATTGCGGTTTTGGAGACAAGACAAAGATCGCGGTTTTAGACCGTCTCTTTGACTGCCGCCACGATCCCGTCTTGATCTTTTTTGGGCAAGCTCAGGGGATAGGCTTGTAAGACTATCTTGAGCTCGTTTGCCGTTTCCGGCAAGAAATCGATAATTTTCGTAAAATGTTCTTCACGAAGACGAGTTAAATTTAATTCTTGTAATTTCTTTAATAACTTCTCTTTCTTCTCTGGACTCAACGTAACAAAGTTTTCCACATATTCTTTCGCTTTACCTGAACGGTAGTTTAGTTCGGTATCGCGTTCTTGCATCATTTCCAGCGCTGTCTTTACTTCAACGAGCGTCATTGGTTTTGATTCAACGAATTGTGGATTAACCATTTTTTAATATTTTATTTGATATATTTGTTTAATATAATTATCACTTACTTATTTTGCTCTTACCAGATGAATTGGATGAACAAAGATTGTTTTCTCTTTGTTTCCGTCGTATATCTGAACTTCATAACAGGCACCGCTCATTTTACCACTAGCTGTTCCAGTCAAACCATGAAAGCGTGGATGGAAGCGTCCCTTAACAACGTTTCCTTGGATTTTTAAGCCAACTTTATCTCCCGCTGCGAAGGTTTGAAAATACTTACTTAAAGGTATTTTACCCCGTTCGCGGATATTCTGTTGGATTTTGAACTTACTCTTTCGATATCTTGAACCAATACGTTTTACCATTTTATGTTTAGATTAAGCGCTGATTTATAAAGATTTCCTTACTCCTTATCAAAAGTGATCGTTCCGGGATTTTTATAGACTGCTGGAAGTTGCACTGTCTTTTCATCTCCCCTTTCATCAAGAACCGTATAACGAATTGGTTTAGCCATAAATGTTTTACTCAATCTTCCTATTTCTTCCGTTGGCGCAGAGAAAGAATCACCAATATTTGCTCCAATATCTCCTTCTGATTGAAGGTAAAACACTTCTGTTGCTGGATCTTTGTGATGATGTGTTACAAACCAATCTAAAGTATCGTATTCTGTTTGACTAACATCCATTTGATAGAGATGCATTTGTGATCCTGGTCGTGCGATGTCGCTCGCTTTTCGTTCAAGCCAGCCCAGTGCTCCTTGACGTCCAGCGGCATAACCAGTTATGATATTGCCATACAATTCTTGTTCATCGGTTACTTTACCATGAAGAACAACATTATGTGGTCCTCTATTCCCAGCTAGGTAGGTGATTCCAAAAGCAACAACTACGGAACCGAGAGCTAGACCGATTTTCTGTGTGAGGGATAGATTTTGTGTCATATCTAATCTCTGTGTCTGTTTCTATTTAAATATTTCTAATAGATTTTACTTCTCAGTAACAAATTCATCCAAAGATTTAAAAAACAGCTCCCTCGCTAAGAGAAAATGCCCATTCCTTTAAACCAGTTTGATGAATTTAGTCAGTGGAAGAATAAACCGATAGAAGATTCTCTCGACGAATATAGTCGAATGAATGGCGGACAATTAGAATCTGCTGTCGTTTCTCTCACCAATTACCATAGTGGACGTCAAGCCAAGCTTGTCGGGGCAATTCATATCGGTTCACCAGCATATTATCGAACAGTAGCAGATGAACTTGCTACGCAAGATGTTGTTCTCTATGAGGGTGTTAAACGTAAGCAGGATTCTAGTTCGCTTCATTTATTTTCTGCGTTTTCGCGAGTTAACTTTGATGAGCTTTATCGTTCCATTGCTCAAGAGATGACCACGATTCAAAAAAGAAAATTTGATCTGGAATATCTTGCCCTTGCACTTGATGAATTAATAACTAATCGCCCACCACCACCCAAAGTATGGTCTCTTGCTGCACCCCATCTTAGTTGTATCTCCCAGGGTGAAGCTTTTGATTATCATAATCTTCCTCAACATTGGATTAATGCTGATCTTTCAGTCGACCAATTATCTCGCGATTGGAAAGTTATTTTTTCTCGTGAAAACTTAAAACTATTTGGACTCTCTGCTTCCATCAAGAAGTTGGGTCTTCAGAGAGTTGCAGCAATGGCTGCTCAGAGTTTGTTAGGCAATCTTTCTCAACCCCGTAAAGAGAGGTCGGCGACAGTACATCTGCTTCGAGAACAAGAATTTTTTAACTGTTTAGCTGACGTTGAAGCTGAACAGAAAGCTCAACAGATCGGCATTTTTTATGGCGTCGGTCATCTTGGAAACCTAGAATCTGGTCTCATTGACCGTGGCTACGAAAGAACATCAATCAAATACGTTCCCGTAGTGTGGAAGAAATGGACGCTTCGAGAAGTCGTTGAGAAAGTCCTCGCAGAAGACGGAAAACTAAAAACACCAACACCATGAACTTTTACCAAGAACTCTTCGCCGAACTGCAAAAAAAAAACATCAGCGAGTTAGCACTCACCAAACTCAAACGTAATCTTGCTCTCAAGCATCAATTAGAAACAATTCCATCCAATATCGACGTTCTTCTGCACGCTGAAATCAAAGATATTCCCTTTCTCAAGAAGAAACTCATAACTAAACCAGTAAGAACGATCTCCGGTGTTTCACCCGTTGCCATCATGACTAGACCAGACAAATGTCCACATGGCAAATGTACATTTTGTCCCGGCGGATTGAATTCTCCTTGGGGAGATGTTCCACAATCCTATACTGGTCACGAGCCAGCAACGATGCGCGGAATGAGGAATAATTATGATGCATACCTCCAAGTCCTGAACCGTCTTGAACAATACGTTCTTCTCGGACACACCTTTGACAAAATTGAAATCATTGTTATGGGCGGCACATTTACGGCTACAGAAAAATCCTACCAGGAAGAATTTATTCTTGGTTGTTTTCAAGCGATGAATGATTTCTCAGTATTATTCTTTGAAAAAGATGGTGAATTTAATTTTGTTACTTTCAAAGAATTCTTTCAGCTTCCTGGCGGATTACACGATGAACAGCGTATTAACAACATTAAAGAAAAACTAATCGCGTTCAAGCAACGTAAACAAACAACTCTTGAGGCCGAACAATTAATCAACGAAACTTCCTCAGTCCGTTGTGTTGCTCTCTGCATCGAAACAAAACCCGATTGGGGCTTTCTTGAACAGGGAAATGAAATGCTCCGTCAAGGCTGCACTCGCGTCGAGTTGGGTGTCGAATCTGTCTATGACGATGTTTTGAAAGAAGTTCATCGCGGTCACACCACTGCCGATTCCATCAAATCAATTCAAATTCTTCGTGATCTTGGTTTCAAAATAAATTTCCATTACATGCCTGGTCTACCGCTAACAGATCGAGAACGCGATATTGCCGGGATGAAACAACTCTACGATGATCCTGCCTATCGTCCCGACATGATCAAATTCTATCCCACGATGGTTGCTCCTGGTACGGCTCTTCTTCATCAGTGGAAGCAAGGAAAATTCACCCCCATTGATACTGAAGAAGCTGCTCAACGTATTGTCGAAATTAAAAAGATCATTCCAGAATACTGTCGCATCCAACGTATTCAACGTGATGTACCAACCAAATACTGGGAGGCAGGAGTTGGTCTTACTAACTTTCGTCAGTACATTCATCAAAAATATACCGTTCATTGTCGTTGTATCCGTTGTCGAGAACCCAAAGGCAAAGATATCGATTGGGAAAATATTATGCTCAAAGTTATTGAATATGAAGCTTCTGCTGGAAGAGAATTCTTCATCGCTGCTGAAGATCCAAAAAACGACATTCTTCTCGGCTTTTGCCGCTTGCGTTTTCCATCACAATTTCTCCGACCAGAAATAACTCCTTCTTCAGCGTTAATTCGTGAATTACATGTCTATGGAACGGCTACTGCGATTGGTGACGAAGGTCTTGTTCAGCACAAAGGCTGGGGTACAAAATTGGTTGAGAAAGCTGAAGAAATTGCCCGAGAACACGGGAAAGAGAAAATGGTTGTTATCGCTGGCGTTGGAGTAAGACAGTATTATCAAGATAAGTTGGGGTATCACAAGGAAGGACCGTATGTGGTTAAGTTGATTGGAATAGTTACTCCAAAGTAGTATTTTTGTCAAAAGATTTATAAATGATCCTCGTTCTATCTCACTATGATCCAAACTAAACGCGTAGCTCTGTATCATGGAATCTCTCCTGTAATTGGGGATACTAAACTACAACCACTGATTCAACAAGAAAAACAGTTTTGTGCTGTTTTCGATCGGGGTATTGAATGCTTCAGTATCGATGATTTCGTTGCTGCCGGCGCTTTGTTCGAAGAATATAGTCGCTCTCCTCTACCTAATTATCATAATATTCGACCATTCCTTATTGATAAACAAGGAATTGTTTCCTTTCCAGAAAGCTTGCTCGGTGACTGCACCGCAAAAAATCTTGAAGAGAACGGTTACCGCGTCGGTGGATTCTTCTTTGATGAAGCCGTTTCCGGTTTAGTCTTGGCTGGACTTCGTGATCTTGGTTACTCAGTTGAAAGAAAATATGAAGAGAAAAGAGGAGTATTGTAAAAAGGAGGAAATTAACATGAAAAATATTGAATCATTAGCTGAATCTTATAAACGCGCACGAGAAACAGAAAGAAGGTTTACATTCGAAATACCAACGGCAGCTTATAATGCTCTTTTAGATCGGTACGGGCTTCGAAATAATGGAGATATAAGTCCTGTTGAGGGCGGATTTATTTCAACTAAAGCTCGGCGTGTTAGTCCTTACTTCAGTTCTAATCTAAATCGAACACCGATGGTTCGCGGCACACTTATCGTTTCTGCTCTTTCTGAAGAGAGAAGAGACTTGCTTTCAGACAAAATCATGGGTTACTTTCGTGATAACCGAGTTGGTTTCAATTTTGAATTAGTTTCAAATTATGAACCTCCCAGTGGAAAAAGATTAAAACCACTCTATCTCGAGGATTAAGTCCTACCATGACACTCTTCCTTATTGGCTTGGGTTTAAGTACGGAAAAAGACATCACTGTTCGCGGTTTAGAAGCAGTCCAAAAGAGTGATCTAATCTATTTAGAAGATTACACATCTCTGCTCCAATGTTCTTTTGAAGATTTAGAAAAATTCTACGGCAAGAAAATAATTCGCGCAGATCGCAATCAAAGCGAGCAAGGTATTACCCTCATTCTCGAGCAAGCCCAAACAAAAAATGTTGCTTTCCTTGTTGTCGGCGATCCTTTATCAGCCACAACCCACGTTGAAATTATCAAACAAGCGCACGATCTTAATATTGAACTAGAAATTATTCCAAACGCTTCCGTCTTAACAGCTGTTGGCATGACTGGTTTACAATTATATAAATTTGGCAAAACAACGTCCATTCCTTTTGTTGAAGATCATCCAAATTTAGAAACGCCGTACAATGTCATCAAAGAAAATCAATCACTTGGTCTGCATACGTTATGTTTACTCGATCTCAAACCTGGGGAAAACAAATTCATGACAGTTCCAGAAGCAATCGCTATTTTAGAAAATATTGAACAACACAAACAAGAAAAAATAATCTATGATAATCTTCTTGTTGTTGGATGCGCTCGTCTCGGTTCGAAAGATAGAATCATTAAATCCGGAACTATTCAGGAACTAAAGTCAGTAGATTTTGGCAAACCACCACAATGTTTAATCATTCCCGGAAAATTACATTTTGCCGAAGAAGAGATGTTGGGATTGTGGAAATAAAATGAATTCTGGTCAACTCCCCAATGATCCCGTTCAATCAACCTACCAAAAGGCACTAGAAATGATTTTTCATTATACTGGTCTCGAACTAACATTAATCGAGAAAGTTCATCTTCGTCGCCTCGCAGCTGGAGCTCATACTCGTTTGCAAACAGTCACAACTTTGGAAAATGCGTTCCATCCAACATTTGAAACCATCGGCCTATTTCTTCACGATTATTACAACACTCCTGCATTTCATACCTGTGATTACATCTTTTTAGCTGAAACTCGCCGGAGATTAATTCGAGAACGCGGTTATGACTCTTTAGCTGAATTCTACAAAAAGAAACAAGAAGAATATCACACCCTACAAAGAAGAGAAGAAGCAGAATTCTAAAGATCGTTTAATAAAATTTAAAAAAACAAAAATAAAAAAAAGAAATTAAACTATTCTAAAACAAGCTCTTCAATCCATACGCCACAAACAACGGCGCAAAGACGATCGCAAATGTATTGATAACTTTAATCAACGCATTCAACGCTGGTCCGGCTGTGTCTTTGAATGGATCTCCAACGGTGTCTCCGACAACTGCTGCTTTGTGAGCATCGCTGCCTTTGCCACCGTACTTGCCTAATTCAATGTACTTCTTAGCATTATCCCATGCTGCACCGGTATTTGACATGAACAGAGCCATCAGTAAACCTGACAGAATTACGCCCATAATCAAACCACCCAGAGCTTGGATTCCTAAAAAGAAGCCAACCAGTAATGGAGCAGCGATCGCAATAACCGCTGGCATGATCATATTGCGCAGAGCTGCCTTTGTCACAATATCAACACACTTACCATATTCTGGTTTTGCTTTCCCTTCCATTAAGCCTTTGATTTCTTTAAATTGGCGTCGTACTTCAACAACGATTTTGTGCGCACTGCTTCCTACTGCCGTCATACACAAAGCAGAGAAGAAGAACGGTAACATTGCTCCGATAAACAAGCCAACGACAACTGCCGGATTTGTCAGCAAGAACGTCACCGGTGCTCCTAAAGAATGTCCGATTTCTTCTGTAAATGCCACAAACAGCGCTAGTGAAGCCAGAGCTGCCGAACCAATTGCGTATCCTTTGGTTACAGCTTTGGTTGTATTTCCTACTGCATCTAAAGCATCAGTTGTTTCACGCACTTTCTTATCAAGTTCAGACATCTCCGCAATACCACCAGCGTTGTCTGTAATTGGGCCATAACTATCAAGCGCGATAATCATCCCCGTTAATGATAACATTGCCACTGCTGCAATTGCTACACCATACACTCCTGCAAGAAGATATGCCGCAATGATTCCACCACAGATAACTAAAACAGGAACAATCGTTGATTGCATTCCAAATGCTAAACCCGAGATTAAATTCGTTCCCGCCCCGGTAACTGAAGCTTCAGCAATTTTCTGTACTGGCTTGTACTTAGTGCTTGTGTAATACTCCGTTATCACATTAATTAACAGCGTTATCAATAAACCAACAAGTGTTGCATAGAACAACTTCATGGAATTTCCCGTATAGCGTGTTACAAAGTAGAATCCTACTGCTGAGACAACTCCAGCTGCAATCAATCCTTTGTAGAGTGCTGCCATGATATTCTTTGATTTACCTAAGCGTACAAACCACATTCCGATGATTGAACCGACGATCGCAACACATCCAAGTAATAATGGATATTCTACGGCAAATTTGTATGTTCCAGAAACGGACGGCATTAACGCCAATAACATCGCTGCTAAAAGAGTAACAACATACGTTTCATAGAGATCTGCACCCATTCCTGCACAATCACCTACATTATCTCCTACATTATCGGCGATCGTTGCAGGGTTACGTGGATCATCTTCAGGAATTCCTGCTTCAACTTTACCAACAAGATCAGCACCAACATCTGCTGCTTTGGTATAAATTCCACCACCAACGCGGGCGAAGAGAGAAATTAATGATGCTCCAAAACCCAAGCCAATTAACATTGCTGGATCTTTGAAGATGGAGTAAAAGATACTAATTGCTAACAGCGCTAATCCTACAACGGCCATTCCTGTCACAGAACCGCCTTTGAACGCCACATCCAATGCTTCTTTCAAGCCTTTCTTCGCTGTTTCTGCTGTTCGTACATTTGCACGAACAGAAATACTCATCCCAATAAACCCAGAAACACCGGAAAGAACTGCCCCTAACAAGAAGCCAGCGGCGATTTGCCATTTAAACAGCAAACCTAACAGCACCGCAATCAACACTGCAAAATAAGCAATCGTCTTGTATTGCCTTTTCATATAGGCCATTGCCCCTTCTCTAATGGCATCAGCAATCTCCTGCATTCGCGGCGTTCCTGGGCTTACTTTCAGGATGCGGAATGATAAATAACCTGCATACGCGAGAGCGACTAGGCCCATCACGACCGCTAACAATCCTACATTAATCATGGTAAAAACACCTCACTATTTACAAAATGGGTTTAGAAATTCGTGTTTGATTTATATAATTTTTGATGCTGTGGTCAGAAAATTCATCTCTCATTCTTCTTTTGTAAATTCAAAATCGGGGGGAGTATTTATAAATAATTATCAGTTTTTTGTAAAACAGTACAAACTATTGAGGTAATTCAAGAATGGCAGAAGATCTTCAAGCAAAAATATTGAATACACCTGATATTGAATGTCGAGGAGTTCCGACATATCACGGTCTTTCTCTTCCAGAACCGGTAGCAGCATTGTTAACCACGCGGGTAGATGGAACTGTCGAGGTAGCTTGTCCTTACTATGTAAGGTCTAATGAAGGCAGAGAAACATGGGGCGACGGAGTGGATAAAGGAACATGTCGGGCTTCTGAAAGAGGTAATGGTCTTTGCACATACAGAAAAATAAAGCCAGACTCAATGATTTAATCTTTTTTCTATTTCCTATTTTTAGTTTTCAATAACATTTTTAATATTTCTCAAAAACAAAGCAGCATTCTGCATTGACTGACTTGCTGGTTCTTTATTAGCTTGGGGGATGGTCTGATATGTAAAATGACCTCTCTTCCATTTCTCTTCTTTAAAGATTTGCAATAATTCATCAGCTCTTACAATCATTTTCTTATAGATTGTAAGGAGTTTAGTATCCAATATTCCCGAATCAACAAATTGTTCTTTAAACGCTTCGTATGTCTTCTTATGCACATCTGGAGATTCCGTTTTAATTTCTTTTGTTAAAAGTACTGCTTTTACTGCATAGAAGATGGAATAATAAGAATGGGCGATTACTGCGCTGTAGAATGTCATCTCTACTTCAATTTGTAAACTCTCTTTCTGATTCTTATTATTGGAAATTTCAAAGAGGGCCTTAGCTGCAGCCAATTCATTTAGTGCTCTCTGCAGGAAGATTTTAACCAATGAATCCATTTTTAATGGCTTCTTGAACTATACTATAAAATGGTTTTGCTCCTGTAATCAATAGATTGTTTTTTAAAACCTCTTTTCCGTAATTCTCTTCTTCGTTGAGAAGCATTTGAAGAAATTCTGATTTTGTAAAGACGTAGGGGTGGACCTCAGGGATCATCAATTCCGCTTCCTGTTTTATCTGCGAGAGAATAGTGCTTGGCTTTAGAGTATCATCGCAAATAACAACGACGTCGAGGTCTGAAGATTCTTTCTGTTTCTTTCGAGCATAACTTCCCGTGATTAAGAAGCAGTAGAATGGTGTCTTAATCTTAGAGATCAGTCTCTGAATCTTCTTGTGAGGCAAATGTTCTGCTTGGTTTGCTTTAAATTCCGAGATATATCCAATAGTATTAAGGGCAAAGACGGTCTGAGATACAACATATTCAATAACATTACCAATCTTTTTTTCTGTTAAAATCTCTCCTTGGACAAACTTCTTTAAAATCGTATGAACATAATTGTCAGATTTATTTTGAGAGAGAGCTTTAACTTCTTTAAATGTCAACCCTTTCCAAAGTTCTCTTGTGAAAGGTTCAAGGACGGTATATTCTTTGGAGATCATATTCTGTTTTTTTGGAATGATCATTCCACTATTTTGGAATTTAAATAGTTTTCGGTTTTAAACTTCTTATTAAATAAATTTACCCCATTTAGAGAAATAGATAATCAACTCAAACCGTTCTTGAATAATCAACATCATTTGTAACTCGTCCTAACTTCTCAATCAGCCAGAATGCAGACGGATCAAAAAGAGCAGAGAATTTTAATCGTTCTCGTGTTCTGCAGTCAACATCACCATACGATCCCGACGCCGCAGCAAACTGTACGTCTGCAACTGCTTCCTCGACTTCCTCAGTGGTCATCATTTCTGCTTCTTGCTCATCCATAATCCAGCCTTGCGGTTTCTTTTCTTCATCATCATTATTAGCTAGATACACCGTTTTAGTATCATGGTATACTGGAGAAAAACTATACTCTAATAAACGACTATTATATAGCGCCCCAGCAAGAAGTTCTTCAGAAAAGCCATATTCTATCTTTAACACATCACCATTTTTCTCATCCTTATTCTCAACTGCTTCTTCACTACTTTTGATGGTCTCTTGGAGAGTGGATGTTTTACTTTCTGTCTTATCTTTTTCTATTTGCTGTTTCTCAATTGGCACAATTTCCAACCTTCTTTTTTCTTCCGGAAACAAAGAATCTACAACTAATTCTAACGCGATTGCCACACGTCTACAGAAGGACGCTCTTTTATAAACTTTATTGATAACAGATCGCCGTTGTTTTGAGAAACAGAGTCACGGATTCCGGCTTGACTTTCAAAAGAGAAGTTTGAAAAATAGTAATTTTGGCAAATTGGTTGTTCGTTTCATGCCAAAATTACGACCATTTCAACTTCTCTTCAGAACTTTGCGGGAAAAAATCTAATTTTGCAAAGTTCTCAAAAAGGCAAGTGATGTCCTTCCATCTCCGCAGCCTTCCTAATATACTTGACTTCATCCTTCACCACATCATCAAAATTAAATTCCTTTTTACGGCCCGGAATTTCTACAAGTTCCCATTTAAGTTCATCATTGTCGTCAATAAGTACTTTAACATAGCGCTTAGGCATCGGCCGTAATTTTTTCGTTTCAGGATCAAGAAGATATTCATCTCGCCACGTGCTAGGGTGGATCAATACGGTTCCATCGCGCTCTTCTACATACTTATCATGGATATGCCCCAATACGAGGACTCGATTATTTTTCATTAACCTTTTTCTTTTCCGTTTGAATTTTTCCACTATCGCATCAACATCCCAATGAACCTTCTTAATTCGACGGTATAATTCTCGTACTATCTCACGGGGAAAGTTATAAGTCGGATCATAATAGTGACGTATCGGAAAATAAACTACGCTCAGTAAGAAATATTTTAGAGAGTGCCAGCTTATTTTTTTAACTATCGATTGATGGTGTGAAAATAATAACGGCAGCGGTTTTATTCTTTCCAGAAACGGATGTTCTTCTTTGAGAAACATAAACCGGCTGATTAAGCCAAAAGACAGCCAGGGAATATTAAGAATCTGTTTTGTTCCATAAGTATGAAATGGCTGCTTTGGTTTAATCTTATTAAGGAAATCATATTGTTGTCCATGTTCAGCATAGATGCCTTGAAAATGATAATTTAATCGAAAGTAGATATTCTTCTTGCCCAAAAGATATTCCTTAACTTTTTGTTGTACTGCCGCGAAAAACAAATCGTGGTCATGGTTGCCAATAATAAAATAAAGTCTATTCTCTCTTTTTTTCACAAATTTTTTAAGCGCCAGGAAGACTTTTTCATGTGACTTGTGAATTTGGGTCAGTTTCGACAAAGAGACTTCTTTTGTAATATGTCGAGGATAGCTTCGTGTGTTTCCCATCACAAGGGGGCATTTCAAGAAATCAAATGTATCTCCATTCAATACTACATCAACCGGGTGCTTTCTTTGTGCTATTGTTGAGATCAATTTGGCTAATGTATAATCGCTAATAAAATCATCCGTCAACGTACCTCCGCCTAGTTCAATATCACCCATGATGATTATTTCACGTTTCATTGGTAAGAATTAGGTTTTAATAGTTAATAATATTATTTAAGACTTTCTGACGGAGAAAATATTTCATAACGGAAAAATATAAATAGCCACTAGAAAATATATCCCATTATGGCTACCAAATATGTCTGGATAAAACAGACCACTAATATTCAAAAAGTGATCAAAGCATCTCATGATCCATTGAAAGAATGGCATCCTGATCCTCTCGGCTATTTCTTAATCCGCGTGAATAAAGCAAAGAGACGCATTGAAGCGGGTTTTGTCACACCTAAACATGTCATCATCAAGCAGATTTATGGCACAAATTCCATTGAACTTTATCATACGATTGTCCGTGAAAAACTTATTTCTCGTTTAGAACATGCTGCCTATCTTGGGAAAGAACTCTACAAAGCCGAGCTTTGCTTGCGTTATGGAAAAGAGTATCGTCAAGAATTTCCCGTTCATTTTTCAGAAGTAAAAGAAGTTATTAAATTAAAAATTAAGAGCTGAGTTTTTCTCTCTCGCGAGTGAACAGAAAGCTATTTAAACTTTGAAGAGATCTCAGATTATTATCAGGGTGTGGTAGAGTGAGAGGCGTGTTTGTCGTCGTTCCCTCTCTATAAATAATTAACATTTAGCGTGAGCTGTATCATGGTCGAAAAAGAATTACGCAACATCCGGCATGCTTTGGAAGAGCACTTATCTGCAATCAATGAGAACACCGAAGAAATCCAAAGTCTGTTTGATTTTCTATCAGAAGTGGAAATGAAAATAGATAAGCTTTCACAACGTTTAGATAAGTTTCAATTAAGTATCGGTCAGCCTTCTGAGAAACCACAGATTGCTCCTTTGACCCAGGTTGAGCAGAAAGTCTTTCTCGTTCTCTATACTGAAGAGACTGCTCTTTCTCAAAAAGAGATTATGGACCGATCCGGTTTTTCCGCTGACTTTGTCCGTGAGTGTATTTCATCGTTAATCAAGAAAGGCATCCCTTTACAGCGCTCATTCTTTAATGAGCAGATTTTCATCCGTCTTGACCCGCAGTTTAAAGAACTGCAGGCTAAGGAGAATTTGATCAATTTGTCGTTACAGAGCTTTTTGGAGTGAATTGTTAGTGTTACTGTTGAGTGATAATTCTGCCGAAAGGTTTATAAAGTAATTCTACAATTTACCCCTTATGACCAGAACAAATATTATCCCTAAAGTTTGTAGCGATATTAGAGAGAAGCAGTATGTGCTTCGCAAGAATCGTAGTTATGGTCTTTACGTTGCAAATCAGCATCAGGGTAGACTTTTTCAATTAGCTAATCTTTATTCTTGGTGGTTAGAACATCCGGGCATTTATACTTCCCAGATGGCAAGAGAAGAACCTATTCGGCTTGAGCGAGATATTCGGCAAATCAGCCGTGAAGGTAAATCTGTTATGAAAAAAGCCTGGGATGGTCTTCGTGAGTATTCACCCCTATTAAAAAACGTTAACCCGCGAGTTGTAATAAATACTGCTTCAGAAATCGATTCCCGTAATCTAGGTTATAGAAATGTAAGAGTATCCCTCTGTATGCCCTCATATGCTCCACCAAATCCATTAAAAGTACCTGAATTAATGGATGAAATGTTTGCGGAGTTAAAATCTATTGAAGATCCAATTGAAGCTTCTTTTTACTTTCATCTACGTCTAGCTGGAATACAACCATTTATTGATGGAAATAAAAGGGTTGCGAGATTGATTCAAAATCGCATTCTCTACGAGAACCAATTGCCACCACCAACTATTTTGCCCGCTGATAGAAACCAATACATTACCCTTTTAGAGAATGCCCTTGTAGGATTTAATGATAACGATCTTAAGCCTGTTCGAGAATTCTATGGTTTTCTTGGCTCAAAAGTACAGCGTCATTTAGATGAAGCTCTTTATACGTTATAAGAAGTCGGTGCTATAATTTTTAAATTAGCCCAAAAATTAACTAACCATGACCACCGTCACCTTCGAAACCCTGACCTTCCGTGCCGACAACGAATTCGTCCACGTTGACCTTCTCCGCTCTTACACAACCAAAATATCCAAAGAAGAACTTGCAGCTATTGCCCCCTTCAAAATAACATCACCCCACGAAATTACATTTGAAAATATTCCGGTCAAAAGAGCAGAAACAAAATTCTTCTCCCTTCTTACTAAATCCTTTGAGAATCTAAAGACCAAAATAACGGGCAACCCTGTGACCTACATCCATCGCAATTCAGACATCCCTCTAATCGGTAATGTTGCGTTTGGTATCGTCTACCGCAATTCTTCGATTGTTGAGATTAAAACAAACAACGGCTGCAATCTTGATTGTGTCTATTGCTCCATTTCAGAGGGAACTTCTTCCACAAAACACGATTTCGTTATCGAAAAAGATTACCTTGTCGAAGAACTGCAAAAACTCCTCGAGTTTGTAGAAGAATCAGTAGAAATTCATATCGGCGTGCAAGGCGAACCATTCCTCTACGGAGATATGGAAAATCTTATTCTTGATCTCCAGGAAATGTCTCAAGTTCATACCATCTCCATTGATACAAATGGTACGCTCTTGAGTAAACCTATTATTGATCGTCTTGTTCACTGCACTAAACTTCAGCTCAACCTCTCTTTAGACGCGTTAGATAAAGAAAAAGCCCAGAAAATTGCTGGAGTCAAGAGTTACAACGTTGAGCACGTTAAAGAAATCATTGCCTATGCTTCGCAAAAATTGAAAGTCATCGTCGCTCCCGTACTCACCGTAGGCTTTAATGAAGATGAAATGGAGAAAATTGTTTTATTTGTTAAATCTCTCCCTGTCCAGCCTATTCTTGGTATTCAAAACTTCTTGCGCTATAAAACCGGTCGTAATCCTGGCCAAGAAATGCCTTGGGAGAAGTTCTACGCACTCTTAGAAAATCTTGAAAAAAAACACGACATAAAATTGCGTCTTGACAAAAATGATTTTGCCGTTCGGGATACCAAAGAATTACCAAAACCATTTGTTGAAGGAGATATTGTCTCTGCCATTATCAAATGTCCAGATCGTTTTCCAAATTCCGTCATCGCTGTTGCCCAAGACCGAACTATTTCCGTTCCTAGCTGTCCATTTCAGAAAGAGAAGAAAATAAACGTCAAGATTCAAAGGGACAAGCATAATATTTTTGTTGGGAAATTGGTGTAGTATTTTTTCTATATCTTCAATAAATCTTGTCATGATGATCATAATCTAGTAGTCTAACAACATTGATGACTCTATCAATTTCATACGTTAAGACAAATGACTTGTCGATATGAACTCTTCGTGCCCCATGCATATCGCCACGAAGCGGCTTGTAATGTTCTGGGTTTTCAAGAATTTCTTCAATTTTCTTCTGAATAATCTCTAGTTGTTTCTTATTTTTCTTTGCTAATTTTCGAAATTCTTTGTCAAGATGCTCTGGAACTTCTAGTTCGTACATCATTTCGAAAGACCGTAGTGTTGGGCGAAGTTATTGACGCGAAGAAATCTACCTTTTCTGATTCTCTCTAATTTTTCAAGATATTCTTTTCGTGCTTCTGGCTCTTCTTCAATGATCGATTCCATAAATAGCTCTACTTGTTTACTCATACTAATTCCATGTTGTTGACAGAACAGAGAGAAGCGTTTATACACTTCTTCCTGAACATTAAATGTTTTTAAGACCATAATCCTCTCCCCCTTACTATTAAATAGCATTTATTAAAGTTATTTAATGTTATTAAACATTATTTAAATACTTTTCTATAATTTTCCTCTTAATCGTAGTCCTTGTACTTTCGTTAGAGATCACCAAAACTCTTATAAATGCTGTTCTTTCCACAAACAATCATGACTCTTCCTTACCATCCTTTACGAGATTCCAATTCAGCAGTAACAGATCCAAGCTGGGCAGGTTTAATCTGGAGTTCTATCTTTAAGCATTATGTTCCAGAACACAATCTTACAATCAATCAAGCCCTAGACATCGGAACGGGGTATGGTCATGTCGTCTCCGTCGGACATGAAACATTTGGTGTTAATGTTTTTGGAGTTGATATTCGTCAAGAAATCTACCAAGGGCCAAAAGACCGCTTTGTCAAAGCAGATCTCTTGAAATCGTGGCCTTTTCAAGATAATTCTTTTGATCTCGTTCTTGAACATTTAGTCTTTGATGATTTAGTTGGTCTACAGAAATTACCATCTGAAGATGTCACCCAACATTTTAATTCAGAATTAAACAGGGTTCTTCGAAACGGAGGAACATTTTTTTCACATACATCTGGTTTTATTCCCGATTCTTCATTTAGTTTAATCGCCTCTGACAGACCATTTTTACTTTATCAAAAAGAATAATTAGAATGATTAGACCTTTTAAAATTCTCTACCTTCCCGTCCTCAAAAAATGTTTCAACACCTCACCTATATCCTCATTTTTATACAACTTTGCCGCTCTTACTTTTGAACCAACTTTTGCTGATGTATCTTCCAGCTTAAAGTATTTTTTTAATTCCTGCAAAAACCGTCCTTCACCTTGTCCGTTTACTAAACACTGTCCGTAGCCAAACATATTTACGGCAGGAAGAATATGATCTTCCAAAATCTTTAATGATTTTCCCGTATCCTCATTACTAAAATTATCTCCATCTGTGAAATGGAACGGATAAATATTATACGCGCTTGGATCGTATTCTCGCGCAATTATGTCCATACAGAGATTATACACCGGCACGAATTCTGTTCCTCCGCTTTCACGAGTATGGAAGAACGTATGGCGATCAACTTCTTTTGCTTTTGAATCATGAATGATAAAACGTTCTTCAACACCTTTGTAAAAATGCTGAATCCAGGCACTCAGCCAGAACGTCGTATTTCTAACTAATCTTTTCTGTTCTTCACCCATCGAACCTGAAACATCCATCATGTAAATTAACACGGCATTTGATTGTGGGGATGGTACTCGTTCCAGAGCTTTGTAGCGCATATCGTCACGATTTGGAATAACTAGTGGTCGTAGGGGATCATACGTTCCCTCTGAAATTTGTCGTTTCAGAGCTCGTTGATAACCTCGTTTAAAATGGCGCAGCGTTTCCGGTCCGACATTGCTCACGCCACGGACTTTGTATCTCTCACTGATAATTTTATCTTCTCCTTTTGGTTCAATATCGGGTAATCCTAGTTCTTTTCCTAACATTTCTGCTAATTCATCAATTGTTACTTCTGCTTCCAAAATGTGATCCCCTTCCCCTGAACCGGCTTTTCCCCTGCCATCACCTTGTCCTCTCGGATCTGAACCCAAAGAATCACCTTCATCTCCATCTCCTTGGCCAACTCCTCCGTTTTCGCCAAAGCGAAAATGTGGTATTTCAATATGCGGCACGGGAATAGTAACCGTCTTTCCACCATGCTTACCAAATAGATCTGTCTCTCCCAAATAATCTTTTAGATTACTTTTTATTCCTCTTTTAAGAATACTATTAAACCGATAGTGGTCAGACTGCATTCCCATTTTATAATCAATGTCAATACTCCTATTAAAGATTTTTTTACAGGGGATTTTGAAAAGAATGATTTTCAACAGAACTATTAAAAATAAACTTCATTTTATAGACTCAAGATGAATCACGAAGAATTAAAAACACAAATAAAGAAAATTATTTGTCAGAGAACCAATCATCAATTCATAGCTATTACAACCCGGGGCGATGCCGCCATCAAAGCAGCGTTAACCATTCTGCCTAAAGATAAAACACTTCTTATTCCCCAAGAAGGTGGTTGGTTAAGCTATCACAAAATTCCGAAAGAGAAGAAGATTCCATTCTTAGAAGTTCACTGTATTGATGCTAAAATTGATCTTAGTGATTTACAACAAAAACTCGCATCCAATTCTTGCAGTGCTTTTCTCTACCAAAATCCTGGCGGTTACTTTGCGGAGCAGCCAAGTAGAGAAATCTATCAACTTTGCCAGAAATACCATTGTCTCGTTATTCTCGATGCCTCCGGAAGTATCGGCACTTCTCTCTGTGACGGCCGTTTCGCTGATCTCATTATTGGCAGCTTTGGTGAGTGGAAATTAGTCGAAGCTGGCAAAGGTGGTTTTATTTCATGTAATAATCAAAAAATATTTGATTCTCTTACTCTTAAAGAATTAGACGACCACGCGGCATTAGCAACGATCAAAGAGAACTTAGAAATTCTTGATCAAAGAATTAATTTCTTAACCCAGCGGCGGGAGAAAGTCATTAGCGACCTTAAAGAATTTAAGATTATCCACCCCGCAGATCTTGGCTTTGTTGTTGTTCTAGCCTTCTCTTCTCCAGAAGAAAAAGAAAATATTATAAACTATTGTCAAAAGAATGGGTTAGAATGGACAGAATGTCCTCGCTATATCCGCGTGCAGCGTGCGGCGATCTCTATTGAGATTAAAAGATTGCAGCAGAATAAAGAAGATAGCAATAAAATATAGATTAATTTATAACTCAATAACTAAAAAATTAATAACTAAAATAATAAAAACAAAAACGGTGAAAAAATGGCATTAAAAATTCCAGAATCAATGGATGAATGTTTATATTTTACAAATCGATCAATCGGCGAAGGTCAAGTATTAGCATGGGTTTATCGTAAACAATGTCCTAAATGTAAAAAAGCGCAGATGGGTAAACCAGTCGTAAAAGGCAAAGTAAAATCACGGGCCACAGAATATGTCTGTCCTGCTTGTGGCTATACCGAAGAAAAAACAGTACACGAAGAAAGCCTTAACTTAGAAGCGAGCTATACTTGTCCAGAATGTAACAAAGAAGGTGAATCTGTTGCCCAATATAAACGTAAGAAATACAAAGGAGTTCTCTCATTTGTCGTCAAATGTATTCATTGCCAAGCTGAAATTCCACTGACCAAGAAGTTAAAAGGAATAAAATGAATTTAGACCAAAAATATTCTACAATTGATCTTGAAGACAAAGTTAATCCTCGGCAATGGATTCCTGTCGTTGGTCTTGCTCAGGTGATATACGATCAAATTAATGGTAAACCAGCCCTCTTTGATTACGATAATCCTCGGTTTTTAGGCTCTGCAGTAGTTCATGGTGCTGGTTTGGCTGGGTTGGCACAACTGATTCATTATTTTGTTCGATGAAGAGTAGTTAGAATGTGCTGATTTATGACGTAATCTTTAAATAACCCGTTCTCTCTTCTCAAAAAGATATGAAGAAAACGACCGTTAGCAGTATCAAAGCAAACAAAACTATTATCACCGCTGCTCTTCCTTATGCCAACGGCCCAATTCATATTGGTCATCTTCTCGAATATATCCAAGCAGACATCTACAGCCGTTTTCTCAAACTCACCGGAGAAGATGCGCTCTACATTTGCGCCTCTGACATGCATGGAACTCCTATTGAAATTAATGCCCAAAAAGCGGGACAGAAACCAGAAGCTTTCGTCGAAAAATACTGGCTTGAACATCAGGCAGACTTCAAATCATTTTTAATTCATTTTGACAATTATTACAAAACACACTCTCCAGAAAATAAAGAACTAGCTGAATTCTTCTACGACACTTTAAAGAAAAAAGGACTTATTTATCGCAAGACGATTCAAGTCATGTACTGCGATCACTGTAAGCGCTCTCTTCCGGATCGTTACGTCAAAGGAACCTGTCCACATTGTCAAGCCGCTGATCAATATGGTGATGTTTGTGAGAAATGCGGCAGCGTTCTAAAAAGTGTTGATCTAATTAATCCCCATTGTATCATCTGTAACAACAAACCGAGATTAAAAGACAGCGAGCATTATTTCTTTAAATTAAGTAACTACACCAAAGAATTACAACGCTGGTTTGATTCTGCTGCGTCCCACATCCAACCGGAAGTCCGCAACTGGTTAGAGGGCTGGTTTGAAAAAGGATTAGATGATTGGTGCGTTTCGCGTGATGCTCCCTATTTTGGCTTTGAAATTCCCGATTCTAAAAAAGAAACTGGCGAGACTAAATATTTCTATGTTTGGCTGGATGCGCCGATTGGTTATATCTCGTCCACAAAGAATTATTGTGATAACCATAAACTGGATTGGAAAGAGTATTGGTACAAAGGACAAGTTCAGCATTTCATTGGAAAAGATATTGCTTATTTTCATTTATTATTTTGGCCGGCAATGTTAATTGGCATGGGCATCCCTTTGTCGCAAGTAAATATTCACGGCTTTATCACCGTTAACGGTGAGAAGATGAGCAAGAGCAGGGGCACTTTCTTGACCGCAAAAGATTTCCTTAAGCTCTATACTGCTGAAGCACTGCGTTTTTATTACGCCAGTCATCTTGATCGTAAAGTCATTGATGTTGATTTGAGTTTTAGCGAACTAAAAGCCGTTGTTAACAGCGTCTTGCTTGGTAATCTTGGCAACTTCTGTTATCGCACTCTTGTTTTTACAGAAAAAAATTATGGGGCCGTTAAAGAAATCGCTGCCGAAGCAGAGTTAAGAGGAAAGATAAATCTCCTCATTAAATCAGTCGAATACGCTTATTCCACGTTTGACTTCAAGTCAGCTGTCCGAGATATCTTACAGATCGCCGATCTTGCTAATGCCTACTTCCAAAAAGCTGAACCGTGGAAGACTAAAGAATCTCCTGAAACAAAAGCAGCCATTGGTTTTTGTGTTAATCTGGCGCGGAATTTGGCGATACTTGTCAGCCCAATTCTTCCCCAATTTAGTCCAAAAATTTACACTGCTCTTGGTGGAAAGAATTTATTTTGGGGCGATCTCTCTTTTGAGTGGAAAGGAAAGGTTGGAAAGGTTGATGTACTTGTAACTAAAATTGAAGACGAAACAAACATAAACGAAGTAAAAGACCTAAAAGAAGAGAAAAACCAAAACCAACGTGGCAAAGAAGTATCCTTAACTAACAATCAGTTTCCTCTCCATCTTGCCGTAGGATTTGTTGAAGAAGTTAAAGATCACCCTAACGCAGATTCACTCTACTTGCTTAAAGTTAACTTTGGTCCTCTCGGAGTCAAACAAGTAGTCACCAGCCTAAAAAAGATTCTATCACCAAGCGCCTTCTTGAAAAACAAATTAGTTTTCTGTGTCAATCTAAAACCCAGTAAATTCCGCGGCGAGTTATCCGAAGCAATGATTCTTGGTGTAGATCATGATGACACAACTACTTTATTTGAAATGCCAAAATCCTCCTCTGGCGATATAGTTGTTCCGGAAGGAATAGCTGCCAACAAGAATCAGATTTCATTTGATGACTTTTCTAAAGTAGAACTCCTTGTTCATAAGAAAAATATTGTTTTCGCTGGAAAAGCTTTACAATCTTCCGTTGAGAAGATTGTTGTTAAGAATGTCAAAGATGGAGTTAAAGTACATTGAGACTTTTTTAAGCAAATTTAGCCTCATTCCCATTCAAAACCTTTATATACACAACTTCTTTCTCCCATAGTGTACCATGGACGTGCGAAAGAGGTGTAAGACTAGTACTATTTCTAGGTTTTTCCAGATTCATTCTATCAAAGCTCAAGTGACTATTTTCATTATCGTAGGAATTGTTATCTTGTTTGTCTTTGCCGGGGTCTTGTATTTCATGAAAAATACGGTCACAGATAAGACTACTGCTGAAGGTGTTCCTATTATCCAATCCGTTCCAACAGAGTTTCAGCCTCTTCAAACCTACACTGAAAATTGTATTCGTGACGTGAGCAAACAAGGGCTACGTTTACTCGGTCAGCAGGGAGGTTACATTTATCCAGAATTAACCGGAAAGTATCTTCCTACTAATCCTACGGAAGGCAATGGCATTTCACTTGGCGGCGTAAATATCCCCTACTGGTATTATCGTACCAACCCCAATCCTGAAGAAGAAAACATCTATTCTTCATTACAGCCAAAAGTACGGCTTAGCGATGATGCTTCTCTAAGTATCGAGGCTCAACTTAATCGATTTGTTCGTGAAAGAATTGGCGCATGTCTTAATGAATACCAACCTTTTGCCGAACAAGGCTTTACGATCAGTGTCGATAACGATAAAGAAAAAGTTTCTACAACAATTGGCGACGCTTCTGTTAATATTTTACTGGATCTTCCTGTTACTGTGAAAAAAGGTAACTCTGAGAAAGAATTAACTAAATTTTATGTTCAAATCCCACTCCAATTAAAACATTACCTTGCTGTCGCCGACCAGATCATTAAAGCAGAACAAGATGCCCGCTTTTTGGAAAAACAAGGATTGGAGCTTCTTTCCATCTATTCTCGAACTGATTCAGATTATTTCGCGCCGATTTCCTTTGATGGCTATGATCTTGCTTCTTCTTTAATCTGGAGTGAAGCAAACCTAGAACAAAAATATGTCCAATTATTAACCTCACATGTTCCCATGCTTCAATTTCTTGGCAGCGCTAACTTTTATTATTCGCCGGTCGCTAGTATTTTAACACAGAAAGCAACGGACAACTCTGTTCTCACCCTTTCCGGCGCAGAAGATTTAGACGTCACTTTTAATTTCGTTCCATCAGATATTTATTTCAAGACAAATAGTAAAAATGGTGTTATCTCACCAAATAATATGGTCGTTCACTCGAGTGTCCTTACGTTCGGCTTCCAACAGTATTCCACTCACTATGATATCAGTTATCCAGTGTTAATTACGTTACGTGATCCACTGGCTCTTGATGGTGAAGACTATGTTTTTAATTTTGCTTTAGAATCAAACATTCGTAACAATGATCCGGCACCTGCCGGCAAGCCCGCCGTAGCGCGCGATCCGATCCCAATCTCTCCCATTGTTTGTAATCCAGAGCAACGTGATACGGGTATGATCAAGACAATTGTTCTCGACAGTTATACAAAACAACCTCTCGACAGCGTGAGAATTGGATTTTCTATCCCCGAACAAGCCGAATGTGAAATGGGTTTAACCGATAAACAAGGTGAATTAGAAGAAAAATATCCTGCTGTATATGGCGGAGTAGTATCCTATCTTAAACAAGACTATCTTACTAACTTTTATCCCATTGATACTTACAAATTGAAAGGAAAAAGCGCATTAATTGGTTATGCTGCAGTTGATGTTGCTGCTCCAAAAGTGGTGGAGTTAGATAAAATTAAACCAATTACAATCAATGTTGTAAAGAAAAATCTCGAGAAATGTCTAACTCCCATTCTCTGCGAATATACTGCTGGCGCGCATGCCGCACTGCTTCTGCCCTACAAAGATATTTCTTGTTCTCGTGGAACACCGCAATGTTTCTTCCCTGCAGGAAGCAGCATCTTCGGTGCTGGTAAACCTTTAGTTGAAGTAGAGGCAATGGGCAGTATTAGTCGCTATAACAGTTATTATTTAACATCCAATACTGTTCCTCTTGCCGATGATGAAGAAGCTCTTCTCACCTTAGACCGCATCAAAGGATTGCATCATGAAGTCGTCAGTGATCCATTTTCTGCCGTTGCCAGTGTCAAAAATGGACAACCGGTAACTGCCCAACTTGTTCCAGGGGTATATCGTGTTTCTATTCAAGTCGTCAAGAAGAGTAAATTAACTATTCCAGCTGATGATCGCTGTTTTGCTTATGATATTGTAACCGTTACAAAAGAAGATTGTTCAACTCTTTCACCAACGACGATGGATAGTTCCATTGTTGGCACACTGAGTTGGGATTCACCGCAATCCTATTTAACGATTACCCCGGATCAGTTGTATTCTTCAAATTCCATTACATTTACTGTCCCCGTACAAGATTTAGCAACTGTTCCTGATACTATTAAAACACCATCAAAAGAATGTGGTGGATTCCTTTGTGCGGGGGGCGATTGTCTCTTTGAGTCATGTGTTGATAAAACGATATCCACTTCCGCTAAAGTCGTAGAAGATCTCCAAGTAACTGGAATGGTTGAGAGAATAACTAATACGACAGAATATGTGCAACTATTGAAGCCAACATTTAAGTAAAAAATATAACTAACAAAACTTATTCAACATAAAACTATACCAAAAGACAAAACTGTTTAGACAATCATTTGTCTTTTGTATATACAAAGGGCGTAAATTTGTATAACAATTTACGTCCTTTGGTATAAGAGGGTTAAAAGAGAGATGTTCAAAACACAAAAGAAGGTGACGGGACTGTTTATGATCTTCCTAGTCATTCTACTGCCGATCTCTTCTGCCAGCACCTTAGCTGGATCGATAACGATCAGTAAAAATAGTGGTCAAGCTGGAATAGATGGTTTTGTTAATGCCAACGATGACACTTGGTCAGTCGAAGCAACTGTTTCCGGACTAGTTGAAGGAGAGACCGTTGCTCCAGAAAATGTTCAAATTAAAATTGGCAACAATAAGAAGAATTTCAATTCTTGTTCAACTACTGATACGGGAGCGGTATGTCAATATATCGAGCCACTAACTGGTGGGATAACGCCGGGAAAATTTCTCTTTGATATACTCTATTCATCAGTTGTAGGAAAAAGTGATCAGAAGACGGGGGAAATTCATGCCGATGGCACAGCTCCGGTTTTCTCTTTCACACAAGGCAATGCCAAGCAAGAAGGACCTAAAGTCAAACTTTCGTTTACGATTAATGATGGGGCTTCATCTCCCTGTGTTGGTTTGGCAAAAGTAACTGTTCTCGACGCTGATAGTGGAACTGTTCTCGTTACTAAAACTGACTTTACCGAGAAAACCTGTAATCCTTACTCTTTTACTGACGATAGTGCCTATAATGGCTATCTTAGTGGTTCTTTTGAAGGCGAAGGAGTTAAGCGAATAAAAATCGTTGCTGAAGATCGTCTTGGACATAGTACAACGAGTTCTATTGTCTCATATCTAGCTGATTTTGTTAAGCCCGAAATCACTGCTCTCAATTTTACCTCGTTTGGGAAATTTCTTGGATCGAGTGAGAAGAGTTCACCTTTGATAGTCCTCATCAAAGAAAAAGGAACGCTTTCCCCTTCTTCGGTGCTTGCTTCTGCTCCTAATACTAACTTAGATAAAATCGCCGCCGATAGTTGTGTTCGTCAAAAAGAAGATACTTCGTTGTGGGATTGTCAATGGAAAGAAGTTAAAGTTAATCCTACTGATTCAATAGCCGTTACTGTTAGCGCAACAGATGCTCCTGGCAATCTTGCTGAAAGTACATTAACACAGAATTTTGTTGCTGATACCGATGTGCCAGTCATTCAATACTTTGGCCCGCTCTTAGAACATAATGGTGTTGGATATGCCAAAGATGGTAAGAATACTATTGTTCTCAAAGTACGTGAGCAAGGATCTGGTATCAAACAAGAAAATATTCTCGCTAATCTTGGTGCTTTAGGTGGCGGATCACAACCTCCCGCCGAGTGTAGTCAAGAAACCGATCTTTTTGTTTGTTATTGGTATACATCTTCATCATTTTCAGATACTTCATCGGATGTTCGCATTGCCTTAGAAAAAGTTGTCGACAACGCCGGCAACCAAGCTAGTCTTCCTGAACGTGATTTAGTCGTTGATATCACTCCTCCTGTCGTTAATAAAGTAACTTTATCTGGGGTTAGTGATGGTCTTGCCAAAAATTATTTGCAGAGCGGCGATATTCTTCGAGTTACTTCTACAGTGACAGAAGTTAATGGTCTATTCTGGAGAATCGATTTGCGTAATGTCGTTAATGATGCTGAAACACAGTTTCCCGCAACAAAATTAAACGATGCCGGCTGGCAAACATTCAACGGCGAAGACATCTGTAAAGAGAACGAAGATAAAATGTGGGATTGCACCTTTGAAACGGCTTCTCTCAAAAGTGGTTTGTTAAAGAATGCCTATGTTGTTGTCCAAGTTATGGATGCTGCGGGTAATCTTGCCGTCAATTGGCCTGATCCAGTTAATGCTCAAAAACGCGGCGGCAAAAATGATGAAGGACGTTATGCCTTTGATATTTTGGCCGTTAAAGACGAAGCCAATCCTGATTACTGGAGTGCCGGCACGGCTAAACCATTGCTTGACTTTGTGGATTTAGATGCGATGACCTTCCCCACCAGAATTCCCATTCAGATTTCATTGAAGAGCGATAATCTCGAAGTGAAAGCATTGAATGTAGAATTGGCAGGATGTAGTGCGGGCAGTGAGAGTTCTTCGACGTCTTCAGTGAGTACAACAACATCTGTACCTTCAAGTACAGCATCAACGGCACCTACTTCTCCATCAACAGGATCAGCTGCGGCAACACCACCAGCTGCCACTCTTGCTGACGAAATATCCTCTTCTTCTGAAACCACTGCTGCTCCCGAAATCAGCCGTAGTTTAGTCTATGGTAATCTTTATCCAGATGGCACAACTGAACCAAAACCAACTGTAATGCTAGAATTTTCTCCCGTTAGTGATGTTCGTTCGCTGTTGGGAATAACCGCAGATGGAGAGTTTAAAGGCATTGATGTAACCTATACTTGCCAACTGAAAATCTATTCCAAAATCGGCAATACGGCGTTAAAGAATGTTGAATTGCAGGACGTTATCATCAAAGTACCATTTGCTTTTAGTTCTCTCGGTAGTATTGATGAAAACATTGCTCAGAAAGTTCGTGAGATGAAAGAATCTGATTTCATGAAGTTTGCCAATGCTTTGGAGTATGCTAATACGGCCATTGCCTGGATTAATTATGTGCTGAATTTTATGACGGTGATTCGTAATGTCTATGAGATTATTAATTTATTTAGTGTAACGCAGATCACCGTGGCAAAGACTCTTGAGACGGCGGGTGACGCAGGCGCTGTGGCAACTTTTGGTATTAGCAAGATTTTACGTGCACTCGCTCAAGCCGCACGTGGGCAATGTCTTGTAAATGATATAGGGCAGATGGCTGGTTGGAAAACATTGGAATATGTTAATGTCCTTGCTCAAATCTTAAATTGTGCTCCTACCGATCCGGGGGACTTAACTAAAGATTCAAAGAGTAGTAGTTGGGGTTTAGGTGTCTATGGATGGTGGCAACGAAATGTCCTTGAAACTTACAATAAATTAAGCGGACGTGATATTCTGGGTATTCCTGCTAAGAATCCCTATGATAACATCTACGTTTCAGGGGCAGCTTTATGTGTACCAGGATTAATTTATAACCTTCACAAAGCGCGCGAGATTCAATGTCGTAAAATCGTTTGTTACGGTAAAGAAGTTCCTGCAGGAATAGCTACGTATGATTCTTGTGACAAACTGTATAGCCTACAAATGTGTGAATTCTGGACTGGTCCGGCATTTGATCTCGTTCCGCTATTAGGTGGTATAGCAGATTTAGGAAAAATAGTAAAGAATGCTGGTGCTAATCCTTTAGGTCTTATTAAAGTTGCAGAAATCGCTACTTGTGCTGGTCTTTGTTTTACAGATCAAACAGATGGTGGTCTTTACTATTCGTGTAAAGCTGTAACGGGAATAAATAAGGTAGTCAATATTGTCAACTCCATTGTCTCTTCCATCGACAACCGTCCCGACATCCAAGGCTCGCCCTACTGCGATATGGCTGACAGTATTAATGTCGATGAATTAACGGGGCAGGTGCCGGCGAAATGAAGTTTGATGGGAATGTGGTTGGGAAAGTGGATGGCAACTAAAATAATTAAAGAAAAAAAGGAGTATCATCATTTAATTAAAGCTGTTGGTCAACTCCTCGAAGAGGCTAGAAAAAAAGTATACCACGAAGTTAATTCTATTCTTGTTGATACTTATTGGGAAATTGGGCGAAGAATCGTTGAGTTTGAACAGCAGGGCAAGGAAAAAGCAGAATATGGGAGTAAATTATTGGCACAGTTATCGATTGATCTTACGGGAAGTTATGGGAAAGGCTTTTCTCAAGATAACTTAGAAAGAATGAGAAAATTTTATCTTTATTTTCCAAATTCCGCAACACTGTCGCGGAAATTAAGTTGGAGCCATTATCTCCTATTATTAAGGATTAATGAGCCTTTGGCGCGCCATTTTTATGAAACGGAGGTGGAGAACGAAAGATGGGGGACACGAGAATTAAATCGTCAAATAAATTCTCAACTCTTTGAAAGAGTGGCTTTAAGTAAAGATAAAAAAGGAGTTTTGGCATTATCACTTAAATGTCAGATTGTCGAAAAAGCAAGTGATCTAATTAAAGACCCTTATGTTCTTGAATTTCTAGGACTGGACGAACGAGAAAAATACACAGAAAATATTCTTGAAGAGCAGATTATTACAAACTTAAAAAATTTCTTATTAGAACTTGGAAAAGGGTTCACCTTTGTTGCTAGACAGCAGAGGATAACGCTAGAAGATGAACACTTTTATATTGATCTTGTCTTTTACAACAGGCTTCTTCGTTGTTTTGTTATTATTGAACTAAAGATTGGTAAGTTAACTCATCAGGATATTGGTCAGCTTCAAATGTATGTTAATTATTATAATCGATCCATTAAGCAGAAAGATGAGAACCAAACTATTGGTATTATTCTTTGTGCTGACAAGAAAGATGCTCTCGTTAAATATACATTACCAGAAGATAATAAGCATATTTTTGCTTCTCGGTATAAATTATATCTTCCTAATAAGAAAGAACTAGAAGAGGAAGTAAGAAAACTCTTAAATAAGGAGAAAGAATAGTGTAGTAAGATGAAAAAAGCGGTGCTAATGTGGTGTATGGTGTTTCTCTTACTTAACAGTCTATTTGCTGTTGGTCAGGTAGATAGTACTTCAAGTGATTCTTCTAGTTGTAATTGGTGGTGCAAGGTTAAGGCGGTGTTTGAAGGGAATGTGGTTGGAAAAGAATGAAACGTTTACTATTAGATACGAATATTTATGGGGAGATGATTGTTGATGACCATCTTGATTTTATTAAAGAAAAATTAAAACAGAGTGGCGATTCATTTGCCATCTTTGGTATCTCATTAATTAGGAAAGAATTACGAGCTACCCCCAGGAAGATAAAAGTGAGCGGGGTAAATCTTCGTATATATTTATTGTCATTATATGATGAATTAGTAAAACAAAAAAGTCTAGTTATTAATTCAGAAACGCTGGCGTTGGCAGGACAGTATTACCTTCTCTATCGAGAACTTGGCGGTTCAAAAGGAAAAGACGAAATGGCTAATGATCTTCTTATTGTCGCTTGTGCTGCATTAAAAGAGATGGATATTGTTGTAAGCGAAGATGAGAGTACTCTGAAATCTGAACATGCGCTTCAGGCTTATGCTTTTGTAAATATAATCAGAAAATTACGAAACCCTCATCTCATCAGTTACGAAGACTTTAAGAAACTACTTAAGTGATTTACCGGTGGTCAATCTAATGAATTCATACCCTGCACGGATAAAATCCGGATTTTTTTGCGCTTCTTTTATCTCCATCCAGATATCTTTTTTCACAATTTGCTTTCGTGTCATAATAATTACTAAAGAAAGCCTTATATATAAAAGTTACGTACGTAGATGTTGAAGATGAAAAAACAGGTGATGGTGATATTTGTACTAGTTCTTTTACTTAATAGTCTCTTTGCTGTCGCTGAGACTACTTCTAGTGATACTTCTTCAGATTGTAATTGGTGGTGCAAGGTTAAGACAGTGTTTGGCGGGAATGTGGTTGGGAAAGGGTACGACTCAGAGGAAGAACTAGCGATAAATTCTAAAGCTGAGGGGCTAGCTAAATCAGGGGATCATACTGCAGCTATTAACTTATTAAAATCAAATGTTGAAGAATATCCAAAATTAAATTATGCTCTGGCGCAAGTTTATCACCAGATTGTGGATTTTCGAAGATCACTACTTGCTTATAATGCTTATTTGGAGATAGAAAGTCTTGGTCCTAATCAAAGAAAAGATGCAATAGCGAAGTCGAAAGTTATTGCTGAGAAGTATTATCCTACTTTTCAAGCAGATCGAACCACATTTACTGACTCAGGGGGTAAGAGTTATACCCTTAAAGAAATAAGTGGTGCCAATTTTATAATTGTTACTGCTGATGGAGAGGAGAAAACTCTTTCAGAGGTTGAGCTCCTTCAATATGAACCCAAAGAACCGGGAACAGAACCAACTCCTATTCCCAAAACAGTTGCACCAACTCCTGCTACTGTTCTTCAACAAGACTGGTCTGGTGACCAAGAATTCTCTGGTCTACCTGGTGAAGGTCAACTCTCTATCGAAGATGGTAAATTGGTATTAGATTGTGGGACGTGGTGCGTAGATAAACCATTAGAAGTTAATCCATCAACAGGAAAAATTAAAGCGTGGACAAGTGAGGGGTGGGTCGATTTAACAGATAATCAAGTTAAAGCTATTCCTGACGTTCAAGCGAAGAGAGACTTGTTGGCGAAACAGAAAGAATTCACTACAGCGGGAAAAGCTTATACTAGTATTGTTGCTAAGGCTTCCACCACTATTCAAAGTACAGAAAAAGAACTATCAACTGCAAAAGAAGAATTAACAAAACTAGAAGATACTAAAACACAGAAAAAAACATTAGAAGATTTTGAATCTACTCTTAGAACTTCAGTCAATCAAGATTCATCGATCACTGATAAAGATACTTACATTAAACAAGTAATGGATGCAAAAAAAGAAGATTTACAAAATGATATTGATGCACAAAAAGCAAAAGTAAAGCAATTAGAGGATTTACATAAAACAGTAGTAGAGCATGCTTCTGAAGATAAAATAACTGCACAACAAGCAGATAGCCTTATAGCAGAAGCACAAACCATTGATGGACAGATTAAAGCAAAAACTGATTTAGCTAATCTTAAAGGTCTTCCAACTGATGAAAAGAAGAAATTAGACGACCAAATCGCGGATCTCAAAGAAAAATCAAAAGACAAAAAAGAGGAAGCAGATAAACTAAAAAAAGAGTTAGAACAAACCACAACGGAAGAACAAGGAGCAGCCGCCACCCCCCCCACAGGAGCAGCCGCACCCACTAAAAGTTGTGATACTATTGAAGCTTGTCAGACGAAACTAAAGGACAAAGAACTAACCCACGGCCAAGCCTATGATGCGATGAAAAGTATTGCTGATGAATCAGAAAAAGATTTTAAAGAAAAGAAAGAGAAGTATGATAAAACCATTTCAGATCTTGGTGATAAAGTTAAAGATGGAAAGATACCAAATACCGTTACCGGGAGTGCTTTAGATACCATCGCAAAGAATCTTGGTATCGAACGTAAAAATAATGGTGAATTTAACGTAGGTGAAATTATAACAGGTTATGGTTCAGGGAAAGAAGGCCAGAAATATAAAGTAATTGAAGGAATAATTGAAGGGGATAAAAAATATTTAAAAGTTGTTGCTCTTGATGAAAAGGATACGGCTTGTAGTTCTTCTAACCCTTGTCAAATTGACGTCTCAGGAATAAAACCAGAAGAAGAAGGAGATAGTGGGTATACTAGAGAAAGCGAATCAGACGAAACACTTCGCGAACGTACACAAGCTCTACTCGATGCTCAAAAACCAGACGAAACTCAATCCAAAAAAGACAAAGAATCCGCAGACTCTATCCGTTGGCAAGGCACATGGTGGGATATCGCTGACAAACCAGATACCTGGTACTCTAAAACCAAAGGAGTAGGCTCAATCCTCTCTGGCGGCTTTGAACTCGTTGGCACCTTAGGCAGTTACAGAGCATTATCCAATCTTCTCTTCCCCGATACCACTAAAGCCTGGTCAGAATGGGCAAATGATGAAACACTTACCAGATGGGCAGACCTCCCTAATTTTGCCGCAGCAGAAGCCTGTGACGCAGATGACGCCAAACGCGCCAATCAACCAGGGCAAGCAGCAGCCTTCATCACCACAACAGCAGGAACACATCAATTTGTTGGGGCAATCAACGCCGAAAAATCACCAACTAAATTCCCCATCCTCTGCAGAAAAAACAAAGCCGAGGAATGGGTTTGTCCAAAAGATTTAGTCTGCAAAGATAACACCTACTGTTACAAAGACAAAAATGCCGACAAACCAGAAGAAGGCTACTTTTATAAGATCACCTGGGGTGTTACTGCCCCAGCAGATGAGAAATTCACACCCTATGTAGATGAAAACGGCGTTGCCGCTAAATTCAATGTCTACCTCGGTGACCAACCATTATACGTCAAAAAAGGCGTAACTGAACCAAAACAAGTCTTGCAGTTAACTAACGGCGGACATGACGGTGGGATGATTGTACGCTATCTAGCCAAAGATTACACAAATGTCTGTATCCGTTTCGACAAAGAAATCAAAGACCGTGACGGTGATAATATCGAAGAAATCTGCGCTTCTATCATCTCTTCACAAGGTGGTGTCGTTGAATACGCTAGTTCCAGTAAAGGCGAGACTGTAACCTCAACATCAGCAGATGTAGAATTGGATATTTAGAGAAAATCCAAGAAAAATATATAAATACATCAGTTAAAAAGAAAGTATGGCAACAGAAATAAAATTAATACAAGAGCTAAAAGCAATCCGCTTGGATTTAGATTACATTAAAGAGCATATGGTTGATTCCGATGCAATTTTGACAGAAGAAGACTATGTTGATTTGCAGAAGTATCGTATAGAAAAAAAGAGCAAAAAACTCATTTCACACGATAGCCTAAAGAGAGCTTTGGGTTTTTAAGATGTTTGAAGTACACTATTCTCAGCAAGCGCAAAAATTTCTAAAGAACTGTAATCGAATCCTGATCAAAAGGATATTCCTTAAAGTTGAACGATTACAAGAAGAGCCGATAATTCCTGACACAAAAGTAATATCTGGTTTTGCAGAAAAGACTAAAGATCCTTTAAGATCTCTTTCACAAAGTTTTCGGGATGAATCGTTTTCACTCCTCTAAACTCTTTTATTGCTAAAACGTGCTTCTTATCTTGACTGACAATATATTCCACTTTGCCTATAACAGCAGCCTCAAAGAACTTATTATCGCTCGGATCGTTCTTTACAATATCCATTTTTTCAGTAGGAACCACGACAATAGAATTCTCAATAATCATTTTTCGCCATTCTTCAATCATTTCTGTTGGCATTTCAATCTTAAAATCGCGCATTGTTTCTACTAGTTCCTGCACCATCTCAATAGAACTTACCAACTTTATCTTACTTCTTCTCCAAGCGTCTATAATCTGAGAGCAATAATTTCCCTCCCAGAATATGCCAGAAATAAAAATATTCGTGTCTAAAACAACACGTAGAATCATTTTGCTCGTACTCTCTTAATTGCTCCTTCCAAGTCACTTGGTTTTAACCCTTTCTTTTTCACAAAATCTCTTGTCTTCAAGAGTAGTTTGTCAAACCCGCTAAAAGATGGTGCTTCCAACTTCTTCAAGACAATCGTATCATCCTCTCCGATAACTACAAATTTCTCTCCTGCATAAAGATGTAATCTCTCTCTCACTTCTTGCGGAATTACCACCTGTCCTCGTGAACTAAGACTTGTAACTTCTATTTTTTCCATTTTTGTGCCTCACTAATAAGTATATCTTACCAGTAAGATCACTAATATAAAAACTTAACGGATACTATTATCCAAAAACGGATAACCCCCAAATATATATTTAATCCCACTCCCCAGTGGTGCGATTTATTTATATATTCCACTTCTTTTCCAACAACTACGGATAATTCGGTTGTCCTGGAAAGGATGCTACCTTAGCAGCCTCTGTCATGTGCTCACAAAACTATGAAGACTGGACTATAACTCTTCGTGGCTACCTACATATGATACCCGCTTGACTATGGCGCGAAGAAGATAACCTTTAAAACAAACCCCTAGGTTGAGATGATACGCGGTTGTTGTTTAAGGCAACTTTTTCACCGAGTCCAGAGTTTACTATGGCAAAACAGAAGAAAAAAAGTAAGATTCTTGTTAAGATAAGGAAAGCCGTAAAGAAGGTTCTTAAGAAAAAAAACAGCAAAAAGAAAAGCAGGGCTCCAAGTGATAAAAGTAAAGATTCTAAAGTCCAGAAATTAATGAAGCTGGCTAAAGCACGAAAAAGGAAGAGAACGTAACATCCTCAAGCTTTTTATACCCTTGCTTCTTTCTCTAAAAGATGAAATCAGAATTATCACACTATCTAAAGTCTTTTCACTTTAAAAGTACCTTTAGTGGTCTCTTATTGATCGATTACATCACCGTCTTCATCATCAGTCTCTTTCTCTTTCTCTTCAACAAACTCCTCGAATGGCGAATTTATGCCGTCACCGGAGGTCGAGGCATTGAAGAATTTAAAGCAATGATCATTTCTGGGTCTGTTGATGCCTCGCAGGCGTTCTTAAGCAACGTCAAAATATTTACCTATCTCTTCTTCATCGGTTTAGTTATCTCTATTATTTTCATCATCTGTCTTGCTGCCATTTCACAATATCTTGTCTTCTCAATAATAAAGAAAGAAAAAATTGAATTCACAAAAAAGACAATTTCCCGCTGGAGTGGCTTATTTCTCGTCTTCCTTCTCTTTGCATTGGGTTATTCCTTAATCTATGTTCCACTTCGTTTTGTTGTCAATCTCTTCCTGCCCGCCAACCAAACCGGGGCAATGATCATTCTTGGCATTTATCACACCTTGTATCTCGTTGTATTCCTTGTCTGGAGTCTAATTGTTTTATCTCAATACAGCGAAAAAAAGAAAGTCTGGGAGAGTATTGGGGGATCATTCTTGTGGATTAAAACTAATCAGAAAAAGTTCTGGGGTATTATCTTCTTCGCTTCTGCAACTTTTTTATTACTCAATATTCTGTTGAATTATCTCATTCCTCTTCGTTTTACACTTATTAGTTCAGCAATAACTATCTTTTTTCTAAAACTAGCCATTTTCCTCTTGTTTTATAATTGGTTAAGATGGTATGTGACAAAAGTGGTAGAGAAAAAATAATTTTTATTTTAGTGATTTATACCAATTCCCATCTTCTCTCTGCACATACCCCAATCTTTCCGCCGTTGCATCATAGATCAACCCTGCCCTCTTGGTAAATCCACTTACTCCAGCTTGAGTCCATCTATTATTTCTCGCCCCTTGAACTGCCATCTCAGTATACCCTAAATCTCTTGCAACTTGTTCTGCACAGCCAACCATAACCTTTTTCCAATCAAATCTACCCAGAATACCTCCTCCATGTGTTGGTCGCCAATCACTGCGCCATTTTCCAAACTTTATCTCCGGTTTTACTCCCTGTAGCTGATAGATCATTATCGTTGATGGAGAAATTGGAAGAACACTTACCAGTGCTTTCGGTTCACCGCAATGCATTAACGCAATACTCGCAGGCGTATCAAGATAAATTTTAAATTTCTTTACGATGCCAGGAGCAGTTTTGATTTCTGAATGACCATACATCTCTTCATACCCTTTTGAACCGCAATATTTTGTATGCAAAGGACGTAACGCAAATTCACTTACTTTTTCTTCATTCATCTCAAAATCGGCATGAGCGCAGCTAGAAAGCAAATCCGTAAGATCATAGTTATCGGTAAAATCAGTATTAATGTATCGTATCGCATCAGCTATTGGCAAGAGAAGCTCTCGCCGTTCTACTTTTAATATACTCGTGATACTTTCTCTCGCCTTACAGAGATCATCTTTATCGTGTCCCATTTTTTTACTCAGGCGGCGAAGTACTTTCTTTTCTTGTAAAGAACCTTCCTTTGAATCAAACAAATTTTGCACAAGAACATCAAGATCTTCTTCCGTTGGTTTAAAGAAAGAAAAAGAGCGCAAACTATCCCACAGAGAACGATACGCAGGTTGAGATTTATTTTCTTCAGTCATATTGCCTTGTACCAATTCCCAATCCCCACCTGAGCATACCCCAATCGTTCCGCTGTTGCATCATAGATCTGCAGTCCTCTCTCTAAAGGTAACCCTCCATCTAAAACCCAGCGGTTATTGCGAGCGCCTTGAATACTCATTATTGAATAGCCTAAATCTTTTCCAACTTTCTCCGCGCATCTAACGAGAAACTTTTTCCAGTCGAGCGTTCCTAAACAGCCACCTCCTCTACTGCTCTTTCGAAAAACTAATTCCGTCTTTCTTTCTTTTTCTTCTGTAACAACCCGTGCCCCTTGAATCTGTTTAATCTGCAAAGTAGTTTCATCTTCCGGAAAAACACTAACAACTGCTCTCGGTTCATCTCTATAAAATAAACCAATTGCCGCAGGAGCATCAAGAAAGAAGTTAAATGTCTTAAACACTCCTTTTTCTACTTCTACCGCTTCATCACCATATATTTGCGCATATGACCGAGCAGAAAGACCCGTCGTCTCTAACTGATGCAGAGAAAAATTTTTCCTTCGTTCATCGGTCATTTCATATCCTGCAACAGCGCATTCCAATAACCATGGTCCAATATCTAACCCCACAAAAAAATCATTACCCACATAATGTAATAATTTTGCTGTCTGAAGAGTCAATCTCCGAGAAAGAGGTTTTTTATCATGCAAACTGTAATTAAATGAATTAATACCATTATACGCTTTTCGTAATTCTACTTCGCTATAACCCGTACGCAGCATAACAAAATCTAACGCTTGCTCTCTATTTTGGTAAGGACCATGAAGCCAAAGACCAACAATACCTTCAATTCCTTCTTCTCGTTCAACATCAGAAAATAGTATCGGTTTGTCGTTGTTCATTGTTCATTAACACTCTTCACCACAGAACACACAATAAAACCAACACCTTAATACTAATAAAAATATTTAAACAAAAATCTATCCTTTCTTAAATTCCCCGGCAATATCAATCAAATCAACATGTCCGAGAAATAATCCACGACAACAGAAGCGTTCTAAACCCAGAGCATCCATTACTTTCTTCATTTCTTCACCGCGTTCTACCTTTTGGTCAAACTCTTCTTTAAGATGTCCAACTGGTTTTCCACAACTAAAGCATCGGATTGGTATAATCATTGTATAATAACCTCATCTGTAGGATTTCTGGCGTTTTGCCCGCGGTTTTGAATCGTTTGGCTTTGAAGATTCGTTCTGTCGTACATCCGCAACCAACAATAAACGATCGTATTCATCAAAGACTTTTTCTAGACTAGGATCATGTTTAACAAGCGCTCTGGCAATAGCTAAACGAGCTGCATCTGCTTGTCCGCTCGCGCCGCCGCCAAAAACAGAGACAGCAACATCAACATTCTGAGCAACAGCTCCTGCCAATGTTAATGGCTCGCCAATACGCAATTGTAACATTTGATCTCCATAATTCTGTAATAATCGTCCATTAACTTGAACCATACCTTTACCGGTAGATAATACTGCTCTTGCTACTGCTTGCTTTCGTTTTCCTTCTGCTATGATCGTGTTATTTTTCATGTGATTTACCTTTTACCGCCTAAGCCTTTACATACTTCACCAACAGAAATATAATGAAGTGTTGGATATTTTTCAGCCGAAGCAGTTTTAATTTGAATCATGGGCTTGCCCTGAAACTCTAATGGCACCCCAATGTAACATAAAACTCGATGAAACGCTTCTTTACCGCGTGTACTTTTCCATGGTAACATACCTCTAATCGTTCTTCGTACAAAACGATCAGGTAATCGAGAAAATTTTGCGCTTTTCAAAGGATAACCCTTACGATCACGACGTTCTTTTTCATGTGCAACAACATTAACTCTTTTACCACTGATAATAAACTTATCACAATTAACAACTGCTATTTCCTCTCCTAAAAGAGCTTCTTTAGCAATATACCCTGCTAACCGTCCTAAGATCATTCCTTCGCCATTATAGATTTTCATCCTAAAATCCTCACTTTCTTTCCATCTGGATTTTTCTTTAACAAATCGTGAATTGATAATACTGTTCCTTTTGCTTCTGTGATTTTACGAGCTGCATCTTCAGAAAAAGTTAACGCTGCAACTGAAACTTTCTTTTTCAAATCGCCGACACTCAACACTTTTCCTGGAACAACAATCGTTTCGCCATCGCGAGCAAACTGTTCAATCTTGTACACATTAACTACCCTGCGTTGTCTTGTTGATTTCTGTAAATCAAGAGCTACTCGTTTCCAGAATGGGCTGCTCTGTGCTTTAGCCTCCAGTTCTTGTAACAAGAGTTGCAATTGATAGTTTGTTGGACCTGTTCGTACTGCCATAATTCCTCTAAAGCAATTTCTCCATTGCTTCTGTTTTTTCAATTAATATGTCTGCTGCTGTATCAAGCATTTCTTTACAAGAGAGTTGACCCCAGCTTTCAACGGTGAAAATGAGATTATCTGTATATTCTACTGTTATTCCATCATCTAAACTAGCATAGTAATCAAGTAACATCGAATCTTGCATTTTTTCTTTGTCAACTTCTAACTTACTGCCTTTTAATGTTAATACTCCGTCAGTCGATTTTTTCGCTACCAATTCTGGGTTAGCTACTTTTCCAACTTTAAGTAATCCTTCTTTGCGATAAAAAGCCCAACCTGGACTCCATTTAGCATGATGTTTTCCTTGACCCATAACTGCTGTCATTGTTACGTCAAGTTTTTGTTTTGCTAACAATTTAACAACTGGCATATTTTCATATACAAAAGTACATTTTGGATCTGCACTTTCTGCTTCTCCCGCATAAACATACCCTTTCTTACTCGCTTTTAATTTTAATTGTAATGTACAACGAGCACTTTTCTCTTTAACTTCATCTTCATTTTTGGGAAGATTATAACTCTTAAGATCAGTTTTAATTGGAATCAAACCAAGACGTAAAGCCAGCATTTCATCAAACAAGGCTGAATTATTTTCTTTAACTTCAACATCTTCAACAGCTAATGTTGGCACTTCCTCGATAATTAAGCGACGAATCGTGTTCGCAAACGTTTCAGAACTACCTTTCATCATGAACTGTAGTTTGTTCTTCTTCCGTTCGTCTTTTATTTTTTCGAGTGAAAATGCCATAATTAGTATACTTATACGCGTCGTCCGCGTCGTCCCCCTTTCATTCTACAGCCATTGTGTGGTTCCGGTGTGACTTCTTCGATCTTACCGATTTTAATTCCTACTCGTGATAATGTTCTAATTGCAGCTTGTGCACCTGGCCCTGGATTATTTGGACCATTATGACCGCCACGAGCTCGAACACGAATATACAACCCATTGATTCCTTTTTCTCGACAGATCTCTGCCACTTTTTTAGCAATGCCCATTGCCGCGGTTGGTGAACTTTCTAAACGATCAGATTTAACCATCTGACCACCGCTGGACCGGGCAATTGTTTCACTGCCAGTAACATCTGTGACCGTGACAATTGTATTATTATAAGTGGATAAAATATGAGCAACACCCCAACGGATTTTTTGATTACCTCGCGGCGCTTCTTCCCGTTGTACTTGTTCAACTGTTGATTGATTTTTCTTCATGATAAGCCTCTATTCTTTTACTTTAGTAGTCGCTGCGCCGCCTTTCCCGGGCGCTCTCATCGCCGGTCTTTTATGTTCTTGTTTACGACCACGACCCTGACCTTGGCCACGAGCTTGTGCTTGTGCAGCAGCATTTTTCCGATCCATTTTCCGTTTTTCAACTGCTGGATCAACAACGAGCTTAACCCGTTCTGGATGGTCTTCACCAGATAATGCAGACTGAATTTTAAATGAAAGTACACTCTCTTCAGCTTTAGAAACTAAATATGATGGTGAGGTAATTTCTTTTGCCCCAACTAAAATATGCCTATGAGTGATAAATTGCCGTGCTTGTTTCATACTTCGTGCTAAACCTCGACGAACAATTTGACTCTGCAGACGACGTTCAAGGACATCTTTTAGTCCTAGACCAAGGATTTCATCCAGTTCTGCCTCTTGAGATAAAAAGCCATACTTCTGAAGTTTTCCAATAATTTGACTCTTTTCTGTGATGCCCTGAGTAGTCTTATCAGCAATTAAGCGCTTCGCAATAATTTTATATCGTCGTAAAAATGAGTTAGCAATAAGAATCTCTTGTTTATTTTTAAGACCAAAGTCGTTAACGAGTACGCGTTCTGTTTCAATTGCCGTCTTATTCCAAGGATGAAGCGGCGTTTCGTACTTTTTTCGATAGTGTTTTGGATCTCCCATTGATTACTCCTATTTGGCTGTTGCTGGTGCTGCTTTTTTCTTAGCAACTCCCACAACTTTACCTTTATTACGTCTGAAATTAGATCGTGTACGTTGACCACGACTTGGCTGACCATGAATATGTCGTACACCACGGTAAGACTTAATTTTCTTTAAGCGTTTAAGATCATTTTCTTGAACAAAATTTAATGAACCAGTGATAAGATGTTTGTCTTCACCAGAATCGTAATCCTTACGTCTGTTAACCATCCATATTGGAAAGCCATGGGCTAATGGATTTACAACTATTTTATCTAATGCGCTAATCTGCTCGTTAGAAAGAGTACCTGTTTTTGTGTCTTTCTTTACTTTTGCAATCGTGCAAACTGCGTCAGCAAAGCGTAAACCGACACCTTTTATATTAGTAAGGGCAAAACGAATTAACTTCTCCCCAGGAAGATCAACATTAGCAATACGAACAATATGTTTGAAATTTGCAGGATATACTTTCTCTTGAACTTTTGGAAGTACTCTTTCCTGAGTTTTTTCTTGAATTTTTTCTGCCGTTTTCATTGTAAGTATTATCTTATACGAGAAAACGCTATACACTTACAATTAAGTAAGTCCTAAAATCGCGTTAACTCGGACTTGATAGATCTTGGAAAAAGAGGTTATTTATAAAGCTTTCGCCAAAACTATTTTAAAGCCAGTCTTCTTCGTTTCTTTGTGAATAATCTTCCCAAGCTGGTTAATCAACTTAAACGTAATAAAAACGTCGTTGCTATTTATCTCTTTGGGTCGCATGGAACTTCTCGTCAAACTCCTCTTTCAGATATAGATCTTTGTATCTTCACGAAGACAACATCCAAAGATCTTCTTTTAGAGATTAAATCGTACGGTTCTGACGAAATCGACATTTCTCTCTTTGATACACTGCCAATCTATCTTAAACCTGAAGTCTTTAAAGGAAAACCCTTATTTGTCAGAGATAAATATTTTGTCGCTGAAAAATATGCAAAGGCGTTCCGAGAGTATCAAGATTATAAAAAGTATGAGACAAGATTTTGGGAAATGACAAAGAAGAAGGTGTTGGCATGAAGAAGATAAAACTATTTACTGATCTCCGGAAATATCTCGACGATCTTGAAGAATTACTCCCCGCAACAGAAGAAAAATTTCTAATGGATAAGAAAGCACAGTATGGTATTCCCATGCTCATGCTTAACATTATTAATAGTTGTATTGATCTTGCACAGGAACTTATTGCCATCAAAAATCTTGGTTATCCTGGAAGTTATCGAGAAACATTTCAAACATTAGAAAAGAATAAATTAATTTCCAAAGACGTTTGCCCGAAGATGCAGGATCTTGTTGGATTGCGGAATTTATTAGCGCATGAATATGGTGAAATAAATTTCGAGATTCTGTATGAGCAGGCGCAGGATCTCTCGGCTGTCGAACAATTCAAGAAAAAGATGATTGGATATTTTTAACATTTTCAAGACAATATTTTTAAAAGTACGTTCATTTTTCCGATCAAATGGGACAAATTATCCAAGCAAAAGCAGCGGACATAATCCCCTGTCAGAGTAGGGTTAGTGTAGAACAGTTAGCAAAACTATTCCCATTTTTCAAAGAAGGGAAGCATTTAGAATTATTTCCTCCTGCCGTCCATCGCATCTCTAGAGGAGATATTGTCCTTAACGGTCATCATCGCCTCGTTCTTGCCGATCTATTTGATGTAGAATTAAACATCTACCGCGCCGAAGACGAACTAGATTTAATTACCGAAGAATCATATCCACAGTTAGATCCGTTGTATATCTCTGAAACAAATAATCTTATTAGGGGTAATTATTCTTGCGGCGAGAGATATGCTTTTAATATGCATTCAGTAGGATGCAATACCATCCGTAATCTTCGTGAGAAAAATGATGTAACTCTTGAAAGAGTAGAACGATTTAGGAGATATTACCCACTTTAGGTTCTTCTATTTTTTTATCAAGCATTTCTTCCTCCTTCTTCTCCCCCCTATCTTCTTCCTTCTTCACCCCGTCCTCTTCCTTTTTCTTCCTTCCTCTCTTCCCTTTCTGTTCTTCCTCTTCACGATCTTGCAAGTATCGCTTCCAACGAATCAATGTATAATTTACTGGATTTTTAATCTTCCCACACAATCCATCAGGCTTACAGACGCCAATTCCTTTATAGTAAGCGTCATTATTACAATTTGGCGGCAATTTATCACCGGGATTAAAGTGCATTAACTGACCTTTCAAATACACTTCACGCAGAGGAGGCTGATTTTTTTCATTGTTCCAGATACGCAAATATTCTTCAATCTGTTCTTTGTTCCAGCCGATCTTACCCAAAAAACCGCTCATACAGAAGACCGCCCTCTTTTTTCCATCACCAACACCTTGCAGCATTATTTTCATACACGGTGGGAAAAAATCTTCTTTAATCGGACTGTTAATTACTAATTCATCATAGCCTTTCTGTTCTTTTTTCTTTTCACGCGGCTCAACTAGCTTAACCTCATAATCAAGTGCCTGCACCAATAAGCGTCGCGCACTTTCCCCGCTCACGTTACGACTCATAAATACGAATTCTGGCTTTATCAAATCTGGCTCTCCCATTACTCTTTCGAACGAGAGAATTTTTTCAGGATCAATTGGTAACGATGCTAACCCCGATTTTTCATGGAGACTATAGGGCATACGATATAAATGACGTGACGAAAGCAGCACCGTATCAATTTCTAAAAATTTGTCGACATTGAGATGCGCCACTTTATCCCCCATTTGATTCTGAGTGTAACGGATAATTTCCTCTGCTGGAAGATTTACTTTCTCTTTGACTTTAGTGAAATTATTATCTTCTAAGACCATAATTCGTCGAGCAAGTTCACCTGCAATGTGATCCCGAACATAGAGCGCAATCTTTTTCGCTGCCTCAGGAAACAATAATTTAGTCGGTGTTTCACCTACTTTTGGAGGGAAAGCTTCAAACGGTACACCAATATGGAAGCCCTTATTTCCCGAAAATTTCACCGAATAATCTTTAACTTCACAATACTTCAAAAATTCCACAACCAAATACGCGCAGATACGACTGTATTCAAAAATCTTACAATCAATATCCAGCAACAAATCCCAGCCGATACGTAAACCATCTAAATCTTTCTTTGTTAATGTACTATCCAAAGATAATGGATTGGACCAGCGTTCCTCACTGGCGTGCAACGAAGTGACACCTTTTAGTGCCAGTTCAATAATTTCTCGTGGATAGGTTAACGTATCTGGTCTTTTACCAAAACTGTCGCCATAACGCACACCAATCTCTTTATCGCGGCCATGTTCGATGATCGCATCTTGAATCTCTTTACGTTTGTAATATTTGAGAAGAATGCTTTTAGTGAGAACGGACATTTAGTCGTAATATGGAAGAGGTTTAAAATAGTTTTCGATAGACCAGTGAGTATAAACAAAATTAATACCCTAAAAAATTATAAAATTACAATCCTTTAACTTCTTTCTTAAACTCTTCTGCCCTCTTCTTAATATTCTTCAACGCTTCTTTGATTGCTTTGCGCGGTTCGCCGCTTTCCATTTCAATCATAAACGTAGGAACACCAAGAAGCGGGTGATCAATCTTATATGTTGCAATTTTAACACCTTTTATGGCATGCAGTTCTTCTTTTAAGACATTGCAGAATGTGTGTGTTTCACCTTTCAACTGGAAAACCAGTTTGTGTTTCTCTTCTTCAATAACAGTAAATTCCATAACTTTTCACTTTACGATCGTTATTTATAAACTTTTCTACGGCAAGATTATAAACTTCTCATTTCAATTCAATACTATGTCAATTATTGCCGATCTCCTTGCGCTTATTGGGGTGTGGGGAATAACGATCATTTCCAATCTCGGATATCTTGGAATTTTCATTCTAATGACTCTCGAGAGCATGATCTTTCCCATTCCTTCCGAAATAGTCATGCCTTTCGCTGGTTTCTTGATTGCCGAAGGGCAGTTTAGCTTTGCCGGTATATTAATTGTCAGTTCCCTAGGCAGTTTAACTGGTTCGTTATTATCGTATTACATCGGAAAATATGGCGGACACAAACTGATTCTCAAATACGGTAAATATTGTCTTCTTGATGAACACGATTTACAGAAGACGGAAGCCTGGTTTGCCACAAAAGGTGAGAAAACAATTCTCATTGGTCGCTTTATTCCTGTTGTCAGACATTTAATTTCCCTGCCAGCTGGCGTCGGCAAGATGAATCTGCGTCGTTTTAGTCTCTATACCCTCATTGGAGCGACGATTTGGAATATGTTCTTAGCTTACGTTGGTTATGTTTCTGGAAAGAATTGGACCGTTATTCGTCAATATACTGAACCAGTTTCGATTATTGTAGCTGTGCTTTTAGTAGTTACGTTCGGATGGTTTGTGTTTAGACATTGGCGGCATAAGAAGAAAGAAAGAAAGCAAGAAAAATTATAGATTGATTAATGTTTAATCATGATTTTTTTCGGAAAATTTTGATCCTCTAATTCATAAGGAATGTCACGAATATCAATTCTATCACTAATGTTCAACGAGTTGTAAACTTCTTTACTAACATATAACCTGGTTTCACTTTCTTTTTTCTGACCACCCCAATTATATTCCCCTTTAAATGTGAGGATATAATCTTCATCATCAACGTATACTATTTCTTCAGAATCGAAATCCATTCCAATAGGGATACCAAAACGTCCTCCAAAAGGGGGAAGAGTAAGATCTATCGTAGGCTCCGTCACGGTATATTCTCTTTCTGGTTCATAGACTTTTCTTGTAATTATGCCAGTATTAGTTTTAGGGATATTCGTACAATTACCAGCTAAACTCAATACTAATGTACAGATACCTAACGCACGTGTAATTTTATTCATGTCATTCTCAAGATACTTATTGAAAATATATCTTCTAGTGGTCACATTATAAATCTTATGAAAATATCTTCGAAAAAACGTAGCAAAGATTTTTATTTCAACAACTCTCTTAACTCATACAACGTCTTTATCCTCATCGAAGCATTAACCTTCGGCGGCTCATGCTCACCGCGTAAAATCAATACATCGAAAACACCGGCATTCTGCGCTGCACCAACATCTTCTTCACCATTACCAACAAAGAATGCCTCCGTTGGTTGAACACCCAGCATCTCCAAACAGCGATGTAAACCAACGGGATCTGGCTTCGGTGGCAACGGCGGCTTTGCCGAAAAATTGGCGCTCACGTAGGCATCAAAATAATGTCGACCAAGAGTATCGAGATTAACATCCATCACATGCGGCGATCCACCCGTTACCACCCCGATTTTGTACTTTTTATCTTTCAATTCGTCGAGAAAATCAACATCGAGAAATTTCCGCGTATACTGTCTTCGACCAGCTTGCGTATCTTCTTGATTATACAACCGAAAGAATGAACCAGGCTCTATCCCTAACGCATCTTTAATTGTCTGCGCCCGATTGCCAAAAAACCAGAATTTATCAACAAACCAATCAGGATACTGCGTAATTCCTAATTTTGCAACAATCCCTCCCACAACTTGCTGACGATATTCGGGAAGAGTATAGACTAATGTTCCGTCGAGGTCGAAGATTGCGGCTTGATATTTTTCCATGGACAAACTATTTTTCTTAGATTTATATAGATTAAGAAAGAAGAACCTATGTTTTATGCACCAATTTCACCCGTGAACTAATTTCATAAGCCAGAACTGCTTCCTGTTGATAATGCTCCATCGTTAGCGCAATAATTTGATCAATACTTTCTTCATCACAATAAATCCGTACCGGAATCATTTCTTCACTAAACAGAACACCACCATCATTCATCCATTGTCCTTTCGCCGGTTTAAGAATCGTCAATCCACCACTAATTTCTCGCACTTTCTCATCCCACTGTTGATGATATTCTAGAGAATATTTTACTCGATCATTTGAAAAGTTTGGAACAAGTATTTCCCAGAGTGATTTAACAGTCATTCAATAAAATATAAACTACCACTATTTAACTTTTCCCAACAAAACCTTTATCTACTCAAAACTATTAACAACCACTGATGGATCGTTTATTATTATTAATCCTTGACGGCTGGGGAATTAACAGAAAAAAAGAAGGAAATGCCATTGCCCTAGCCAAAACTCCTGTCCTCAATTCTCTTTACAAACAATATCCCCACGCCCAACTAAAAGCAGCAGGCCAAGCTGTCGGTTTACCGAAAGGAGTAATGGGGAATTCTCAAGTAGGACACCTCACTCTCGGTGCCGGTAGAATTATTGACGGTGATTTAGTTCGTATTAACAAAGCAATAAAAGATCGTTCTTTCTTCAAAAATAAAGTATTAATCGAGACCATTCGCGGCGCAAAAAAACGAAAAGAAAAATTACATTTCATGGGACTCTTAAGCGATGCCGGTGTCCATTCTCATATTAATCATTTATTTGCATTATTAGAACTGGCGAAGAAAGAAAATGTCAAAGAAGTATACCTCCATATTTTTCTCGACGGTAGAGATACGCCCCCAAAATCTGCAGAGAAATATATTCTTCAATTACAAAAAAAAATGAAACAGCTCGGCGTCGGACAGTTAGCGACGATGATGGGTCGTTATTACGCCATGGATCGTGACAATCGCTGGAAACGCGAGCATAAAGCGTATGATTGCATGGTTAATTGTAATGGCAGAAAAGAATCAGATCCAATTAAAGCTTTACACAACGCCTACACCCGCGGCGAAACAGATGAGTTTATCAAGCCAATAATCTTCACTAACAAATGTGTCGTCGATGAAAATGATGCCGTTGTTTTTTTTAATTTCCGTTCCGACCGCGCGCGAGAATTAACTCGCGCCTTTGTCTGGGGAAAGTTCAAAGAATTTCAACGCAAAAAAATAGTTGGTTTACGTTTTGTTTCCCTCACCCAATATGATTCATTAGTTAAAACACCAGTTGCTTTTCCACCAATAGTGCCACAAAAAACTCTGGGAGAAGTCCTCTCAACCGCCGGCTTATCACAATTACGTATTGCTGAAACAGAAAAATGGGCGCACGTAACGTATTTCTTTAATGGTTTATGTGAATGTATTTTTCCCAATGAAAAGAGAATCCATATTCCCAGCAGAAAAGTAACGACGTATGATAAAACTCCAGAGATGAAAGTTGCGCAAATCACTTCAACACTCCTCAAAAACATTAACCACCATCAATTCTTCGTCGTGAACTTCGCCAACGGCGACATGGTCGGACATACTGGAAATTTGAAAGCAGCAATAAAAGCCATCGAAGCGATTGACAAACAGATTGGTCTTCTCGTCAAAAAATTTCCCGGCAAAATAATTATCACGGCCGATCATGGAAATTGTGAGGAGAAAAGTGGTATTTGTTCAACCTGCCATACAACCAACGATGTACCTCTTATTGGCGTACGAGTTAATGGAAAATTAAAGAACGGTGGTTTAGCAGACGTTGCACCGACGATTCTTGATATTTTAAAATTAAAGAAGCCGAAAGAAATGACTGGGGAGAGTTTGTTGAGAAACTAAAAAGAAATTAATATTTGGACAAATCTTTTTAAAGGATCATCCGTTTAAAGTTAAAATGATTTTTAAAAATAATAAACAAATGTTAAACAGTGTCTTATCGCTGGCAATGGTAGCAACTGGAAAACATAATTCTACGATTACCCCAGAACTTTCAAGGGCGACTTTAGAGCAGAATGTCGTACGGCTCTTTAATACTGCTGTTAATTGGAATGGTTGTGCACTTCAGATTACGACAGATGGATTTATTCTAACTGCAGATCACATCTTTAAATCTTTGAACAAAGATTGGAAAACGCGAATCAAAGATCAGCCGAAAAACGGGCGTTACGGCCCATGGTTAAACCAAATAAAAAAAGAATGTTACCTTCTTAACCAACACGGAGAAAGTTATCCTTTGGATATTACGGGATGGTATTCCTACGAGGGTTATGATTTAGCCTTACTTAAAGCAGTTATTCCTGTAAATCCAGAGCCATTGCCTTTTAGAATCTCTGAAGAGAAACCATCCCCCTCACAACCCCTCTCTTTGGTTACTCTTAATAATTACGGACATGAAAGAATTGTTCGTGATGGAAGAATAACATCTTCTTCTAATTGTACTATAGATATG
>Ga0209514_10001052_pt1 | contig 51367 bp, 44 predicted proteins | sample Subgrocontami58m_FD_187452 | JGI IMG/M metagenome (GOLD analysis project Ga0209514, IMG submission 187452) | Subsurface groundwater microbial communities from S. Glens Falls, New York, USA - GMW37 contaminated, 5.8 m (SPAdes) (version 3) | ecosystem: Environmental > Aquatic > Deep subsurface >... | reverse complement strand
TAAATTTCCTCCGAATGAGTATTTCGAAGTTTGGCAATGTATGTAACGTTCGGTTTAATATATAATTCTTCTAATACATGATATGACAAATTATGTTCTCTTAATTTTGCAACATCAGAATTCGGATCGTTTGCATCACCAAAAGTAATTGCATTTGTCGGGCAAGCTTGCTGGCAAGCTGTAACAACATCACTTCCTTTCAAAGTTTTTCCGTCACGTGTAGCATTTGAGCGCGCTTCCATAATTCGCTGAACACAAAATGTACATTTTTCCATAACGCCGCGTGAACGAACTGTTACTTCCGGATTGTGAACTAGAGATGTTAAATCATTTTCATAATAAGCATCGGCAAAATGATCACGGTAATTAAAGAAATTATACCGGCGTACTTTGTAAGGACAGTTGTTAGAACAATAACGAGTACCAACGCAGCGGTTGTAAGCCATCTGGTTTAATCCGTCCGGACTATGATTAGTTGCATTAACCGGACAAACATTTTCGCAAGGTGCATTATCGCAATGCTGGCAAAGCATCGGCTGATTACTAACGATCGGTTCATCAGGAGTTCCGGAATAATAACGGTCAATTCTCATCCATTGCATTTCACGTCCGTGCTCAACTTGATCTTTACCAACTACAGGAATATTATTTTCAACATTGCATGAAGTTACACATGCACTGCAGCTTGTACATTTGTTTAGATCAATTGCCATTGCCCATTTTAAGCCGGTGTACTGATGCTCTCTTGTTATACCAACTAACTTTTCTTTTTCTTCATGTAAAAACTTCGGCTCTTTCTTGTACTTCTCAACTGTTCCTTCTTGAATGATCTTTCTTGTGCGGTGAAAATCTTTTACAAAAGTATCATCAAGTGAATGATGTTCTTGAGTTGATACTAATTTATGTGTTCCATCAACTTTTTTGATCGTTGAATTTTTGTAAATGTAAGGTGATAATGAAAATTCTTTCGACATTAACAAAATAGAATTGAATCCAACGTCTTTCCCGACTTCACCAACAACAGTTCTACCATAACCTAATTCAATATTGATCGTTTTATTATCCATTCCGGGCTGAACCAAAACCGGCAATTCTAAATTTGTTTTACCAACTCCAATTGAAACAAGATCATTCATCTCAACACCAAGCTGCTTTGCAAGTTTGGGAGAGATTGCAGCGTAATTATCCCATGTAATTTTTGTTACAGGATGCGGAGTTTCCTGAAGCCAGCCGTTGTTCGAAAATCTGCCGTCTCCTACATAATAACTTTCAGTTAGATGAAGAGTAAAACCATTTCCATTTTCTAATTCTTTAATACTATTAAATGCAGTGAGATTAAATTTATCTTGTTTAGAAGTTTCGTTGAATGACACGACTCCATCATGAAGAGCTGAATACCAGAAAGTTTTTGCATCTGCAAATGTGTTCTTATTAGCAAAAACTGTTGCACTGAAATTATTCATCAAGTATTGGTGATATAAATCTTCCTTGTAAGAATTTGCATCACCGGAAATCCAGGTGAGTAATGCAGTTTCTTTTTGTCTTGAGTTAAATATTGGTGAGATTACAGGCTGCTGTAAACTATAAACATTACTTCGAGTATTGGCATCTCCCCAACTTTCAAAAGGATGATTAATCGGCAGCTTATAATTGCTAACTGCAGATGTTTCATTTTCAGCTTCTGTCAACGATACAACATTACTAACTTTTTCTAATGCAGAAGTATATCCATAATCTCCGGGCAATGTGTAAACCGGATTAGCATCAAAATGAATTACTGTTCCGACTTTTCCATTATTCATTGAATCAACCAACCGAGAAATTTCTTCTTTCGTTGATTGTTTCAAAAAGGTTTTTGTTAATGATGTATAATCATAAAGGACAGTATTGCCTAAAATTTCATTTAGCAAATTTACAGCGATGTGAACTTCTTTCGGCAAAGTTTCACCGGCATAAACAATCGCTTTTCCACGATTGGCATTCAGATCATTTACAAGATGAGATATTTTTTCTTTATCAATTTTATTGAAGAATGAAATGGAATATTTTTCAATTTTTGATTTTGTGTTTGCATCTAAAGAAATTATAGATCCGCTTTTTGTTAATTCATTTATCAGAGCAATAACAAATTCATACTGCATGGAAGGAGAAATACTCACACGGTAATCTGCCATCATTCCGGTTGCGCTCATTCTTCCTTCTGCAACATAAAGCCGGTTGAAATCAGTCTTGCCAACAACTTCCCTTTTAGCTGTAAACTTTCTCATGTTCTCGATATAATTCCCATCGTTACCAAGGAAATCAGCATCAAGAGCAAGGATTACATTTGCTTCTTCAAATTTTATAGCTGGATATTCTGTCGTGCCGTAACTTTCCAACCATGCTTGTATTCTCTGTTCATCATTTATAAGTGAATGAGAATAAATTTTTGTATTTGGATATTTAGAAACGAAATCATCTAAAACTTTTTTTGTTGTAGGTGATGTAATCCGATCCGTAACAATTGCGATTTCTTTTCCGTCTTTTTGAGTTTCATTTAGTGCATTAATAATCTTTTCATCAATACTTTTCCAGCTCATTTCATTTCTGTTGAAACGCGGCGCTTTTAATCTTTCAGGATCATACAAATCTAAAATGCTTGCTTGTCCTTTTGCACAGATCTTTCCTTTATTAATTGGATGATCGGGATTGCCGTCAACTTTAATCGGTCTTCCTTCTCTTGTCTTAATTAAAATACCGCATGCTTGTCCGCAGCCATTACAAGTTGATGCATAATAATTTGCAACACCCGGGAATACTTCTTCCGGTCTTTTGTTATAAGGAATTATTTCACCTTTATCACGATAGTCGGTACATGCAGTTGCAGTTAAAGCAGCAGAAGCGGAAAGAAGAGCTAAAAATTTTCTCCTTGAAATTCCCGAAAGCTTTGAAGGATCAAATTCTTCAGTTATACCTTCAACAAATTCATCATGTTTTAATTTCAAAACATTCGGATCATTATTATAGTCATTCAGACTTTTCCACAATTCTTTCTTATCTGATGATTTTAAGGAATCGCTCATCTTAGACCTTATCATTTCTTTTAACTGCAGAAGGATGAATTTTAACTTTTATATTTTTATTCGATGACGCTTTAGCTACCGAAGTAAAAAATTTGAACGGTATAACCGAAGCAAGTGCCGCAACAAATGCACCTTTGCCGACTTTTTCAAAAAAATTCTTTCTGTTTATCTTGTTCAATGCTATCAAAATAAATCTCCTATTATCTATGACATGCGGAACAATATTCCGGACCAAGATTAACTTTCTTCAAATAAGGTAATTTTTCTTCTGGATGTCTGTGACAATCTAAACAAGCAGTCATTGTAAACGGTTTAATTTGCTCAACAACTTCCATTTCTTTTACATCACCATGACAGCTTGTACAATCTATTCCTTTATTAATATGAACGCTATGATTGAAGTATGCATATTCCGGAACCTTATGAATACGTTTCCATGGAATCGGATTACCCTCATTAAAAAATTTTGTAAGCTTAATTATTTCCGGTTTGTCTTTACGAGCAATAGTATGGCAGTTCATGCAGATATTTACAGAAGGAATTATTGCTTGTCTCTCTTTTGTAACCCCTATATGGCAATACTGGCAATCTATCGCCATTTGTCCGGCATGAAGTTTATGAGAAAATTTTATTGGTTGTTCAGGTTTGTATCCAACACTATCTCTTTCCGCACGTGAAAAATAAAAAGTTAATACGAAAGAAACTGCTACTACAAATAATGTTAGCGGAAGACGAATCTTAAGTGCATAATCCAGTACCGTTCTCTTCATTGAATACCTGTAATAGTAAAATTAACAGATCGTTTTATGGGAATCTTTCTTGAATTATTTAACTTAGCTTTCGCTAGAAATTATTAAAGAGATAAGATATACTTAACAAAAAATTACTGCCAAAGATAAGAAACGAAAATTAAAATCAAAAATTTTTAACTTCGAAAAATAATTCTATCTAATTTTTTCTTTCAACAACAAAACTCACCAATGATTCTAATGATAATCGTGACTCGGATATCTGAAACTGTTCTAATTTAGATAAAGCTACCTTAGAATATTCAAGAGCAAATTTTTCAGAGTATTCTATACCTTCATACATTTTAACAAACTTAATTACAACATCTACCTTTGATTTTCTTTCTTTACTCTTTAATAAATTAATGATTCTATTGGATTCATCTTTAGGAGCGTTTTTCAACGCATATATTAAAGGAAGCGTAATTTTCTTTTCCTTTATATCAGCACCGAGCGGTTTACCGAATATATTTTTAGTGCCAATAAAATCCAGGATGTCATCACGTATTTGAAATGCAATGCCTAAGTTTTCACCAAATTCCTTCATGGCAGTTATTTTTTTTTCATCATCTGTGGATGCACGAGCCCCAATTTCACAACATGTTGATAGAAGCGATGCAGTCTTATCGGAAATAATTCTAAAATATGTTTCTTCATCTATATCTAATTTTCTTGTTTTACTAATCTGAAGTAATTCCCCTTCCGACATTCTCTTAACCGTATTTGTTATCACTCTAAGAAAATCAAAATCGTTTCCGTCAACCGCAAGCATTAAACCGCGAGCTAATAGATAATCACCCATTAGTACGGCAATTTTATTTTTCCAAACAGCATTGATTGAAGGAAAATTTCTTCTTGTTTCTGCATTATCTACAACATCATCATGAACTAAAGTGGCAGTATGAAGTAACTCTACTAAAGTAGCACCTCGATAACTACGTTCAGATATTCCGCCGCATAAATCACTTGAAAGTAGAACTAAAATAGGCCTAATTTTTTTCCCTTTTTGCTTCAGAATATATCGTGTTACTAATTCTAAGAGTGTAACTTTCGATTTTAAGGAATGCTTGAAGATCTCATTAAATTTCGAAAGTTCATCTTCAATCGGGTGTGCAATTTCTGCGAAGGATCTATTTATCAAGATTTCTTTTGGAATATTTTTGAAACAAAAATACTTATTTCGTATAACAAAACCAATGGAACAGCAAGAAGCACTTGTGAGACGGGATCTGCACCAGGAGAAAGAAATGCAGCTAAAATCATTATAACAACAATAGCATGCCTTCTATATTTTCTCATTAGTTTTGGTGTAAGTAAACCAATTATAGAAAGAAAAAATGAAAGCATCGGAAGTTCAAAAATTAGACCTGCACCTAGAATGATATTAAGAACTATTGAGAGATATTCATCTACTGAAAAATTATTCTGTATAGCTGTAGAACCGAACCCCGCAGCAAATTTTAATGTAAGCGGAAGCATTATGTAATAAGCAAAAACTACTCCGCACATAAAACAAATTGTTGTGAACATTACAATCCATTTTATATACTTTTTTTCTTTAGACTTTAAAGCCGGAGCTATAAACCTCCACAATTGATAAACGACATTGGGAAAACTAATAATCAATCCGAGCATAATAGCTACTTGGAAGTATAGAAAAAGCTGACCGAATGGCCGGAGGTTTTGCAATTTAAAATTTGCCGTCCGAGCCGGTAAAAGAAGAATCTTATCAACTAAGAAATCAATAAATATCCAGGCAATTACTGTCCCAATAAGAATTCCGAGTACAGTATAGATGATCCTCCATCTTAATTCTTCAAGATGATCGAGAAAGGTCATCTCCACTTCTTTTTTCGGACTATCATCGTCTAAAATATTTTCTTCGAGTTCTGCCAATTTAATTTAGTTTTAACTCAGGATATAATGGAAATTTAGAACATAGTTCAGCTACTTCACTTTTAATTTGAGATAACGCTGATTCGTTCTCATTATTTTTGATTGCTTTATCTATGAACGCTGCAATATTTTTCATTTCATTTTCTTTCATACCGCGAGTAGTTACCGCAGGCGTTCCAATTCTAACACCGCTTGTAACAAAAGGACTTTTAGTATCGAACGGAATCATATTTTTATTTACAGTAATTCCAGCAGCACCGAGTGCGTTCTCAACTTTTTTTCCGCTTAGTTCTTTGTTTGTAAGATCAACTAACATTAAATGATTATCAGTTCCACCGGAGACTATATCATAACCTAAAGCAGTTAATTCGTTAGATAACGCCTTTGCATTTTTTATGATTTGTTTTGCATAATCGGTAAATGAATCTTCAAGTGCTTCTCCGAATGCAATTGCTTTTGCAAGAATTACATGCATAAGAGGTCCGCCCTGAATTCCGGGCATGACCATTCCATCTAAAATTTCCGACATTAATTTTAAGCGGTCTCCCTTTAAAGTTTTTATTCCGAAAGGATTATCTCTGTCCTTACCCATTAAAATAATTCCGCCTCTTGGACCGCGCAAAGTTTTGTGTGTGGTTGATGTTACGACATCGCAATATGGAAGCGGATTATTCAGCAAACCCTTTGCTATTAATCCGGCTGGATGTGCCATATCCATCATTAATAATGCACCAACTTTATCGGCGATCTCTCTGAACTTTGAATAATCCCAATCACGTGAATATGCACTTGCGCCCATAACTATTAATTTTGGTTTTTCTTTCTTAGCAAGATCTTCAATTAAGTTATAATCTAAAAATTTTGTTTCTTTATTTAAGCCATAACCAACCGAGCGATAGATCTGACCGGAAAAATTTACGGGTGAACCGTGAGTTAAATGTCCGCCATGATCGAGACTTAATCCAAGAATAGTATCACCGGGTTTTAGAAGCGTCATATAAACAGCCATATTAGCTTGAGAACCGCTATGCGGCTGCACGTTAACATAATCCGCACCGAATAATTTTTTTAAGCGGTTCCGTGCAAGATCTTCAGCCATATCAACAAATTCACATCCGCCGTAATATCGTTTACCCGGATATCCTTCTGCATATTTGTTTGTTAAAACTGAACCGGCAGCATTCAATACTGCCTGGGAAACAAAATTTTCAGACGCAATTAGTTCAAGATGTGTTTCCTGACGATTCAGTTCTAATTGAGAAATCCTCAATGCTTCTTTGTCGTTTTGTAATTGATTGTACATAGCAATACGTATTTATTAGAAAAATTAGATTGTATCTGTAATTAGATTTTTCACTTTCAAATATGCTGTTCTGAAAATTCAATTCAAAATAAAGTTTACTAAAAGAAATATGATTGGTTGAAAAGATGTAATGGCAGAAAGGGATAGAAGAACAATCAAAAATTGATTCATAAAAGATCAATAAATAATAATCTTATCTATCAGTGCGGATAAACCAAAAATCGCCTATACTTATTGTAACAGAAAATTTATAGATATTCTCGAGTAATAAATTATTATCTGTAGTTCCTCTTTTTGAATATTGAAAAGCAAGATCAATTGTGTTGTCAAAACTTATCGGAAGAGACATACCGCCGTATATTGAATATTGATTTACCCCTGTTCCTTTTATTTTGTATGGAGTCTGTTCAAAACTTAATCCGGCACGTAACATTACATGATCCCAAAATGCATTTGATCTTGTATCTGCATTCCTATATTCAAATCCTAAACCCATTTTATAATAATTCTGCAAATTGAAATCTTTTTTGTTGTTTGCAGTAAACTCACTGTATGGTTGATATAAATAATCAAGCGTGAATGTATAATTGTTTGTGTACTTAAATGAAGTACCAATTCCTAATTTGTAAGGAAGAATATTTTTAGTTGAACCGGTTGAGGTTGTTAAAGTTCCTATAGATGTTGTAGAATTATCCACCGAGTCTGCACTTAATGTAACTGATGGAGTATATACAAATCCAATTCTAAAATCCTTGAACTCGGTAGATCCAAATAACTTTGAAAGATCGCTTGATATAATTCCTGTTGTTAAACTCATTCCGTGATAACTGGTTTCTTTTTCAAATGTTGCATCCTTAAATGTAGATGTTGGATCAAAATCAGCAACAAGATTATGAGTTACTCTGCCGATATAATAATCATAAGAAAGACCAAGAGAAAAATCAAAAGGCAGACGGTATGAAGTACCGATAAATAATTTCGAAATTCCGCCTTCGCCTTTATCACTAAAATCATAGTTCCCTACTATTGGATCGCTAACATTATTTTTTATCTCATAACCGACTTGCGAATATGGTACTAATCCTAAAGTAAGTGATAAACCCAAATCATGCTCGAGAGGAAATGCAATCATCATTCCATCTAAATTTGTTTTGCTGTAAAATGCTGATGAAGAAGAACTCTGTATATTACTTCCGGTGTAATTCATACTTAATTCAAAACGAGTTAATCGAATAGAGTTCCATCCGGCAGGATTAAGTGAATTCAAATAATCCACATCACTTAAAGCGATTCCCATTTCACCCATAGCAAATCTACGCGCTGAGAATGATGTTCTTAAATCACCGATACCAAAACCGGAATAAACAGAACCTCCTTGCGCCATAACTGGAATCGAGGTAAGAAGTAATAACAATAAGATTTTAATTTTTTTCATTTAGACTACTTTTTTTGCATGTAAATAATTTTCAGTTTTGGTCTTAGCGCTTTGTTCTGATTTTTGCTGCCATAAAATGCTATACGGGCTGCTGAAGTATATTCATCCCATAGAGAAAGTAAAATCCCTTGATTCGATTCACCGTTCTGCCATTTCTGAACCATCCAGGCGACATCACCGGAATAGATTTTATCTTTTTTTGCAAGTACGGTAACAACCGTACTATCTCTAGTTAATTTTTTTGTTGTACTATCAGCAAGAAATTGCGCATAAAGAGAATCGGAAGAAGGATTTCCATCAAGAGTAGAAGTTGTATCAACATTCAATTCAAGAAATGCTTTATTAACAATTATATTTTTGGGTAACGTACTTAAATCAAAAAATAAAGTTCCTTTTAATCCTATACCGCCTTGAAAAGTTAAATTACTATTTTGTTGTGGTACTTGTCCAGTCAAATAGTAAATATGGAAAAACGGAGATACTCCCACTGTATCTTTTCTTATTGAAAGTCTTTCCAGTACAACCGAAAGAACTGTTTCATTTTTTGAAGAACTGGGTATGGCAGAATAGAATCCAACTATTTTTTTAGCTGATGGTTTAGGTTTTAGAAGCAAACCAAAATTCTTTGGTGCTGAATTACTATCAGCCGAATATTTTAACCATTGAGTAACAACATCATTTTTTACATTAAATTTTACTAAAGTATCATTTATAGTAAATCCGGATGAAACATCAACCGGATCATATACTAATCTTGGAATACTATCTCTATCAAATCCAACGGGGCTCCAATCACTACGAACCTGGTAGACAGAAAAATCTAAGGCTGCAGTTTTATCCCCTAACAAATAACGAGGGATCATCTGCATCGTTGCCGATTTAACAATGTATTGCCCGCTTTTAACTAAAGCTAACAGCGTATCCGGCAAATAAATTCGATAGCGCATTAGTATGGAAGATTCAGCGAAAGAATTTTTTCCCATTAAGACAACATTTGATAAACCAAACTTAATTTTATTTTGATAGTTTACCGACTTCTGAAAAATGTTTGCTTGATAACTGTCAACATCCCGAAATACAATCTTTTCATTTTGGGAAATTAACTCTGAACCGACTGAAGTAGGGTCTTGACTACATGAAACAATTAGTATTGTAACTGCAAACAGATTAAAGGCAAGTCTCAAAAATCTGATCAATTAAAATCCTCCGGAAAAATCATTTATAATAAAAGTGCATACTTCTTTGAAATTAGCGGCTGTAAAATTGGACTTTTTTCCAAGATTATGCAAGATAGAAATTTCATTACTGTTGTCTGAACTATTTATAAGTACTGTCTTTACTCCTGCATTAATGCCGCTTTCAATATCACTTGCTTTATCACCAATCATATACGATTTCGAAAGATCAATTTCATGTTCTTCTGCAGCTTGAACAATCATAACCGGAGAAGGTTTCCTACAATTTGATTTTTCCATTGGATCAAAATCGGGATGGAACGGACAATAATAAAATGCATCAATACTGGTTCCTGCTTCTTTCAACATTTCATTTATACGATCATTCACTTTATCAACATCATTTTTAGTCATTAAACCTTTGGAAACACCTGCCTGGTTAGAAATTACTATTGCCTTAAATCCGAATTTGTCTTTTAGTGTTTTAATTCCATCAGATACACCTGGCAGCAAAATAATTTGAGACGGGTCTTTTACATAACCGAAATCGTGATTAATCGTTCCATCACGATCCAAAAAAATTGCATGGTGTTTCATCAATTAGTCGGTTAGCTTTTTATATAGATCAACATATTTCCTGGAAGAATTCATCCACGTAAAGTTGGATTTCATTCCGTTACGCATAATGTTCTGCCATTTATCCCGATCTTTTGTAAAAATCTTAACGGCATTTTTGATCTCTTTGAGCATTTCTGAGGCAGAATATTTTTTGAATACAAATCCGTTTCCGGTTTTATTTTTAGGATTGTATGCCTGAACTGTATCTGCAAGTCCTCCTGTATGACGAACTACAGGAACAGTCCCATACATCAAACTGTACATTTGATTCAGCCCGCATGGTTCATATTTAGAAGGCATTAAGAAAATATCAGAACCGGCTTCGATCAAATGTGCCAGTTCATCATCGAACCCGATATAGCATGAAAATTTATTATTATATTTTGAAGCCATGCTTGTAAAAAATTTATGATATTTCTTATCGCCTGTACCAAGCAGAATAAAATGAATATTCATTTTCATTAAATTTGTAAAAACTTTTTCAATTAGATCCATACCTTTATTATCATAAAGTCTAGAGATCATCGCAATCACCGGTACATCATCTTTGGCGGTAAAGTGAAAATTATTTGCAAGAGCTTTTTTGCTCTCTTTTTTCATTTCGATATTCTTCATCGAAAATTTATGCGGTATTTTAGAATCTACTTCCGGATTCCAAATTGTATCATCAATTCCATTTATAATTCCGTAAAGATCTTTTTTCCTTTTATTCAGAATTTCTTCTAAGCCCAAGCCGTAATCTTTATGCTGACAAATCTCTTTTGCATAAGTTTCGCTAACTGTATTTATCATATCGGAATAAAGTAATCCGCTCTTTAAGAAATTGATCTTTCCTTTCTGAAGAATTCCTTTTTCACTATCCAACTCTTTCGGCAAAGCGGTTTTAGCAAAATTTGCCTTGGGGAAAATACCCTGAAAAGAAAGATTGTGAATTGTGAAAATAGTTTTTATTGCCTTAAAAGTAGGATTGTTTTTGTAAGTTGATTTTAAGTATGCAGGTATCAATCCGGTCTGCCAATCATTACAGTGAATGATATCTGGTGTCCATCCTAATTTTGTGATTAACTCAAAAACGGCACGAGAAAGAAGTATAAATCTTTCATCGTTATCGGGATAATCTTCACCTGTAATAGGATCTGCGTAAAGACTATGCCTGCTTCCGTAATACTCTGGATTATCCAAGAAATAAATCTGGACTCTTGTTTTGGGTCCAATTAAGAAAGAAGACCGCAAAGAAAAGATCACTTCTTTATTACCAATGTTGATCTTTATGTCTTTTAGACGAACTACTTCATGTATTTTATACTTTCTTTCATCAATAGCGCCGTATTTGGGAACAATTATTCTTACAACATGTCCCATCTCTTGTAATTTTTGAGGTAACGCCGATGATACATCTGCTAAACCGCCTGTTTTAATGAAAGGAACTACTTCCGAGGTTGCGAAAAGGATCTTTAATTTTTTACCTGAAGACATGTTTTTTAAGTCCTTCGATTTTTAACATGCAAAATTACGAAAATACGCTCGCATTGACAAAATTATTAGCAAATAAAGATTCGATTTCTCTATTTTTGAACAGTTCATCTATTATTAACTACAGTTTATATTTAATACAGACGAAAAATGAATGAAAACACTCTTTAAGAATCTATCTCAGATAATTACAGTTAATACTAACGGTAAAAACTTAAAGCGAGGTTCTGAATTAAGTGATATTAATCCGATTTCTGATCATTCTATATTGGTTGAGAATGGTATTATTAAGGACTTGATCCCAAATTCATCCGTCTCTAATACATCAACCGATAAAACTTTTGATCTTAAAGACTTAATGGTTCTTCCCGGATTAGTGGAATGCCATACACATTCCGCTTTTGCAGGTTCTCGAGCAAACGAATTTTTGATGAGACTTCAGGGTACAACTTATGAAGAGATAGCAAAATTAGGCGGAGGAATAATCTCTACAGTTAAAGCTGTCCGCAATTCATCTTTTGAAGAATTGGTTCGAATACTTAAACCAAGAATTGATTATTTCATTACTCAAGGAGTTACTACTTTAGAAATCAAGAGCGGATATGGATTAAGTTTTTACGATGAGATAAAACTTCTTCAAGTTATAAATTATTTTAGAACTCACTCCGCTATCGAAATAATTCCTACTTTTTTAGGTGCACATACTTATCCTCCTGAATATATGAATGATCACAAACAATATTTAGATCTTATCATTAAGGAGCTTCTACCCTACATCATAAAGAATAAACTCTCAGATTCAGTTGATGCATTTTGTGAAAAGTCTGCGTTCTCTTCCGATGAAATTGATAAAATTTTTACTAAAGCTAAAAAACTTGGTTACAAATTGCGTCTTCATACGGAACAGTTTAATAATATCGGCGGTTTAGAAGTTGCGTTGAAACATAAAGCGCTTTCGGTAGATCATCTTGAAGTTATGAATGAAGAAGATATTCCTAAATTAGCAATGAGTGAAACTGTTGGAGTACTTTTACCGGGTGTATCATTCTTTTTAGATTATGATTATGCACCCGCAAGAAAGCTGATCGAACATGATGCAATTATTGCTTTGGCTACCGATTATAATCCCGGTTCATCACATATTCCTAATCTTCATTTTATAATGCAGCTTGCAGCACTTAAAATGAAAATGAGTGCCGAAGAAATTATTTCTGCAGTTACAATAAACTCTGCAGTTGCGCTTGGATTAAATGAAAATCTTGGAAGTATTGAAATCGGCAAGCAGGCTGATTTTGCAGTTTTTGATATTAAAGATTATCAAGAAATAATTTATAACATTGGAATCAATTTGAACAAATACACAATTAAAAAAGGTCAAATCATTTTTGAGAGAGCGGAGACTTTATGAAAATTATTGAGTGCGTCCCGAATTTCAGTGAAGGTAAAAATCAGCAAACATTTGAAGCAATTAAAGAAGCAGTGGCTAAAACAAAAGATGTAAAATTACTAAGTCTTGAACCCGATGGAGATTATAATCGTGTTGTTGTAACATTAGCAGGAAATGAAGAAGGAATCTTAAATGGAACATTAAATGCTTGCAGAACTGCAGCGTCATTAATTGATATGAGAAGACATAAAGGAGAACATCCGCGTCTTGGTGCGATTGATGTTGTGCCGTTCGTTCCGGTTGCAAATGTATCTACTGAAGAATGTGTTAAGATTTCCGAAGAGTTCGCAAAAATTATTTCTCAAGATTTAAAAGTTCCGGTTTATCTTTACGAGAATGCCGCACGTAAAGCTGATAGAAAAAATTTATCAATCATTCGTCAAGGTGAATACGAAGGTCTTGAAGAAAAATTGAAAGATCCGAATTGGCTGCCCGATTATGGTGAACCGGTTTTTAATCCTAAGCTTGGTGCTATTGTAACGGGTTCTCGTTTCTTTTTAATAGCATACAACGTAAACATAAAATCGAACGATGTTAAATATTCTAAAGAGATTGGCGAAATATTAAGAGAAAGCGGTTACGTAAAACGTGATGAGTATGGAAATGTTATCAAAGTCGAAGGCAAGACTATAAAAATTCCGGGACGATTGAAAGAAGTAAAAGGTATGGGAGTTGCACTTGAAAAATATAACATCTCACAAGTCTCAATGAATTTAACCAACTATAATGTTACACCAATACATGTCGCTTTTGAAGAAGCTAAGAAAGAAGCTGCACGACTCGGTGTTGAAGTAAACGGAAGTGAAATTGTAGGATTGGTTCCGCTTGAAGCTATGTTACAAGCAGGCAGATTTTATTCCGGCGGAAAAGAAAAAGATGAAAAGAGCTTTGTTAATATTGCTATCGAGAAATTAGGTTTAAGCGCGCTTCATCCGTTTAAGCCGGAAGAAAAAATAATTGAATACATGATATGAAATTCTGAGGAGCGCAGCGACGAAGAATCTCCAAACTATTAATGAAAATAATTTAGCAAAGAGACAGCATTTCGTTTACATTATGAGCAGTAAAGCAAAAGTGCTTTATGTCGGCATGACGAATAACTTAGCAAGAAGAGTATATGAACATAAGAATAAAATCAATATTGGGTTCACAGCGAAATACAATGTTAATAGACTGGTTTATTTTGAAGAAACAAAAGATGAAATAAAAGCTATGAAAAGAGAAAAACAAATAAAGGGCTGGCTACGGAAAAAGAAAATAAAATTAATAGAAACAACTAATCCAAATTGGGATGACTTAAGTACTCCATGGATGGATTCGATATTAGGCAAACCAGAGATTGCTGAAAACGAATATTTAGGTGATTCTTCGTCGTTCGGAAAACAGAACTCCTCAGAATTATAAAAGGACTAATAATGAATCCAAATAAAACTTTACAAGAATATTTTGACGAACTATCATCCAACTCACCAACTCCCGGTGGTGGAAATGTAGCAGCTTTATGCGGTGCTCTTTCTTCAAGTTTGGGAATAATGGTCTGCAATCTTACTATCGGTAAAAAGAAATATGCTGATGTAGAACAAGAAATGATCGGCTTAAAAGAAAAATTAGTAACCATTCAGAAAATATTTATTGAACTCGGACAGAAAGATAATGCTTCATTCGATAAAGTTATGGACGCATTTAAACTTCCGAAAGAAACCGAACAAGAAAAAGATTCACGCTCTAAAGCAATTGAAGACGCAACAATCGGCGCAACTACAGCACCGATGGAAGTGATTCAAACATCGAAAGCATTTCTTCCAATTCTGGAAATCATAATTGATAAAGGAAATAAGAATTCTATTTCTGATGCAGGTGTTGCTGCAGCTTTAGTAAGAACTGCCGCAAACGGTGCGTACTTGAATGTATTGATCAATTGTTCTTCTTTGATTAATCAAACTTTTGCTAACGAACTAAGAAAGACTGCAGACATTTTGATAGAAGAAGTAGTACGAACAAGTGATAGATTATTTGAACAAGTTGTGAATTTGATGGGGTCGAAATGAAGGACTTGGTACCTAAGTGCTTGAGTTCGGAAGAGCTTCAGTGCCTAAGTGCCTTAGTACTTGAGAAAATTCAAAATTACATACTCAGGCGCTCAGAAACTCAGGGACTCAGGGACTCAAAACCTCAGGAACTCAGGAACTTAAATATACTTGCCCTTTTAATTTTTTTTCTATTCTTCCAAACAGTTTCATCCGCTCAAAAAGTTAGTTTAGGCATTGATGTACTTCAAAAAAATAATTTCTCTCTTCTTGCAGGTAAACGTGTAGGATTAATCACAAATCACACAGGTGTGAACAGTAAGCTGCAATCAACACACGATCTTTTTAGGCAAGCAGCAAATTTCAAATTAATGGCTGTCTTTTCTCCGGAACATGGATTGAAAGGAGCAATAGGTGCAGGTCAATTATACGGAGACTATACAGATTCTCTAACAGGAATTAATTACTTCTCTCTTTACGGAAAGACACATAAACCAACAAAAGAAATGTTGAAGGATATTGATGTTTTAGTTTATGATATTCAAGATATAGGCGTTCGTTCCTACACATACATCAGTACACTTGGTTCTGCTATGGAAGCGGCGGCGGAAAATAAAATTCAATTCATAGTTTTAGACCGTCCCAATCCGTTAGGCGGATTGCGAATAGAAGGAAATGTTGTTGAAGATGATTTCAGATCTTTCGTAAGCGCGTATGCAATTCCGTACGTGTATGGTTTAACATGCGGTGAACTTGCAAACTTGATCAACACAAAAAGTGCGATTGGCAATAAAGTTAAATGCAAACTAAAAGTTGTTAAGATGGAAGGATGGAAACGGAATATGCTTTATCAGGATACGGGATTGATCTGGGTTCCAACTTCTCCAAACGTTCCGCAAATGGAAACTCCTTCTTATCTTGTTGCAACCGGAGTCTTGGGTGAACTTCAGGTTTTTGGAATTGGAATTACTTACACACTTTCCTTTCAAACTTTTGCGGCGGAATGGATTGATGCTGACACTCTTGCAGTTAAAATGAACGAACTTAATTTACCGGGAGTTTTATTCCGTCCCATCTCTTATAAAGTTCTTTACGGAGATTGGAAAGATAAAATTTTAAACGGTGTGCAGATTCACATTACCGATTATGGAAAAATTAACTTGCTGGAAATGCAATTTTATTTTCTGCAAGTCTATTACAACCTATATCCAGATACAAATCCGTTTACTCTTGCAACTACTAGCCGTATGAAGATGTTTGATAAAGTTATGGGAACAGATAGAGTGAGAATTAAATTCTCGAAGAAATTCCGTGTTGACGACATAAATAAACTTCTTCACAAAGATATAGACTGGTTCAAAAAACTTTCGAAGAGATATTACCTATATAATTGAGAAGCAGGTAGACAGATATTTTTATTTTTTTGAAAAATTATTTAACCATCATATTCTTTGCATTATCTATCTCGAGAATTTCTTCATTAGGTTTTTGACCAGGCAAACCAATAAAACTAATCAACCCTTCTATCATTGATTTGGTTGTTGTGCTATTATCTGTTTCTCTTCTTTGTCTAGGAAAAACAGATGCACGTTTGAATAAATCTATCACTTCGTTTGAGCTTGATTTGATTATGACCCAATCTTTATAATGAAAATTATGACTGTTGACAAACCAAGCTCCATTTACCCAATCCCATGAAACATTTTCAATTGTTGAATATGGATCAATTGAAAGTAATTTAAGATAGTATTGAAGAGACAACAAATTATCGCCGTCTTTTCGAGATTCCTCAGCAGCGATTATTTGCTTAAGTATGTCATCACTTTTAGAATAAGTAATATTTGAAAATTTTATTGAGTTCTTTGTTTCAGTCTTTTTCTTAAAGTATTTCAGAAATGATTTCATGTCCCGTCCTTACAACTTTTTAACTACACTTATATAGCGCTGAAAAACGCTGTCCGTGTTGAGCGGTATGTTGTGTGTGAATTAATATACTTTATCAATAATAATGTTAGCTTCTTTGTGAGCTTGACTTAAACGTTTAAACTCACGATTAAAAAAGTAGAAAAAAGCTACTCCATATTCGGCTAATTCTAAAAATATAAAATGATCAGTCGTATGAATAAAATGAAAGTCTGGATTTGTAGTTCTGAATACTACTAATGAATTATATCTATTCCGTTTTGATTTAACGGCAAGGTTTCTATGTGCTTTCCTGATAACGGAAAATATTTGACTCGGAGTTAATGGATCATTCTGCAAAATGGAAATCGGAAAATCTGATAAGTATGGAATAAACTTACCATTTTTTGATTTTAGAAATCTTCTCCTCATGTTCAATACATGAAATTTGAATTCAATTATCTCAAGCCATAGAATAATATAATTATGATCTTCACCTGAGAAATACTCTTTGGCTAAATTTATGCTTCTCATATTCCTTACTATTTCATGTTCTAATGTGCTTAGAATTTGTGTATTGCAAAAGGAGCAAGCTGGAATAGTTGCTTTGCTATATGTTTGATCTAATCCATTAGTATTTGTGGTAAAGTATTTTTCAGGGCGATTTCCGAAAACCCATTTGGGTATTACATGTTCTTTCGTAAGATTATTCTCTGAACCACAGAAAACACAAATATTAACTTTATCTTGAGAAATAATTGAATTAATTATTTTCTTGTGATTTATCCGAATATTTTTTCTTAATAATAAGAGACTCTCTTTTAATTCCATATAACAAACATTATTTGAAATATTTTGCGCACATAACTATTAATTAACCTGCCTACATATATAATGGTGTCGTCTGCATCTTTTCCCCGGGGTAAAAAGAAGTTTAAGAAGATTATCCCTGCTTCAACTTAAATTTATAGAAGAAGGTTGTCAAGAAATATTTTTTACCCCGCCAAAAAAAACCGGCGGGCAAGCTCGTTGTATTACTAATCAGTCACAATCTTTTTAATATTAGAGGATAAGTTGCCTTCGAGAACCTCAGGCAACTTTTTGTAATTAGGGTTTGAAGTACACGAAGAACTTGATAAACGGTGGTTGAGGTTCTCGAAACCACCGTTAAGAAGATCACGATACGCAAGTGCCAGTTTAGGTAATAGTTCTGGCTTACCATCAATCAGAGCTTCTTTCTTTTTTCTACTCCATCCTTGCACTTGTTTTTCTCGGTAGAATGCTTCATAAATTTTGGAATATTCTTCATAATAAACCAACTTAACCGGTAATCTTTTCTTTGTATAATTAGCGCCAACCATATTTTGGTGTTCCCAAAGTCTGCGTTCTAAATCTTTTGTGCTTCCTGTGTAATAACTACCATCGGCGCATTCAAGTATATACATAAAGCCACTACTCATATGATAAACCTTTTTTCTTTTGGTAAGAAGAGGTTGCTTCGAGAACCTCAGCAACCGCGAGAACTTTTTTAAGATTTTCTAAAAGTTCAAGTGCAGATTTATCAAGTTTTGAAAAAGCGAACCATTTTTTCCCAAGATCTTTTAATGAAGCACCAAAGTGGTAAACATCTTTGTTGTCAAGAATTAAAAACCTATCGTGAGCTTTGTTAAATTCTTTTATAATTATATGTGGATACTGTGCATTAAATTTCTTCTCATCAAGCATTAAAGATTTATTCGGCATACTAGTTAAAATAGTTACTACAACATTCTTTTTCTTTTTAGTAAGCAAATCAAGAACTGATTCATCAATGTAGTTGTCAATCAACAGAATAGATTTTTCCGCTTTGCGTATAAGTGAGGAGACAAATTTGTGTGCATCAAAAATTTGTCCATCGTAGAAGATTCCTTGTTTTGGCTCAAGTTCGTTCTTTTGTAATTCGTTAAAAACCTTTTCAAACTTTTCGTCAGTTTCCATTTCGTGTTTTAACTGCCTCTTTTCAACCTTATCAATTCTATGGAAAATCTGTGCATTGTTAATAATAAATCTTCGCATGGCAATAAACGCGCGCATTATTTGAATATTTATTTCAATGGCACGGTCACTTTTTAATACACCAGCCAGGTTTGCTACGCCTTGTTCTGTAAATACATAAGGTAATGTGCCGCCAAGATGTTGTTTTGAAGGTATCGCATTTTGCGATACCATGAACTTAACCTCATCTTCAGTCAGTTGAAACATAAAATCTGATGGGAATCGTTTGGCATTTCTCTTTACTTGCTCTCTCAATCTTATAGCTTTGACTTGATATAATTCAGCCAAATCTCTATCAAGCATTACTTGAGCATCACGAATCGTGTAAATTTTTCTTTGTATTGATGCAGAATCGAAAATAATTATTTTGTTTTGGGATTCTTTCATTTTATTCATTCATTATTATGGTATTGATTGCATTTTCCCCGGGGAAAAAAGAAGTTTAAGGAGAGTTTCCCCACATCAAATTAAATTTATAGAAGAAGGTTGTCAATAAGTATTTTACACCTACAACCTCACCCGACCTCCCCCTGTGTCCCCAATGTTGTCAGGTTAAGTTGTGGGCTAAAGCCCAAAGTTTTTTTTCTTGCTTTAACCCCACGCTTAAGCGTGGGGTTACTTAACACGCACTCTCTAATTGGACTTTAGTCCAAAGCCTATACCGCTAACCTGACAGCATTGCCCTGTGTCCCCCTCCTTGTACTAAGGAGGGGGAATTAAAGGGGGTGGTTTAAAAATATATTGACTTATTTATTTTCTAAATTCGGAAATCTTCCCGGTGTATATGGTGCACCGTTATCTTTTAGAATCTTTTCAATTGCTTCTACTTCTAAACCAACTGCTTTTAATAAATTTAATATCTCACCAAAATTCTTCTCAGCTACTTCGTAAGATTTCATAAAAGTTGTAGTCGGTGCAGATGTCGTACTCCACAATGAAGAAGTAATTAACTCAACTCTTTCTTTAAGTGCGGTCGGAGTTCCTCCTTCGTATTTACTTCTCAGATTATCACCGTTAAACTCCTGATTTAGAACTTCAAGCTTCAATCCAACAGCCAAAATTTTATTATAAGTATCGGATGGTACTTTCGGAGTTTCAAAAACTGCTTTCTTCAAATAAGTAATTTTGTTCACTAATTCATTGCGGTAAGCATCAGCTCCTGTAATAACTCTTGTCATCTCGGCAACTTTTTTATTGAAACTATCAAGCGAAGATTTATCCTGAGCAGTTAGTGTGTTTAAGTTTAGCGGAACACAATTAAATTCCTGAGGAGTGCATAGTTCTGTAAAAACTCCGTCTTCAAATTTTGTGAGTGCAACTTTATACTTGCCCGGAGCCGCCATGTAACCTTTCTCAGGTTCATTCCATGGAATAGTATTATCAAATGGTGTTGTTGAGATCGGTGAGAAAGTATCGTAACGGAAATCCCAAACTAATTTGTTTAATCCTTTTTTAATTCCGGTTTTAATTTTTCTTACAACATTTCCTTGATCATCTGAAACCGTAAAAAGTAAAAACGCTTCCGGCTGTTCACTTTCTTTTTTTAATTCTGAATATGCCGGGAAAGCAACATCTTCGCCTTTTTTCTGTTTCTCTTTTTCTAGCTCTCTTCTTTTATCCTTTAATGATTTCACTTCATCTTTTATAAAATAATTAAATACAGCACCGATCTCAGGATTAGGAGTTGCAAAGAAACTTGCACCCATGAATCCGATACCGTCAAATCCAAACGGAGAAGCAGGTATAAACATTTGCGCATCTTTAACCGGAAAGATGAAAGCATCTTTCATCAAAGTTTCTTTTGACATAAAACGGAGAGGTGAATAATTATCAAGAATGTAAACTCCTCTGCCGAAAGTTGAAACTACAAGATCGTTTTCTCTTTGCTGTATGGCTAAGTTCATTACCTGAATAGTTGGCAAACCGTTCTTCAATTGAATCCATTCTTTGCCGCCGTTATTGCTGAAGAAAACTCCGAACTGCGTTCCCGTAAATAAAAGATTACCATCAACATGATCTTCTGCAATTGTGTAAGTAGAACCTATCTCGGGAAGATTTGCATTAATTAGTTTCCAAGTTTTTCCTCCGTCTTCTGTTTGATAAAGATAAGGTCTGTAATCGCCGTCATGAAAATTATGGCAGGCTGCATACGCAACTAACTTATCAAAATTAGAAGTGATGATCTGATGAACGCGTGCATACTGAGGTAATCCTTCTATTGATGAAGCATTCATCCAGGTTTTTCCGCCGTCGTTAGTGTAATGAATTAATCCGTCTCCCGATCCAACAAATAAAATATTTTCATCGAGAGGTGATTCAGCAATCGTTACGATTTGCCCCATCGAACTTTTGCTCACCATCTCATCAATACTCCAGCTTCTTCCCATCAGCTTCTGAAAATTTTCCGGTATTCCTCTAGTAAGATCGCTGCTGATCTCCTTCCATGTACTTCCTTGATCGTCCGAGCGAAATAATTTATTTCCGCCAAAGTACAATCTCTTGTTATCATGTTTTGAAATTAAAAGAGCCGCATCCCAATCAAAGCGGTAAGCCGTGTCTGCAAAATCATAAGGTCTGATATATAATTTCTCTCCGCTCTTTTTATCGAATCGAACTAATCCTCCGTTTTGAGATTGAGCATAAATAATATTAGGATCTTTCCAATCCACTTGCGATTGAAATCCGTCTCCGCCAAGTGTAAAGATCCAATCTTGATTTGTAATTCCGCCTGAGTTAATTGTTCGTGATGGTCCGCCAAGACTGTTGTTATCCTGCGTGCCGATATAAACATTGTAGAACGGCAATGCGTTATCAGTTATGATCTTATAAATTTCCGTAATTGGGATATTATTTCTGAAAGCCCAATTTATTCCTTGATCGTAAGTTTCATAAACTCCGCCGTCGCAGCCGGAGATCAAATGTTTGTTGTCATCGGGATCAATCCAGAAACCGTGGTTATCAACATGCTTATTTTTCTCTCCTAATTTAGCCCAGGTCTTTCCGCCGTCTTTCGTTACTTGAATAAAAACATCCATGCTGTAAACTCGGTCAACATCGTTTACATCGCAGAATATTTTTTGAAAATAAAAAATGTAAGCAGAAAGATAACTGCTTTGTTTAGTCCAGCTTGCACCGCGGTCAACACTTTTATAAAATCCGCCTTCCTTCTTCGCATCAACTATCGCATAAAGAACATCGGGATTAACCGGCGAGATTGCCATACCGATTCTTCCTACTTCATCGGAAGGTAATCCACTTTTTAATTTGTTCCATGTTGTGCCGGCATCCGTACTTTTATAAATGCCGCTTTCAGGTCCGCCGCTAACACCCGTATATAATTTTCTCATTCTCTGATGAGCAACAGCATATAATAGATTTGTACTTCTCGGATCCATATAAACTTCATAACAGCCGGTGTATTGGCTTATCTTTAAAACATTCTGCCATGTTTTACCGCCGTCTGTTGTTTTGAAAATTCCTCTATCACCTCCCTCTTTTCTTAATGAACCCATAGCAGCAGCATAAACTATGTTTGAATTGTTCGGATCAATTGCAATACCACCGATATGTTCCGAAGTTTTCAAACCCATATTGTTCCAGCTTTTTCCGCCGTCTTCGCTTTTGTAAATACCGTCTCCGTACCCGGAGTTATTGTGATTGCTATTCTCTCCTGTTCCCACCCAAAGAACTTTTGGATTTGTAGGATCAATTTCTACAGCACCGATAGCGTAAGTTTTTTGATTTTCAAATGCGGGTGTGAAAGTAATTCCTCTGTTAACTGTTTTCCATAATGAACCACTACCTGACGCTGCGTAATATTCCGATTTGTTCTGCGGATTAACTTTAATGTGCCGTACTCTTCCGCCGGTTATTGCGGGACCGATACTTCTAAACTGAAGTCCTGTTAAAGATATTTTCTTTAACGAATCCGGTTCTGTTTTTGGATTACTCTTTTGAGCTGTAATAGAATTTAGACTGATGCACAATACTAAAACTGCAAACGATAGAATTATTTTTTTCATGTTATTAACTTTTTTATTTATAGATCAGTTATTTTTTGTTTGTGTAATTGAAAAATTAAGTATTTCTCAGCTACTATAACAAATAAAGAATAAAATTTTTAGATAGAAATTTTGTATTGGTTTATAAGTTATGAGATTTTTTATGGTAAGGAGATTAAGATTAGGCAAGATAAAAATAATAAGTGGCGGTTATAAAAAAACCGCCACTTTAAGATAACGGTTATTTTACATCCTTAATCATTTCTTTTACTTTTGCATCTGTTAAATCCATTTTATGATGATTCTTTGCATGCACCTTAACTGTAGAAACAATTTCTTTTTCATCCTTACTTTGGATGCAAAAGCCGCATGCCGGATCACATTTCACTTCTCTGAGTGTCCCCATTTCCTTAGTTTCCATCTTTTTCACATCACTCTTTTTAGCATCTTGTGCGATGGAAGGTGCTACAAAAACAAGTGCTAACAACAAAGTAAGAATAACAAAAAAATTATGTTTGTGCATTTGAAATCTCCTAAATATGTTATTAATTATTGTTTGTTATAACAGAAACAAAATTACTGACTTAGTAAGAACAATAATTACCGCATGTTTAGTTCCTTATTACGTCAAAGCTAGTTTGAAATTAATGATATTTTCTTGATGATCGAGAAAAGAGTTTTGAAATAAAAATAATTGAAACTGTAATTGATACTCCGGTGAATGCCATTAACATATCTTTGAAGCCATCCCACATATCTCCCTGAAGACCGATAAACGGATTGTACTGTTCCGGCGGAAGCGTCCATGCAACTATCGCTTCAATAATTTCATAAACTGAACTTAGACTTAAAACGAAAGTAACCGGCAAAATGTATAGCCATGCATCTTTGAATTTTGCATATCGCAATAGTACTTCATATATAGGATATGCGAACAGAAGTCCGTAAGAGAAATGAACAATTCTATCATAAGGATTTCTTGCAAAGCCAAATATTTCTTTAATTGTAAAACCAATCGGAACATCAGAGTAACCGTAATGAGCACCAACCGCATGAAGAATCATAAAGATAGTTAAGAAAAGATAAGATAAATCTGACAATGATTTTTTTTTGTATGTAAGAATTAATAACGTCAAAAAGGCAAACACAAGATAATTTTCCAAAAGCCATTCAGGTCTATAGAGAGGATCAATTGCAAAATAAAACCAGATGACAACATACATAACCAAAAGTATTTGCTGAAATCTTTTGTTCCTAAACCCGGATTTTAGTTCGCTGTTTGCTGTTGTCATAAATTAGTTCGTGGTTGTCAAAACAAACTGTTTGTTACGGTTTCTTTCATACCAAGTTTCTATAATTAGAAAGCCTGTCTGCCGGTTTATTGGCAGTCGTGAGTTAGACATTATATACTTATGAGTATGCCGGCATTAAAGTAAAAATGTGTTATTAAATTATCCGATGACTTTAGTAAAGTATTTCTTTTTGCTTCAACCATAAATGAAATGTTTTCATTAATTGTCTGCGTTACTCCCAATCCTACTCCAAATCCAAAAATGCTTTCATTAATTTTCTCATGTTTTGTTTGATCTGTATAAAACGAGATTACATACTTATTGTTTTCATCTTTCACAAAAACATTCTGATAAACATTATATGTTATAAAGTTGTAACCTAATTCAAGATTAGCAAAGACAGTAAATGTTCTGATGTTACTTATAGTTAATCTTGAACCTATATATAATGGATATAATCTATGTTCATCTTCGGAATAACCGGAAAAGTATTTGCCGTTATCTTGAAAAAATACTTGGTTTTTATCCCAGCTATAGATGCCGCTATACAAATAAAATCTAAATTTAGTATTCAACTGATGTTCGTATTCAATATTTGCAGTAAATCCTTTTATCGCACTACTCGGAATAATTAAACCCCCGGAGATTTTTATTTTATCGAGCGGCTGTGATAAAATATTTGACGCTAAAACGATCAACATAAACAAAACGCCTAAGGTCTTCATTTTACTACTCCTTTATTAATTGGTGGAATAGTAGATTTTTTTTCATAGTACTCCAATTATTGTATGCCTAACAGTATTGCGTTTAACACACTGCCCAGAACAACGATGTTGCAATTATCAACGCAACTTTATTTTTCAAATCAGTTTGTTTACTAATCACACTTTAAAGAGCAACTAACAATGAAAAGCCAAACCCAATAATCTTTCACTACGACCGATTCGAAGAAGCGGGCGGGCTGAAACGCGGGTTAGCTCTTGACTGTAATTTTTGCGTCTAGAATTTTTTTAAACCAAAATGTTGCAAGACAAGAAATTCCAACCGTTGCTGGCATTATGACAAGCAAGCCAGTGTCCGCTAAGAAATGAAACGATGAAATGTTAAACTTACCATCACTCCAAAGGAGCAAATACCAATAGAGAAATGGAATTGTGCAAACTATCAATGAGTTTGTGAGCCACAGCTGGTGTTGTTTTAGCGTTAAGCTGACTGCAAGAATTGGATAAACCACTGGATAAGTAAATGCATAGATTGGAAACTGTATACCGCCGCCGAATGCAAGCAGAATAAAGAAATGACAAATGAACATACCGAGAAACCCAACGAAAAAGGGTAACACGAATTTTCTAACCACTGTCGGAGAATTCACTTGGGTTTTGATTTTAGTATTTCCTTGATTTGTTTTAACTCTAATACCAGTTTTTGAATCTTCAAAATAAACTTCGCCGTCTATTGTTGTAATTCTTTTTAGTGACATTATATACTCCTTTCAATTCTTAACAAAGTTGTTTTGAGTCGTGAGCTAGACATTATATACTTATGAGGATGCCGGCATTAAAGTAATAATGTGTGATTAAATTATCCGATGACTTTAGTAAAGTATTTCTTTTTGCTTCAACCATAAATGAAATGTTTTCATTAATTGTCTGTGTTACTCCCAATCCTACTCCAAATCCCAAAATGCTTTCATTAATTTTCTCATGTTTTGTTTGATCTGTATAAAACGAGATTACATACTTATTGTTTTCATCTTTCACAAAAACATTCTGATAAACATTATATGTTATAAAGTTGTAACCTAATTCAAGATTAGCAAAGACAGTAAATGTTCTGATGTTACTTATAGTTAATCTTGAACCTATATATAATGGATATAATCTATGTTCATCTTCGGAATAACCGGAAAAGTATTTGCCGTTATCTTGAAAAAATACTTGGTTTTTATCCCAGCTATAGATGCCGCTATACAAATAAAATCTAAATTTAGTATTCAACTGATGTTCGTATTCAATATTTGCAGTAAATCCTTTTATAGCACTACTCGGAATAATTAAACCTCCGGAGATTTTTATTCTATCGAGCGGCTGTGATAAAATATTTGACGATAAAACGATCAACATAAACAAAACGCTTAAGGTCTTCATTTTACTACTCCTTTATTAATTGATGGAATAGTAGATTTTTTTTCATAGTACTCCAATTATTGTATGCCTAACAGTATTGCGCTTAACACACCGCCCAGAACAACGATGTTAATTAACCGCAACTACTTTTTACTTATTCAAAATGTTACATAGCGCTATCATCTGCTTCTCGTCCATCTTTCGGTCGAGTACGAACCAGACGCTTTCCGATCCAGATTGCAGCAAGTGATAAAAGGAAAGCAGGTACCCATCTCAACACTACCTCCAAGCCGAGAAGATTGTGAGACGTTTTGTCAAGTAAACCTTCGATAATAGCACCAAGTGGAATTGGCAGCATCATCCCAAAAGCTGTAACAATCGTTTTAAAACGAAAACGTGCCAGCAATATTCCTGCAAAAAAGTAACAGAGAATAAAACTAGGACTTATACACTGCTCGATCAATCTGGTTAAGGGATAACCATCCATTCGGATTTCTTTCGTCAAATGCAACAGATGAAATACAGCTACTAACAGTACTGTTGTACAAAACCCTGAACATAGCCCCATCGTAAATTTTGTGAATCTCTCACGTAGAGTAACTGGATGAATATTTATATAATTACCATTCTTGTTAATTTCCATTCCAGTAATAACATGTTCACCTTTTTTATTTATGAAATAAACTTTACCATCATGTGTAGTAATTCTTTTTAGACGCATTGATGTCCTCACATAAATTAAAGTTCTTATTTAGTTTTCGTTCCCAATTTATTCCATGATAAAATAGACAGCAATGCTGTTTTATCACCGTTGCCAATAATTATTAAATTACTTTTATTATAACCCATAACAAAGAGCAACTTACTTTTACAACGCAACATATAATTACACAAAAGCCGAACAATTTCAAGCAGTCGCTTAGAGTTGCGGGTTAGGTGCTAAAATATATAATCCAAATATCGATCTGTTTTTATTTTCCCCCAATAATTAATATTAGGAAAAATATATGATTTCAATAAATGAATGAATAACCAAGTAAATGTTGCTAGAAGTAATTCAAGGAAAATACTTCCTTTCATTCTGTTGCTTAGGAGAATCAATAATAAAATGGGTGAATAAATTGTGTATAATATAACTGCTGTTGAATAGAATATTAATTTGTATTTGAGAAAGCCATAAAGAAATAAAATTTTGAATGACCATAGAAGAATTGCGATAGTAAGATATAAATCAAGGTTACTTTTAGGCGGATATAAAATAAAATTAGAAATACCAAAAAGGATATTCAAAAGAATCGTAACAGCTAACAAATAGATAGGGATTCTATATTTTACCTTATCTTCTTTATACACTTGAGAAGAAATGTTTTTTGCCAGTAAATCTTTAGAATAATTAGGGTATTTATTAGAAAGCTCATTGAATATTTCTGATTTGGGGATGGAATTGTCAATCATTGAAGAAATTGAGTTATTAACATCAGTATAAACAATGATCGGTAGTCTGACTATATCTTTTTTCTCTTCATGTCGCCTCTTAAGGTAAAACGGCAATCCAACTAATGCACTGATTACACCAGAATATACTCCGCTCATAATGTAGCCAATGATTATTAATGAATCAGAGGGTAGCAATACCATAGAAATAAAAATTGCAATTCCAGAAGTCAGCATTATTGCGCTCTTATAATCATTCATAGATACATGCAGAATAACACTTATAATAACTATTAATAAAAATAATATTATTACCATACTAGTAGCACCTAACGTTAATTATACTGCATAAAATCTATTACAATAAAAGTAGTCGTCATATTTTCCCCGGAGTAAAAAGAAGATTAAGAAGATTATCACTGCTTCAACTTAAATTTATAGAAGTAAGTTGTCAAGAATTTTCTTAGTTAGATGACCCACCCCTTTAATTCCTCTCCAATGGAGGTCGGATGAAGCAAATTATTTTTTCTGATTAGTAATATCCGTGTATTCAGTGTTCGACAAAGCAGAAATAAAATTCGTATTTTTACTTCCGCCGAATAGGTAAAGTTTTTCTCCGATAATTTGGACACCTGCATACTGTCTGCCATTCATATTCGAATCAAATTTTGAGATAGTTTTTGTCTGAGTGTCGTAAACAGCTAATAAACCTGTGTCCATAAAAGATCCTAACAACCAAATATTTTTCCCATCAGAAACTGCAGAAGAATTTGCTGAAATTTCAAAAGGCATATTTTCTAATTGTGTCCATACTGATTCTTGAAAATTGTAAGAATAAACATTGTCATAATTTCTTTTACCGTTATTTCCACCAAAGATATAAAGAACACCATCAATAATTTTTCCGCTTGTTTGTTTTCGTTCAGGCAAATCTGGCAATTTTTTCCATGTATCATTTGATGGATCATATTCGTAAAAATCGTTTGTATATCCGTACACATTCTGCCCGCCGAAAATATATATCTTATTATTCCAAACAGCAGAACCCGCGTTTTTCACCGGATTAGGATTATCCGCACAAAGAGAGACCAAATTTGTATTCAGGTCTAAAACTTCTACCCGTTTTGAAAGTGTGTTAAATGCTGAGGTCTGATATTCACCATTCATGATATAAATTTTATTTACGGGCTCTACATATTCAGCATTGCAATATCTTCTAAGAGTAGAAGTTTTTGCAATTATAGTCCACTTGTCTGTTGTAAGATCATATTTTTCAATATTATCAGAATAGTATGGGGGAAATGCTATTCCACCGCAGACAGCATAAATATATTTGCTATCGGTCACACTTCCAAAACCGAAACGTTTTTCGTTCATATTAGACAATGTATTAAAAACAATTTTTTCTTGGGCTACTAGCAGATCTGCTGATAAGAATATTAGAACGATAAATGAGTTTACCAAATTTTTCATTTTGACTCTCCTTCTTAATAATTTAGTATCAACTTAAATGCTATATAGAAGAATTTCAACACATTTAATAATCCCTAAATTTTTACATATAAAATTAGGTTTCATTACCAGCTCCACATTCGGTATAAGAGTCCAAACTTTTCCATAAAAAAGTGATATATAAATTGTGATCTTAATGCTGTTGGAGTGTCCATAATTTATTTTTGAAAATCAATATTTACTCCGCCTACGGGCCAGCGGGCACGGAGCTTTAATGTATCGGAGTAAAACTTAAATTCTTCGGAAAATTTGAATGGTGAGATTGTACCGTAATCATATTTACCGTTCTTGTTCTTATCCTTAAAACTCCACGCCAAATATTTTCCCGGAATAACTTTTTTGAAATTAAAATTTTTCTTTGCATCAACTTTTTGTTTGTAAGTTTTCTTCACCATTTCTGCTGCTTCGAGCACAACAAAAGTTTGTGTTGAATCATCCATCGCGACCGTTCCGCTAACACCGCTGAAATCAAGTTCGTTTGAAGTAGAAAATTTATTCTGGAATATAGAATCAATTTTATTGCCGGAAAGATCGGAATAATTTTTCAGATCAAGTTTTATGTTGTAATCCGTGCTCTGCTTTAAGTTTTCAGATAAACGAACCAAGAAGGAAGCATCGTCAACTCGTTCTACTTCAAGCGGAATCTTTTTCCCTTTTACATCTTGAACTGTTAATCTCTCTTTCAAAGTAGAAAGTTCTTCCGCATCATTAAAGTTTATCATAACAATTGGTTCTTCGTAATCAACTTTTTCACCGGGAAGTAACCCGGCAGATTTAATTATTCTCAATGCAAGTGTATCGCGGTCATTCTTAACAGCAAAAGAATTTTTTTCTTCCATTGATAAATTGTTTTTGAGATCTGGAATGTTTTTAGAAAGAAGAATCCAGCTCTCTTTGGGCTCAAGTGAATCTGTAAAGGCAATATAAAATTGGTTCGGTCTTCCTTCACCTTTGTAAAAATATTTCGGATTTATTTTTTTGTTAGTTGTAGAATCAAATAAAACAAAATTACCACCGGAGATTTTAGAACTATCAATAGCTTCATTAAATTCGATTTGCAAATGATTCCGGTCTTTCATAATAACATTGGAGATCTTAGGTGCAATCGTATCTTCTATTGTTAGTAAGAAATCAACATTCTCATATTCAACCATCTTATCAATCAATTCAATTATTTTATTCTGTACACCTAAACCGTCCTCATTTTTTTGATAAATGAGATCGCGGAATTTATCACGGATTGCGAAAACGGAATAGTCACCGTCTCTGAGACCGAGCAAAGAATAATTTCCGTTCTTCCCCACTTGAGAAACATAATCCGGTTTTTGTTTTGTAGGATCAACTTCTTTCCTATTCGTTGAATAAGCAAAGATCATTACACCTTCCGGTGAAGGATCGTAAATTTTTCCGCTGATTTTTCCTTTATCAATTTTATTTCCGGTCGAGAAAGCAAACGTTAGAGATTCAGCCATCTTGTTGCCGTTGTTCACATCTTTAACATCTGTGCCGATGCTTACTGTGTAAGTCGTATTAGCTTTGAGCGTATCATTTAAATAAACTGTAAGAGTTTTTCCGCTCCAATCATACTTAAGCGGTTTCTGCAAAGCGGGAGATATAAAAATTGCATCTTGAACAGAACGCTTATCAACATACTCGCTGAAAGAAATTTCAAAATAATCTTCGTTATAATTTACGGTACCGTTCACTGGATAAACTTCAATGATCTGCGGAGGAACAGTATCAACTTCCCCGCCGCCGGGCTGAAGCTGATTTGCACATCTTCCAAATAATACCAGAGATGTAACAGCAAGAATTTTAATTATTGATTTTGAGTTCTTCGCCACTGTCTATACTTCATTACATTTAGTTCATGTTCATCAGCGGAACGAGAAAATGAATGTCCGCCGCTTCCGTTAGCTACAAAAAATAAATAATTATGTTTTTCGGGATAGAGCGCCGCAATAATTGCATCTTTACCGGGATTGTTGATTGGTGCGGGTGAAAGTCCGGTGTATTTATATGTATTGAACTTAGAATTAATTAATAGATCTTTCTTAAGAATTCTATTTTTATGTTTTTCACGAATAAGATACTGCACAGTCGGATCAGCTTGAAGCGCCATTCCAATCTTTAATCTGTTGTGATAAACACCGGAGATTGTTTTAAACTCAGAGACTAAATTCGATTCACCGTCAATGATCGAAGCAAGCGTTAATATTTGATGTTTCGTCATTTTCAATTCAGCCATCTGCTTTTCAATTTCCGGATTAAAAACTTTATCCATCTGCAATTTTAACTTCCGCAAAATTTCTTCTGCAGTACTGTTAGGATAAAAATAATAAGTTTCAGGAAGAAGATATCCTTCTAAACTTTTAGTATCCAAATCAAGCGAATTGATAAATGATCTGCTTGTGCTTAAACCGATAACGCGTGAAGAATCAATATTTAATTTCTCTTTAAGGAGCTGAGCAATCTCATTCTGCCAAATTCCTTCAGGTAAAGTAATTGAAACTTGTTCAGCCGGAGAACCGTTTACAAGAAGTTCAACAAGTTTTACGTAGCTCAATCCGTTCGGGATATCCAACCTGCCAGCTTTCACTTTTTTCTCAACTCCGTAAACGAAGGAGATGATCTTCATTTTCAGTTTACTTGGAATGATCTTATGCTCGTACAAAGTATCAATCACATTTGTTAATGATTCACCGCGCTTGATATCAATCCGGTAAGGCGATTCATGTTCGTAGTAATTCGGCGAAAAAAAAGTAAATAGAAGAACGGCAAGAACAAACGCAAAGAAAAGTGCTACAATATAAAATTGAGTGCGTGATAAAATCCGTTTTGTAGATATTTTTTGTTTATTCATTTATTTTTTTTGATTAGAACGATTCCAATATATAGATTTTTTTTCTTATGCGGTGTGTGAATTTATCCGGCTAAATCGGCTATTTAATAAACGAATAATCACTTAAACTCGGATATGCGTTGAAATCATATCCATACTTTATTCCTGCTTGATGAAGTTTTAGACCCCGGTAAGCTATCATAGCGGCATTATCACCGCAGAATTCATGTGAAGGAATGATCAGATCTTTTTTATACTTCGATGATAATTTTTTGAATTCATCCCGAAGCATTTTATTTGCCGCTACTCCACCAACAAGCGAAATTGAATTCACATTGAATTTATTCAACGCTTTTTCTGTATTAATTAATAGCGCTCTTACAGCAGAGTATTGAAAAGAAGCTGCTATCATTGGAATATCTGAAACCGGAATCTTGGAAGCATCGCCATATTCTTTCTGAATGAATCGCAATACTGAAGTTTTCAATCCACTGAAAGAAAAATCATATTCATTTTTACAACGAGCAATTGGGAAATCGGCAAAATTTGTTTTCCCGCCTTCTGCAATTTCTTGTATCTTAGGTCCGCCTGGATAACCAAGTCCAAGTAATTTGGAAATTTTATCAAATGCTTCACCGGCTGCATCATCTATAGTGGTACCTAACTTAATAATTTTAGTATCGTTTTCAACAAGTAACAGTAAAGTATGTCCGCCCGAAACTACAAGGCACAAATAAGGAAATTCCGGTTTATCATTCATTAAAAATCCGGAAAAAATATGTCCTTCAATATGATTCACCGGAACAAATGGTTTTTGTAATGAATAGGAAAGTCCTTTCACAAAAGTTAATCCGACAAGCAGCGCACCGATCAATCCCGGACCAGCCGTTGCACAAATGAGATCAATTTGATTAAGAGATATTCCGGATTCCAGAAGAGATTTTTTTACGAGCGGTAATAAAATTTGGAGATGAGCCCTGCTCGAAAGTTCCGGCACAACTCCGCCGTAAATATTATGAAAATCTTGAGATGAAATTAAATTTGATAATAGTTTACCATCAGAGATTACTGCAACAGAGGTTTCATCACACGAGCTTTCTATGCCAAGGATGTTCATTAGGTAAACGAAAAAATACTTTTAGTTATATACCAAGCAAGCTGAGGGTTTTCCTGTAATCGTCTAATGGAATATTTATACCAGTGTTCTCCGAAAGGAACATAGATCCGAATTTTATGTCCGTCTGCATTAATTTTATCACGAAGATCTTCTTTAACGCCGTATAACATTTGGAATTCATATTTGTTCTTTGGAATATTTTTCTTTTTGATCAATTCGTAGGCACCATTTACCAGATAATCATCATGTGTTGCAATACCGACATAATTTCCATCGTCCAACATTTTTTCTAGAATATTTAGAAAATTATTACGGACTTGCTGGCGTTCTTTGAATGCGATCTCTGCCGGTTCAACATAAATTCCTTTGCAAAGACGGTAATTAGTTCCGAACTTATTTTGTTCTTCAACATCACTGTAAGATCGTTTCAAATATGATTGAATAACAATACCAACATTGGAATATTTTTCTTTTAATTTATTATGTAGTTCTAAAGTTGCATCTGTGGTTGATGAATCTTCCATATCAATGCGGACAAAATTGTTATAACCTTTCGCCTTTTCTAATATTGCAGTAACCTGATCGTAACAAAATTGTTTATCTATGATTAGTCCTAACTGAGTTGGTTTAAGAGAGAGATTTGAATTGAGTTTGTGTTTATTGATAGCGTCAAGAACCGTTAAGCATTCATTCATTGCTTGTTCGGATTCTCTTTTTGTGTTAACAGCTTCTCCAAGAACGTCTATCGTTGCTACAATTCCTTTTTGATTCAATTCTTTAACGACCCGAACTGCGTCTTCTAATGTTTCACCGGCAATATACTTTTTAGCGAAGATATGAACTACTGATCTTGGTAATAATTTAACAAAACCTACAAGAGCATCATTAATTACTTTCACAGAACACCTTATTTTGAAAAATGTGAGTGTAAAATTAGAGCAAGAGGAGTTATAAATCAAGGAAGGATGTTTTCAACGTTTTAGTTCAATTTAATAATTGCAGCTTTTATCAATTCAATAACAAACTTGGTTCTTGTTTCCAGTTTGTCGAATGTAGAATTATTATCAATGACAAAATGAGCTCTATCTGTTTTCTTCTCATCTGGAATCTGAAAGCGCATTCGTTTTTCAACATCAAGTCTCTTCATACTATCATTTTTAATCTTACGTGATATTCTAATTTCTTCTTCAGCATAAATAAGAATTACATAATCGAAAAGTTTCTGGATCTTAGCTTCGTAGATTAAAGCGGATTCAACAAATACTAAATTATGTTTTTCAAAAAGTTTTTTTGAAATCTCTTCGATCTTTTTGATTGTTGGAGGATGAATTATTGAATTAATCTTATCCACTTTATCTTTGTTACTGAAAACATTATCAGCAAGATATTTTGTGTCAATTCCTTTTTCTGTGAATGATTCTTTACCAAATGTTTTAATAATTTTCTTTTTTACCGATTCATCTTTCAGCATCAATTCTTTGGCAACATCATCTGCTTTAATAACCGGAAATCCGAATGACTCTACTATTTTTGATACAGAAGATTTTCCGGAACCAATTCCGCCAGTTATTGCGATTTTTAATTTCTTTTTCATATTACACTCAAAAAAAAATAAACCCGATATAAGTCGGGTTTAAGTTATAATTTTATTTAGCGTAAGCTATTTTCCGAACTTCCCGTATTACCATTACTTTAATTTGTCCCGGATATTCCATATCCTCTTGGATTTTCGCGGCGATATCCGCTGCAAGACGATCTGAGAATAGATCATCCACTTTATCGGGCTCAACAATAACACGGACTTCTCTTCCCGCTTGAATAGCATAAGTTTTAGCAACTCCTTCGAAAGATTTTGCAATAGCTTCCAGATTTTCTAATCTCTTAACGTAACTTTCAAGAGGTTCTCTTCTTGCACCCGGTCTTGCACCGCTTATTGCATCCGCTGCTTGAACTAAAGCTGCAATCGGATGTTCCATTTCAATATCTTCATGGTGACTTCCTACAGCATTTACAACTATTGCATGCTCATTATATTTCTTTACTAGATCATAACCGAGTAAAGCATGCGGACCTTCAACATTTCTATCAATTGTTTTACCAACATCGTGAAGCAGTCCTGCTCGGCGCGCAAGATTTGTATCGAAGCCAAGTTCAGCCGCCATAATTCCTGTCAAGTATGCAACTTCAATACTATGCTGCAAAAGATTTTGTCCGTAGCTTGAACGGTATTTCATTCGTCCAATATGTTTTACAAGTTCTATATGAACTCCGTGCAAACCTAATTGAATTAAAGTGTTCTCTCCTTCTTTCTGAATTTCTTCATCCAATTCCAATTCAACTTTTGCAACTATTTCTTCAATACGTGCCGGATGGATTCTTCCATCAGCAATTAATCTTTCGAGAGATATTCTTGCAACTTCTCTTCTAAATTGGTCGAACGCAGAAAGGATTACTGCTTCAGGAGTGTCGTCAACAATTACATCAACTCCTGTAGCGGCTTCAAATGCGCGAATATTTCTTCCTTCACGTCCAATGATCCTGCCTTTCATTTCATCATTCTGAATTTGGACAACAGAAACAGTTGATTCGACTGAATGATCAACAGCAGTTCTTTGAATTGCTTGAATAGTAATTCTTTGTGCTTCTTTCTTACCGTCAATCTTTGCTTGATCACGAATTTCTTTGATAGATTGAGCAGCATCGGTCTTTGCTTTGCTGATCATATTTTCCATCAGCATTTTTTTTGCATCGTCGGAAGTCAATCCGGCAATCTTTTCAAGCCTAACATTTTGTTCTGAGATTAAATGATCTAATTCGGAATGTTTCCTATCAAAATCTTCTTTTTGAGTTGTTAAGTTTTTCTCTGCATCTTTTAATATTTTTTCTTTCTGAGAAATAACCTCGTATTTCTTCTCAAGACTTTCCTCACGCGATTCCAACTGCTTTTCATGGTTCTGTAGTTTCTGTTTTTTAGAATTTACTTCCGTATCGAAATCTTGTTTCTTTTTTAACCATTCGTCTTTTACTTCAAGTAATTTTTCTCTCTTGATGTGTTTGGCTTCTTTATCGGCTTCTTCAATTATACTTTGTGCTTTTTCTTTAGCAACAGAAAGACTATTTCTGCCCATCTTTGAATTTAGAAACCAGCCAAGAATAAAAGACAACACTACCAATATGGCAGCAACTGCTAATACAATAATTAAATCGCCCTGCATCTTACCTCCAATATAACAGTATATTTAAACCACAACTGCCGATCCTATTATAGGAAAAGAACATTTTTCCTATAACAATGTGGGAAACCGCCCGCCGCTTTTTACTTCCACTGGTCCCGTATTAAGGGATCCCGACAAGTCGGGATGAGGCCTGTAATACACGACGTAAGCCGATAACCCTATAGTTTTACTATTAGTTCTTTTTTATAAATGAACCGGCAGTGTGGAAAAAGTTAAGATGGAGAGGACATAAATTTAGATTCGTTCAAAAGAAGCTTTATTTTTTTGATTTTATCTGTGGCTTGTATGCTGAATTCACGGTATTTATTTTTTTCTACAAACAGATCATACGCAATGTTTAATGCAGCAATGATGGCAATTGTATCTTTTGATTGATCAGGTAGTTCATCTTTTGTTTCTTCCATCATTGTATTTACATATTCAGCTAATTCTGCCGCTATTTCTTGGTTTTCCACAAGAAGGGAATATTCTTTATCAAAAATTTTTACTTTCAGCTTCTTTTTTTCGTTCATGTTATGTCTATTCCATCTTCAATAACTAATTTAAGAACGCAAATGATAGTCAATTCTTGCTATCAGTTCATTAATCTTGTTCTTAAGTACTTCTTTCTCCTCTAAGTTAAATGATTCATTACCAAAAAGGTTTTCACTATTAACAAATGACTTACTAACTTTTGATTCGATTTCTGAAATTTTCTTTTTAAGTGTGTCGTTTTCTCTTTCAAGTAAAGTAATTTTATTATTTAATGCTTGATTAGATTCGAGTATCTCACTTCCTTTTTGAATGAAATAATATATCTGCTTTTCTAGAGTATTCAACTCATCAATAAACAAATCATATTTCGTTGTTTCTGCCAATCAACTACCTCTGAGTTGTGCGTTAAATATTTTTTCTACCGTTTTAATTGCGTTTCGAAAATCTTTTTCAACTTCTTCTTCTGTAAGTGTTCTGCTTAAATTAAAAAACTCTAATTGAAAAGCAAGACTCTTTTTGTCTTTACCTAAGCTTTCACTTTGAAAGATATCAAATAACTTTATATTATGCAACAAGTTAGTGCAGGCTTCTTTTATAATTCTCGCAACTTGATCAGATGTAATGTTAGCATCTAATATAAAAGCCACATCTCTATAAACTTTAGGGAATTTCAATAATTCATTAAATATTTTTTTTGGAATACTAATTCCCTTCAAAACAGATAAATCAACTTGAATCATGTAAACATTTTGATCAACATCGAATAAAGTACAGAATTCTTTTTTGAGCTTTCCCCCAAATCCGATATTTTGATTTTCACAAATCAAATCAAGAGAATAATCAAACTTCGATCCCGATTCGCTTATTAATTTGATGTTAACTGTAACGTCAGGTAAAATTTTAGTTAAGAATGATTCAACATATCCGGTAAGATCGTAAACATCAAAAGGACTATCTTTTTCAAACCATTCGTTCTTAATTCGGTTACCTGTTAAAGCCAGAAGTAGATGCTCCGATTCATTAAAATCCTTGAAGTCATTAATTTCAGTAGAGGTTACTTTCTCAAATACTTTTCCCAGTTCGAATAATTGAAGGTCTTTTTCATTTACTTTAATGTTATTAGATATAGTTGTTAATAACCCCGGAATTAAAGAAGTTCTTAAGTGAGACATTTCACTACTTTGGGGATTTAAAAGATTAATTGCATTACCAAAACGTCTTGCAATATCTTCACTTAACAGTGAGTTGGTAATAATCTCATAAAAGCCAATTGAGTTTAATAAATCTCTTAATCTATCATTCATTGCAGAATGGTCTACTTTTTCTTCCAATGTAACTGATATCTTGTAAACCTCAGGAATTTTATTGTAACCATATATTCTTGCCACTTCTTCTATCAAATCTATTTCACGTTCAATATCGTGCCGGTAAGAAGGAACTGTGACTGTTAATTCATCAGATGATTTCTTATCAATTATAAAACCAAGTTTAATAAGAATTTTTTCAACTTCAGGTGCTCCGATTTGATAACCTAAAATTTTATTTAACCGATCGAAACGAATTCCACATTTTCTTGAATAAATTTTATTTGGATAAGCATCAATTTCGCTTACAGCGATTTCTCCGCCGGATGTCTGTTGGATTAACTGAGCAGCGCGTCTTGCAGCCCATTTAGTTATCTCAGGGTCTGTTCCTCGTTCAAATCTGTATGAAGCATCAGTTGATAAACCAAGATTTTTAGAAGTCTTTCTTATGGATGATGGATTAAAATATGCGCTCTCAATAAGCAAATTTTTAGTTGATGATGTTACTTCAGAGTTTTCACCACCCATAACACCCGCAATTGCAACCGGTTTATTAGCGTCACAAATCATTAGATCATTCGATTGCAGTTTTCTTTCTTTAGAATCAAGAGTTGTAAACTTTGTATCCTTACCGGCATCTCGGACGATTATTTTCTTCCCGCCTAAATTGTCAAGATCAAATACATGTAAAGGTTGTCCTATTTCATGTAAAACAAAATTTGTAACATCAACAACATTGTTTATTGGTCTCGACCCAATACTTTTCAATCGTTTCTTTAGCCAGTCGGGAGATTCTTTTATCTCAACATTACTAACCACTTTACCAATGTAGCGGGGGCAATTATCTGGATTTTTTATCTCTACTGATGCCAATTCTTCTGATTTCTTACCAGATTCTTTCAAATTAACATCTGGATATTTTAATGTAAGATCGAACAACGCAGATAACTCACGTGCAATTCCTATATGACTTAATGCATCGGCTCGATTTGGAGTAATTGCAATTTCTAGAATCGTATCATTCAATTCCATTGCTTCTGCAAAAGACATCCCTACTTTTAATGAAGGATCAAGAACCATTATTCCTTCGTGTATATCACCAAGACCTAACTCCCTTTCAGAACAGATCATACCAAAAGATATTTCGCCACGAATTTTTGCTTTTTCAAGTTTAATTCCATCATAAGGAATTATTGCCCCAACTTTAGCAAATGCTACTTTTTGCCCGGCTGCAACATTTGGAGCGCCACAAACAACACTGTAATCATTTTCACCATCATTTACTTTGCACAGAGATAACTTGTCAGCGTTAGGATGTTTCTTGACTTCTTTAACAAAACCGATAACTATATTTTCAAATTTTTTAGCTTGTTCATCAACTTCTTCAACTTCTAATCCGGCATAAGTAAGCTTATCAACAATTTCATTGACGGAAATGTTTTTTAAGTCAATGTAATCATTCAACCAATTAACAGAAATTTTCACTTTGTTTCCTCATTTAGAATTGCATCAAGAATCGTTTATCATTATCAAATAAAATTCTGATATCATCAATACCATATTTACGCATAGCCGTTCTTTCGATTCCCATTCCAAAAGCATAGCCTGTATATTTTTCCGGATCAATTCCAACGTTTGTTAAAACGTTCGGATCAACCATTCCGCAACCAAGAATTTCCATCCATCTTCCTTGCTTACCTTTTGGTTCCCACCAAATATCCATTTCAGCACTTGGTTCTGTAAATGGAAAAAAGCTAGCTCGGAATCTGTATTTTATATCTTGACCAAAAAATTGTTTAACAAAAGCAACAAGAGTTCCTTTCAATTCTGCAAAAGTAACATCTGTATCAACATAAAGACCTTCAACTTGATGAAATAAACAATAACTTTTAGCACTAATAGCTTCATTACGAAAAACTTTCCCCGGCATTATTGCTCTTAGCGGCGGCTTCTTTTCTTTCATCAATCGTATTTGAACCGGTGATGTGTGAGTTCTAAGTAAAAAATTATCTGTAATAAAAAAAGTATCCTGCATATCTCTTGCAGGATGATCTTGTGCAAAGTTCAAAGCTTCAAAATTATAATAGTCCGATTCCAGTTCTGGACCTTCATAAACTGAAAAGCCGAGTCCCTTAAAAATATTTTTTATTTCGTCGAGTGTTTGAGTAAGAATATGTTTGCTTCCAATAACTCGTTTTCTTCCCGGTAAGGAAAGATCAACAAATTCTTCCGAAGTCTTCTGACCTTTTTCTAATTTTTCTTTTAGTTCATCGAATTTTGATTGAGTATAAATTTTAAGCTGATTAAGAGCCTGTCCGACTTTGGGTTTATCTTCTTTAGAAACATCTTTTAGCGATTCGAAAAGAAGTGAGACTAATCCTTTACGGCTTAGAAATTTTATTCGAAGGTCTTCAAGTAAAGTTAGATTTTCAACTTTTGATAAATCTTCATCAAAACTTTTTCGGGTCTCATCAATTTTATCAATCATAGCAACAATCCCGAGAATTTAAAAAAATTCCCTCCCGAAATTTTAGCTAAGAAATCGAGAGGGAAAAAATTAGTTCATTGCAAATTTAACTACATCAGAGAATGATTGCGGATTTTCAACTGCAATGCTTGCAAGTACTTTTCTGTTGATCACAATTCCCTTATCATCAAGCATGTGTATCAAACGCGAATAAGTTGTTCCGTGCATTCTTGCTGCTGCATTTATTCTGATAATCCATAATGATCGGAATTCTCTCTTTTTAAGTTTACGGTCACGATATGCGTGCTGCAAACCTTTATCAATATGATGCTTTGCAACTGTTAATACTTTACTGCGGGCACCCCAATATCCTTTTGCCATTGCCATAATTTTTTTACGGCGTCTATGGGATGCAACCTTATTTTGTGCTCTAGGCATGACTTACTACTCCTTATTGTAACAAAATTGTAATTCTTTTTGTCTCTGCCTTAGAAACAAGAGTGGATTTTCTCAACCCTCTTTTTCTTTTGGTAGATTTAGTTGTTAAAATATGTGATCTGTATGCTTTGCTTCTTTTAATTTTTCCGGATGCGGTTTTTCTAAAAGTTTTTGCCGCTCCACGATTACTTTTCATCTTTGGCATTATTCCACCTATCTATTTTTTCTTTTTACCTTTTTGAGGCGCTAATATTGCGTGCATTGCTCTTCCTTCGAACTTTGGCTCTTGTTCAACTTTTGCAACTTCAGAAAGTCGTTCAAGAAATTTTCTAAGCAACGTTTCGCCGATTTCCGTATATGCTAATTCTCTTCCTTTAAATATTACTGAAACTTTAACTTTGTCTCCATTCTCAATAAAATTAACAGCGTGCCGTGCTTTGAAATCAAAATCATGAGTATCTGTATTTGGATGTAAACGAATCTCTTTTAAAACACTAACAACTTGTTTTTTCTTTTGTAGTTTCTCTCTTTTTTGAATTTCATAAACAAACTTACCGTAATCAATTATCTTGCATACCGGAGGAGTTGCTTGTGGTGCAATTTCAACCAAATCCATCTGAGCTTCTTCTGCTTTTTTAATTGCCTCTTTTGATGATACAACACCTAATACTTCACCGTTAGGTCCAATGAGTCTAACTTCAGGAATTCTTATTTCCTGATTAACTCGGTATTTAATTTGAGTGATAAAAAACCTCTCTTAATTGTGATTTATTTTGTTATCTATTTCGCTTTTTATTTTAGAAACAAATTCTTCTAATGATAAAACACCCTTATCTCCAAGCTTATGTTGTCTAACAGAAACAGTTCCGGAATCTTTTTCTTTCTCACCTAAAACTAGCATATAAGGTACTTTCTGCATTTCCCATTCGCGTATTTTATAACCAATCTTTTCATTTCGCTCATCAAGTTCGGTAATAATATCGTTCTTAGCAAGAACATCTCTTACTTGTCGGGCATAATCCATAAAATTCTGAGAGACAGCAAGAACGGCAACTTGAACCGGAGCTAACCATGTAGGGAATGCACCGCCGTAATGTTCAATCAAGATACCCATAAAACGTTCTATAGACCCGAGCAATGCCCTGTGAACCATATATGGCTGATGTTCTTTCCCATCCTCACCAATGTATTTCATATCAAATCGTTGCGGTAAATTAAAGTCAAATTGAATAGTACTTAATTGCCATTCACGGTTTAATGCATCTTTTATTTTTATATCAATCTTTGGTCCGTAAAAAGCACCGCCGCCTTCATCAATTTCATAATCAACATTTTCACGTGCAAGTGCATTTTTTAATGAGCTTGTTGCTTTTTCCCAAAGACTATCTTCACCAACTGCATCTTCAGGCTTTGTAGCAATAAAAAATTTAAGATCAGAAAATCCAAATGATTGTAAAATGAACTTGGAAAAACGTAAAACTTCAATAACTTCATCTTCAATTTGATCTTTTGTACAGAAAATATGTGCATCATCTTGTGTAAATCCCCGCACACGTAGTAATCCGTGCAACACTCCACTCTTTTCATAACGATATACGGTTCCTAATTCCGCCCAACGTAAAGGTAAATCTCTGTATGAACGAAGTTTCGTTTTATATATCATTATATGGAAAGGACAGTTCATAGGTTTAACGTAATAATTCTGATCATCAATATTCATTGGCGAGTACATACTCTCTTTGTAGAAATCCAAATGCCCGCTTGTTTCCCAAAGCCAGCTTTTGCCCATATGAGGTGAATACAGAAGATCATATCCGCCTTTGAAATGCTCTTGGCGCCAAAATGTTTCAACAGTATTTCTAATTCTTGATCCTTTCGGATGCCAATAAATAAGTCCGGCTCCGGCTTCTTCGTGAATGCTGTATAGATCGAGTTGCTTGCCTACTTTTCTATGATCGCGTTTTTTTGCTTCTTCTAAGAACAGAAGATAATCATCCAACATTTTCTTTTTAGGAAACGAAATACCGTAGATTCTTTGCATCTGTTTATTCTTTTCGTCACCTCTCCAATAAGATCCGGAAACAGTAAGAAGTTTTACAAATTTAATTTTACTTGTATCAGGAACATGCGGGCCAATGCAAAGATCGGTAAAATCACCTTCATCATAAATGCTGATCACTTCTGCTTTATCATCAAGTTCACTTAAAATTTCTAATTTGTAGTTATCACCTTTTTTTGAGAAAAAATTTACAGCATCATTTTTACTTAGCTCTGTTCTCTTAAATGGATTTTTTTGTGATGCAATCTCCATCATCTTTTTCTCAATCTTCACTAAATCTTCTTCTGTTAAGTTTGAGTTAATATCAATATCATAATAGAATCCTGCATCTATTGCCGGACCAACACCAAACTTAGCTTCAGGATAGATTGATTGAATAGCATGAGCCATTAAATGTGAAGTTGAATGCCAATAAGAATGTTTTCCTTCCGGATTATCGAAAGTAAAAATTTGAAGAGTAGCATCACTGTTTATCGGAGTAGATAGATCCCGTACTTCTCCATTGATCTTAGAAACGAGAGCTTCATCAGCTAAACGATTAGAAATTAACTTGGCAATTTCAAAAGCAGTTATGTCTTTATCAAATTCTTTAACCGATCCATCAGGAAATGTAATATTTATTTTTTCCATCATTCCTACATTAAAAAAAAACGGAGAATCCTCCGATAGATTGTGGGTTCTATAGGATTCGAACCTATGACCTTCTGCACGTCAAGCAGACGCTCTAACCAACTGAGCTAAGAACCCGTGCAAAATTATTGTGTCATTTTCTTTTCGAATTGTTAAAATTACTTTTAACTCTTTCCAAAATTATTATCCAAACTATGACCTCCCCGATAAGTCGGGGCGCTCTAACCAACTGAGCTAAGAACCCGTGCAAAATTATTGTGTCATTTTCTATTCGAATTGTTAAAATTATTTTTAACTCTTTCCAAAATTATTTTCCAAACTATGACCTCCCCGACAAGTCGGGACGCTCTAACCAACTGAGCTAAGAACCCGCAGAATTACTCGTCATATAGATAAAATCCATCTTACATTAAAGTACCGAGGGCCGGACTCGAACCGGCACGGGTGAAACCACCCACAGGATTTTAAGTCCTGTGCGTCTACCAATTCCGCCACCCCGGCAAAAACGCGGTGCAAATATAATCTTTTTTCACAATTCGTTGCAATAATTTGGCTTTAGCGTATTAATTAAATCATTTCTTTATTAAAAATCGGTTAACATTAATATAAAACTAAAGCCGTAGTAATACGGCTTTAGTTTAAGTGGGCCCTGAAGGACTTGAACCTCCGACCCGCTGATTATGAGTCAGCTGCTCTAACCAACTGAGCTAAGAGCCCCTATTTTTTAATATTAATATTAACGCGAAGCAAAAATAGTGCTTTGATAAAATGAATGCAAATTGAACTATTAATTATCTCAGCAATATCATTTTCTTTGTCTGTGTAAAATCACCGGCTTGGATTTTATAAAAATAAACTCCGCTTGGTAGAGACGTTCCATGGATCGTCTTTACATATTGACCTGCTTGCTGAAATTCATCTATTAAAGTAGCAACTTCCCTTCCAAGTAAATCATAAATTTTCAATGTTACCATACTGCCTACTGCTAACTGCCAACTGATCACTGTCGAAGGATTAAATGGATTTGGATAATTTTGTGATAGACCAAATTCATTTGGGAGTTTTGTGGAATTATCTTCTACATTTGTTACAAGAGCAGCCCATGATGTCATAACACGAATTCCATCTAGCTTTAAGGTAGCTGCTGCAGTGGATGAACCTTGTCTTATTGTAACGTAACCTAAATCTTTAGGATCACTTTTTGTTGTTTGTGTGTAGGGTGCTATTTCGGAGGATGTGGGTTCTGTTGATGGTATTGTTCCAGAAATTACAAAAACTTGTTCATTATCATTAGTTGAATCAGCCGCAGTACCTAAAAATGAATGTTTTACTACAACTAAATAAGTTGTATTGAAATTTAATACGGTTGTTCCATAAACATATCCGCCGGTTAATTCATTACTTTTGCTTAAACCAATTAGGAAACCGTTTCCGGATGATTTTAAATGTGTTCTTGCATAATAATTAGTCTGTGAAGAAGTCGGTGACAATGCGATAAAATAATCTCCTGTAGCTTGAGCAGTTTGCACATTCATCAAAAAAGAGAGATAAACACTTCCGGAATTTTTTGCGGCAAATGTACGATATACATCTTCCCCTGTATTTGCTAAAGTAGTTCCGTTTCCTGCTGCAGGAGGATAACCTGTAAAAGTAAGACCGGGAGAAGTGACTAATAATTGATTAACTGTGCTGGGCGGTGAACCGGATGGAGTCCAGCCGTTCGTATTTAACAATGTCCCGGTTGTATAATTAAAATTTTCTTCAAAAATTGTTTGTGCTTTAGTTACCCCAATTAAAATTATGAATACAATTAATACTTGAAAATATTTTTTCATCACAACCTCTATTTAGTTACTGAGATTAAAATAATCATTAGTATTATAAAGTAAAAACAAATGCCATATTAAACCATCTTTCTCTTCCGTAAAATACTTTTGCTGTTGTTTCATTATGGTTAGTAGTGTTAGTACCGCCATCTTGAGCATCAACTATATAGTCTCTGTTATTCAATAGATTAAATACATGGAAATTCATGTTTATTTTTTTGATAAAAAAATCTGTAAGATAATATGTAAATCCTAAATGGAAATTTAAAATATTAGCATCAGGTATCTGCCATGATTGTGTTCTATCATTTGCATTTGTTCTTGCATCCGGATTGAAGCTCGAATAGTATTTACCAAGAAATTGATAAACCGGATTTAAGTATAAATTAATTCCATAACCTAAATTCAATCTATAATTTAATTGAAGAGTAACTTGTTGCTGCGGAAATTCACTTACGTATAATCCTTCCGTATATAATTTAACAGTTTTTGTGGCTGTCGGGTTATTCTCGGGTGCTATTACAGCAGAAACATCATTTTGAAATTTCCCAACTACATAAGAACCACTTGCCTTAAATTCAAATCCACGCATGATTTTTACAACTCCCTCCAACTCTGCACCGGTATGTAATTGATCAGAACCGGAAATATTTGCATATAAAGTTATCGGATCACCTGATGTTGGATCTAAATCAGTATAAGAAACAGTAATTGCTCTGTTTTTCCATTGTGTATAAAATGCATTAGCTTTTAAGGCAATATATGATGTTGATAAATTGTAACCCATCTCCATTATGAAAACTTTTTCGTTCGCAGAATTTTTAGAAACAATATTAGTGTTGTTAGCAAAAATATTGTTAACAATTGGTGCTGAGGAAAAATATCCGATATTCATAAAAGCCGAATGATTAATGTCGAAATTATAATTCATTCCGGTCTTTGCTGTATATCCAAAAAAGTTTTGCCAATCGGTTGCATTAAAAGTATCCGATTCTTTATATAAAAAATAATCTTTTCTCTTAGCCCCTTGTGTAGATGTTGATAAATTAATAAAAGTACTAACTGCACCTGACTTATATTCGAGCTGTCCGAAACCACCAAGCTGTCTAACATAAAAATCATTATAGTAACCGACTTTATCACCAACTTTTGTTAAACGATTCGGATTATTAACATCTCTATTATCTAAATAATAGTCGCCGCCAATTAGGTCTCTAATTTCTTGATAGTGTGCACCAACATAGTACCTTCCGTCAATACCAACATTCAAACTTAATCCTGGTGAAAGTTGTGTATTGTATGTTGAAAGAAGTCCATACCAATCGTGGTTATTAACTGCATTTCTTAATACGGTAGATGTAGAACGGCGAAGTGTTGTACTATATTTATTATCAATAGTTGTAGAGTTTATACTCCAAACTTTATCGTAATCTCTATAATTTTGATATACACTATCTTGTTGTTTTGAAATTGCAGGCGCAATAGGTCCGAGTGTTCCGGATCCGTATCCTCGTCCAAGTGAATAATAAACGATTGTTGAAAGTGTAGATTTTGGTCCTACAAGCCAATTCCAATTTAAATTAAATTGTGGTTTATGAAATTTATTTACTGTCTCTATTAACCAATCTCCTTTTAATCTACCAACTGCATAGTTGAAATTTTTTCCGTATTTGTTCCAGTCGGCAATTATCATTTTTGCATAACTTGGTCTTTGACCATGCTCTTGAGGAGAACCAACGCCAGTTAATACAATAGAGTGATCTCCAAAGACTCCACCAACTGAAAAAAAGTAAGTGAACTCTTTATTATAAGTTTTTACAGCGTAACCTTCCCAGTTTTTTTGTGAGATCAATGCAGTTAAAGCAAAATTTGAATTAAGTTTTTTATGAAATGCTAAGCTTCCTTTGATCAAGTTGTTAGAACCATATTGCGATCTAACTTTTAAATATTCTTCCTCTGATCCTACTCCAATTGTCGTCATATTCATAACACCACCAACCGCATTAACTGAATAAGGAGAAGCACCTATACCTCTTTGCACTTGAGTTTCATCTAATACATCACCAAGACCTGCCCAATTAGACCAATAAACCCATTTGTTCTCCATATCATTAACCGGAACACCATTTACCATTACAGCAACATTTCTTTGGCTGAAACCACGTACATATAGATTTGCATCGCCTGCACCGCCCCCAGATACAGAAGAATAAACACTTGGCGTTGTAGCTAACGCTTGAGGAATATCTCTTGACGCTAACTTAAATTCTAGTTCTTCTCCTTTAATTTCAGAAAATGCAACCGGTGTTTCTCTTAAAACGGCTTTGGTTCCTTTGACGACAGTTTCCTGCAGAATAACTGAACTTGCTTCTAAGGCGATATCAATTTTGAGATCTCTTGTTAAATTTATATTCTTTCTTTGATTTATATAACCGATATAGCTTACCGTTAATTCATAAATACCGCTTTTTACATTTTCAATAATAAAGTTCCCATCGGCATTGGTAGAAGCTCCTATAGATAAATCATTTATTATAACATTCGCTCCAAATAATATTTCTCCGGTAGATACATCTTTTACGGTTCCAGATATCTTAAAACTTTGCGCATAAATAATGTTACTTAATATTGATATTAAAATAATCGCAATAATAATTTTCATATTTCTGTACATTTTTCGTTCCTTATTTTTGTTACATCGTAGTGAATATTAATTATTTATTCAATCTAAATTGATCAGATGTTATCTGCAAAGAATTTATCAATTTATTTTCTACTAAAATATTTAATGGTTTCTTTCAATCCTTCTAATAAATCATATCTTGTGTGATAATTGAGCTGTTCTTCAGTTTCTTTTATTGAAGCCAAACTATGTTTTATATCACCAGCTCTTTCTTTTTCATAAATGATTTTACTTTTACTTTGTAACTCTTCAATAATGATTTGAGCTATTTCATTTATAGTAATTACCTTACCTGATGCAACATTGAAAACTCCGTTTACTTTTTCATTCGTTGCAGCCAAAATATTTGCCGATACAACATCTTTCACAAAAATGAAATCGCGTGTTTGTTCACCATCTCCGTAAATAATTATTGATTCATTCTTCATTGCTCTTTCAATAAAAATCGGTACTGCCGCTGCATATTGACTTCTGGGATCTTGCCTTGGTCCAAACACATTAAAATATCTCAACGATGTAGCTCCGACACTTCCTTGCTCATTATAAATTTTCAGCAATGATTCGCCTTCCAGTTTAGTGAAACCGTACGGAGATTTTGGATCCGGTTTGAGATTAATTGTTTTTGGTGAAACTGGATTTTCTCCATATACCGCTGCTGAACTGCTAAATACAATTTTCTTTATTCCAAATTCTTTGGATGCATCAAGTACGTTTATCAATCCGTTAACATTTATATCGTAACATTCTTCCGGCTTCTCAATTGATTCCGGTACGGAAACGAATCCTGCAAGATGATGTACGTAATCTGTATTTTTTAATATATTAAAAACAAGATCGCGATCGGTAATACTGCTTTTATGAAATATTGCTTCGGGAAATATTTCAATATTAGATAAATATCCGCTCCGCAAATTATCTATTATATGAACCTCAGCATCTTTTCTAATCCAGTGTTCAACAATATGACTTCCAATAAATCCGGCACCGCCTGTAACAACAATTTTTAGTTTACTCATATGTAATTCATGATAAATTGGGAAAATGTTTTTCTAAAAACATTTTTACTTTTGAAATATCACCTTTGCTAGTAAGATCCGGAACCTCTTCGCTGACAGGATATGCAAAAAGTGATTTTGGGAATTTATCAATCATCATTTTAATTGCAGTTGGCAATTCTTTTTCTTTCCTAACCGGATGAAGCGGAACAGTTTCAAGACACGGAAAGATAATTTCATAATTCAATTTGAAAATATTCATGCTAACTCCAATTGCACCATTCTTATCCATCGCCGATTCAACCACTTCAATTGTTGGTTTTTCGATTATATCAATAATGAATCCTTCATTATCTTTTTTGGTAACAGAAAATTTCTCAATTCTTTCCTTTTCGAAATTTAATCCATCACGGTCATAATCAATCATTGCATTTATATATTTCGATTCGAGCAATAATTTAAGCACATATTGGGAATAAAGGTTATCGCTGTTACAAACAGTAAACGAATAACCATACCAATCAGATTTTAATTTAAGAGCATGATATAAAGCATCGGCAGTGCCTAAAGGTTTTTCTCTTCCTTCCGGTATAGGTTGAACAGCATAACTGATCTCTAATCCGCTAAATATTTTTATGTTTTCTTTTGATTCATAATATTTTTTTATTGAATCATCTTTTTCGCCAATTACAATAACTACTTCGCGATAGCCGGATTCATAAACATTAAATAATAGATAATCCAAAAACGGTCTTTCATTTTCACCCACACGAATCATCGCTTTCGATTTTAAGTCAGCATCTTTTATTAATTGCGGATCTAATTCACGATCAGAAGATTCTGATTTCTTCATTCGAGAAGAAATCCCTCCGGCAAGTATTACTAATTTTCCGTTCATATTACAATTTAACTTTTTTCTTCACGAGTTCCTTCATCAGAATAAACAATGTATGCTTCCTTTGAAATTTTCTTAATTGCGTCCAAAACTATTTCCGGTTCAACCGGTGCATACGCGAACATACATCCTCCGCCGCCCGATCCATTTATCTTAGCTCCATAAGCCCCTGCATTTAAAGCCGCATCTATCATTCTATCAATCTTTGATGTAGAAATACTTAAAACATCTCTAAGTATTTTATGATGATCATTAAGAAGAAACCCAATTTTTTCCCTGTCCAGGGGAATTGTTTCAAATACTTTCTTAGCGGCTGTTGTAATATTACGGTTCTTCACGGTTCCGCCAAGTAGTACATACTGTTCGTTCGATAAATATTTTTTGTATTCTTCTATCTCATCGAGTATAATTTTATGAAGTGAGAATTCGGAATTAATCTTTCTCAATTCATTTACAATATTTAATACATCCTGTTTAACGCGCGCTAAGATCGCTTTTGTCTCTTTTGGTTTTCGAGAATTACCAAGGACAAAAGCTCCAAGTCGTGAATTAATTTTTTCTAATTTTATTTTAGGAAAAGATTCCAGCCAAATAATATTTCCAACCGATGTTGAATAGTGATCCATCATTCCACCGGGTTCTGAAAACTCTAACACCTCGGCGCGATGAGCATATTCGGCAATTTTTTCTGCCGAAAGAATTGCAGACTGATCGCTCATTCTCAAAAGAAAATTTATCCATGTTACAACTAAAGCGGATGAGCTTGATGTTCCGGAATTAATTGGAATATCTCCATGAACGACACAATCAAATCCGTTTGAAAATGAATATCCTTCCATTAATAGAACGTTTAAAGAACTTCGGTAATAATCTTGT
>Ga0209514_10001051_pt1 | contig 51371 bp, 37 predicted proteins | sample Subgrocontami58m_FD_187452 | JGI IMG/M metagenome (GOLD analysis project Ga0209514, IMG submission 187452) | Subsurface groundwater microbial communities from S. Glens Falls, New York, USA - GMW37 contaminated, 5.8 m (SPAdes) (version 3) | ecosystem: Environmental > Aquatic > Deep subsurface >... | reverse complement strand
CCGGGAAGGGCTGATCGCGACCGGGAAAGGCTCATCGCGACCGGGAAGGGCTCATCGCGACCGGGAAGGGCTGATCGCGACCGGGGAAGGCCTGATCGCGACCGGGGAAGGCCTGATCGTGACCGGGAAAGGCTCATCGTGACCGGGAAAGGCTCATCGCGACCGGGAAAGGCTCATCGTGACCGGGAAAGGCTCATCGCGACCGGGGAGGGGCCGCTCGCGACCGGGGAGGGGCCGCTCGCGACCGGGGAGGGGCCGCCCGCTCGCGACCGGGGAAGGCTCGCCAGATCGGAGTCGGCCGCTACCGCCCCGGCCAGCGCGGGTCTTTCCGCAAATCCGCCAGCGCCGGATCGCGAGTGAGCGCCTCGATCGGTAGGCCGCGCCGCACCGCCCGCTCGAGCTGATCGAGCGCCTTATCCCGCAGCCGCGCCGGCTCCTCTCCGGCTGTCGCCACTTCGACCTCCGCGGCCCGACGCACGAGCAAGCGCGCGAGCTCGACGTGGGCGGTGACCACGACCGTCCGCTGCCGGCGGTCGGCGAGGACGGCGCTGCGCTCGGGTTCCGGCAGGGCCTCGAGTGTCGCCTCCATGCGTCCTAGGCCCCGCTCCATCCGCTCACGCGCCGCATCGCACGCGCCGATGCGGAGAGCGTCCGCGCCCTGAAGCAACTCGAGCAGCCAAGGCGCTTCCTGCTCCGCCTGCCGGCGCAGGCGCGTCTCGCGCAGGAGCGGCTCCGCCCAGGCACGCTGAGCCGGCTGAGTCGCGAGCAACTCCTCGTATGCGGCGATCGCTTCGCCGTATCGCCCGAGCGAGACCAGGACGCCGGGCGCGCGCTGGGCCGCGCTGGGCTGCGAAGTCGCGGCGGCCCGGTAATCGGCCAGCGCCGATTCGAGGTCCGCCCGGCCGTCCTCTCCCCGCGCATCCGCGTGCTCCCCCCGGGAAGCCAGCGCCTGGGCGCGATGGACGCGCGCGGTGGGCCAGCTCGGGCTCAGCCGCAGCGCCGTCTCGGCGTCGGCCACCGCCGCGGAAAGCGCCGGACGCGGATCTTCGCCGTCCTGGGCGTCGAGCCCGGCAAGGGACCAGCGCGCATAGGACCGGTTCGAGGCGATCATCGCCTCCCCCGGGCGGCGGCGTTCACATTCGTCGTAGTCGGCGATTGCGCCCACCAGCAACTCGCGGACCTCCGCGCCGGGCGCGGCGCCGGACACCGCTCGCTGCAGGCGCGCCGATCCCCGGTTCATGCGCGCGTCCGTGGAAGCGGGATCGAGCCGCACGGCCGCGTCGAATTCGGACTCGGCGTCCGCGAGCAAACCCGGCTGGGGGGCCCCGCGCGCGGCGAGCAGGGTCGCCTCGGCGAACCGCACCTGGCCGCGCAGGAGATGGGAAGCCCCGGTCGCCGGGTCCCGCCGCACGACCTCGTCGGCGTCGGCGCGCGCGCGCGCGAGGTCGGCCTTTGGGTCCGCGCCGGCGGCGGCTTCCCATTGGGCCTTCTCCGAGGCGGCGAGCGCTCGATTCCGCAGGGTCGAAACGCGGCCGGGGTCGCGCTTCCCCGCCTCGTCGAAGTCGGCGAGCGCCGCGCGGAGATGCGCGCGTGCGTCTTCCCCGGGGCCGGAGCGCGCGCGGGCCAGCAGCAGGCGCAGGAGCCCGCGATTCTCCCAGGCGAGCGCGGGGGCGCCGGGATGGGCGAGCACCGCATCCAGGTCCATAAGCGCCCGGTCGGCCTCGGGACGCGGGTCGCCGCCGTGCTCCAGCTCCGAGCGCGCCAACCGCGCCCGTGCCGCCGCCAGGTCGATGCGCACGGTGACCAGCCCGGGTGCGGCGCGCAGCGAAGCCTCCAGATCGGCGACCGCCTGACGGTACTCCGCGCGCGGATCGCGCCCGCGGCCCGAGAACGCGTCCCCCTGCTGTTGGCGCGCCAGGCCGCGGTTGCGGAGCAGACGCGCGTCCGCCGGGGCGGCACCCAACAGCGCCTCGTATCCGGCGAAGACGGCGGCATAGTCGGCGTCGGCATCCTCGCCCGCGGAGGCCCGCGCCGAGGCGCTCTGCGCAAGCGCAAGCACGATCCCGATCCGCGCCTCCTCCAGGTCCGGTGGGAGCCGCAGCGCCGCCTCGTAATCCGCGACGGCGCGCCGGGCCGCCTCGCGCGCATCCCGCTTCAGCGCTTCGTCGCGGGAGGCACGCTCCGCCCACGCCGCCCCCCGGTTGAGCCGCACCGCCGCGTTGCGCGGAGCCCGACGCACCGCCTCGTCGAGGTCCGCCAAGGCCCGTTCCAGGATCGGCTCCGGATCGTCTCCAGCGAGCGCGGCGACCTGCGCCAGTCGAGTCCATGCGGCCCCCCGCGCCGTGAGCAGGTCGAAGCCCATTCCCGCCGCCGCGGAGTCGAGCGCGCCAAAGTCCTCGATCGCGCCGCGCAGCCAGACCCGAGCCTCCTCCCCGCGATCCTGCATCGCCCCCGCCAGGTGCGTGCGCAGCATCCCGCGCTGCGCCCGCACCCACCCCGCCTCGGGAGCGAGCCGGCACGCCTGCGACAGAGCATCCTCCGCCCTGGCGAACTCCGCGCGCGGATCCCCTCCCTCCCGGCGGCGGGCTTCGGCAGCCCCCAGTTCGGCCTGGCCCAGGGACTGCCAGGTGTCGAAATGCTCGGGCCACTCCCCCGCCGCGGCCCGCAGCTCGGCCGCGGCCGCTGCGAACCGCTGGAGATGGAAAAGCGCCATGCCGCGCAGGCGTCGTGCGCGCGTGCCCTCGAGGCCCTCGACCAGGGCGAGGGCTTCGGCGGGCCGGCCGGCGTATAGCGCAGCGAGGACGCGAGCCAGCCGCCGCTCCGGCTCTCCGCAGTGCGGCTCGGTGCGGTCGCACGCCAGCATCCGCTCGAGGTCGGCGAGGCCGCGCGCCCGCGCGTTCCGCTCTTCCGGCGTCTCTTCCCGAGCGTCCTGAAGCACCAGGCCGGCGAATCCGATGTGACCGCCGGGAAGTCCGCGCGCCGAGGCATAGCGCTCCAGGGTTTCGCGCGCGCGCAGATACCATACGACCGGCCGGTCTGGTGCAAGCTCGACCGCGCGGTCGAAGTCCGCCGACGCGCCGGCCACTCCGAGTCGCGCCTTCACCGCCCCACGCCAGGCGTAGGCCGGACCGAATTCGGGCGCGCGCCGCACGAGACCCTCGAGCAGCCCGAACGGCTGAACCGCGACTTCGCGCAGCGCCTCCGAAGACAGGGGCATGCGGAATACCGCCTCCTCGAAGCCCAGCACCTCGCGCCCGATCGTCTCCAGCGCGGCCTCCCGCTCGGCAATCGCGCGCGCGCGCACCGACGCCGCCCAGACCAACGCGCCCCCTGCCGCCGCCAGCAGCGCCGCCCCGAGCAGGAGCATTCGCCACTGCCGACCGGCCCATCCGCCCGCCCGCTCGACCGCGCCCGGCCGGCGCGCCTGCACCGGCTCCCCGCGCAGCCACCGACGCAGGTCCGCCTCGAAGGCGCTGGCCGCGCGCGTCCTTCGACCCGGATCGCGCGCGAGCGCCCGCAGGCACACGGCTTCCAAGCCGTCGGGGATCCCGGGACGCAGCAACGAAGGCGGCGCCGGGTCCTCCACCTGGACCCGCCGCATGATTTCCCACACCTCGCCCGCGGACTCGAATGGCGTCCGACCGGTCAGCACCTCGTAGAGCACGGCGCCCAGCGACCAGACGTCCGATGCCGGACCGATCCGGCCCGGGTCCCCCGCCGCCTGCTCGGGGCTCATGTAGGCCGGCGTCCCCAGGGAGAATCCCGCCCGGGTGATCCGGGTCGTGCCGGTGCGGTTTTCGACCTCGCGTGCGAGCCCGAAGTCCGCGACCCGGCCGCGCCCCTCGGCGTCGACCAGGACGTTGGCGGGTTTCAGGTCGCGATGCAGGACGCCCAGTTCGTGCGCGTGGGCCACGCCCGCGGCGGCATCGGCCAGCACTTCGACGTGACGCCGGAGCCGATCCGGCGGGGGCGGGCCCCCGGCCTTTTCCGCCTCGCGCGCTTCCTCGAGGAGCGCAGCGAAGTTGCGGCCGGGGACGAACTCCATCGCGAGGATGGGGATGCCGCCGACCTCGCAGACATCGTGGACGCCCACGACGTTGGGGTGGCGCAACCGCGCCGCGAGCCGCGCTTCGCGCAGGAGACGGGCGCGCGCCTCCGGTTCACGCGCGGCGGCCCCGTGGATCTGCTTGAGCGCGACGGTGCGCCCGAGAACCGGGTCGTGGGCCTTCCACACCACGCCCATCCCTCCGGCGCCGAGTCGCTCCTGGAGCAGGTAGCGGCCCAGCCTCGCCTCCGGCGCGGCGACCGGCGGCTGCGGAGCGGTGGGCGGAACCGATGCGTCCGATGCCACGGGCGCTTCCCCGGAGTGGAGCACGGCGGTGATCGGTTGGGCCGGCGCGGCAATCTGCGCCGGATCCGGCCGGCTGACGCCCGAGGCGCAGTTCGCGCACGCGCCGGTGGCCGACGGCGTTCCGCAGATCGGACAGCGCGAGTCGCGATCGGGCGTCATGCCGTGGCCTTCGATCAGAAAATGGGGACTGCGAATTCCGCACGCGCGGCCAACACCCGATCGACCTGGTCCGTGCCGCCGCGGAAGTCGGTCGGGGCGCCGTCCGCGGGCAGCGCGACCCGTACCGGGATGACCACTTCTGACCGTCGAGGTGATGCTGCCGGCCCAGGCGGCTCGACCAGACGGACGGTATGATGCCTCGAAGACGACTCGGACTTCGGCCGAGTTGGCATGGCGGTCGGCATAGCCCTCCGGCCGACCCTCGAGCAATTCGATCGGTGCGCCTTCGGGCAGAATTCCCCGGCGGATCATCTGAGGGAGCTGATCGACGTCGAGCGGCGCAAGTCGGAGGCGCGCGGCGAGGGCTGCTTCGAGGATGCGCGGTTGCAAGCCGCTCCGCCTGACTGGATGAACGACACGGATTGTACCGCAGCGATACCCGGCGGGCAATCATCCCGGCTCGGCGGCTCGCCTTTGCGTACCGCGGCGGCTTGCGGGCGGCGACGGGATCGAGTTTCACCCCGCGGGATCGTACGCCCTCAGGTCCTCGAGCGTGACCTCGCGCGCCATCCGCTCGCCGCGGTCGGCGAAGCGCGCGATCACCTCCGCGAGCACCGCCACCGCGAGCGTGACCAGGTTGCGCGCGAGCGGCACTTCGCACGGGTCGAGCTGGCGAGTCTCCTCGGCGGGCACCTTGTAGTGTTCGTTCCACCGCACTTCGGCGAATCCGTCCCCCGACAACCCCGCGTGCACGCACGGAATCGCCTCCCGCGCGCAGTACTCGGCGACCACGCGCCGCGCGGCCGCGTTGTCGAACGCGTCGACGACGAGCGCGGAGCCGGCCAGCGCCTTGACCGTGCGCGCGTCGATCTTCTCATTGCTCGCCTCGATGCGCACACCCAGGTCGCGGAACAACCGATTCTGCAGCGCTTTCACCTTGAGCGTACCGACGTCGCCGGTGCCGTAGATCTGGGTGGGCACGTTGTGCCGCTCGACCCGGTCGAAGTCGATGACCCGGAGCCGGGCGAAGCCCTGGCGTGCCAGCGTGTCGGCCAGGTTCGAGCCGATCGCCCCCGCGCCGCAGATCGCGATCGCGAAGCCGGCGCGCTTCGCCAGCGCGTCCTGGCCGCGCCACGCGGCCTCATGTTCGTACATGACCAATCCCCTCGACCAGGACGGAACTACGGATTATACGGATTGTCCGGATTGCACGGATTGTCCAACGGCAGAAGGTGTGATTCCTCGCAAGCACGAGGCTGCAGAATCTTGCTGCACCCGACCATCGGGAACGGGAGCGGGAACGGGTTTGGTTGCGGCCGTCCAGGCCGCGCCAAGGATCGGTGGCCCAAATTCGCCGAGCCGATGGGCCAGTCATCTGCGGGGGCCGGTACTCAGCCCCGCGCGTGCCGAATCACCGCCACCACGACCCCGCGGCAGATCGTCGCCGCTTGCGCCCGGCGGGTCCGCCTGCCGGGAACGAACTCCCACGCGACCACTTCGTCCCCGGAGCGGATCACGCACAGGAGCGGTTTCCCCAGCGAGGCGGTCCAGCCGCGCATCGTCTTCTCGTCGGTCCCGCTCATGTCCGCCATTCCCTCCGGATGGGTATGGTAGAAGCCCACCACCGCCCCGGTGCGATCCTCGAGCCGGTAGACGGCGCGCCAGTCGAACTCGACTTCGACCGGATTGCCCTGGCCGCGCGGGCGGCGGGCGAACTTCGCAACCACGATCCGCCAGCCGGCGCGGCGGACGTCTTGGAGCGCCACCAGCGACGCGTAGACTTCGGCGTTCACGTCCCGGTTCTCCTCCGACCCCCGGATGGTTCGCTCCGGGCCAGGCGCGTCGGCCCCGGCCGTCGTCCGCTACCGAGGCGACCGGGCCAGTTGCAGCTGGATACGCCCCGCCACCGCCGCTACGCCTCCGGGTAATGGCGCCGCGCTTCCTCGATGTCCATTTCCACGATGGCTCCCTGGTCTTCCCCCTCGTGCACCACGCCGACCAGGCTCGACAGGTCGAACTTCTGGTCCTCGGCGCTCAGGCAGATGCCGGCGGAGACCACCGAGAGGTCGACGCTGCGCAGCATGCTGCGGTACTCGGCCCCGCCGCGCGAGGTCCAGACGACTTCGACGCGGCCATCGACGAGCTCGCGTAGCGAACGCAGGGTCCCGCCGCGCGCGGCGAGCGCCCTGCGCACGTGCACGTCGAGCAGCACCCGCTGCGATTCCTCGCGCGCGCGGAACGCCGCGGCCGCCGCCTCCCGGTCCGCCGCGGTCAGTCCCTTCACGCGCTCCGCCCCGGCCCGGTCGAGCGCGAGCAGGCAGGCGCGGAGCGCTTCCTGCTTGTCGAGGTCGGCCTTTGAATCGAGATTGCGCACCCAGACCCGCGCGCCGTCGTACGCGCCTTCGACGGATTCGAACGGCCCGCCGACGCGGTCGCGCGCGTACCCCTCGAGCTCGACCAGCGGGACCATCCCCGCGAATCGGGCCTTGGCCGCCGCCGCGGGGTCGACCGGCAGGGCGTGCCAGGTCCCCTTGTCGTCGCGCACCGCGGACACCGCGCGCACGATGGGGAAGCAACCCAAGTACGCCTCCGCCTGTTCCGGCTCCGCCGCGCGCACGAAGCGGGCGTGCGACGGCGACGCCGGGCGGAAGACCCCGAGGCCGACCGCGGGCCGCGGATCGATGCGGAACTCGTAGACCAGCCCGAGCACGCCCACCCGCACCCGCGAATCGCCGGGAAAGTGCGGCGCGACCAGCTCCTGCTCGAGCAGCTTCTTCTCCTCGCGGCCGAGCCGGCGGATCAGGTCAAGAGGGTCGGACATCGGCGCATTTCCGACAATTCTGCGAGGAGACACTCGATCCGCGGCCGGACCATCCGTACCACACACCGGCAACATCGGCGCATCTTCGACGATCTTGCGAGGAATCACACCTTCTGCCGTTGGACCATCCGTGCAATCCGGACAATCCGTATAATCCGTAGTTCCGTCGGTTGCGGCGGAGGCAGCCCAGGCCTCCCCCATCTCACTTCCGCTTGGGCAGCGGGGTCTCCAGGATCTCCAGCACCAGATCCCCGCGCGACCCGCGGGCGAGCAGCGCCAGGATCGCCGGCATCGAGTAGTAGTCGAGCTTGTTCTGCGGCACGGTGACCGCGTCGAACGGGATCTTCGCAGCGCGACAGTCGATTTCCAATTGCTCGCTGGAGCCGCCGAGCTTCACGAACACCACGTGCGGGCGCATCCCGACCCGGTCCGAGTAGTGCGCGTACGCGTCCTTGAAAAACGGCGCGGTGTTTTCCCCTTCGTCCGTGATCATCACCACCTGCTCGACCCGCCGCGTCTGGCGCGCCAACAGTTGCAGCGCGATGCCGCAGGAAGTGCCGCCGCCCCCCTTGATGCCGGCGAAGGCCTTGTCCCAATCCGCGAGCTTCGTCGACGCGCAGGTCACTTCGTACGGCACCGTGTCGAAGGCGAACGCGCTGAGCGCCGCCCCCTCGATGCGCGCCGAGATCAGCGCGCCGAGCTGCTTGGCGATCTCGATCGCGTCCGACATCGAGCCCGAGGCGTCGACCAGGAGCGCGGTCGACCGGCGGATGCGGTACTTCTTGAGCTGCTGCTCGGTGACCTCCACCAGCTTCTCGCGCAGGTCGGCCGGGATCGGCACCGCCTCCGCGGCCTTGCGCGCCTTGAGCGCGTCGACCCGCACCGGGGCCTGCTTCGCGTCTTCGAGCTTGGCCTCCACCAGCGCCTTGACCTCGGCATGGTCGAACGCGCCCCGCCGCTTCAGCATGCCCATGCTCTGCAGCACCTCCTGCGGGGTCATGCTGCCGATCAGCGCGACCAGCACCGACGGGGTGATCTGCTTGAGCGCCGAGACCGCGATCGGGAACGGGATGTCGTGCTTGGCGATCAGTTCCGCCTGCGCCGCCGGGTCGTCCTTCAACCTGGCCAGTTCGCGCACCACCCACGCCTGCGAACCGGTTTCCGGTTCGCGGTCGAACAGCGCCTTCTGCGCCTTCGCCGAGGGCTTGAGCCGCAGCCGCGCGTAGAGCGAGAGCATCGCCTCGCGCTGGCGCGTGATCGCGCCGTCGAAGCGCGCGGCGTTCGACTCGATCGTGCGCACGTAGCTCTCGACCGCCTGCTTCATGATGCGGGGGACGTTCTTGCGGTATTGTTCCTTGACCTGGGTGACCAGGCGGTTGACCTCGTAGGGGGGGAAGCCCTGGAGCAGGACCCAGGCCGCCTCCCGGTGGTCGGGCCGCGCGCTGGCGAAGAGCCCGGAGACGAACAGCTCCTTGTGGTCGCGCACCTCGAGGTTCTTCTGCGCCCACACGGCCAGGTGGCCGTAGAAGAGCGGGTCGCGCTCGAGCAGCGCCTGGTGGAGCCCGGCGACCTCCGCGAGCTCGCGATGGGTCGAGATCAGGAAGCTGTCGAGGATCGAGACGCGGAAGTCCATCTCGTTCGGCTGGACCATGGCGGGACGCTCCTTTGTCGGCAAACGAAGGAGGGCACGGAAGAGTGTTCCTCCGTGCCCTCCGTGGATTCCGGCCCGGCGATCGTCCGCAGCGGTTCGCGCCGGCGGCGCGCGGGCCGCCGGCCATCCGTTAGCCGAACTTCGCCTGCGGGCGGACGTTGATCGCGGTCTCGTAGCGGTCGACCTCGAACTCCGCGAGCGCGTTCGCCGGCAGCTCGCACGCGCGCTCGACCGCCCGCTTCACGTCGATGTCCGCGGCGTTCTCGCGCAGGTCGAGGCGGTTGTACGCGAACTCCCAGGTGCGACCGTTGTACCGGACATACACGTTCAGCGCCATGGTGTCACCTCGCGAATCGCCGGGCAAGGGAATCCCGCACGCGGCGGGCGAAAGCGTCCGATTTCGGGGAGCGAGCAGAACCGTTTTGAGCCAGGCCCCCACCGGGTCGTCGCCGACCGCGGCGACCGGGTGGGGGCCGTAGGAATCGAACCTACTACCTTCGGTGTTCAAGCCGATGCTCTACCGTGGGGTATGTACGCTCACTGGGTGAGAGGACGCTTCCGCGCGCCGCGCGCCGGTCCGTGGGATACCGCGCGCGCGCGCGGTAGGTTCGCGATTTCTCGAATTTCGCCGCGACGGCGAGGGCGGGGCCGCCGGGGCTGCATTGAGTGGCGCGGTCGCGCCGGGGTGTGCTACCCTGTGCCGCGCATTCGCAGGGTCAGCACGAAGGAGACGGTCATGAGGCCGTTCGCATTCCTGCTCGCGGCGCTGGTCGCGCGCCTCGATCGCCACCGCGCGCGCCCGGCCCGGTGGCCACGACGACAAGGCGATAGGGGTTGCGGCGTGCTCGTGAACCGTGAACCGTGAACCGGGACCGGGACCGGGACCATTACGGCGCGGGGGATGGAACCGACAACCATGCGGCCAAACCAATAGCGGGAGGGATCCCCATGCCAGTCCGATATCGAATGTTCCGCGGGATGCTGGCGTCGTGGCAGGCGCTGTTCGACGATGCCGCTCGGTTCGCCACGGAGCTGGGACCGACGCGCCTCATCTCGATCTCGCACTCCGAGGACAAGGATGACGGAGTGGTCGCCGTCTGGTATTGGACCAAGGATGGTGCGGAGGCGGACGACCTGGAGCACCAGGGCCGCAGCGCCGCATCCGAGGACGAGCTGTTGCTCGCGCCGGCGGGGAAACGCGGCGCGGCCCAGGACGGCGAGTGGAGCTGTGCGGGATGCGGGGAGCGGAACCCCGCGAACTTCGAGGTCTGCTGGAACTGCACGAAACCGCGCGACCTGGCTTGAAGATCGCCACGAGCACGAGAACCCATCCTTAGACCCGCGCCACAGGCCTGGGCATCGGGCGTCAACCGGATAGGCATGGATGGAACCAAGCCCCGGGTCGCGAGTCGTGCTCGTGCTCGAAAGCGCCCTCGGGATCGGCATCGCGATCGTGGTCGTATCGCTTCGTGGGTGCTCCGTCGAGAACGAGAACGATTACGAGTACGATAACGAGGCCGAGTACGAGCACGAGCACGAGGACGCCTGCGCGTCGAACAGCACTGGTCCGACCACCGGCCAACGCTGCTTGGCAAGCAACCGGATAGGCATGGTGCGTACCACAACCCGAACGGGGAGGGCAAGGGGGAAGCGCTGCGGGTGCATGACCGCAGTTGCGGGCGGCCAACTGCAGAGAACGCGGTCCGCCGAAGGAGGACCAAACTACGGATTTCACGGATTTCACGGATGGACGGCCGATGTGAGTCCAGTGGACATCAGGGACGGTCACAGCGACACGCCACGGTCTCGCGCAGTTACGGTCATGCACCCAAGCGCTGCGCCCGCATTGACACGCCCCGCCGGCCCCGCCTAGAATCCACCCATGCCCGAACCGCTCGCGCCCGCCCGAATCCTGATCGTCGACGACGAGGAGAGCGTCTGCGAGGTGCTTGCCTTCGTTCTCAAACGCGACGGCCACGAGATCGAGACCCTCACCGACCCGCGCGCATGCCTGCGCAGCTACCGCGAGCGCCGTTTCGACATCGTCCTCCAGGACATCCGCATGCCGGGCATGGACGGCATCACCCTCCTGCGCGAGCTCAAGGCCGCCGACCCCGACGCCACCGTCCTGGTCATGACCGCCTACTCCACCTGGCAGGCCGCGGTGGAAGCCATGCGCCTCGGCGCCTTCGACTTCATCCGCAAGCCGTTCGACAACCGCGACGTCCGCGCCTCCGTCAGCCGCGCCCTGCTCGCCCGCCGCACCCGCGCGGCCTCGCGCACGGAAGACGCCGCCCCGCCCGGGGCCATCATCGGCTCGTCCGCCGCCATCAAGCAGGTCTTCGACCTGATCCGCCGCGTCGCTCCCACCGACACCACCATCCTCATCCAGGGCGAGTCCGGCACCGGAAAGGAACAGGTCGCCCGCGCCCTGCACCATGGCTCGCCGCGCGCCGGCATGCCCTTCCTCCCCTTCAACTGCGCCGCCTTCACCGAGACCCTGATCGAGAGCGAACTCTTCGGCCACGTCCGCGGCTCCTTCACCGGCGCCACCGGCGACAAAAAGGGCCTGTTCGAAGTCGCCGACGGCGGGTCTCTGTTCCTCGACGAGGTCGGCGAGATGAGCCTCGCGATGCAGGTCAAGCTCCTGCGCGTCCTCGAAGACCGCGCCTGCAAGCCCGTCGGCGGCACCAAGGACATCCCGGTCGACGTCCGCTTTCTCGCCGCCACCAACCGCGACCTCGAGACCGAGGTCAAGACCGGCCGCTTCCGCGAGGACCTCTATTACCGGCTCAACGTGATCTCCCTGGTCCTGCCCACGCTGCGCGAGCGCAAGGACGACATCCCCCTGCTCGCCGGGCACTTCCTCAAGAAGTACGCGGAGAAGCTCCGCAAGGAAATTGTCGGCTTCAGCACGCCCGCCATGGAGGCGATGCTCCAGTACGACTGGCCGGGCAACATCCGCGAACTGGAGAACGCGATCCAGCGCGCGATCGCGCTCCATGAGCCGCGGGAGGGCGCCGACCCCCGCATCGCGCACGAACTGCAGGTCGAGGACCTCGTCGCCAAGATCCGCGACGGCGGCCCGATCGCGCCGCCCGTGCACATCCCCGCCGAGGGGGTGAACCTGGAGAAGTCGCTCGAGGACATGGAGCGCGCGTACATCGAGCGCGCCCTGCAGATGAGCGGCTGGCAGCTCACCGCGGCGGCCAGGCTCCTCGGAATGACCTTCCGCTCCATGCGCTACCGGGTGAAGAAGCTCGAAATCGACCGCAATCAGATGGTGAAAGACGATGAAGCCGCTGACGGACCGTGAAGCCCTCGACCTGATCCTGGCGAACGTGCCCCCGCCGCGGATCGAGCCCCTACCGCTGCTCAAGGCCGTGGGGCACGCCCTGGCCGAAGACGTGGCCGCCGACCGCGACTTTCCTCCCTGGCCCAAGTCGCTCATGGACGGCTTCGCCGCGCGCTCGGTCGACATCGCCGCCGCACCGGTCGAGCTCGACGTGGTCGCGGAGGTCCACGCGGGCCGGACCCCGGAGCGCCCGCTCGGGCCGCGCCAGGCGATCCGGATCATGACCGGCGCGCCGGTCCCCGAGGGCGCCGACTGCGTCGTCAACTGCGAACGCACCTCTCCCATCGACGGCGGCAAGCGCGTGCGCATCGTCGAGGGCGTCAGACCCGGCGCCAACATCACCCCGCGCGGCCTCGAGGCCCGCGCCGGCGAGCGCCTGATCGCCGCCGGCACCCGCCTTCGGGCCCAGGAGATCGCCGTCCTCGCGTCGGTCGGACACACCGAGGTCCGGGTCTACCGCCACCCCACCTGCGCGATCCTGGTCACCGGCGACGAGCTGGTGGAGGCCGACTGCGAGCCGCACGGGGCCCAGATCCGCAACAGCAATGCCTACGGGCTCTGCACCCAGGCGATGTCCGCGCGGATGCCGTTCGCCTACCTGGGCATCGCCGCCGACGACCGCGAGATCCTCCGGCAGCGGCTGCGCGCGGCCTTCCTGGCCGACGTCGTCCTCACCTCCGGCGGCGTCTCCGCGGGCGACCGCGACCTGGTCAAGGAGTGCCTCGCGGCCGAGGGCGCGGAGATCCTCTTCGACCAGGTGAAGATCAAGCCGGGCAAGCCGCTGACGTTCGCGCGCAAGGGCAAGACCCGCATCTTCGCCCTGCCGGGCAATCCTGTGGCCACCTTCGTCGGCTTCGAGGTCTTTGTCCGCCCGTTCGTCGCCGCCTTCGCCTGCGACCCGTCGCTGCGCCGGCCGGTAGTGCGGGCGCGATTGCGCGCGCCGATCAAGAAATCCGGCGACCGCACGCAGTACCTCCCGGCCTGCGCCGAATTCGGGGAGGCCGGCTGGACCGTGGCGGAAGCCGCATGGCACGGGTCGGGAGACGCCGTGGGACTGGCGCGCGCCAACGCCCTCGCGATCGTGCCGCTGGATTCACAGGCACTCGAGGCGGGCGCAGCGGTCGAGACGATGCTGCTCGAATAGCCCAGCGCGGCCTCGGCCGCAACCGACGGAACTACGGATTACGCGGATTGTCCGGATTGCACGGATTGTCCAACGGCAGAAAGTGTGATTCCTCGCAAGAACGTCGAAAATGCGACGATGTTGCCGGTGTGTAATACGGATTGGACGGAGGGGCAACCAATTCAAGCCGAGCATCGTCGGCTTCCCAACGATGTTGCCGGTGCGCAGTACCGCGCGCTCGAAGGGCGGGATGACCTTCCTCCCCGGCGCACCCTGGTCGCAGCCGACGCCTCCGACCCCGACGACCCGACGCCGCCGATCTGCCGGTCCGGAAGCCCATGGCGCGCCGAACGGTTTCCACTTTTCCTTTCCCTCGCATCCCTCCGATACGTCTATTGGGTGCTCGCTCAAACGCCGGACCGTCCGGCACCGCGCCCTTCGTCGCCGCTCCCCGCACGGATCGCATGACCGCCGCCGATTCCCGCTCCGCTTCGCAGCCGCCCACCGCGCCGGCCCAACCGCGCGCCGGACGGCTGCTCGCCCTGTGTGGCGCCTTCGCCGCGCTCTACTACTCGATGTACCCGCCGGCGGACCTCGACCTCCTCGCCTTCGTGGCGCTGATTCCGCTCCTGATCCTGATCGAGTCGCTCCCCTCCGGTTGGCGCCTGCTGCGCTGGGCCTGGTTCGCCGGCCTGCTCGCCTTTTCCGCCTGCTTCGTCTGGGCGCGGCACGTGAGCTGGGCCGGGGTATTCGGTTGCGGCGGCTTCTGCGGCATGTACGTGGCCCTCTTTGCCGTCCTCCTGCGGCCGGTCGCCCCGCGTCCCTCCTTTGCGGGGTGGGCCTTTTGCAGTGCCGCCTGGGCCGGCACCGAATACCTCCGCGGCGTCCTCCTCCTGGGGGGCATCCCCTGGTTCCTGCTCGGACACACGCAGTACAAGGTGGTCCCGGTGATGCAGATCACCGACATCACGGGCGTATACGGGCTTTCGTTCCTCCTCGCGGGGATCAACTACCTGCTCTACTGGGGTGGCAGCGCGTTCCGACGCGGACCGACCGCAAGTGGGCGGGGCTTTCTCGCGGCCTGCGTCCTGCAGGTGCTGCTGACCGCCGGGGCGGTGGCCTACGGCTTCGCGGTCACCCCTCCGGCCTATCCGCCCGACGGGCCGCGCATCGCGGTGGTCCAGGCCAATATCCCGCAGGACTTGAAGGAGGAAGCGCTGATCGAGTGGGGCCGCCGCCAGGGCGTAGTGCCGGACGTCCCCCTCGATCCGGAGGACTATTCCCGGTTCACCTCCGGCGTGGTCCGCGAAATCTTCGACAAACACCGGCGCATGAGCCTGGCGATCCAGGAAGACTACGACCTGCTCGCCTGGCCCGAGACCATGTCGCCCTATCCCCTGGGCGAGTTCGCGGAAAACGCCGAGGTGCTCGGGGACATGGCGCGCAGGCTCGATCGCGATTTTCTCGTCGGCGCGCTCACCACCGCCCCACTCGGGCCACGCCGGTACCGGACGTCGAACAGCGCCTACCTGTTCGACCGGACGGGAACGGTACAGGCGCGCTACGACAAGATGCGGCTGGTCCCGATCGGCGAGACCGTCCCGGGACTGCACTTCATCCCATTCCTGGAAGAGGTGGTGCTCGCACTTTCGTCGATCCATTCGGTACCCGACTTGATTCCCGGGGATCGAATGACGATATTCAGGGCGGGTCAACATCGATTCGGGGTGCTGATCTGCTTCGACGTGATCTTTCCTGATCTGTATCGCGAGTGGACGCGGCGGGGTGCGGAGTACCTGGTCACCCTGTCGAACGACGGGTGGTTCCGGGACGGCGCCGAGTTGGAGCAGACGCTCATCATTTGCCAATTCGGCTGCGCCTTCAGCAAGACCGGCATGGTCCGCGCGATGAACACCGGGATCTCGTCCGTGATCGACCCCTACGGTCGCGCGGAAGTCCTGGTGGGCGAAGGGGGAAAGACCAAGGAGGTCGAGGGCGTGCTGGTGCGCCGGGTGCATCTCCGGCGCGGCACTACCGTATACATGCAGGTCGGCGACTTGTTCGCCCAGCTGTGCGCCTCGGTGGCGGTGGGGGGCTGGCTGGGTTCGCTCTTGGGCGCCCGGCGGCGGGTGCTGGCCGAAGCGGGGCTGGTCGTCTCCCGGTAGAGCCGATTTCGGTTTTTTTCCTTGACAACCGGCTCGACGGAACTATAATCCGACGCAATTCCTGATCTTACAAGGGATCACCGACATCGCCCGACCAGCGGAGTCGTTTCACAAGCGGCTCCGCCGAGTGGGTTTGGGGATAGGTCTGGGTTCTGGTTTGGTATGGAGGTAGGGACCTCATGAGCACCCTGTCGAAGGTGTTTGTCATCCTGATCGTCATTTCCAGCTTCGTGTACCTCGGTGTGACTTCGGCCTTGTTCGCGCACCGCGTGGACTGGAAGCTGAAGCACGGTGAAGAGGTCAAGGCGCACGGCGAATCCAAGAACGACTTAGGGAAGAAAATCTCCGAGGCGCTCTCCAACATCGAGCAGAAGGACCAGAAGATCGGCACGGTCGAGGGCGAGGTGCGGAGCCGCGGCCAGGTCATCGAGAAGCTCGAGACCGACATGAAGACGGCCAACTCGAGGAACGAGAAGCTCACGACTGAGCTGGCCGGCATCCGGACGGACGTCAACCTGCTGAAGAGCAACCTGGACGAGGCTCAGAAGCGGAACGAGGTCCTGCAGGACAAGGTCGCCGAGCTGCAGAAGGACAAGGACCAGGCGATTGCCGATCGCGACGCCAAACAGAATGCGCTGAAAGAGAATCAGCACAACCTGACGGTGAGCGAGCGCAACCTGGCCGACCTGGAGAAGCAGTACATCGGCCGGATGAAGGAGCTCGATGAGGCCAAGACCACGTTGGCGGCTCTCACCGCTGCCGGCGTGCGCGTGCAGGAAATCGGGTACGGCGCGCAGAAGCCGGTGGACGCTCGCGTGCTCGCGGTGAGCGAGACGATGAACCTCCTGATCATCTCCGCGGGCCGTGACGCCGGCGTCGAGCCGGGCATGGAGTTCACCATCTACCGCGGCGACAAGTTCGTGGGCAAGGCCGTGGTCGAGAAAGCCGACAAGGACTGGAGCTCCTGCCGCAGCGTCAAGGAGTTCGAGACCGACCGGCCGCAGGTGGGCGACAACGCGTCGAACAAGGTATACTAGACTGCACTAGACCCGACGCGGCGCAGAACCGATGAACTAGGGTTAGCGAAACCGTCGCGGCCGGCGCCCGGGAGGGGCCGGTCGGTACGGACGGAAGACTCAGGAGGGTGGTTCCGCGGGTAACCCGGCGGATTGACGTAGAGGAGAAGCGACATGGCCGACGAATACGGCAACGACGAAGGGGCAGAGGGCTCCGGCAACAACGTCTACACGGTGCTGCTCGTCCTCTCGTTCCTGATGATCGCAATCGGCACGTTCATGTGCTGGAAAGAATTGGGCGATCACTACCAGGCTCCGACTTGGGCGGCGGGCGGACAGCAGTAGTGCCTGCCGTTCCCGAGCCCGAGGCCGGGAATCGTCGCTTGAATTTCTGACGTCGAGAAGGGATGGCCCCGCCTTCGGGGGGCCATCCCTCTCATGTTTGATGCAGACCGCCGCCGGCGCCACCTCGCCACGCCTACCTCGCGCATCGCACCACCCGCGCCCGGCGATGAACGGTCCCCGTATTACACACCGGCAACATCGTCGCAAATCCGACGATGTCGGGGGAGGCGCTTCCCATGCCTGGCTGGCGACATCGCGGGGTCGGGATTCTGGGTTTGGGGTTTGGGATTGCGCGGACAGCCACCCCGCGCCCGGTTCTCGGTGGAACCGCGCCGTGATCCACTGCGGAAGATCGTTGCCAAACGACGACCAACCAGCCAAGATTAGTCTGGACGGCGCGATAGCGCGCGGGTGAAACTTCCGATAATAGTGATGGCCACCGGCCCGGGATCGGGCGGGCGCGGCCACGATGGCCTCGGATCCGGCGCCGCGGCCGTCGGACCCGGACGGGAGAATCGGCGCGGGAGCGCGTCTCGCGCCCACCGCAGGGAGGAACCTCCGTGATGGTCACCGTGTTGGACCGGTTGTTCGGGATCTTCTCCACCGACATGGGGATCGACCTCGGCACCTGCAACACGCTGGTGTGCGTGAAGGGCGAGGGCATCGTGTTGTCCGAACCCTCCGTCGTGGCGGTCCGCAAGGGCACCAATCAGGTGCTGCTCAACGGCCAGGCGGTCGGACACGCCGCCAAGCAGATGCTCGGCAAGACCCCGGGGGCGATCGACGCGATCCGTCCGCTCAAGGACGGGGTGATCGCCGACTTCGAGATCACCGAGCAGATGATCAAGTACTTCATCCGCAAAGTGGGCAATCGCAACCGCTGGATGCGTCCGCGCGTGGTCATTGCCCATCCCTCCGGCATCACCGCGGTCGAGAAACGCGCGGTGATCCAGTCGGCGGAGCGCGCCGGAGCGCGCCGGGTCATTCTCGTCCCCGAGCCGATCGCGGCCGCCCTCGGCGTCGGGCTGCCGATCGAGGAGCCCCTGGGAAGCATGATCTGCGACATCGGCGGCGGCACCGCGGAGGTCGCCGTACTCTCCCTGGTCGGGGTGGTCAGCTCGACCAGCGTGCGCATCGCCGGCGACGAGATGGATGAGGCGATCATGAAGCACATGAAAGAAACCTACAACCTGCTCGTCGGCGTGCAGACCTCCGAGCGGATCAAGATCAACATCGGCTCGGCCTATCCGCTCGAGCGCGAGATGAGCATGGAGGTGAAGGGGCGCGACCTCGTCACCGCGATGCCGCGCAAGGTCGTGGTCACCTCGGAAGAGATTCGCGAGGCCTTGCGCGGGCCGATCAGCCTGATCATCCGCGCGATCCGCGAGACCCTGGAAAAGACCCCGCCCGAACTGTCCGCCGACCTGGTCGACGAAGGCCTCGTATTGGCGGGCGGCGGGGCCCTGATCCGGGGCATCGACAAGGCGATCCACAAGGACATCGAGATCCCCGTACGCATCGCCGAGGACCCGCTCACCGCGGTCGCCCGCGGGTGCGGAGTCATCCTCGATAACCTCGACCAGCTCAAGGACGTGCTGGAGAGCGGCGAAGAGCTGCTGTAGTAGAAGCCTCCTGCAATGCTCCACTCGCGGCGGCTGTTCCTCGCCCTTTTCCTCCTGTTCGCCTTCCTCGTCGCCTGCTTCCCGCAGCGCTGGTTCCGTACCTTCCGCCTCACCGTCCTCTCCTTCCTGCGCCCCGCGAATTCCGTCGCCCAGGACGTCCACGGAGCGGTGTCCGGCTCCGAGAACCCGGGCCCGGTCGAGCCTTCGCCGGCGGCCCGCGACCGCCGGTACGAGGACCTGCTGCGCGAGAACGCGGAGCTGCGCGAGAGCACGATCCGCGTCCACACCCAGAACGTGGAGCTGTCGCACAAGCTCCTGGCGGTGACTACGCTGGTGCGGCAGGGCTTCCGCAAGGTCCCGCGCATCATCGAGGCGGGCATCCTGATTTCGGGGGACGCGTCCGATTGGCACTCCACTTTCCTGATCGACCGCGGCAGCAAGGACGGAATCGAGGAGGGGCAGCCGGTGGTCTGGGGCCGTCACCTCGTCGGCAAGATCGTCGCGGTCGGGCCGTACCTGAGCCGGGTCCGCGCCGTCGTCGATCCCGCATTTCGGGCCCGGGCCATGGTCGCGCACCCCCCCGGCGAGGAACGCGAACCGGGCCAGGAGCCGCCGCCGGATCCCGCAGCAATCGGAAAGCCGGTGGCCGAGCGCCTTCTCGGCGTCCTGGAAGGGGACGGCGGGTCCGGATCCGAGCTCATGTGGATCCTGACCGAAGAAAAAGTCGCCACGGGCGACCTGGTGGTCACCGTGGAAGAGAACCGCGGACGCTGGCCCGCCGGGCTGTTGTTCGGCACGGTGGTCGAGGCCTCCACGTCGCATGGCCCCTACTACCGGATCCGCGTCCAGCCGGGGGTCGACGTGCAGACGCTGGCCGCGGTCTTCGTCCTGAAGCTGGAGTAGAGGACTGGATTCCGGCCGAGTTGTTCGCGAACGGCGCAGCCATTCGTGAATCATCCGGGCTAGGGCCGGGAATCGGAGTGCTTCCGGCTCCGACCCGCGGCGGGCGGACGCGAAAGCGGCGTGTCTGCCGGGCTCGACCTCGGGCCGGGCCCGTGGTTTCCTGCATCCGAGGATGGGGCGTGCGGTTCGAACGACTTCTGCTCCTGGGATTCACGGTGACGGTGGTGCAGCTCACCGTGGGCAACCTGGCTCGGATCGGATCGGCCAGCCCGGACTTGCTGTTCCTGCTCGCGGCGTGGATGGCCTTCCACTCGAAAGCTGAGGACGCCCTGCCGCTCGCCTGGGTGGCCGGGCTGATCAAGGATTGCGCCTCGACCGCGGACTTCGGGAGCTTCGGCTTCCTGTTCGCCCTCGCCTCGCTCCTGGTCACGACTCTCAAGGACGCGCTGTTCCGCGACGCCTTGTGGGTCCAGGTCGCCCTGGTTTTCGCCGGGGGGCTGCTCTACAATTCCTGCTACGGTCTGTGGCTCGCCCACGAGAGCGGTCCCCTCGACTGGTCCTGGGCCTTGGACCGGGCGTGGCGCACCGCGATGTATACGGCGGCCTGCGCGCCGGTCATGTTCGCCCTGTTCGACCCGCTGAAGGGCTACCTGCGCCTGGAGCGCTGAGAAGAAAATGTCCCGTCGCCGCGTACTCGCCTGCTTTGCCCTGCTGGTGTTCCCGCTCGGCGCGGTGGAAGCGCGCTTCTTCTGGCTGCAGGTGCTCCGGGGCGAGAAATACCGCGAAGAAGCCGAGACCAAGGTCACCCAGATGGAGGTCATCCCCACCGGGCGGGGACGAATCCTCGACCGGAACGGGGTCGTGCTCGCCCAGGACGACCGCACGTTCCAGGTCGATCTCGTCCTCGCCGAGCTGCGCGTCCCGCGGATGACTCCGGCGGAAGTCCGCAGCCTGGTGCGGGTGGCCTCCGAGGAGCTCGCTCGAAAGCCCGAACTCGCCCTGCAGGCCCTTTCCATGAGCCGCCTCGCGCGGATGTTCGGCGTCCCGCGCGAGATGCTCGAGACCGCGATCGAGTACGCGCAGGTGCTGCGCACCATCAAGGCCCTCGGGGCGCTCGCCGGCGACGACTGGCAGCGACTCTACGCCAAGGTGGACGTCGCCTATCGGCGCATCTCGCGCCTGATCGCCCCGCTCTCGAGTCGGGACGCCCGCCGGGTCGCCCGGTACCAGCGCGAGCTCCCGATACGCCTGCTCCCTGAGGTCGGGTACGACATCGCCTCCGAGATCCGGGTGAGCGCCGAGCGCTATCCGGGGCTGGTGGTCACCGAGCGGCTGCGCCGCGTCTACCCCCAGGCCGAGACGGGCTCCCATGTGGTCGGCTACGTCGGCAAGCTCAGCGAGACCCAGTACCGCGAGCTCGAGCACGAAGGCTATTTCTCGAACGACCTGATCCCGATCATCGGCGAGGAGGAGTACCGCCGCAAGGAGCGGCATGGCCAGTTCATGGCCGACGTGATCGGCAAGGCAGGCATCGAGGCGCAGTACAACGAGACCCTCAAGGGGACGCGCGGGGCCATGATCACCGAGCGCGACCTCTTCCACCAGCACCGGCGCATCCTCGAACACGTCCCGCCCTCCCGCGGTCGCGACATCCACCTCACCATCGACATCGAGATCCAGAAGAAGATCGAGGCGGTCCTGGGACGAAAACCCACGGTCGCCGCGGTGTGCGACGTCGCGACCGGGGAGATTCTCGCTCTCGTCAGCACCCCGACCTTCGATCCGAACGAGCTGATCTCCCCGGTCACGCCCGAGGCCTACGAGGCGATCTTCAAGAGCCCCGACCGGCCGCTGCTCAATCGCGCGACCATGGGCGAGTACCCGCTCGGGTCGGTGTTCAAGGTGGTCACCGGCCTCGCCGCGCTGCGTTCCGGCGCGATCGGACCGGACACTCCGATCACCTGCACCGGCAAGTACGACGAGAAGGTCAAGCGGTTCAACTGCTGGATCTGGAACAAGAACAACGGACAGCAGCATGGACCGCTCATGCTCGCCGAGGCCCTCCAACGCAGCTGCAACGTCTTTTTCTTCCACGCCGCGACGCGCACGGGGGTGGAGCCTTTCCTCGACATGGCCCGCGAAGCCGGGTTCGGACGGCTGTCGGGAATCGACCTGCCGACCGAATCCCAGGGTGGCCTCCCGAGCCCGGCGAGCGTCCCGCCCAACGAGCTCCTCAATCTCGCCATCGGCCAGGGGCGGCTGATCGTCACGCCGGTGCAGGTGCTGCGCCTGATGCTGGCATTGGCCAATGGCGGGACGCTGGCCGGTTTCCGCCTGAACCGCGATGTCCGGGCCCCGGCCGAACGGCTCGACGTGCCGGACGCGCACCTCGACCGCATCCGCGAAGGGCTTTACCTGGTGGTCAATGCCAAGCAGGGAACCGCGCATAAGAGCGGCCTCTGGAAGTATCGCGCGGCCGGCAAGACGAGCACGGCGGACGTGGCCTCCGCGGCCGCCGCCGCAGCCAACCCGCGACTGCAACCGCACGCGTGGTTCGCCGGGTTCGCGCCCTACCGGCAGCCGAAGTACGCCTTCGTGGTCCTGGTGGAGCACGGCGGCGCGGGGAGCAAAATCGCGGCTCCTCTGGCGCTGAAGATCCTGGAGATCCTCGGCCTCCCCGAGCACAAGGGGGAATCCGGCGATCCAGGGGAACCGTCCGAAGATTCTGGAGACTAGCGGCACGTGGACCGGATGCCCTGGGGCCTGATCATCGTCGCGGGCCTGCTCACCCTGGTCGGCCTGCTGGCGATCGCGGATGCCGCGCCCGAGCAGAGCGTGTGGGTGCGCTCCTACGTCGGCAAGCAGATCATCGCCGGCGGCCTCGGCCTGCTCGTCTCGGTCTTCGTGGTCCTCATTCGCTACTACCGGTGGAAGAACTGGTCCTACCCGATGTACGGCCTGGGGATCCTCTCCCTGCTCGCGGTGCTCGCGTTCGGCGGCACCCAGATGGGCGCCCGCCGGTGGATCCCCATGGGCGGGTTCAATTACCAGCCCAGCGAAACCATGAAGCTCGCCCTGGTCTTCTGCCTGGCGCGATACATGATGCACCGCGACAACCTCACGCGGGTGCACGGGCTGCTCGGCCCGGCGATTCTCACCTTCATCCCGATGGCCCTGGTGCTGGTCCAGCCCGACCTGGGCTCCTCCCTCGTCTTCATCCCGGTGTTTCTCGCGATGATCTTCGTCGCGGGCGCCGACCACCGGCACCTGCTCGGCGCGATCGGGCTCGGCATGGCCGCCATGCCCCCGGCGTACTACCTGCTGCTCAGGGACTATCAGCGCAAGCGGCTGATCGCCTTCCTGGATCCCTCCCAGCTCGACCTCGAGGAAGGCTACCAATTGATCCGCGCCAAGATCGCCATCGGATCGGGCGGCGTCTTCGGCCGGCTGTGGAACGAGAACGCGATCGACTACTCCCGCTACGTGCCGATCCGGCACAACGACTTCATCTGCACCGTCATCGGCGAGGAGGTCGGGTTCGTCGGCGTGACCGTCATGCTCCTGCTCTTCTCCCTCCTGCTCTGGTACTGCATGCGGGTCGCCCTGCGCACCCGCGAGCCGTTCGGGCGCCTCCTCGTGGTGGGGATCACCACCTACCTCGGCGTCCAGATCGCGGTCAACCTGGGGATGAACATCGGCCTGGCACCGATCACGGGCATCACCCTGCCGTTCGTGAGCTACGGCGGGTCCTCGCTGATCACCTCCTTCGTGTCCCTCGCGATGGTGGTGAACGTCGCCATCAACCAGACGCCGGCGTTGACCGGGCGGGAATTCGGCGACCTGGACCGCGACGGCGTCACCGTCGGCCTCGACCGCGACATGATCGATCGCCGGCGCTGATTCTCGCCGGCAGAGCGACTCTGGACCGGGCCAACCGCGTGAACCCGAGGAACGGTGGAACCGAACTGGAACCGCGTGGCCGTTGACGGGCCTCGCCGCCTCACCCTATAATCAGGGCTTGCCGGTGTGGTTGTGAATGCCAACGCCATCGAAGGAGATCGGCGATGTCCGGTCACTCTCATTGGGCCACGATCAAGCACAAAAAGGGCGCGGCCGACGCAAGGAAGGGGAAGGTCTTCTCGAAGGCGGCGAAGGACATCGCGCAGGCCGCCAAGGAGGGCGGCGGCGACCCCAAGATGAATGCGAAGCTCGCCTTGATGATCGAGAAGGCCAAGCAGAACAACATGCCCAAGGACAACATCGACCGGGCGATCAAGAAGGGCACCGGCGAGCTCGGCGGCGAGCAGTACGAAGAGATCACCTACGAGGGCTACGGCATCCACGGCGTCGCCATCATGGTCGAGGCGATCACCGACAACAAGAAGCGCACCGCTCCCGAGCTGCGCAAGATTTTCGAGACCAAGGGCGGTGCCCTGGGCGCAACGAACTCGGTCGCGTGGATGTTCGAGCGCAAGGGCGTGATCACGATCGTCACCTCCGCGATCGGCGAGGACGACCTGATGGCGCTCGCCCTCGAGATCGGCGCCGAGAACATGGAGACCGAGGGCGAAATCTACGTAGTGACCACCGACCCCAAGGAGTTCGACACCGTCAAGGCCGCGCTCGAGCAGAAAAAGCTCGCCCTCCAGTCCGCCGAAATCACCAAGGTACCCAAGAATTTCGTCCGGCTCAGCGAGGCGGAGGCGCACCGCGTCCTCGACCTGATCCAGATGCTCGAGGACCACGACGACGTGCAGTCCGTGCACGCAAACCTCGAGATCGCGACGCCGGTGACGGGTTGATGCGCCGATCGCAGGGAGGCGCGCAGGATCCAATCCACGCATGACCTCCCTGCGCGCTCCCCCCCACTCGCGCCGTGCCGGCATCCTGCGCCGGGTCGCCCTCGCATGCTGCCTGGGAACGCCCCTGGTCTGGTTCCCTGGAGCCGGCTCGCCTGAATTCCTTCAGACCGCATGGCTCGCGGCCTGGGCTTCCGTGGCCGCCGCCGCGACCTGTGTCGCGAGCCCCGTACCGCTGCAGCGCCCCATCCGCCTCGTGCTTGCCGGCGGGAGCATCATCGCGCTCGCCGGGCTGGCCTCCGGGGCCTTCGCGACGGACACGTTCGAGTGGCGGGTCGCCCTGCTCCGCCTGTTCGCGCTGCTCTCCCTCACCGGTGCGTTCGCGGGCGAGGCGGCGCGGGATGGGGGACGGGGATTTCTCCGACCCGCGATCGCGCTCTCCACGTGCTTCGCCGCAGGGGTCTCCGTGGCGACCGGCCTCGCCGGGCGGACCTGGTTCGGCCAGTGGCCCGGGCTGTTCGGCAATCCCAATTGGGCGGGCGCGTGGGCCGCGATCCACCTCCCGATCCTGCTCGGCGCATGGCTGGACCCGACGGCCAACTCGATCCGATGGGCGCGCTTCCTGCCTGCGCTCGCCGGCATCGCGACCGCGGCTCTGCTCGTCGGAAGCGGTAGCCGCGCGGCGTGGCTCGCGTCCGGGGTCGCTGGGGCCGTCTTCCTCCTTCTGCTTTCCCGCACGCGCGGAGCCCGGGCGGCGGTTGCGGATGCGCTCGGGCCCGTGGCGGTCGCGCTCGCCGGCGGCATCGCCCTGGCGGCCGCGGGCCATGCCTTCGACCCGAGGAGCAAGCTCGGGTTCGATGACCCCGCCGCCGCCGGACGGTCGCTCACGGTCCGCACCCGCATCTGGGGCGCCACCCTCGGGATGGCGCTCGCCCATCCCCTGCTGGGCGTCGGCCTCGGCCAGTTTTCTGCGCACTTTCCCGCCTGGCGCGCGCCCGAGGAGCATCGCCTTTCGGGAGAGCTCTCCGCGGTCGCCGATCCGCACCAAACCTACCTCGCGCGTTGCGCAGAGGGCGGGCTGGCGGGAGCCGCCGGCCTGGCCCTGATTCTCGCGGGCCTCGCCGCCGCGGCTCGGCGCACCCCGGGAGATCCCTCCCGCTCCGCGCCCGGCGCAGGCGCCGCCGCCGCGCTCGCGGCCGCCGCCGTCGCCGCGGGATTCTCCGACCTCCTCCCCCATCCGGCCCTCCTCCCCGCCCTGGCCATGCTCGGGCCCCTCGCCCTCGCGGAGCGGGCGCCGGTCCCCCACGACCCCGATCCGGCGGCAATTCTCCCCCGGGCACGGTGGGATGCGGCGGTCGTCCTCCTGGCCTGCGGCGGCATGCTCGCCTGGAGCGGAGGTGTAGGCCCGACCGGGGCATCGGCCCACTACGCCCGATCGCTCGCGGCCGGCACGCCTGCGGAAGCGCTCGCCGCTTGCGACTCCGCGCTGGCGTGGGCGCCCGATTGGCCTGCCGCCCTCGCGCAGCGCGCCCGCGCGTGCGACCCGTCGGGCGATCCTGCCCGCGCGGAGCAGGATTTCACCGCGGCGCTCGCGCGACGTCCCCGAGATCCTGCGCTGCTCAACGACCGCGGAGTCGTTCGCGCGCGATGCGGAAGGCCCGCGCAGGCCCAGGCCGACTTCGCCGCTGCGACCGTGATCGCCCCTGCCCTCTACCGTGCCTGGTTCAACCTGGGCAACACGCTCGCCCTGGCCGCGAAGACCGAGGAAGCCCTCCAGGCCTACGCCCGCGCCGCCGGTGCGCCTGCGGGCCATCCCGACGCCTGCTACAACGCCGCCGCTCTCGCCGCCGCAAACGGTGACGAAGCCCGGACCCGCGCGTGGCTGCTCCGCGGGAAGGAGATCGCGCCCGCAATGCTCGAGCGCGCGCGCGCCGATCCGTCGTTCGCCGCACTACGGGAGAAAGGCGGGCTCGCAGATCTTCTCGGGAAGTGAATACCCCCGTCCCGACTCGAACGGGAACCGCTGGCTCCGGAGGCCAGAGCTCTATCCAATTGAGCTACGGGGGCGAAGGAGGGCGATCGTACGCGCGTGGCCGCGCGATTGTCAAGCAACTCCGCGGTCAACTGGTCAACTGCGGTCGATCCGACCCACGGCGGTTCATGCAGATCAACGCCATGTCCGCTCCCTCCGGGCGTCTCCGAGCCCTGCGCCGATAGTGCTGGACCGCGCTTTTCGCGCTGGTATACTGGTCTGCCCAACCCTCAGGAGAGGCCGACCATGAACGCGCAGCCCATCGTCAAATTGTCCTGGATCGACGACCCGCGCTATGAGTACCCGCTCGGCCAGGCACCCTTCGTCATCGGCCGCGACGAGAACTGCAGCCTCCCGCTGGTCGGCAACCAGAAGGCCTCCCGGCGACACGCCGAGATCGTCTGGCACCAGGGTCAGTTCTGGCTCCGTGACCTCGGGAGCCACAACGGCACTCAGTTGAACGGCCAGCCGGTCCGCCAGGAGATGCTCTACGACGGCGACGCGATCTTCCTCGGTGGGCTTCGCTTCCGCGTCGTCAATCCCTACCTGCCCGCGCCTCCGGATCGCGCCCAGGCGCAGAACCAATCGCTCCAGGCCATCCCGAGCGATGACTCCACCGGCACCATGATGGCGATGGCGAAGGACCAGGCGGCGCCGCCCAAGAGCAAGGCCGTACTCGTCGCTTCGCTGCTCGGCAGCGGCCTGCTCTTCCTCATCCTCATCTACGCCCTGACCTCGGACGGCGGCGGCAGCCAGAAGTTTCCCCAGGCCGAGCCGTACGGGGATCTCCACATCCAAACCGGCGAGGTTGCGCTCGTCACCATTCCCTTCGCCGACGTGAAGCTCAAGAATCCGGAGTGCTTCTCCGTGGGCGCGGGCGACAAGGAACGCTCGGTGATCAAGATCCTCGGCAAGGAGCCCGGAGCCGGCGAGATCTATGCGCTCTATCAAGACAAGGCTTCCTGGTACAGGGTCCGCCTCTGGGTGGAGCCGCGACAGGCGTGGCCCCCCGGCTGGAACGACTCCGACCGCCTCAAGGAGGCGGAGAAGGTGATCAACGAAGGCGACCAGTTGTTCAAGAACCGGCTCGATTTCGTTTCGATGCTCAAGGCCTACTACCTCTTCAAGAAAGCCTCCCGCCTGTTCGCGAATAGCCGGGTCGCGTCCCCCGCGGAGAACGACCGGATCAACTCCAACATGGCCGAGTTCCAGCCCGAGCTCGATAACAAGGAGTACGAGCTCCAGCGCGAGTTGAAGAACGCTTGGGCGGCCGGAGATTTCGCCAAGGCCAGGGAATACTGCGGCCAGCTGCTGCGCATCTTCCCCGCCGACGGCACCGAGCCGACCGTGATGTCGTCGCACGGTGACGTGGTCAAGAACCGCCAGTACCGCATGCTGGCCGAGTTCCTCGAGCGCCTCGCCGCCACCCCGCCGCAACCGAAGTAGAAGCGCAAATTGTTTCACCTCCTCCCGCAGGTCTGCGCGGGCTTCTCCGATCCCGAGAGGATGGGTGCGTCTGGCATGCACCGGCCGCTTTTTCTCCTTCTCGCCGCGTGTCTTGCGGCCTGGCCACCCGGTCTCGAAGCCGAGCCCGCAGAGGTCCCCGAGCACGGACACGAACACGGCGACCGCCCTGCGCCGACGATCGATCTGACCCGCACACGCTCCTCGAAGACCGAAATTGGGGGGATCGGCGAGGTCTTCGGCAAGCAGACGACCGAAATCGGTTACCAGACGATCGAGAGCTGGATGGAGGGAGACGTCCGCATCACGGTGCTCCTGGGCAACGTGGAGTTGCGCCAGGAGGGGATGCTCCTGCGCGCCGACAGCATCGTCGGCTGGAACGACGAAGCCGCCTCGAAGGCCCGCGAGGAAGCGGCGAATCAAGCCGGCGTGAAGCCGCCGAGCGACCCGGTCTTCGACGAGTTCTATGCCGAGGGCTTCGTCCGCCTGGTGCGCGAGTTCGAAGTGCTCGAGGCCGACCAGATGTACTTCGATCTCCTGAGCAACACCGGGCTGGTGCTGGAGACCACGATCCGGACGATCGACTCCAAGAACAAGCTGCCGCTGGTGGTGCGGGCGCGCGAGCTGCGCCAGCTCGACCAGCGGCGGTTCATCGCCGAGGGCGCGCAGATCACCACCTGCGATTTCGGCGACCCGCACCTGCAAGTGCGGGTGGGCAAAGTCGAGTTCGAGCGCGACCGCAGCGGCGGCAAGGCCGCCTTCAAGAGCGTGAGCGCGGAGGCCGGGTCGATCCCGTTCTTCTTCCTCCCCTTTTACTGGACCCGGCTCGGCCAGGCCTATCCGCTGCGCTCGGTGAGCTATTCCAACTCGGGGCGCCTCGGCCACGTGATCCGCACCGACTGGGGGTTCGACATCCGCAAGACGGTGCGGGATGCCTCCGGGGAGTTGGTGCGCGACGAGGAGGGGAACACCAAGAAGAAAAAGTGGGGCGACGTGCTGTTCAACCTGGACTACATGACCAAGCGCGGCCCCGCGGCCGGGGTCGACCTGGACTACGGCTGGGAGAACTACTCGGGCTGGATCGACGCCTACTACGTGAACGACGAAGGGGCGGGCCACCATAGCGACCTGGACGACCGCGTGAGCGACCCGGGGTCCCACAACCGATGGCGGCTCAAGGGGTTCCATCGGCACGAGCTGGCCCCGGGGTGGCGCGCCGACCTCGAGTACTCCGGGCAGAGCGACCGCTTCTTCCTCGAAGAGTTCTTCGAGAAAGAGTTTCAAGAAGGCAAGTCCCAGGAGACCTACGCCTATTTGCGCCACCTGCACGAAAACATGGGCGCGACTTTCTTCGGGAACTTCCGCCGCAACGAGTTCCAGAACCAGAACGAGTATCACCCCCAGCTTGCCTTCCACTGGATCTCCGAGCCGATCGCGAACACCGGGGTCTACTACACCAACCGGTCCGAGCTGGCCAATGTGAAGTCGCGGTACGACGACCAGCTCGACCGCGACAGCGACCGGATCTGGCGCTTCGACAGTTACCACGAGCTGTCGCGCCCGTTCGACCTGGGCGCGGTCCAGGTCGCCCCTTTCGTGGCGGGACGCTATACCGGATTCGAGGAGGACCTCGACCGCCAGGACGGCGTCGACCGCGTGATCGGCACCGCCGGCGTGCGCGCCTTCACCCAGATTCACCGCGCCTACGACACGAAATGGGCGGCCCTTGGGCTGAACGGCCTGCGCCACATCGCCAGCCTCGACCTTCGCTACACCAACAACTTCGAGTCCAGCAAGGACCACCACGAGCTCATTTCGTTCGACTCCGTGGACTCCGCCGACGCCTTCGAGGAGCTGTTCGTCGAACTGCGCCAGCGCTTCCAGACGCACCGGGAGGGCTCCGACGCCGTATTCGAGTTCCTCGACCTCGGGATCTCCGCGGAGTACTACCCCGACGAGCGCCGCGACGTGCGCGAGGCCAACGCGCAGAACTTCCTCTACCCGATGGCGTGGATCCCGGTGGCCCCCGCCGAGGACGGCGACTTCCAGCGGCGCAACTGGTCGAACCTGTTCCTCGACGCCACCTTCACCCCCGACGCGCCGTTCGCCCTGCGCTGGGACATGGAGTACAATCAGTACGGCGAAGGAGTCGAGGTCGACCACGTCTTCCTCGACGTCTTCCCGTCGAAGAAGCTCAAGATCACCTTCGGCCACAACTTCGTGGAAGGGGTCACCAGCGCCCTCTCGTTGGGCGTCAAGTGGCAGGCCACGGAGAAGTGGAAGATCGCGTGGGAGGAGCAGTACGACTTCGAGCGCGGCGTGTTCCTGTCGAGCCGGCTCGGGCTCACGCGCGACATGCACGACTTTCAGATCGAAGTGTACGCCGATCTCGACGAAGGAAAGGACGACTACACCGTGGGGTTCATGGTCGCGCCCGCGAAGAAGCTGCGCGGCCGCGAGTCCTTCCTCGACAGCTACGGATACTCGAGGGGCGACTAATACGACAACGCTGGATCGAGCCACAGAGGACACCGAGGAAAGTCGTCGGAAGTCCTTGATGTGTTAAATGTTGTATTCCGCCGGTCGCCTGATCTGGGCTCGCATCCTGCGATTCCTGTTCATTGCGACCCATCCCTGAAAGAGGCGCGCGTAACTCGTTGTCCCTCCTGTTCCTCTGTGGTCTCGGTGGCTATCTGGTAGCGTTGTCGTACTAACCAAGGGGCTTGAGGGCTCACGGACATGCAGATCGCGATCGTCGGCACCGGCCACGTGGGGCTGGTCACGGGGGCGTGCTTCGCGGAGATGGGGCACCGCGTGACCTGCGCGGACAATGACGCGGGGAAGATCGGGGCGCTGCGGCAGCGGCGCATGCCGTTCTACGAGCCCGGCATGGAGGAGCTCGTCCTGCGCAACGTCGACGCCGGCCGGCTCGACTTCACCACCGACATCGGCCAGGCGGTCGACCCCGCCGAGGTCGTGTTCATCTGCGTCGGCACGCCTCAGGGCGCCGGCGGGGCCGCCGACCTCTCCTACATCGAGACCGTCTCGCGCGAGATCGCGGGCCACATCCGCGGCTATAAGGTCATCGTCGAGAAGAGCACGGTGCCGGTCCAGACGGGCGTCCGGCTGCAGGCCTGCATCGAGCGCTGGCTGAAGACCCCGGCCGACTTCGACGTCGCCTCCAACCCCGAATTCCTGCGCGAGGGATCCGCGATCCAGGACGCGCTCAAGCCCGACCGGATCGTCCTCGGAGTCGCCAGCGAACGCGCGCGGGAGGTGCTCACCCGGCTCTACGCGCCGTACAATGCCAACCTCCTGATCACCGACATTCAGAGCGCGGAGCTGATCAAGCACGCCTCGAACTCGTTTCTCGCCATGAAGATCTCGTACATCAACGCGATTGCCGCGATCTGCGAGGCCACCGGCGCCGACGTCGAAATGGTCGCGCGCGGCATGGGGCTCGACACCCGGATCAACCGGGCCTTTCTCAACGCCGGCCTCGGCTACGGCGGGTACTGCTTCCCCAAGGATGTCGAGGCGTTCATCCGGATCGGCCAGGATCTCAATTACGACTTCGGCCTGCTGCGCGAGGTCCAGCGCATCAACCTCGACCAGCGCGAGCGGCTCGTGCGCAAGATCGAGAAGGAGATGTGGGTGGTCAAGGGCAAGCCGATCGCCCAACTCGGCATCTCCTACAAGCCGGACACGGACGACATCCGCGAGTCCCCGGCGATCGCGATCGCGCGCATGCTGGTCGAACGGGGCGCCGTTTTGCGGATCTACGACCCGCAGGCGATGGACCACGCGCGCCACTCGCTCGAGGGCGCGGTCTTCGTCGCCGATCCCTACGAGGCGGTGCGCGGGGCCGACTGCCTGGTGATCGCCACCGAGTGGCGCGAGTTCCGCGAGCTCGACCTCGCCCGGGTCAAGTCGCTCATGGCCCAGCCTACCGTGGTCGACGGCCGAAACCTCTTCGATCCGGCGAAGATGAAGGCCCTGGGCTTCACCTATCGCTGCGTCGGGAGGGCGTGATGCATCGCGTTCCCCTCGGCCTCCTGCTCGCGACGGCGTGCTGGATTCCGCTCCCGGCACGCGCGGAAGACGGCGGCGAAGCCGTCTTCGAGGGTGCCATCGCAGGCCGGAAGATCGCGACCGAGACTTCGCGCATCGAATCGGCCGACGGGAACGTCACCCTCACGGTCCAAGGCCGCTGGCAGTTGCCCTCCGGCGAGGTCTCGATCCAGTCGGTCACGCGCTACCAGGGAACGCCGCTCGCCCCCGAAGGAATGAGCTTCAAAGCCGGTACCCCGGGCGGCATCCAGACGAACGAAGTGACCTTCTCGACCGGAAAGGTGGCGTTCCGCGTCGGGGGAGCGTCGGGTTCCCTGGACCGCTCCGCGGACCTGGCACTCCCCCCCCTCCTGCTCGACAACCTGGTGCTCGGCCACTATCGCCTGATCCCGCGCATGGCCGACCTGGCGTCCGTGGAGAAACAGTCCTACTCGCTGGTCGTTCCGCAAGCGCTGGCAGCGCTTCCGGCGACCCTGCACCCGACCGGCGCCGTGCAGGTGATCGGGCCCTCCGGGCCGGCAACCGCCGACAGTTTCGAACTCGAGGTCGCCGGCCAGGTGTCCACGCTCTACTTCACCCGCGAAGGCCGCGAGTTCGTCGGCTCGGCCGTCCCGCTCCAACGATTCGTCATGGTCCGCAGCGGCTGGACCCTTCCTGAGTCCGGCAGCGTCCGACCGGCCTACGTCGATACGGCCAAATTCCAGTCGCACCAGCTGTCCGTGGTGTGCGGCCCGTACACCCTCCCCGGCACCCTCTGCGTGCCCGTCGGAGGCGGACCGTTCCCCGTCGTCGTGCTCGTCCACGGTTCCGGACCGCACGACCAGGACGAGACGATCGGGCCCACGAAACCGTTCCGCGACCTGGCCGAGGGACTCGCGACCGCGGGCATCGCCTCCTACCGCTACCAGAAGCGCACGCAGGCCTACGGCGAGGAACTCGCGCGCATCCAGACCTCGATCGGCCTCGAAGAAGAGGTGTTCGAGGACGCGCTCGCCGCGATTGCGCTCGTGCGCGGGCGGATGCAGATCGACCCCGCACGCGTGTTCGTGCTCGGGCACAGCCTGGGCGGGCTGCTCGCACCCGAGATCGCGGCGCGCGACGGCAAGCTCGCCGGCGCCATCCTGCTCGCAGCGCCCGCCCGGCCCATGGGCGAGGTGGTGACCGAGCAACTCCAGTACCTGTCCGGCCTGGCCGCTTCGCCCGCAATCAAGGAAGCGACCGAAACACTGCTCCGCCGGTTCGCCCAGGTGCAGGACGGCTCCCTCGGCGACGACGCCGGTTTCATGGGCGCCACCGCGAAGTACTGGCGGGTCCTCCTGCGCTATGACATCCGCGCGGCGCTCAAGAAGGCGGGGGCACCCGTTCTCGCCCTGCAGGGCGCGCGCGACTACCAGGTGCGCCCGGCCGACCTCGCCGTGATCGCCGCGACGCTCGCGGAAATCGGCGGAACCGCCTCCGGTACCCGCACCTACCCGGCCCTCAACCACCTATTCATCGCCGGAGAGGGAAAGTCCACGCCGGCCGAGTACGGCCGGGCAGGCCACGTCGACGCCCAGGTGATCGCCGACATCGCGTCGTTTATCCGAGAACGCAAGTAGACGGAGGTGAGGATGACCGGCGCGCGCATTCGGCTCGCGCTCGCCGCTGCGCTCGGCGCGGCGGCCGCGGGGTGTACGACCACAATCAAGGAATCGACCCCCTTTACCGCCAACGTCGCCCAGGAGCGCGCGCTCCCGGAAAAGCCGGAGCCCGCGGAACGGAAGCCCGCCGACGCCTCGTCGGCGCGCGGCGACCGGGGCGATGGCCGCCCCGCCGCGCCGGCCGACGCCCCGCCCGGCAAGCACGATCCCCAGATCGAAAACGACCTCGAACTCCTCGTCGAGATCGACGGGCTGCTCCAGAAGTGGGTCACCGCGCTCAACCTCGCCGACGACGGCGAACGCGAAGCCGCCGCCGGGAAACTCCGCCCGCTCGCCGACGCTCACCACCAGCGACTGCTCCGCTTCGTCGCCGGCACCGACCTCGAGGCCCGCATCGTCGCGTCGGGCGCACTCGGCTTCTCCACGCGTCCCGACGCCCTCCCGATCCTGCTCGAATCGCTCCGCGACGCCAACCCGTACGTGCGCAGCAACTCCGCCCTCAGCCTGGGCCTCATCGGCAACAAGGAATTGCCCAAGGAGCCATTCCTCAACCTGCTGACCGACCCGGAATCGGCCGTGCGCGGATCCGCCGCCTTCGCCCTCTCCCGCCTGGTCCGCCGCGGCGTCGACTCCGCCGCCGTGCCGGTCCTGATCGACGCCCTGAAGGACAAGCACTTCGCCGTGCGCAACGAGTCGGTGCGCGCGCTCGCCGTCCTCGGCGACCGCCGGGCGACCCGGCCCCTGCTGGAATCGACCTTCTCCGATCCCTACTTCCTCATCCGCCTCAACACCGCCGTCGCGCTCGCCAGGCTCCAGGACCCGCGCGCCATCGGTCCGCTCATCGAGGCGATCAGCGACCCGGACGAGAACATCCGCAAGGCCGCCCGCTGGTCCCTCTCGGAGATCACCCGCGCCGGCGTCGAAGACACCGACGCAGCCTGGCGGGCGTGGTGGGCCGCGAATCGCGAGCAGGTCGCCAAGGACATCCTCGAGGGGCGCGGAACCAGCGGCACCAGCGAGGTCGACCTCGGCCCGGGCCGATAGTGGACCTTCGAGAGCCCGATCTCATGGGTTGGGCCGGTCGCATTTCGCCTCGGCCGAATCCCCGCCGCCGGCCCCAGCCCAGACGGCCAGCGCGATCGCCGCCGTCTCCACGCGCAGGATCCGCGGCCCGAGCCGCACCGCGCGGAACCCGCCGCGGACCAGATGCTCCCGCTCCGCCTCGGTCCACCCCCCCTCCGGCCCCACCGCCAGATCGAGGGAAGTTCCTCTTGCGACGTCGCTCAGGATGCGTCCAGGAACCGCGTCGTCCGACGGGTGAGCGAAGAACCGCGCACTCCCCGGCGTGAGGCCGCGGATCCACTCCTCGAGCGGCTGTGGAGGATCGATTTCCAAGACGTCGTCCCGCCGGCATTGTCGCGAGGCTTCCTCGGCGATCGCCTCCCAACGGCGAGCCTTCGACCCGTCCGCTTCCGGCCGGACCACTCCCCGCTCCGTGACCAAGGGAGTGAGTCGGGTCACCCCGAGCTCGCACACCTTCTCGACCATGAAGTCCGCGCGCTTACCCTTGGGAATCGCCGCGGCCATCCACACGACACGCGTGCGCACGCTCTCGACGCGTGGGCCGGTCCAAACGAGGCGCACCGTATCACCCGCAAAATCCACGATCCGGGCGGACCTCGCTCCTCCCCGCCCGTCGAACAGCTCGAGCGCACTCCCCGGGCCCAGCCTGAGCACGAGTCGCAGTCGCCGGACATCGTCCGTCGCCAGGAGCGGGCATGCCGCCGTGAGATCGTCGCAGAGCACCCTCCCTTGCGGCTTCGACATCGGACTCTCACCGCGCGGCCCCGCCTCCCATTCGACGCGGGATCGCAACCCTCGAATTCCCACCCCGGATCCCGTCCCATCCAGTTCAGCAGGATTGGCCGGGCGCCTCTGACGCATGCCTCCGTTGTGCCTCGTCGCCGATGCTCTCCATGGCCTCGCCTCCTCGGCGCACTTGCCCTGCGCCGAACGCGCCTCGGCGAAATCCGCGGCGTGGGTCTGCTCCAGGCTCCGTCTGTCCCTCCCGTCGCCGAACGGGCGGCGCGGCCGCAGCCGGTTCTTCGCGGCTCCCTCCGCGCTGGACGCCGCCTGCGGCATCGCTTACAGTACCGACATGCCGGATGAAACGGAATCCTTCTTTGAGCCGCCCCCGGGGTCTGCATCCTCGCCCACCACCGCACTGACACCGGCTTCGACCGCCCCCGGCGACGAAATCTGCATCGACCCCGAGCTGGAGCGATTGCTCTCGGAGCTGGGCATCCAGGTGGGCAGTCGCGCGCCGGCGCCTCCCGTGGGCCCCGAGGAGGATTCGGGGTCGCCGCCATCGCCCGACCCTTCCACGTCGTTCGAAGTTGCAGCGCTGGTCACCGGGCCCAGGCCGCCCTCCCAGGAAACGGCGATCCCCATGCCCGGTCTCGCTCCGTCAGAACCGATTCTGCTCGACCCCGGATCGCCCGTGGGCGCCATCCCGACGCGGATGGACGACGAGCCGGGAGAGTCGACCGCGGAGGAGCCCGCGAATTGGGGTTCGACGACAGACTCCGCGGCCCCAGCAGACGTGACCGCATCGGCCGAGGATACGGAGGGAGGGGTCGACCGCGCCTTCCTCATGGATTCGCTCGAGCAGTTCATCGAGGATCCGCACGCCCGGTCGCCGTTAGAGCCGTCGAAAAACCCTCCCACCGCGGCATCGCGACCCGCCTCCGGTGAATCGGGTCGGATCGCGGAGCGGGAAGCGCCTGCCATAGGCGGAGCCGCTCCGGTGGCTGCACCCAGGCATTCCGCATCACCGTCGGATCGGCGTTCGAACTTCGACGGGGACGGGCTGATGCCGGTCGCGCTCGAGAAGTCCGGACGGTCGCCCATGCCGGAGCCTCCGCCGGCTGCCGATTCGGAGTCCAATCGCGCGCCGGCCTTGTCAAACGGGGTGCGCAAGGCTTGGCTGTCCTGGCGCTTCCTGCGACTGCCGGGAATCCGGACTCAGGAGCTGGATCAGGTCCTGCGCGAATTGCAGGTGCTGGTGGCCCTGACCATCGGGATCGTCTGGCTCCTGGTGGCCTACCTGACCCGCCATCCGGTTCCGACGGTGTTCGCCGCGTTATTCATCTTCGTCCCGCTGCTGGTCCTGTTCGATCGGATGGCCCGACGGCCCCGTTGACGCGATCAACTCGACCGTGCGGGGTGGCTCACGCATCCGGACCCTGGCGGCCCCGGAGCGAGGACCCGAGCGGGTCCCGCAGGTAGAGCGCCTGGCACGGGGGACACAGATCGAAGCGGAAGGCGCGGTGGACCTGGTCCTGGACCGTCCGGGGATCGGCCTGTTCGAGACGCCGGATCAAGTCATCGATCTCACGCGAGAGGTCGCGCTCGAGGTCCTCGGGGGAGATCTCGACCGGGTCGTAGGCCGCGCGCACGTCGATCCGGACGATGTAGCGGACATCGGAGTGGATCAGCAGACCACTGCCGCACGAATCGCAGGAGATTCCGTTCATGTCGATCTCCACTCTCCGGCCCGTGACCAGCCACAAGCCCCAAACGATGGTCGCATCCCGCCGTCGTGCTTTGCCCTTGCCCCTGCCCTTGTCCTCTCTCGTCGGGCAGCGGGCAAGGGCAAGGGCAGGGGCAAGGCGGTCCGTTTGGCGTTAATGCCTCGTCACGCTCCGGCCCAACCCATGGGATCGAGCTTGAAGACCCACCCAGCGCGGAGGTCGTTCCGCGGGTGCGATTTCGCGAACGGCGACGCCTCCCGAAGGGCTGCTGCGAGATTCCGCCGACGAGGGCAAGGGGGCGCGAACATGCCGGTCGCGTGAATTTCCCTTTCCCGGAAATTCGGCGGCGGTCATAGTACCCGGGATTGAGTGACACCAGACCGGCGTTCCCATCGGAAATCGCGACGCATGAGACCGAAGCTGCTGGAGATCCCGCTGGGGATCGTGACGATCCCGATCAACGCGTACGGCTTCTGCTTGATGATCGGATTCCTGGTCGGGCTGATCGTGTGCAGCCGGCGCGGGAAAAAGCTGGGCATCTCCTCCGACTTCATCGTCGACATGACGATCTGGATCATGATCTCGGCCATTCTCGGCTCGCGGGTGGGCTACGTGATCCAGTTTCGACATCAATTCGACCTGCAACTGTTCAATCTCGGGGACGGCGGGATCAACGTGTATGGCGGGATTCTCGGCTGGATGATCCCGCTGATTTGGTATGTGCTGGCCCATCGTCGGGTCTCGACCGGAGGGGAACGGAAGGTCCTGCTGACGGCGCGGGAAATGTGTTGGCTGCTGCCGCTTTGCGTGGGAACGGCCATTTTGGGGGCGCGGGGTGGACATCTCCTGCTGAATCACGGCGACTACGACTGGGGAGTGGTGCGGGTGTGGGAGGGCGGGCTGGCGTTCTATGGCGGAGTGATTCTCTCGGGCGCGACGGGGCTTTGGTTCGTGCGTCGCGCGAAGCTTCCGATGTTGCGATTGGCGGACCTGGTGATACCGGAAGTGGCGTTGGGCTATGGGATCACGCGGGTCGGGTGCTTCCTCAACGGGTGCTGCTACGGGGTGCGGACGGACATCGAGACGGTGGCGGTCCGGTTTCCGCGGATCGTGGACGAGCAGCTGCGACTGACGGGAAGTCCGGCGTTTCTGGACCACCTCGAGCACGGGTGGATCACGGAAGCGGCGGAGCGGAGTTTGGGGGTGCATCCGACGCAGATCTACTCGACGTTGTGGGGCTTGTCGTTGTTCGTGATCTTGAGCGTGGCGTGGTACCGACGGAAGCGCGAGGGGGAGGTCTTCGCGTACTTCGGCATACTGTATCCGATCGAGCGGTTCCTGATGGAGTTTCTGCGCGCGGACAATCAGCGCGCGACCACGGAGGGATTCCTGGGGTGGGTGACGATCTGGCAATGGGTGAGCGTCGGGATGTTCGTTTCGTCCATCATTTTTTTCCTCTGGGTGCGGCGGCAGCCGATGCTGGTTCGGGGGGCTGGCGGAGACGGCGATTCGGCTGGAGGTGCGCTGGCCTCTAAGGCGTCGCCCGGGAGCTCTGCCGGTCCGTCCTGACGAATATTCCGAATCAACCACAAGACATTGATTTCCTAAGGTTTACATCGCCTTATTCCGCATGAATGCGGCCATGTATGGCTTGACAATGGAATCTTTTCGGGTAAGATACAGGGGTCGTTGATGGCCATGCCGTCGACGTCAGGTAGTTCTTTGACAATTGGGTATCGCGAGGAAACTGGTAGTACATGGACCGGGTGCGAGTGGTCTGTGTGGTCTAGGCCAGCGATGGTTTGGGCTGCATGGATTTCTTGTAGGTCGCATGATCTACGGGTTTTCCGCCACTTCCAATAGCCTATATGACCAGTCTGGGCGATCTTGGTGTGAAAACACTGGGATCATCCTGGATCAGTCATCAATTCTTTCAATTGATTGAAGAATTTGATCCTGGTTCAGAGCGAACGCTGGCGGCGTGCTTAATACATGCAAGTCGAGGGAGAAACAGGGGGCAACTCCTGGAGTAAACCGGCGAACGGGTGAGTAATACATAGGTAACCTGTCTCGAAGATCGGGATAACCCAGGGAAACTTGGGCTAATACCGAATATGATCACGGCTGCTCCGGCAGTAGTGATGGAAGGTAGGCCGCAAGGTCTGCCGCTTCGTGAGGGGCCTATGGCCTATCAGGTAGATGGCGGGGTAACGGCCCACCATGCCTATGACGGGTAGCCGGCCTGAGAGGGTGAACGGCCACAGGGGCACTGAGACACTGGCCCCACTTCTACGGAAGGCAGCAGTAGGGAATTTTGGGCAATGACCGAAAGGTTGACCCAGCGACGCCGCGTGGAGGACGAAGGCCTTCGGGTTGTAAACTCCTGTCAGGGGGGAGGAACGAGCCTGCTGATCACATCAGTGGGTTGTGACTTAACCCCCAGAGGAAGCACCGGCTAACTCCGTGCCAGCAGCTGCGGTAATACGGAGAGTGCAAGCGTTGCTCGGAATTACTGGGCGTAAAGGGCACGTAGGCGGCCAGGCAATTCGGGTGTGCAATCCGGCGGTTTATCCGCCGAACTGCATCCGAAACTACATGGCTAGAGCGCAGGAGGGGTGAGAGGAACTCTAGGTGGAGCGGTGAAATGCGTAGATATCTAGAGGAACGACGGAGGCGAAGGCGTCTCACTGGTCTGCTGCTGACGCTGAGGTGCGAAAGCTAGGGGAGCAAACGGGATTAGATACCCCGGTAGTCCTAGCTGTAAACGATGATCACTAGGTAGGGGAGATACTCATATCTTCTCTGCCGTAGCTAACGCATTAAGTGATCCGCCTGGGGAGTACGGTCGCAAGGCTAAAACTCAAAGGAATTGACGGGGGCTCGCACAAGCGGTGGAGCATGTGGTTCAATTCGAAGCAACGCGAAGAACCTTACCAGGGCTTGACATGCTGGTAGTAGGAACCTGAAAGGGGGACGAACCGTCAAGTCGGTTGCCAGCACAGGTGTTGCATGGCTGTCGTCAGCTCGTGTCGTGAGATGTCGGGTTAAGTCCCATAACGAGCGAAACCCTTACCCTTAGTTGCCATCAGTTCGGCTGGGGACTCTAGGGGGACTGCCTACGTTAAGTAGGAGGAAGGCGGGGATGACGTCAAGTCATCATGGCCCTTACGCCCTGGGCTACACACGTGCCACAATGGCGGGTACAAAGGGCTGCCAACCCGTGAGGGGGAGCCAATCCCAAAAAGCCCGTCTCAGTTCGGATTGGAGGCTGCAATTCGCCTCCATGAAGCCGGAATCGCTAGTAATCGCAGATCAGCTACGCTGCGGTGAATATGTTCCCGAGCCTTGTACACACCGCCCGTCAAGCCACCCAAGCGCGGGGTATCTTAAGTTCCCTACCTAACCGCAAGGATGGTGGGCCCCAAGATAAACCGCATGAGGAGGGCTAAGTCGTAACAAGGTAGCCGTAGGGGAATCTGCGGCTGGATCACCTCCTTTCTAAGGAGTTTCCTTAGGTGTGTCATCGGTCGAGTTTTCACGACTCGCCGTGACAATGAGGCACCCGAGAAACGTACTACGAAGCCCGAGCGATACCCAGTTGTGCAAAGTCTTCGACCGGCCGCGGGAAACCGCGGCTGGTTCGTTTTTCGGACCACACCCTCGAGCTTCAAGGCCCGCCAGAGAAATGCATGGTCTCTCTCCGACCGACCCCGGCCGCTCCATCGACTGGAACTGCACCTCCGCGGACTACGCCCGCTATCGCCCCGGCTATCCCGAAAGTTTCTGGACCCGCCTCACCGCTCTCGGGCTCGGACTTCCCGGCCAGCGCATCCTCGACCTCGGCACCGGAACGGGAGTTCTCGCCCGGGAGTTCGCACAGCGCGGCTGTGCGGTCTGGGGCGTGGACGTCGCTGCGGATCAGGTCGCTGCCGGCCTGGCCCTCGCCAGACAGCAGGGGGTCTACGTAGAACTCTCCGTCGCGTCGGCGGAGCACACCGGCCTGCCCGACGCGTCCTTCGACGCCGTCACCGCGAGCCAGTGCTGGCTCTATTTCGACCCGACCCGAGCCATCTTGGAAGCCCGCCGCCTCCTCGCCCCCGGCGGGGTGCTGATGACCTGCCACCTCTCCTGGCTCCCGCAGGAGGACGTGATCGCCCGCCGCACGGAGGAGTTGGTCCTCCGCTACAACCCCCAGTGGACCGCGGCGGACTGGCACGGACGCGTCCCCGCCATGCCCGATTGGGCCCAGGACCACTTCGCGCTGGCCGCCATGTTCGTGTACGACGAAGCACTCCCGTTCTCGCGCGAAACCTGGCGTGGACGCATTCGCGCCTGCCGCGGAATCGGAGCCTCCCTTCCGGCCGACCAGGTCCAAGCCTTCGATCTCGACCTCGATGCCCTGCTCGGACGGATCGCGGGCGATTCGTTCACGGTCCGCCATCGCATTGACGCACACTTGCTCCGACCGATCGACACCTCATTCCCTTGCCCAGGCGCCAGAGCCTCGACATAATCTCGCCCATGCCCGTCCCCGACCGCCCTGCTCTGGTCCTCATTGCCGGAAACGGCGGCTCCAAGCTGCGCGATACCCGGACTGGAAAGCTCGCCTGGGGCTCTTTCTGGAACATCTATCCGCCCTCCACTCCCTACGCGCTCGGCCTGCCCCTCGACGGCGATCCTGGCGGCTTCATCCCCAATCCCCTCGAAGTCGCGGGTTGGCTCGATCAGATCACCATCGTCCCCGGATTGTTCCACGCCGTCTTCTACAAGCACATGGTCGACTACATCGCGAAGCACGGGAACTACCGGTTCGGGGATCTCGCCCGCCCCGGCCCCGAGGACGACCTCTTCTTCTACGCGTACGACTGGCGGCAGGACATCGCCACCTCCGCGCGCGCACTCCGGCCCCTGCTCGACGGCGTGCGCCGCGCGCGCGGCAATCCGGACCTCAAGTTCGTCCTGATGGGCCACTCCACCGGGGGCACGATCGTCCGATACTTCTATCGGATGGGCGAGCTCGCCCCGGAAACCGTCGCCGGCCCGCCCGATCCTCCCGCCGGCGCGCCCTATCTTCACCGCGCCATCCTCGTCGGCGTCGCGGCGCGCGGCACCACCGACGTCATCAAGATGCTCGTCGAAGGCTACTGGACGACCTACGGCGGATCCCGCATGGACCCCTACATCCTGGCTACGCTCCCCTCGACCTACGTCGCCCTCCCCAGCGGTCCAGGCCTATTCGTCGATGAGTCGGGCGCACCCCTCGCGATCGACATCATGGAGCCCGAGCCTTGGCGACGCCTCGGGCTCGGGTTCCATGGCCGTCTCGCCCAGGCCTTCGCCCACCGGATCGGCGCCACCCAGGCAGACATGGAATCCTATCTCGCCCGCTGCCTGGCACGGGCAAAGAGGATCAAGGAACTGCTCGAAACCCCCGCCAACGACGAGTATGTCATCTTCGCGAGCGATTCCCATCCGACTCCGGCGCGCGTCCTCGTGAAACGCGACGGCTCCTTGCACTTCACCAGCGCCCGCTCGGGTACCCTCGAGCTTCCTGGGGACAGCTATGCGACGGTCGCGAGCCTGCGCGGGAAGCTGGATGGAGAAGACGGCCCCGCATGCTTCCGGATCCGACGCGAGCACCTCGGGAAAACCCATCATCGCTGGCTCATGAAAGACCCCCCGATCCTCCAAGGCATCATCGAGGAAGCCCAGTCCTGATCTCGAGTCACGGGCCGCGCCGCCCGCGCGCTCCCTGGGTCCACTTCGCCGAGGCGAGGTTGGCGCAGGACGACGCGCGCCGCGGAGTCGAGGCGATCGAAGCCCTCGGCGACGAGGAGCGACGAAGCCCTGCACCGCCGGTGCCCAGTCGACCGCCGGAGACGCCGCCGTCCGGGGCCTCGGACCGGCGGACCGGCGGATCTTTGCATTGCAAGCCGGCGGGCGCCTCCGGTAGACTCGCACGAACCCGGTCCGGAGGCCCCCCCGTTGATCGTCGTCGGCCACCAGCCCAATTACCTCCCCTATCTCGGGTTCTTCGACAAGGCGAGCCGCTGCGACCGCTTCGTGCTGGTCGACAACACCCAATTCGTGAAGCGCGGTCCATTCGGCTGGATCCACCGCAACCGGATCCGCACCCCCCAAGGCTCCGCCTGGCTGACCGTCCCGGTGAGGACCAGCGGCAAGTACCACCAGCGCATCGACGAAGCCGAGATCGACCATGACCTGCCCTGGGCGCGCAAGCACTGGCGGACGCTCCTGGCTCACTACCGGAAGGCGCCTCATTTCGCGCGCCATGCCGACTGGTTCGAGGCGGCCTACGCCCGCGAATGGCGGATGCTCGTCGACCTCAATTTCGCCATGATCGAGCATCTCTTCGAAGCGCTCGGCCTCCGCGTCCCCTGCGTGCGCGCGTCCGCCCTGGGCGTCGAAGGCAAGGCCACCGGTTACGTCCTCGACCTCTGCCGCAGGACCGGCGCCACCGTCTACCTCTCCGGCAAACACGGGCACGATTACCTCGACCTTCCCGCGTTCGCCGCAGCCGGGATCGAGCTCCGATTCCAAGAGTACCTTCACCCCGAATACGGTCAGGCACACCCGGGGCCATTCGTCCCCTTCTGCTCCGTGGTCGACCTGCTGTTCAACCACGGCCCCGACAGCCTCGGGATCCTCGCGCGCGGAGGGGTCGCGCCCGCCGCATGATCGAAAAACTCAACTACCCCCACCTCGGGATCCTCATCATGTCCTGGTTCGTCGCCGACCTGGGCCTCCCGCTGATCGTCCGCCTGGGGCGGCGCTTCGGCGCGCTCGACCGGCCAGGGGGACACAAGGCCCACGCCGCGCCCGTCCCAGCGCTCGGCGGATACGGCATCCTGATCGCCATCGCCGTCGCCCTCCTCTCGGTCCTGCGCTTCACCTCCTTTGAGGACGTGCGCCCGCTCTTCGGCATCGTCCTCGGCTCGGTCGCCTTCCTCGTGCTCGGCGGCCTGGACGACCTGCGCCCGATCCCCGCCGCGGCCAAGCTCGGCTTCCTCCTCGCCGGCACCGCCGTCCTGTGGGCCTTCGGCATCCGCACCCACCTCTTCCCGCCCGGCTGGGAATGGCTCGACCTCGCGTTTACCGTGATCTGGATCGCCGGCGTGACCAGCGCCATGAACAGCCTCGACAACTGGGACGGGGTCGCCGGCGGCGTCACCGCGATCGCCGCCGCCGCCCTCTTCTGGATCGCGTGGCGCAACTACTCTCTCATCGATGACCCCGGTTGGCGACAGACCCAGAAGCTCGTGAGCTACTTCTCCGCCGCACTGCTCGGAAGCTGCCTCGGCTTCCTCCGATACAACTTCCATCCTGCGGGCCTGTTCCTCGGGAACAACGGCAGCTTCCTCCTGGGATTCCTCCTCGCGGCGCTCGCGATGCTCGGCGGCTGGAGCCAGGCGGACCCGCTGCGTTCCTTCCTCGTACCCTGTTGCATCCTCGCCGTCCCGCTCTTCGACCTCACCTTCGTCACGCTGGTGCGCTGGCGCACGGGCGTGGTCGGAAGCCTCCGCGAGGCGGTCGCCTACTGCGGCCGGGACCACACCGCGCATCGCATCGCGGCGCTCGGCCTCGGCACCCGCGCAACCTCCCTCTGCCTCTGGGGGTGCGGCGTCGTGGCCGCGATCGCGGGCGCGTGGGTCGCCGACCCGCGCGTCTCCCGCGCCGCCTGCCTCGGAATCGCCGCGGTCTCGCTTGCGGGGCTTGCCGCGGCCGCTGCGGTCCTCCGGCGCGCGCCCCTGCCCGCCCCCGTCCTCGACCAACCCTCGCCCGGAAAGGAACCGTGATGATCCACATTCACGAGCTCACGAAGTCCTTCGGCAACAGCCCGGCCGTCGACCGGCTCAGCCTCGACATCCAGGAGGGGGACCTGTTCGGCTTCATCGGACCGAACGGCGCCGGCAAGACCACCACCATGCGCATCCTCGCCACCCTCCAGCGGCCGACCACAGGCTCCGCCACCGTCGGCGGCCACGACGTGGTGAACGCCAGAATGGAAATCAGGAAGATCATGGGCTTCATGCCCGATCACATGGGCATGTACGAAGAGATGACCGTCGTCGAGTACCTCGAGTTCTACGCCGCCCTCTACCAGATCCCGCGCGAGCAACACAAGACCCTCATCGGCGACCTCCTGGCCCTGGTGAATTTCAGGAAAGGCGACGACCGCCGCGTCGGCACCCTCTCCAAGGGGGAGCGCCAGATCCTCGCCCTCGCCAAGACCCTGGTCCACCGCCCCAAGATCCTCATCCTCGACGAGCCCGCCGAGGGCCTCGACCCGCAGGCCCGCATCGAGCTCCGTGACACCCTCAAGGAACTGAAGCGGATGGGCAAGACCATTTTCATCTCCTCCCACATCCTCACCGAGCTCGCCGAGCTGTGCGACCGCTTCGCCATCATCGAGCGCGGCCGGCTGGTGATCGCCGGCGATACCAAGCAGATCCTCGAGAAGTTCTCGGCCCAGATGGCCATGGAAGTGGACCTCGAGGCGGACGCCGAGCGCGCCGCCAAGCTCGTGGGCGAGCTCGGAGCCACCTTCCGCGTGCGCGTCGCCTCCCCCACCCAGATCGAGGTGCGCATCGAGGGCGGCGACGAGGCGGTCGCCAAGATGATCACCGTCCTCACCGGCGCCGGCCTCAGCGTCCGCGGAGTCAAGCGGAAGGAAGCGAACCTCGAGGACCTGTTCATGCAGCTGACCCAAGGCGAGGTCGCCTAGCGCGGCGGGGGCCGCAAGCAAATGAGCGCGGCCGCACGCCGCGAAATCCCAAACCCCTGACCCCAATAATCTCCCAACGCTGTTTGTGGAGTCGACTCAGGAGTTCCGTCGCGCGCCGCGATGAAATGGAGAGATAGTGCTATAGTGGGTCTTCAATCTCGAGTTCGTGGGTTCGGCCGAGGCGAATTCCGCGCCAGGCAAGGCGCGAGGAGGAGTCGATCGCCACGGAGCGCATCGTCGACGACGAACAACGAAGCCCGGTGCGGAATGCGGCCGGCCCAACCCATGAGTTCCAGCTTGGAGTCCCATGAAGATGCTCGGCGCCCTGGCGGACAATCCGATCTACCTCCGCGAGCGGTCGCGCGGCGGCCCCGCCCAGATGGTGGTCCGCATCCTGGTCGGCGCCTACCTCGCGCTCCTCTACCTCGCTTGCCTGATCATCCCCCTGGTCGCGGGCCAGTACGTGGGCATCGCCTTTGGGGTGCTCTACTACGGCGTGCTCGTCACCTCCCCGCTCGCGGCGAGCTGGATCCCGCCCGCCCTCGTGGGGGCCACGCTCGCGGGAGAGAGCGAGGGCGGGACCCTCGTCGGGATCGTGCTCTCCCCCTACCCGCGCCGCCGGGTCCTCGCCGGTCTTCTCGCCGCGCGGCTCCGCGTCCTCCTCCTCTTCGTCCTCGGCCTGCTCCCCTTCTTTCTCAGCCCGCTGCTCTTCCTCGGCCCGCTCGAGAAGTCCGTGGATCAGATCTCGGGCTTCTTGTCGACGCGGACGTTCTCCGCCCCGGTGGCGAAGGTGAGCGAGGCGGAAATGAGCGTCCTCGAAGCGGTTCCCCCCGTCGACGAGCCCCTCGCCAGCCGGACCGGAGTCCGCCTCGGTTTCGTCTTCTTCGCCCTCTGGATGACCCTGTTCCTATTCTGCGAGGTGATTTTCGCCGGCGCCGTTTCCCTCCTGGCCTCGCTCCTCACCCGCAGCACGGCCGCGGGCATCGCCCTCGGCTACGTGGGCGTGATTTTCGTACCCTGCCTGTTCGGGATGTTCCTGGCACCCATCGGCGTGCTGTTCGCCCTCCTCTCCGGACCCTCCGGCGGAACTCTCTCGATGCAGTTCTCGCAGCAGTTGATCCCGCAAGTCCTCACCTTTCTCTTCAAGCTGGGGATCGCCACGGGCGCCCTTCTCTACGCCGAGCGCCAACTCGACCAGTGGGACATCGCCGGATGATCCGAACCCTCCAGCTCTGGCGCGAGTGCCCGGTCTACGGGCGCGAGATCCGGCTCCGTAGTTGCCGCGACCGGGCGGTGCTCATCACGGTCTGGGTCCTCGTGGCGGGCTATTACGGCGTCCTCCTCGGGCTCGTGGCCGGCGCCCTTTACCAGGACAAGGTCATCAAGGCCGCCGCCGCCTTCGGGGTCTGCTTCACCCTCCTGGTCGATCCGGTGTGCCGCCTGCTCGGGGTCCTCATTGCCGCGGACGCGTTCAGCGGGGAACGCGCCCAGCGCACCCTGGACGCGCTGGTGCTCTCGCCGATCTCGCGGCGCACCCTGGCGGGCGCCAAGCTCCTGGCGCGACTCAACGCCTTCCGCGCGCCGCTCATCGCCCTGATCCCCGGCCTCGCCGTGCTCCCGCCGTGCGTCGCCTGGCTCACGGCACCGGAACTCCCGGCGCGCGCCGACGGGACGGTCACGGAACTCGGCGCCTTCGCCGGCCTCTCGCTCACCTTCTATTGCGTCGCGCTCTATCCGGTCATCGGCTCGGCCTGCTCGTTCCTGCTCGGCAACGTGGTCGGCGCCTTCTACTCGCTCGCGATCCGGAGCCACGGTCTCGCCGTGGGGCTCGCCTTCGGCACCGTCCTCGTACTGTCGATCGCCTTCTGCTTCCTCTCCTATTTCGCGCTTGGACTCGGGAGCATGCTCGGCGGCCTCGGGACCGCGACCCTGCACCCGACCATCGGCGCGCCCGCCGCGCTCGCGATCATGGTGGAGGAGGTGCTCTCCCGAGGCGTCCCTGCGCTCCTGCTCGCGATGTGGCTGGTACAGGACTTCGACCGCCTCGCGGCCGAGTGAGCCGGAGGATCGCGCCGCCTAGCTGGCCGACGGCGGAGCCGGTTCGCTCGCCGACGGGGCCTCGCCGCCCGCGGAGCCTTCTCCGGCCGCCGGGAGCATTCCGCCGGCGCGGGCCGCGGGTCCCCGTTTGCGGCGGATGATGGTGGTCTCGCGCCGCCGCACCTCGTTCATCCGCCGATCCACGATCCCGCGCCGCAGGCGCGCCGCGGACAGGAGCATCATGCCGAGCACCACGTAGCTGGCCGGGCCCACCAGGTGCAGCAGGCTGCCCAGCGCGCCCCCCCCCGAGGCTCCGGGCACGACGAACTGCAAGTCGAATGCGCTGAGCAGGTAGCCGAAGCCCGACACGGCGTCGTACCACGCGTCCCAATTCCCTCCGCGGAACGGATCCGCCAACAGGACGAGGAACGGCAGCAGAGCCATCGCCGCCGCCGTTCCGAACACCGTCGCGTGGCGCGTGGTCTGGCTGGTATCGTGGGTCCCGAGATACACGCCGAGGGCCCCGAGGAAAAACAGCGCGCCGAGGGCGGGAAGGAGCGCGTGCGCCTGCGCCCACGCCAGTCCGACCGGGCCGACCCCGGCGGCGCTGCCGGAGCTGCTCAAGAAGAGCAGGCAGATCGCCCCCGCGATCGCGGCACCCCCCCACGACACCGTGAAGCCGGTGCCCGGGCCCGGGAACATCAGCCGCCGGAGCGACCACCGGTCCTTGAGCTGCTCCAGCTCTTCGCGCAGCCGGAAGGACAGAATGGGGCTTTCCGTCGGGAAGGTGAGGGAAAGCGTGAGGCAGACGACCAGGATCATCCAGAACCAGGAGAGCGTGATGCCGAGGCTGAGCGCGGTCAGGGCGGACCCGGCGAAGGCGATGACCAGCGCGCCGAGAACCGCCCCGGAGGCGAGAAACACCAGGTAGTAGATGCGCAGGGGGGTGGAGCGATTGGACCATGCCGGGCGCAGCCGGTTGGTGGTCAGGAGGAAGAACCACGAGACCAGGAGCCCCCAAACCGAGAAGGGAACGACGCACAGGTAGAGGAATGTCTCGAGCCGGCTCAGCCCCGGGAGCCAGACGCCGAACAGAGTGAGGAGGACGGTGGCCATGCCCGCGGGGCCGGACATGCCCGAGATCATGGCCGGAACCATGGTCCCCGAGCAGCAGAGGCAGGGGCAGAGGCCGACCGTCGCGGCGAAGAGCAGCGGGCCGTAGGTCACCATGACCGCCATGCGAGCGGACGAGACCAGTGAGGACACGAAGAGCGAGGCCATGACGATTCCGGAGGAAATCCCCAGGGTGAACATGACGCCGATCGAGAGCTCCGTCAGCCCGACGCCACCGAAGAGGAAGCTGACGAAGACCAGCGGCAGGAGCGCGGTGATGAAGGTCACGACGTAGCACATGCAGGCGAGGAACTTGCCCAGCACCACCTCCCACGGCCGGATGCCGGTGACCAGCAGCATTTCGTAGGTCTTCTTTTCCCGTTCGGACACGATCGCCGTGCAGCTGAACGCCGGGAAGACGAAGACCGAGACCAGGAAGACGAAACCGAGGAAGACCAGGAACACCGACTGGCCGATCTGGCTCGAAATCGAGCTCGGCTGGGCGGAGACGGCGATGGTGCCGAGCAGGATCAGGGTGAAGAGGCCGAGGACGCCGAGGAAGGTGACGAAGAACCTCTGGCCCCGGAAGGTGGCGCGGAGTTCCTTGATGATGATCGGGTTGCTGATGGTCCCTTCGAGGAAGGCGCGGAGGTTCATCGTTTCCTCCCGAAGGCGGCGCCGAGCCCGGCGGCCGCGAAGAGCAGGGCGGCGAGGAAGCCGTAGGTCATGCAGAACGCGCGCCAGACCGGCGTGCCGGGCAGGTCGGCGGCGAGCGCGTACGGAAAGCGTGCGATCCGCTGCGCGGCGGGGTCGGGGTCGGCGAGGATCCGCCGGCCATCCCAGATGGAGAGGTAGGCGAGCACCGGGCTGAGGACGTAGGTATTGCGCAGCGAAGGCCCGCGGGGCGGCCCGCCGCGGACCTGCTGCCGGTCGAGGGCATAGACCCCGACCGGGGCGGCGGCGAGGAAGGTGAGCACTCCGGCGAGCACCAGGACGCGCACCCAGGCGGTGCGCACGTGGCGCCCCAGGAGGACCGCGAGCCCGGCGGAGAAGCCCAGGAAGGCCGCCGCGACCGCGAGCGATTCGCCGGAGGCCATGCGCAGGTCGAGCGCCGCGGGAGCGGGAACGCCCGGCAAAGAGGCCAGGGTGAGCTCCGAGACGCCGAGCCACACCGCGCCGAGCAAGACCGCATTGGCCAGGAGGACGAAGGCCGCCGCCCGGCCCGCGCCTGGGAACAGAGGCCGCAGCAGCCGGCGCCATCCGACGAGACGCTCCAGCCCGGCGCGCAGGCGACGGGACAGCCCCGGCGCCTCGATCGCGAGGGCGGTGGAGGCGACCGCGACCGTGGCGACACCGGCCCAGAGGGCGCAGGCGGCTTTCCAGCGCTCCTCCACGTCGAGCCCGGGCCACGCCTCCGTGAGCGCCGCGAGTCCGAGGGCCGCACAGGCCACGACGAACGCGGCGTAAAATACTCGCAGCCCGGTCGAGCGGTTTTCTGCGGGCGGGGTCAACGCCACCGTTGCCAGGAGGAAGAAGAAGGCGACCCACGCCGCCACGGCGAAGGCCCCCGCGGCCACGGCGAGCGCCAGCCGCCCGGGGGGCAGCGCCGCCAGGTCCTGCAGGAACTCGGCGTTCGGCAGCCCGCGCTGAACCAGAAGCGTGTGCAGGGCCTGGCCGGCAACGGGCAGAAGCGTCACCCCCGCGAACGCGAACGCGAGCCCGTACGCCAGGGTGATCGCCCACGGGCTCGACGGGCTCCAGGCCGAGATGCAGACCGAGCAGGCCGCAACCATGACCGCTTCGCAAGCCAGCCCGACCATGGCCAGGGTCAGCTCGAGCAGCGAGACTCCGCCGAACAGGAAGGCGACGCACAGCAACGGCAGCGTGGATGAGAAGAAGACCAGCGCGTAGACCAGAGAAGCCGCGAGCTTCCCCCATACGATCTGCCACGGGCGCATCGTGGTCGTCACGAGCAGGTCGAGCGAGTGGTTCTCGCGCTCGGAGACGATCGAGGTGGAACCCCAGGCGGGCAGAACCAGCAGCGCGAGCGCCGCCTGGCAGAGCAAGAAAATGCAGAAGATCCCCGAGCCGACGTAGGCGCTCTGGGCGCTCCACCGAATCTGCTCGGTCAGGGCGAATCCCAGCACCACGAAGGCGGTGAGGGCGAGCGCCAGGAGATGGACGGCGGCAAAACGCCGGCCCCGTAGGGTGGCGCGCAACTCCCGGACCAGCATCGGCGACATGTCGCGATGATAGCCGCGCGGCGCCGCGGGCGGCAAGGTTCTACTCCGCGACTCCGCGACCCCGCAACCTCTCTCCGGCAGGTGGGTGCACGACCGGTCCTGCGCGGCGGCTCCCGTGGCCCTTGCCCTTGCCCTTGCCCTTGCCCTTGCCCTTGCCCTTGCCCTTGCCCTTGCCCTTGCCC
>Ga0209514_10001047_pt1 | contig 51449 bp, 36 predicted proteins | sample Subgrocontami58m_FD_187452 | JGI IMG/M metagenome (GOLD analysis project Ga0209514, IMG submission 187452) | Subsurface groundwater microbial communities from S. Glens Falls, New York, USA - GMW37 contaminated, 5.8 m (SPAdes) (version 3) | ecosystem: Environmental > Aquatic > Deep subsurface >... | reverse complement strand
GCTCGTGCCACCTCGCGGCGCTCGATGAACGAATCAAAGCCGCAGTCGTTGTCGGCTGGATGGCTTCGTTCCCTCGGCAATTGCGCCGGCATATCACGAACACAATCGGGCACACGAAAATCGTTCCCGGACTTTACCGCTATCTCGATTACCCCGATGTGGCGTCGCTGGCGATGCCAACTCCGCTGTTGGTGATCAACGGCAGCAAGGACGGGCTGTTCGAGCCGGAGGGCGTCCGGACCAGTTTTGAAAAGCTAAACGCGTGCTACAAAAAGGCTGGGGCTCCGGAACAAATCCGCACCCGGATGTACAACACGCCGCACGAGTTCAACGGTGAAATGCAAGCCGAGGCGTGGGAGTGGCTGAAGCGGTGGGTCTGAAACAACGTGGGAAACTGACCACCTTCTCATCGAAAAACGTCTCAGAGTCCTAGTGAACTCAAATCCGAAATCCGAAGCTCGAAATGCGAAACAAATTCGAAGGACCAAAATTCAAAAACTCAAAACGACCCGTGGGCTTGTTCGGGGTGTCGGGTTTGAAGGTTTCGAAGTTGTTTCGGATGGAATATCCTGAGTTCGACTCCTCCGTTCTCTCAGTTATCTCCTGTTAAAATTTCGCAGCGTTGCAACGCGAACCTTTCGTTCGTCACGGCCGTCAGAAGGCCAGTTGCACCCGCGTCAAAACCGCATTCTCCCCCTTGTCGTTGATCGACGATTTCTCTCCTCCTTTAAAATCCGTGCGCTCGAAATCGAGCATCCATTTCACGTTGCGATTCGGATACCAGTTCAAACCCAGTCCCCATGACAGCGCTTGTCTCGCGGAGGTGTCTGGATTCGCAAAGAGCGGAAATGCGTCCCGATCGATCCGCAGCTGCCCGACCTGAGCGGCAACCTCCCACGCGCCCCACCCGCCCTCTCCGCGAAAACTGACGGGGCGCCTTGGATTGATCGTGCCGAAGCTGTTCTTCTCGCCCGTCAGGAAGTACGAGCCCGTGACTTCCCAACCGTTGTTTTGGATCTGCGCGAAAGCAGGTTTTCCGCCGGCAGCGCGGTTGAGTCGCTGCTCGGAAATTGCGTACTCACCCAGAATTCCGAATGGGCCCCAGTAATAGGACAACTGCGGGACCAACCGCCAATGCTCGCCGTCCGCAGTGATATTGGCCGACGCTGCGTTTGTTCCGGCGCCAGTTCGATACGAAAAAAACTTCTGCTGGCCCGGCGTGACAAACGAGCGCAACGTTCCTTTTTGGCGGCCGATCGTCCCAGCCAATCCGAACCCCCATCCCTGGAGTGGCTCGAGCTCGCTCAGCCGAAATGGCCGGAGAAATACACGGGCCGCCAAATCCTTGTCGCCGTCAGCTGTTTCAATGTCATCGCTGCCGCTGTCAGCGACGCCGTTAAAAATTCCAGCTTGGTACGAGAGCGCTCCTCCCAAAAGGTCGCCTTGAAATTGCAACCCAACATCGCGATTGGGGACAAGCTGAGCCGGATAATTCCTTTCCACAAAAACCATGTCGGTGTCCGACTTGAGCCGCTCGAGCCCGACCGGTTCCTTGAATTTGCCCGCTTGAATTTGAAACTCAGGGAAAAGCCGCGCATTCACGTAGGCCTCCTGAACAAAATCGACATTGCCTGGCGAACTGGTTAGGCCCGATCCAAAGTCGAACATCAACCGGTAATCGAATTTCTCAAAGACGGTTCCTTCGAGCGCGGGGCGGACCCGACGCAGCAGGAATGTCTCCTTGGCTGCCCCGTCCGCGGGTTCCGGATAAAAACGCGCGTCTCCTTGAACTGTGCCGCGGAGGCGCAGGAGAAAATTCGTGTCCGGGGAGCGAATTCCAAATCCATCTTGGCCCGCGAAAACAAGCGCCGGCTTCTGTGATTTATCCGGTGTCGTAGATTCCTTAACCACTGGCTCGGCTGTGGCCGGTTGGATCTTGGGGGATTGCACAGCGGCGGGCTTTTGAACCTGCTGGAGCTCTTTTTTGAGAAGCTGCAGCTCCTTTTCGAGCTGCTCAACTCGTTTGAGCAGGTCCTCCTGGGAATCGGCCGCGTGAGTTGCGTTGAAAGCGAACAGGATTATCGCGAGGGCGGATGCGCGTTGAAATACGTTTCGCATGGAGAAGCCTTGGGTTTCCTGACCGGTTCTTGTCTATTTATTCAGTAGGCTTTAAAATGAGTCGGCCTGAGGAAACACGCAAGAGCTTTTTTCGTTGTCATTCGCTGTTTTTAGAACTACGTCAGCAAGGCTTTGATCGAGGCAGGTTTCGGGACGCGGGGTTTATTCCTAGCTGATCACTATGCATTGATTTCGAATCGCCGGGCTGAATCCGGAGCTAGAAAGCTCCCAAGAATGTCCCCGCCACGGTTCATAAAAAGAAAAAGGGGCGCGGAAAAGCCGCGCCCCGATTGAAGCGTGAACGTCGCAATCGCGGCGTATTCGACAAGCGTCAGAATTATCGCCGGCCACGCGGACCGTTCAGGATGGTGCCGTTCTGCTCGACTTGAACCTGCCGTGTCTTGCCATTCTGGTCGATGGTGGCCTGGTAAACGGTTTGACCGTTCCACTGCCCTTTCGCGACCGATTGAATGTTTGCGCCCTGCGCCTGATCTCGCAAGATGCGCTGCACCTCCGCCGGGACCTGGTTGATGTCGATGGCGGTCGAGCCGGTCAGCGGAACGAGATTGCGTTCGCGGACTTCGCGGCGGGTGGCGCCCTGCGATTTGTTCAAGATCGTGCCGTTCTCCTCGACTTGAACCTGGCGGGTTGTTCCGTTTGAAACGATCTCTGCTTGATAAACTGGCTGTCCATTCCAGGTCCCTTTCGTGACCGTTTGGATCGTTCCGCCCTGAGCTTGGTCACGCAGGATTCGCTGCACTTCCGCGGGGACCTGGCTGATTTGGATCTTGGTCGCGCCCGTCAATGCGACCACGTCAGCGGATGAATTCGCGGCTGCTCCTCCAGTTCGAGCTGGCGCTTGGGCGCCAAAGGCTCGGTTGAGGATCGTTCCATTTGCCGCAATTTGGACCGGGCGGCTTCGGCCGTTTTGCACGATGATCGCTTGGTAAACCGTCTCGCCGTTCCATTGTCCTTTCGTCACGGTCTGGACGGTTCCGCCTGCCCCAGCCTGATCACGAATCATGCGCTGCACTTCCGCGGGGACCTGGCTGATTTCGATAACGGATGTGCCCGTGAGCGGGACGAGATTTGCGCCGCCTGGCGTCTGACCGCGCATGATGCGTCCGGCTGCGCCATTCGGCCCATTGAGGATCGTGCCGTTTTCTGCGACTTGCACGACACGCGGCCGCCCGTTTTGTTGGACGATGATTTGATAAACGGTTTGGCCGTTCCAGGTTCCTTTAGTGACGTTTTGAACAGCTGCGCCTTGCGATTGATCGCGGAGAATTCTTTGCACTTCCGCGGGCGCCTGGTCCAACTGCATCTGCGTGGCGCCGGAGAGCGGCACCATATTTCGAGACGCTCCCAGGCCAGGTTGGACAGGGGCGCTCACCGCAGGATTTTGCAGACCGGGCGTCTGCGTCCCTATTTGAGTGCCGGTTTGCGTCTGTACTGGCGTCGTTGGGCTGGGCGCCGGAGTGGTTTGGGCCGGCGTGATGGTGAGAGTTAAGCTTGCGATCAAGCTTCCGAGACTGAGCAAAGTGAATTCGCGTTTCATAATTTAAGACAGGTCTCCTTCAGCCTCTAATCAATCACAACTCGCGCGCGGTGCCACCGCGGCCGTGCCTGATTCTCTCCTAGGAGGAAAGATGATTTCGCCGGAGCCACACGGCCACAATCCAGCCACCGACTCCCGCCAGTATCAACGAAACGATCGGAACGGGCCGAGCGAACCGGCGGGCGGAACGCGAAAAGGCGTTTCGTGGCAATTGGGGACGAAGTTCAGACAGCTTCTCCGCGGCTGTCTCCGGCAAAGGAAAGGAATGTGCCTCCATGACCTAAGGTACATTCTGGTGGAGGAGAATCAATCGAGCCGCTGTTGAAATCATGAGGCGCCGCTCGCTGCGCAGGATCCCGAGCAATTCCCCATCGAACGCCGAACGTGCCGCTGTTCAAAGCCGCTTTCTGATTTCTTCTTTGGAGAACGGCGGCTTTTCTGGACGCGCGTCGAGCCATTTAAAAAAGTCGTCGATAATCTCGGGCGACCATTTCCGATCGATTTGTCCGGGAGTGTATTTGCCTTCGCGCAATCGCAAATGGCCGAACTCGTCCTGGAGTTGAATGATCTCCGAATTAACGACCACCTTTTCCGCGAGATGCGCGGGAATGAACATGATGCCCTCGCGCTTGGCCAGCACCACATCGCCCGGGAGAACCGTGACTGGGCCAATGCGAATTGGCACGTTGATGCCCGTCAGCACCATGTCTTTGATGGCAGAGGGATCCCATCCACGCACGAAGCCATTGAAACCCTTTATTTCCTCGAGCCCTTCCAAATCCCGCACACTGCCGTTGAACACGACCCCGTTTCCCGATTTCGCGAAAATGGAATTCCCCAGATTGTCGCCAATCAACGTGCCGTCGGTGATTTTCCCGTAGCTGTCCGCAACGTAGACATCCCCCTTTTGCAGCATGTCGATCGGCCACGAATTCGACCCGCCGATCCGTCCCTCGGCTTTGCCCGTATCCATGATTCGCTTGGTCAGGTCCGGCCGGCTGGGCAAATAAAACGCTGTTAACGCGCGGCCGACCATGACTTCATTTGGCCGGATGATGTGCCAATTGCCCTCGAATTGATGATCGTATCCGGCCCCTTTGAGAACTCCCCACGCTTCTTCCAAGCTGACCTTTTTCATCCGGCGCAGAATGTCATCCGGAACTTTCGGACGACCGTCCGAGGAACGTTCCCCCGTCCATTGGGGAGTGAGCGCGAGAATTTCGTCCTTTGATAGCGCCAGCCCGGCGTTCGCGCGAAACAGGGCGATGAACAGGACGAGCGAGGTGAGCAGGAATTTTGTTTTCATGGTGTGAAGAATTGAGAACCGCGCCCCGAGGTTAAAATTTGGCTGTTCCAGATTAGCCGGACGGATTAAACCAATTCAATGGAAAATCCCCAGCCCAATCGTCTTTCGGGCGGCGCAGGTCCAGGCCGGGACCGCCGTTCCTTCCTCAAAACTGCCGCAGGCGGACTCACCATCGGTTTGCTTTTCAAAAGCATCGAAGAGGAAATCGCCTTCGCCTCGCAAGCGGTCAACCGCAACTCGGCCCCTTCGAAGCTGAAAATCACTGACCTCCGCATCGCCGAGATCGAAGGCGCGCCGATGCGCGTGCCGCTGATTCGGATCGACACGAACCAGGATATTTATGGGCTGGGCGAAGTTCGCGACGGCGCCAGCAAGGTCTACGCGCTCATGCTAAAAAGCCGGCTGTTAGGCGAAAACCCGTGCAACGTCGAAAAGCTTTTCAAAAAAATAAAACAGTTTGGCCATCACGGCCGGCAAGGCGGCGGCGTCTCGGGAGTGGAAATGGCGCTCTGGGATTTGGCGGGAAAAGCTTTTGGCGTTCCCGTCTATCAAATGCTGGGAGGAAAATATCGCGACCAAGTCAGGCTGTACGCCGACACGAACGAGTCGGACGACCCGCACGTATTCGGCCAGCGATTGAAGGCTCGGAAAGAAATGGGGTTCACGTTCCTCAAAATGGATCTGGGCGTTCCGTTGCTTCGCCGGATTCCCGGCGCGCTCAACTTGCCGGCGCAATTCGATTGGTCCCGCTACAACCAGACTCAGCATCCGTTCAACCAAATCCAAATCACGGACAAAGGGCTGGACAAATTGGCTGAGTTCGTCGCGATTGTTCGCCAGGAAATCGGCTATGAAATTCCATTGGCCGCCGATCATTTCGGCCATATCACCGTGACCAGTTGCATCCGACTCGGCAAAGCGCTCGAGAAGTTCCAAATGGCCTGGCTGGAGGACCTCGTTCCGTGGCAATACACCGATCTCCTCAAGCAAATCACCGATGCCATCGACACGCCCACCCTCACGGGTGAAGACATCTTCTTGAAGGAAGATTTTAAAAAGCTGATCGACGCCCGCGCCGTGGACATGATCCATCCTGACCTCGCTACCGCCGGGGGCATTTTAGAGACGAAAAAAATCGGCGATTATGCGGAAGAACGGGGCGTGGCGATGGCGCAGCATTTTGCCGGGTCGCCCGTGTCGTTCATGGCAAACGTTCATTGCGCGGCAGCAACACAGAACAGCCTCGCGATCGAGCATCACTCGGTCGATATCCCGTGGTGGGAAAATCTGGTGACGGGAATCGAAAAGCCAATCTTCCGAAAAGGGTTCGTGCAAGTGCCGGAAACGCCTGGGCTCGGCATTGATCTCAATCCGGATGTAATCAAAGAGCATCTGATCAGGGGCAGTGGCTATTTCGACCCCACGCCCGAATGGGACCGCGTCCGCTCGAATGACCGGCTCTGGAGCTAAAACAGGCGGTGAAACGGCCGGGTCTTCAGGGACGAAGTTCCCAGCGATGCGTGCAGCCTGTGGAGCCCTCCCATGAACCTTGCGGCTCGCGAGGGCGCTCCGCGCCCGTCTTGATCCAGGCGGAGCCTGGCTCGCCCCATCTGCACCGCCTCGATGCACCAAATGCATCCGGTGGGGCGAGGCTACTGACGAGCCGCCAAGGAGTATGCACCGACGACTGTCGAGCATGAGCAAGAAAACGAAAACGTGCTGCGGCCAGTGGGAAATGACGGAATGAACGAATGACTAAATAAAACCCCAATCTTGAATGACCCACCGGCGCGCGGAGCCCTCCTCTTGGGGATTGGTCATTGGTTCTTAATTCGTTCATTCGTCCATTGGTCCTTCGTCATTGCTTACCGGTGAACAACCTCAGGTTGCAGCGTCGTTCATTTCAGCCCGGATTTGCAGAATCTGAAACCAAGCTGACGGGCATCAAGTCGGTGCTCCGGATGGATCCATCAAGATAGCGGGCAATTCCTGGCGAAATCTCGTTATGAATCCAATTTCCTTTCCTGTCGCAGCAAATGTCAGTTCTGCCATTTGCAGAATCTCTGTCTATTTGCTTTATCCAGTCCTGTGCGCCTGGTGTGCGGCGGCGGCAGCACAGGGCTGGTACTACACCGAAGGACCGCTGCGCGGTTCGCTCAAGACCACTGACCCGCTCCCACTCTACGCGCCCGAGGCGCACCACCTCTGGAACAGGTTGTTCGCCGTTTTTTATATTCGCCCGAGTGAACTTCCCTCGCGCCCGGATGGCCCGAGCGATCCCAGTCAGCTCACCGAGTTCGACCGGAAGCAGCGCACCGGCGAATTGCGGCCCGGTCCAGTTGTTAAGCGCATCGAGGGCGGCGACACGATGAATCTATTGGCTTGGCCAAAAACACGCTATTTTTCGGAGCCAGCGACATTCGCGCGCGCCAATCAACTTCTGGACCAATTTCTCGAAACGCATGGGGAACGTCTGATCACCGATCCGCTCAAGCGAGCTTTTTTGCAGCGCGATCTCTGGAGCGTCTTTGACCATCTCGTCAACCAGAACATCGACCGCTTTGGTGATCTGGATTTGGCGCGGCGGCGCGCCGCGGTCAGCAATTATGAAATCGGGCCTGATGAATTGAAAACGGACGACACCGCCGGCATCCAGCGCCGGGAAATTCTCTGCCGCAAACTGGCGCTGGTCATTAAACGCCTTGCGCTGCCTTCCAGCTCGATCGATCGCTTGCCGGACAATTACGCCGCCGCCATTCGTTCGGGACGTTTCTCCGACAACGATCAGCTCGATGCTCGCCGCAATTATCTCCCCAGCGGCCTGTTGACCGAACCGAACGAGTGGGTCGAGATCGACACGTCTCCCGAGCCGCTGCACACCGACAAGAAGGAAGGCCAGATTGATTATGTGGCGTACAGCATTCGCGGCAGATCGTACTACCGGATTTTTTGGCGGTTCCCAGGCGGACGGGCGGCGATCGAAAGCTACTTGAAATACCTGCAGGAGGAAGGCGTGGACTGGAAGAAAACAGCCCAGCAAGGGTGGATCGCCTTGAAACCGGACGTGCGGCAGATTCCAGTCGGAACGGAAACGGCCGTCGTCGAGTTTCTGGTCGTGCTCGATGACCAGCTTCGTCCGGCCCCAACGCGTGTGGTCGAATCGGTGCGCGTTTCCGTTTACAAAAATGTGGATGGCACTCCTGATCCCGAAACCAACACCGGGCGCGGATTGATCTCCCGGATTTACGCGGGCCGGCGGCGGCTATTGTTTGATGGTTTGGCGCAAGGCGGGATCGAGCGGTTGCCTGATGATGCGCCCACCTACACCGTGCTCATTAATGGCATTCAAGATTGGGGAATTTCCGCGCGACAACAAACCGTTGTTCAGAGCTGTCTTCATTGCCACATGTACGACACGGACCGAGTTGGCGTGTTTAGTTTGAACACGATTTTTTGTTTCGCCCCGCACATCGGAATGCCAGGCATTGTCATGCCGATGGGCGCGGGCGCTATTCGCACTCCTGCGCGCGGCGAACGCGCTGCTCGTTGGAAACTGGGCCAGGAAGATTACCTGCGGCTCGTCGAGTATGCGCGCGAAGACCGCTCGTCCAAGTGACGTGACGCTTGCGGGAGATCCTTTTCAGTTGACTTGCCGCGCAAGTTCCGATTTACTGCGCCCCGCTTTTTCGATGCACAACTCCACGTTTACCATGATTAAACGCGCCGCCGCTCTGCCGAGCGTCGCGTGGGCTATGGTTATCAATCAGGCCCATGCCAGCGGTGGGAGGTGCAATCGGTAACTGGCCAAGAAACCAATTGAACCCACCGCTGAAATCGGCGGTGGGTTTTTTGTTTTCTAAATTCGCCCGTGGCTCGGCAATTCTTATGCAAACAGACCTGAATCGGTTGAGCGATCCCGCGCGGTCAGGCGCAGAGCCCGATGCCCGGCTGAATCTGCTCATCGCGGTGTATCAATCGGCCGGCTTATTGCCGAAAGCCGCGCGAGCGGCGGCTTGGGCCGATTGGCTAAGCCTGACGGAGACGAAGCCGCTAACCGATTCGAACGGCGGAAACGTTCCCAGACCGAAGCGGTGGTTGGTGATCGGCGCATTTCTGGCCATTTATTTAATCTGGGGTTCGACCTATCTGGCCATCCGCATTGGCGTCGCTGCTATTCCACCGTTCCTGATGGCGGGAACACGATTTTTTGTGGCGGGAGCGTTGCTCTATGGATTCGAGCTCATCCGCGGCGCGCGCAAACCAACCGGCCGCCAATGGCGCGATGCGGCCGTTTCGGGCGGGCTCATGCTCACCATCGGAAACGGCGGGGTCACGTGGGCTGAGTTGACGGTTCCATCCGCGGTGGCCGCTCTCGTTGCGGCGCTGATCCCGGTTTGGATGGTCCTGCTGCAATGGGCCCTGCCCGGCGGAAAACGGCCGCACGGCGCGACGATTGCCGGATTGGTCATTGGATTCTTCGGGGTTGGGATTCTGGCCGAGCTCGGGACAGGCCTGCGGGGCGAAATGAATCCTTGGGGCATTCCGGCATTGATCTGCGCCTCGCTCGGTTGGGCGGCGGGCTCACTATTTAACCGGCAATCCGACCGGCCAGCAGCTCCCTTGGTCGGAGTCGCGATGCAAATGTTAACGGGCGGCCTGCTCCTCCTTTTCGTCGCAGCCGTTCGCGGAGAATTTCGCGGAGATGCCATGGCCGCGAGCACAGGCCCGGCCTTGGCAGCGTGGTCCTACTTAATGGTGGCCGGGTCGTTGGTTGGGTATTCCGCTTATGTGTGGCTGTTGCGAGTTAGCACGCCGGCGCGAGTCGCCACCTACGCTTATGTCAATCCTGTGATTGCGCTGTTGCTCGGTTGCACGCTCGGGCACGAGCCGTTTTCGAGCAAGCTGCTCGTTGCGACAGCACTCATTCTGGCAGCGGTGATTTTGATCGTGAAGAGCGGTCCAAGTGGCAAGCGGGCCGCGCGGCCAACCTGACGAAGTGTTGCGGCAAATGAAAAACTTCGCCGGAGGCCCGGTGTGGCTCTGAAAAATTTTCGATGATTATGCTCCGCGTCACGCGACTCAGGAAAATGGTCATGCGCGAGGTGCGCCCGACGTTCTGGCTGAGCCTGCCGATCGTTGCGGGCATGCTCAGCCACATGCTCATGGGCTTAGTCGACACGATCATGGTCGGGCGCGTCGGCGTCGTCCCGCTGGCCGCTTCCGCGCTCGTCAATGCGCTGGCCCACATTCCGATGGTCTTTTTTTGGGGGCTGCTTTCTTCCGTTTCGGTTTTGGCAGCGCAAGCATTCGGCGGCCAACGGCGCGAAGAAGCCGGGGAGGTCTTTCGCCACGGCCTTGTGCTCGCGATCGGCGCGGGTGGGATGATTTTGCTCTCAGTGATTTGCCTGCGGCCCTTCTTGAATCGCTTCGGCCAGCCTCCAGAAGTCGCGCGAGCGGCGGGGAATTATCTGATCTTGTTTGGGGCGTCCATGGGGCCGGCGCTGATCGCGCACACGTGCAAACAATTCAGCGAGGCGCTGAATCGGCCGTGGGCGCCGAACTTCCTGATGTTCGCCGCAGTTCTGCTCAACGTGTTCCTGAATTGGATTTTGATCTATGGCCATTGGGGTTTCTCCGCGCTCGGTTTGGAAGGGGCGGGCTGGGCCACCTTAATCGCGCGGTTCGTCATGGCGATTGCCCTCATCGTCTATGTCCTGACGGCGGCGGCGTTGAAAACTTTTCGCCCGAACAGATGGTGGGCTGGGTTCAGCGGCGATCTTTTTCGCCGGCTGCTGGGATTGGGCGGGCCAGTGGCAGCGCAGCATTTGCTCGAAGTGAGCGCATTTGTCTATGCGGCGCTGATGATGGGCTGGATCAGTTCGGACGCGATGGCGTCACATCAAATCGCGCTCAGCTGCGCGGCGACGACATTCATGTTTCCGCTCGGCATCGCAATGGCGACTTGCATTCGCGTTGGCCAAGCGTGGGGAGCGCGAAAGCTAAAGCGGACACGCACAATCGGCTTTGCCGGGATTTGCATGGCCGCGACGGTGATGGCTGGATTCGGCTTGATTTTCGTGACCGCGGGCGAACAGATTGCGAACTGTTTCGTGGCCTCGCCGGCGGTGGCCCGATTGACAGCCAAGCTTTTGTTGATCGCGGCCGTCTTCCAAATTGCCGATGGCATTCAGGTGGCTGCCATTTCCGGATTGCGCGGCGTCAATGATGTCCGTCTGCCAGCGATCATCGCGGGGTGTTCGTATTGGTTCGTGGCTGTTCCCCTGGCTTACGTGCTGGCGTTTCCAGTCCGGCTCGGCGGCGTCGGCATTTGGATCGGCCTGGCCTTCGGGTTGATCGCAGCGGCGATTGGCTTGAGCTGGCGGTTTCATTTGCGCACCCGGTTCGCCGGCTGATTTTGGCGTCGAACTATTGCTGTTCATTTGCTGGCCACAGAGGTAGAACAGCGCCTATCTTCCAGATGAAAACTCTCTTCTCTCCAACAATGCGTCTCGGGACTTTTGTGGTTTTGACTGTGTCACTGTTCCTCCCGAACTTATTCGGAGCCGAAACGCCAGTTCGGCCGCGCAACTTTCCACCACCCGTGATCTCACCCGAGGTGCACAGCGATCGGACCGTCACGTTCCGCGTTCGCGCGCCGAACGCAAAGGAGGTCAAAGTTTCGGGCGAATGGCCAGGAGGCGCGAAAGATTTGGCCAATGATGGCGCGGGCCTGTGGAGCGTCACGCTTGGGCCGCTCGAGCCGGAGCTGTACGGCTACAGCTTTTCGATCGATGGTTTTCAAACGCTTGACCCGGGGAATTCGAGCGTCAAACCGATGCGTTCGCCCCGCACGAGCATTTTGGACATTCCCGGAGACAAGCCGCACGATTTTCGGCCGGCCATTGCACACGGCGCAGTGCGGGTTCATGCGTATGAATCCAAAGCGCTGAACAAACGCCGCGGGCTGTACGTTTACACGCCGCCGGACTATGACAAACAACCGAGCTCGCGCTATCCGGTGCTTTATTTGTTTCACGGCGCGGGCGACAACGAAGCGACCTGGATCGTGCTCGGCCGGGCCCACTGGATCCTCGATAACCTTTTAGCGGACGGAAAGGTCAAGCCGATGATCGTGGTGATGACGGACGGGCACGCCGCGCCGCCATCGCCGCCGGGCGGAGGAGCCGGAGGATTTTCGAGAAACATCGAAGTGTTCGAGCAGGATCTGCTCAAGGATGTCATTCCGTTTGTCGAAGCGAACTACAGGATTCAACCCAACGCGGAAAATCGCGCGATCATTGGGCTATCGATGGGCGGCGGGCAATCGTTGACCATCGGGCTGACGCATCCGGAACTGTTCGCCTGGGTCGGCGGGATGAGTTCGGCCGTGTTCAATCCGGAAGCCACGCTGGCGAACGCGCTGAAGGACCCGCAGAAAACGAATGAGCGGCTGAAGCTGCTTTGGTTCGGGTGCGGCCAGGACGATTTTCTGATCAAGAACAACCAACAATTCTCGGAGCTGCTCGAGAAAGCGGGGATCAAGCATACCTTCCGACAAAGCCCAGGAAACCACAGCTGGCCGGTGTGGCGGCGTTACTTAGCCGAATTCGCTCCGCTCCCCTTCAAGGATTCGGCAACCGCGGCGAAAGAATAGATTCTTAGAGGAAACCTCAAATTACGAACTCGACGATACATCTGTTTTTCTGACGGCGCTCGATTTGAGCCGCTGTGGGAGGAAACCACTTCCGATACTGATCGAGAAGTTCGAGCACCTGGTCCAAAGGAACAGAGGAACGGCGCGAAATAAAATCCGGCGCATCCGGAAATTCCAAATCGAGAGGCAAGGCCGTTAATTCCCGAGGCGCCGCATCACTGGCTTCGGGTGGCATCTCGGATTTTATCGTAGATTTGTTCATTGCCGAATTTCAGGAATATCTCTCTCCAGCCTGGTTGTGCAAGGTCGATCCCGTTGACAAGAACCAACTGAATCACGTCATCGAAATCTCCCAGGATACGGTGCGCCAGATTCTGTTTCAGCACGTGCAGTTTCAAAGCGACCAAATGTTCCAGGGAAGGAACTCGAGCCGCAATGGAACCCAACGACTTTTCGATGCTGGCCAGGTACATTCGATCAAAGGTTGGATCTCCCACGAACATCAGATCCAAATCCATATCGCCTTTCGTTGATTGGAACTGTTGGAAATTATCGTGAGAATGGCGGCACTCATAGCCAAGGGCGGCGAGCCCACTGGCCCAAGTTTCCCGTTCGGCCCGCCGCACCAATAAATCTAAATCGATTGTTGTCCGGGTATATCCGTGGGCCATCACGGCATGGCCCCCGATGAGAAGAAAACGGCCGATCCGATCACTCGCGGAGATGATCTCGGGTATAGTCACGAGCCGAGAGTAGCAGCCGCTCTTAATTTGAGAACGCGCAAAACGACAACGCCACAAGGGCAAAGCATTCAGCTCATGTCGCGATCCGGTTCGAGGATCCAGCGGATGGATCGGGCGCGGTTTTTCCAATTCTATCTAAAGCAATAAAGCGCTTTAGCAGTTCGAATGAAAACCTTCCCATGAACGAGCAGCGGCGAGGCGTAAGTTTTTTCGTTGAGATTGCTCGTTGAGATAACCCTCCATTCGGGTTCGTCCGCGATCACGCTGATCGCGCCTGATTCACTCACGAAATATACTTTGCCGTCGCCCGCTACCGGCGACGCAAAATAATTGCCCAGCGCCGGCAACCGTTCCTGCTGGAGCAAGCGCCCGGTCGCGGCGTCGAGCTTGGTGACCAATCCGCCGTCCTTTACCATCCAAAAAATTCCCTGGTGGACCAGCGGCGTCGAGACATACGGCACGCCGCGTGGATGCTTCCAAACCACGGCGCTTTTTGTGAGATCGCCCTGTCCTTCCGGTTTGAGCGCCAGAACAGAATTCTGGGCGAGGCGAAAAACCTGCGCGTGCCTGTCCCACTCTGGTTGATCAAGCTGTCCATTCTGGTCGAGGTCCATCCGATAAAACCGCGTGAGCACTTCCTTATCGTCAATCTCGCTCTTGGCCAGTTTCCCATCTTTGTTTTTGTCCCATTTGGCGAGGGCTTGTTGCCAGCTCTCGAGCGAAATCCGCTGTCCTGCATCCGCGCCGGGGGCCCACGACGCCATGTAAATCATGTTCCCGACGGGCACTGGCATCGGAATGACGATGCGGGCCAGTCCATTGATCCACCAGAGCTTCTCGCCCGAACCCGCGTCATAACCGGCCACTTCGAGCGCGCCGGCCGCGATGATTTGCTTGCGTCCATTCTGCTGCCAGACAATTGGGGTTGAGTAGCTGCGGACGGCTTGTGGGCGGGCTGTCCTCCAAATCGTGCGGCCGGTATAACGATCGACCGCCATTAAGAAGCTATCGATGTCATGGTCTTCCTGGACGATTAATTTGTCGTCCAGCAAAGTGGGCGAACTTCCCGAGCCGTATTCATCCTGGAAAGGGCCGAGCGGCCGTTCCCAAACCAATTTGCCTTCGAGGTCGTAACAGAGCAGACCGTAACTTCCAAACAACACGAACACCCGTTGCCCATCCGAGGCTGGGGTTGCCATGGCGGCGTTGCCGCTTTGCGGATGGAACTCTTCAATCCGGGTGGTGGGGACCGCGGCTTTCCACAGCACGCGGCCGGTTTGCTCATCGAGCGCCACGGTGGCAAGTTCGCGCACTGCGGGATTGAAACTGGTCACCAAGATTTTGCCGGCTACAGCGATCGGCGTGGAATGACCGGAGTCGAGCGGCGTCCGCCAACTCAAATTTGCCTTCGGATCGAGATGGCCAGGCAAGGGCTCGACCGTGCTTGCAACTCCGCCATCAGAGCGGAAATAAGTGGGGGCAGAATCGGCGGCAAACATCGGAGGCCAAAGCGCGGCGGCGAGACACAAGCAGTGGAATGAGCGTAGGTTGAGCATGGTTCGAGAGCTTTTATCTCAAACGCTCTCGAGAAAAGGAATGCAGAATTTCTCCTGATTACCCTTGCCATGATGGCGTGCTTTTCCGATGGTGCTTCACGTTAAATCCACCAAAGCCCAAATCCCATGCAAGCGCTCCCTCTCCCATACCCTCGTAGCCGAAAACAGCACGCCGCATTTACGCTCATTGAGTTGCTGGTCGTCATTGCCATCATCGCAATTCTGGCGGGTCTGCTCCTTCCCGCGTTAGCCAGCGCCAAGGAGAAAGCCAAGCAGGCTTCTTGCATCAATAATTTACGGCAAATGGGGATCGCGACCTTCATCTATGCTGATGACCATCAGGACAAGCTGCCGCCCCCGTTGTATGATCCAGACCAGGTTCCAGGCATTGGGCCATATAATAGCTACCTTCTTTTCGGCTGGGGTGGACAAGTAGGCAAGCCGGCCGAAGCGAAGCGGGCAGTGAACCTCGGCCTTCTTTACGTGGGCAATTATCTGCACACGCCGGGCGTATTCTATTGTCCGAGTCTTCGACACGCCAAAGGATTGAGGGTCGATTTTGAAAAGAAATATTTCGAAAGCCCGAAAGTCCCCTGGCCCATGTACGCTGTCGATGGGCAAGTGAACATGACTTATATGTACTTTCCCCAAACGGACGTTCCCTCGAAAAAGGAGAGTGAAGCGAAACTTGGCTGGACGCAGGTTGCCTACAAGCAAACCCAACTAACCTCTCAACGCTCTTTAGTGACCGATCTCATTTATACATGGGGGACGCTGGCGCATGTGCGGAGCGGGTATCCAGCGGGACTAAATGCGCTCTGGGGAGACGCCCATGCCACCTTCAGCTCGACCAAGGCCGCGTTCGATCCCAAATTGTGGGGCGGGACCAGCGGCAATCCTTCCATGGATACGCCCGGAGACAACCCGACGAAGTGGCGCACGATCGTTTCGTACCTGCGCCCGTAGCTCATTAATTCCCGGATGCCCGTGAGTTTGCTCACAAAGGAAACTCCGCTCCTCGTAATCGTCAAAGTTGACATTTGATTGATGAGCCCCGCGAATTCAAAGCGGCCGCTAATGTTGCTGCGAGGTGAAAGGGAACTCCCCACGGATTCAGACCGACCACAGATCATGCACGGGTGCAACGCTTGGCTTTATCCACAGGGAACCACATTGATCACGCGAATCAGATTGGAGAAAAAGAATTCCTGGATCCGAGTTGGGCGTGGTTCACAGTCCCCCACAAATTCTTTCTTCCAATCTCCGTCCGCTCTGAATCTGCGGGGTGAACCTCTCCACGTCTGAGAACATTCAACTGGTCATATTCCAGAGGAACTCCCCACGGATTCAGACCGACCACAGCTCATGAACGGGTGCAACGCTTGGCGCTATCCACAGGGAACACACTGATCACGCGATTCAGATTGGAGAAAAAGAATTCCTGGATCCGACTTGGGCATGGTTCACAGTCCCTCACAAATTCTTTCTTCCAATCCCCGTCCGCTCTGAATCTGCGGGGTGAACCTCTCCACGTCTGACAACATTCAACTGGTCATATTCCAGAGGAACTCCCCACGGATTCAGACCGACCACAGCTCATGAACGGGTGCAACGCTTGGCGCTATCCACAGGGAACACACTGATCACGCGATTCAGATTGGAGAAAAAGAATTCCTGGATCCGACTTGGGCGTGGTTCATTTGATGGCAAAGCGCTGGTCACCCCTTCCTATCGGTTCGATCGCGAGTCATCGGTTTCCGTTCTCTGCGGTGGCTTGACGAAAGAGCTCCGCCCTGTCCTAACTTCGAGCACATGAAAGCCCATCTGCTGAGTTGGCTCGCTTACTTCCTCTTCCTGGGCGCGTTTGGCCTCGATCCGACGACTGCCGCGTTGCCGCAACACAGTTACGGCAAGGTCGAACTCGTTCGTGACAGTTGGGGAATTCCCCATGTGTTTTCCGACACCGATGCCGGGGCGATGTACGGCCTGGGCTACGCGACCGCTGAGGAGCGCGGGTTTCAAATGACTTATAACCTTCGCATCATTCAAGGCCGGCTGGCCGAAATCGTCGGAGTGCGTTCCCGGGGCAACCGAAACGAAACCTCAGTCGATCACGATCGTGAGATGCGCGCCTTTGGTTGGGACCAGGCCGCGAAACGGATTGCAGCGAATCTCGACGGGCCCACGGTCAAGCTGCTCGAGGCTTATTGCGCAGGTGTGAACGACAGTTTTGCCGCCCAAAAAGCAGCGGGAAAGCTGCACCCCTTATTCGAACGTTTCGGCGTCGCGCCTGAGCCATGGACTCCAGCTGACTGCCTCCTGAGCTGGTGGCACCTGGCGCAATTCTTCGCGACCGATGGAACCCGTGATCTGCTGAGTTGGCGGAACCGGGAGCAGCCGCGCCCTGGCGCCCGGCCGCCGTTTAAACCGAGCGCATCTTGGATCGATGATTCCACCGCGGTCGTGCAGCGCGGCGATGTGAGCGACGCGTGGATGCAGAGCGTGGAAAAATTTTCTAAGCAGCGCGGATTTTCCGGAGGTGCGATGGGCGGAGACGGTCCGAAATTCAGCCATGCCTGGGTGGTCGGAGGAAAACGGACGAGTACCGGCGCGGCCGTTCTGGTGAGCGATCCGCAAACACCCGTGCGCAATCCATCGCTCTGGATGGAATTCCACGTCTGTGGCAAGTCGATTAATGCACGGGGCATTGGGGTTCCTGGAAGCCCGGGTCTGTTAATCGGATTTAACCGTCATGTCGCTTGGGGATTGACAGCGATGGGCGCGGATCAGGCGGATCTCTTCCGTTTGGAAACCGATCCGGGGCATCCCGACCAATACCGCTGGGACGGTCAGTGGCGCAAGATGCAGGTGCGCGTCGAGCGGATTCATGTGAGGGGCGGTCCCCCGGTAGAGTTCACAGTGCGCCAGACGCATCTCGGGCCGGTCGTTTCCGCGTTCTGTTTTCGCCAAACGGGTGATCCTGAAGTCGCGCTCAAGCGCGTGCCGATGTGCGAAACCAATCGCGACACGATTCAGGGAGTGTTTGCGATGATGCGCGCGGGAAACGCCGGAGAATTTGCGCACGCATTGGCTGGCTGGGAATTTCCTTCCGCGAATTGCGTCTACGGGGACAGCATCGGAAATATTGGTTATGCGGCGCTCGGGGCGATACCCATTCGCTCGAAGCTGGCTCCCGATGCTAACGGCAATGAAGCGATGCCCGGGACGGGCGAGGCTTGCGATTGGCAGGGCTTCGTCCCAACTGAATTATTGCCGAAGGTGGAGAATCCCCGAGCCGGGGCGCTGCTGAGCGCAAACCATCGTCCGATTGGATCGTTCTACAAAATTCCGCTGGGGATCAGCACTGGGTCAATGGGCGACACGATTCGTTCCTGGCGATTGCGTGAGCGATTGGAACAGCGCCAAGGCATCTTTACTCCAGCGGATGTTTTCGCAATCCATGAAGACTCTGTGAACCCAGCGCGCCGTGAAATCGTAAGGATCGGCCTTGTTTTGCGGGACACGCAACAGGGAGGGCTTTCGGAGGAAACGTTGAGCGCGTTACAAACCCTCGAGCGCTGGCTCAAGTCAGGGGCCAGCAGTGATTTGAATGTTGAAGGCGCGGAGTTGGCCACACGCATCAGCACTTTCTTTCGTTTCGTCGCAACGCCATTAGCCGCGAAGTACGGCGGCGGTGAATCGGGCCTGGCGCGTTTTCTCAAAAACGCCGCAACCCGAATCCAGGCGAATCCGAAGGCCGAGTTCGATGCTGACGAGCGGCGGTTTATCGACACGATTTTAGGGGATGCCTGGCGCGAGCACGCCGGCAACGGAAGCCCAGCAAGAGGCGCTCCCCGGCAGGGAAAGAGGAGCGGGGCTCGGCTTGGTTGGTTTGACAGCTTGGACGGTTTCGGCTCGCTGGATCCACGCGAGGATTTGTCGGCGCCAGGGATCACTTGTCTCGATGGGCAGACGATCCATTCGCAAGCGGCGCAGTCGTACACCCAATTGGTGCCGCTGGACAATGTGGATGCCGCGCAGACGATCTGCCCAATCGGCCACAGCGACCGGCCGGAAAGCGCGTGTCGGACGAGCACCCTGCAGATGTGGGGCGCCGCGAAACTGCACCCCGCGCCGTTGAGCCGCGCGGCCGTCGACAAAATTGCTGTCGAACGCAAGCTGCTCGCGGAATGAGACGCTGAGCGCGTTTAGCCTTGGATAAGCCGGCTCTGCACGTCGCGAAAGACGCTGAGGAAAATATTGTTGTCCGAGATGACCTTGAGGAAGTATTGCCCGAGATTCGCCGTATCGTTTCGTTGGATCACAGCGTGCACGCTTTGTTGGAAAGCTTGCATCGGATCGAGGGTCTGAAAGTTGTCGCCCAGCAGAATGATCGTCGCGTGCCGCCGCTGGTTGACCGGCATGAACTGTAAGTTTTTGAGCGACGTGTTTTCGGCCACTGAGCCGCCCCCGAAGTTTTCCTCGATCACGACCACTTGATAGGGAATCTGGCTGAATTGGCTGAAGAATTCGGCGTGGGTCGAAACCATGTGCACCTTGTAATCGAGCTCGGCGAGGATTTCGCGCGCCGCATTTTGCAGCGCCGGATCGTTAATCGCGAGCAAGGATGGTTTGTCATTCGCGCTGAGGAATTCGTAGTCAGGCATAACGGTTTGTTTTCTGATCACTTCAACTTGAGAGTCGCCGGGATCGGGGGCATGTCCGTTTTTTTGCCGGTTTCCTCCGCCTTTTTCATTTTCAGATCGCTGATGTCCGTCGTCATTTCACCGCGCTTCTTCTTGATATTATCCATGCCGCGAGTGACTGGGCCTTTTTTGCTGCAGTAGAGGACGGCCGCCTCTTCGGTGATCGTTCCGCTCTCAAAGCCCTCGAGGCACGCTTGATCAAACGTGCGCCAGCCGAACGGCATGCTCGCTTCAATAATTTCGTAAAAGCTTTTGCCCTCTCCTTCCCCTTGCACGATCGCGTCCTTGATACGCAAGCTCGATCCCATGATCTCGAGCAGCGCATGGCGTCCACCGCCGACTCTCGGGGCCAGGCGCTGGCTCACCACCCAACGCAACGTATCGGCCAAACGCCGCCGCACCTGGTCCTGTTCCTCCTGTTCAAACATGCCGAGAATACGATTGATCGTCTGGCCGGCGTCAATCGTGTGGAGCGTGCTGAGCACCAAGTGACCTGTTTCCGCAGCGCTCAATCCGATTTCGACGGTTTCCCGATCGCGCATTTCGCCGACCAGAATCACTTTCGGGGCTTGGCGCAAGGCAGCGCGCAAACCGGTCGCGAACGTATTGAAATCCGTTCCCATCTCCCGCTGATTGAAGGTGGCCCGCTTCTGCGGGTGCACGAATTCAACCGGATCTTCCAGCGTGATCACGTGAAGCGATTTCGATTCGTTAATCTCGTTGAGCAGCGCCGCCAGCGTGGTGGATTTGCCGGAACCGGTCGCGCCTGTGACCAGAATCAAACCGGTTTTTTCCTTCGCCATCTGTTTGAAAATTTCCGGCAGTTTCATCTCTGCCAAGGTCGGAATGCGCGTGGCCAGCTTACGCAAAACGACCGAGTAATTGCCGCGCTGAGAAAAGATATTTACGCGAAAACGCGCTTTGCCCGTCAACGAATAGGAGGAGTCGCAAGACCCAGTGCGGAGCAGATCTTCCGTCAGGCGCCGGCTGCCTGCGATCAAATTGAGCGCAATCGTTTCGGTCTGGAACGGCGTTAATTCCGCAACCGGCGGATTGATCGCAACGGGGATCAATTCGCCCGAGCTCTCGACCTGGAGCGGCTTGGCGACGGTGATGTTGAGGTCGGAAACATCCTTTTGGGACTCGAGCATGGTGCCCAAGACATAATCGAGTTCGTTGCGACGCATATCAGATAACTTCCTTCAGAGAATTGCAGTCCGATTTGCCGTGCCAATCCGCTGGCTTCTCAGCCTAACGGCCATGTTAGAGCGCCAGGATGTCAGCCCTCATCGTCCGCGGGTGGATTGGCGAGAAACGGCCGGAATTTCTTTTTATCAAGGCATTTGTCGTAGGCCTCTTCTGGCGCCACCCGCTTCATCCGCAGATGCTCGAGAATGGCATCGTCGAGCGGCTGATTGCCCAGTTTCTTTCCGACTTGGATCATGCCGGGGATCTGGTGCGTTTTGCCTTCGCGCACGAGGTTGGCGATAGCCGTCGTGAAAACGAGAATCTCAAGCGCGGCCACCCGGCCTTTCTTGTCAATTCGCTTGAAGAGATTTTGGGCCACGACCCCGCGCAAGGCTTCTGACAACGTCGCGCGGATCTTGTTCTGTTGGTCGCCCGGAAACACGTCGATGATACGATCGACAGTCTTCGCCGCGCTGGGAGTGTGCAAGGTGCCGAACACCAAATGCCCCGTGCTCGCCGCAGTCAGCGCCAATTCGATTGTTTCCAGGTCGCGCAATTCGCCGACCATGATGATATCCGGGTCTTCGCGGAGCGCGCCTTTGAGTGCGGCGGCGAACGATCTCGTGTGAACGCCCACCTCGCGATGGTTCACCAGGCAGTTTTTGCTTTCGTGGACGAACTCGATCGGATCTTCAATTGTCAGAATGTGGTCCCGCCGGTTTTTGTTGCAGTAATCAACCATCGCGGCCAGGGTCGTTGACTTACCCGAACCGGTCGGTCCGGTGACGACGACCAGCCCCTTGTGCAGCATCGAAAATTTCTTCAAGACGGGCGGCAGCGGCGCGTCGAATTTTTCGAAATCTTCAAAGGAAAGAACTTTCGAGGGGATCTGCCGAAAGACAGCTGCGCAACCGTTTTTTTGATTGAAGAAGTTCGCGCGGAATCGCGACACGGCCGGGATTTCATAGCCGAAATCGACGTCGCCGGTTTCTTCATATACCTTGATTTTGTATTCCGGAGCGATCTCGTAGAGCATCGATTTGAGATTGTCGCTGTCGAGCGGCGGGTAATCCACGCGGTGCAGTTCACCGTTGATGCGGAGCATGGGCGGGTTGCCCGAGGAGAGGTGCAAGTCCGAGGCTTTTTGCTCGAACATCAGGTTAAAGAAGGCGTCGATTTTTGCCATACAAGGTTAGGCGATTCTGCGACTGGTTCTAGCGAATGACTCAGAAAACATCAAGCTAATGAATCGGCTGAGCGGGAAAATTCTTCAGCTCATTAATTCTAGGGATGGGCTTTCCTTTGCCGAATTCATGGAACTCGCGCTCTACGAACCTGAGGACGGCTACTACGAGAAGCAGCGTGAAATCGGGCGTTCGGGCGATTTTTACACGAGCGTCTCGGTCAGCCAACTCTTTGGCGAATTGCTCGCGTTTCAGTTTTCACGCTGGCTCGAAGAGATTCCGCCTCCGTGGCGATTGGTGGAAGCCGGCGCCCATGCTGGCCAGCTTGGAAAAGATATTTTGGCTTGGCTCCGCGCTTATCGACCCGAACAATTCGAACGACTGCGTTACGCGATCATCGAGAATTCCAGTCGCCGGCGTGGTTGGCAGGCAGAAACGCTGCGTGAATTTGCCAACCAAGTCGAGTGGCTGGAGGATGTCAGCGCGCTCGAGACCAAATCAGTTCGCGGAATTATTTTCTCGAACGAATTTTTCGATGCGTTTCCGGTTCATCGCGCCGGCTGGGACGCTCAGCAAAAACAATGGTTTGAATGGGTCGTCGGGGGGAGAGGCGAGCAGTTTGTCTGGGCGAAGCGCGACTGGCCGGCTGAATTGCCCAAGCCCAAACTGCCGATCGAACTCGAACCATTCCTGCCGGAAGGGTTCACGACCGAAGTTCAGCTAGCTGCTCCTGGTTGGTGGAAGACCGCCGCCGGCGCATTACGAACGGGCAAGCTCCTCACCATCGATTATGGCCTGCTCGATGAGGAATTTTTCCGGCCCGAGCGTGCCGACGGAACGCTTCGAGGATTCCTCCGTCACCACTTGATGACAGATCTCTTGAGCCATGTCGGCGAACAAGACCTCACTGCGCATGTGAATTTCAGCGCATTAATCGAATCCGGTGAGGAGGCCGGGTTGCGCACGGAAGCGTTTCTCTCACAGGAAAAATTCTTAACCCAAATTGCGGCGGCCCACTGGAGCGATAACAATCCTCCAACGCCTCGTGAAGCCGCGGCATTCCGGAGCCTGGCGCATCCGGATCAGTTGGGCGGGCGATTCAAAGTATTGATTCAACGAACCCCGTAGCTTTCATGAAAGCTACGGAGTGGCCAATCCTCGCGAAGCGTCTGCAAAACTCCATTACCCTAAAAACTGCAATTGGAACCACGAAATACACGAACGACACGAAAGTCGAATGTTTGAAAGCGGATTCACCCTGGGAGGAGAAGCGCCCTTTCGATCCAATTTCTTTTCCTTTCGTGTATTTCGTGCTTTTCGTGGTTTGAAACCTCGGATTCAGGATTACCGCCGCAGCGGTCAGGTTCTTACCATGACGCGTCGACGCGGTTGTAGCCGCCGAGGTAAGGAGGCGGACAAGGCGTTACACCGGGTGCATGCTTCCGCCTCCTCACGTCGGCGGCTGCGATTTTCCAAACACGTTCTCACAAGGTGGAGCTTCTTGCGTTTGAACACCAGATACGAACCGATGGATTAGCGATGGCGCATTCTTGAATCGCTGACGAGGTATGCCAGCCTGATGAAAGCCTACCCTCTCATTCGCCGTGCCGGATCAGCTGTGGGTGGGAGCTTCGCTGTGGTTGCGCCGGGAAACGCTCGCGCCAATTTAACAACGCGACCGGATACGGCTCGAATAGAACCTCGCACCCGAGTGGGGCCTGCTTTCGATGAAAAAGCATCGATCGCGCGCGATGCAGGAACTCGATCACATCAAAATGGCCCGCGTGCGCAGACGCGTGCAGCCCTCGCGTGAGATTCCCGAGGAGCTCAGCCGGAAATTCGTCCCGCACGCTTTTGAGCAACTCTTCGAAACGTCTCCGCCAGTCGCGCGGAACCAAACTCAAGACCCGTAACACTTCGCCGGCGTACCGAGGCGGATTTTTCGCCAGGAAGTCCTCGAACTTCGCATCCAGAGCGGTGGCCGCTTCCGCATCGAACAGCCTCAACAAAAGCCGGTGGGCCTTATGGAAACGGACGAGTTCGCGGTCGGTCGGGGATGTCATCGCTGACCGAAGTCGCTGGAGCGTGAACAGCTTGATCAGGAAATTGTGCCGGCATCGAAAATCTCCCAAGCGCGCTTCGGATTCGACCGCGGCAAAGGGAAAGTCGCGCAAGACTCGTTCCGCGAACAAACCTGAGCCTTTGCCGTCCGAGTCTTCCGCGGTTGCGGAAGCGAACAGCTTTACATCGTGAACGCCGCAAGAGGGAGATCGGCTCTTGAGGATGAACCCGTCGACTTCTGCGATGCCGCGCAGGAAAGAATCCGCGAAGGCCGACATTCGTTCCGTCAGATCGCTCGCGGTGGAGGGTTGAATCAACCGCCGAGCGCTTTTCAGGGTGACGATCCGGATTGGGTCGCGAGGCACGCCCAAACCGATTCCCACCTCCGGGCAGACCGGCACAAATCGGACATGTTTCTCCAAGGCAGCGATGAAGCTGTTCTCGACCATGAGCCCGTTGTAGCGCACCGCGCCGAACCCGAGGCACTGGCTGACCACCACAATGGGTTTCTGTTCACTGTCGCGGTGGGAATTCATCCGCGATTCCCCTACTCTGACGAACGGGCAAAAGCAAATAGATTGGTTGAAAGACTAGCTTTTCTACAGGACATGGCTTAAAAAGCTCTGATCAGCCCGCAATCATTGAATCCGGAGGCATTATGCAAGTGATCGATTCGATCCGTCAGATTTTAAACGGCAAAGGTCAACAGGTTTGGACCATCTCGCCCGAAGCTACGGTGTTCGAAGCGATCGAGAAAATGGCGGAAAAAAACATTGGGGCGCTCGTCGTGCTGGATGCAACGAAGGTGCTGGGGATCGTTTCCGAACGCGACTACACCCGCAAAGTGATTCTGAAAGGCAAATCCTCCAAGGAAACACAGGTCCGCGAGATCATGACCAACCCCGTGCTGACGGCCGGTCCTGATGAAACCGTTGACGCGTGTTTGCGCATGATGACGCAGAATCGCATTCGACACTTGCCCATCCTGGAGAACGACCAGCTCACCGGAATTATTTCGATCGGGGATTTGGTGAACTGGATCATCTCGGCCCAACGCGTGGCAATCAATCAATTGCAGGATTACATCTCCGGGCGGTATCCAGGTTGATTCGCCATTGCAACGCCGCGTCTGAAGACCCACGTCTTCAGCTACGTCGATGTCGGCGCTGAAAGAACTCGTAGCTGAACTCGTGAGAGTTCAGTTGGTGCATCGCCTCGACTGAAGACTCACGTCTTCAGCTACAATCAGCTACCCCCTGCACAAAAACGAAACCGCCGGTGCAAGTAATGCACCAAACGAGCTCGCGCCCACAACAGTCCGCGTTGCTCGTGCGGCGATCACGATCCAAATCCCGCGGAATCAGTCTCTTTTTTCGACGAGCTGACCGCGGCACGCGGATTGCACTTGGCCAAGACTGATGAAATGTTTTTCCTCGCAATCCCCAAGTCCGCAAAACTGCCAGTCCGCTCTCCCGCGCGAACTAGATTCTGACCAGCCCCTCAGAACCTTTTTGGAAATTCCCATCAGCGGCAGCCAGCGCGGATGACCGCCGTATTCTGATCGTTTGCCTCTAACAGCGCTGCCGCTCAGCGCCGCTCCATGAACCTGAGCCCCTCACCCTCACTCTCTGCCCGTACGAATTTGAAAAGCGGGATGGATCGCGCGGGGCTAGGGAAGGGAAAGGGAAACATTCAGGGGTGCAATGTCCGAAGGGGTTTGTCCGGAAGATCCCACCTCTGATGCCCCCCGGCTTCCCACTCATGTCAGCGATTTTCATCAATGTCGGTCTGATCTTGTTTTTAGTTGGCACGGTTTCGAGCTTGGTTCTGCAACGCCGTGGCAACCTGGCTGTCGCCTTCGCCTTCGGATGCTCGGGTCTCGCGGCCCTTTGCGGCTTGACCGCTTTCATCACCTTTTTGGTGGCTGGGTTTTCCCGCCCGATTCCAGCTTACGAATTATTCCCGTCGTTAGTCCCGAACGTCCATTTCAGCGTTCGCATCGACGCGCTTGGCGCTTTCTTTGGAATGATTGTGTCGCTGCTCGGGGTTGCTTTATCGGTCTATTCGTTTGGCTATGCCAAAGCATTTGTGGGCCGGAAAAACGTTGGCATCCTCGGCGCCTTTTTTAACACCCTGCTTTTAGCCACCACGCTGGTTTTTTTGGCGGACAACGCTTTTTTCTTTTTGATCGCCTGGGAAATCATGGCGCTTTCGGCGTATTGCCTGGTGAGCTTCGAGCACGAACATGATGAAACCAGGAGCGCGGGCGTGCTTTACTTCATCATGTCGCACATTGGAACGGGCTGCCTGATTCTCGGTTTCTTGTTGCTCTTCCAAGCGTCGCAGAGTTACGGGTTCGAAACGTTCCACGCGCTGGGCGATCGAATGCCACCGGCGAAACGGGATGCGGCATTTTTGTTGTTCCTGTTCGGGTTCGGGGTGAAGGCCGGGATCGTGCCGCTGCACACGTGGCTGCCCGCGGCGCATCCAGTGGCGCCGAGCAACGTTTCCGCGTTGATGTCCGGCGTGATCATCAAGACCGGGATTTATGGGTTGACCCGTGTGTCGTTTGATTTTCTGGGGGCGCCGCCGAACTGGTGGGGCGTCACGGTGCTGACCATCGGGACGATTTCGGCGGTGCTGGGCGTGCTCTACGCGTTGATGGAGCACGATCTGAAACGATTGCTGGCGTATCACAGCATCGAGAACATCGGAATTATTTTGATGGGCCTGGGCGCGGCGCTGATGTTCCTGCACACGCATCATCCCGTTCTGGCTGCATTGGCCTTAAGCGCGGGCTTGTACCACACCATCAATCACGCGGTCTTTAAGGCGTTGTTATTTCTCGGCGCCGGCGCTGTGCTGCACGCCACGCACACGCGCAACATGGAGGAGATGGGCGGCCTGGCCAAGCGGATGCCCAAAACGGCGCTCTTCTTTTTAATAGGCGCCGTGGCCATTTCCGCGCTTCCGCCGCTGAACGGTTTCGTCAGCGAATGGCTCACTTATCAATCACTCCTGCAGGGTTTCGGGACCACGCCGAGTTTGATCCGGCTGATGTTTCCGCTCAGCGGCGCCATGCTCGCGCTGACGGGAGCGCTCGCCGCGGCCTGTTTTGTCAAAGCATTCGGGATCACTTTCCTCGCACAGGCGCGGAGCCAGCATGCGCGCGACGCACATGAGGCGCCCTTCTCGATGCTGCTTGGCCAGGGAATTTTGACAGCGGTTTGTCTTCTGCTCGGGTTGTTCCCAGTCCAATTTCTCACGCTGCTCGATCCGGTCACGAAACAACTCACCGGCGAAGTATTGAGCAGCAAGCTAACCGCGGGCAGCGCCTGGGTCTTGTCCGGGACGGCGCCGCAGGGCGGAACTGTTTCGACCCTCGGCATCACACTCATCGCGCTCTGTTTGTCGAGCATACCCGTTGCGCTTTGGTGGCTCTTCGCGCGGCGTTCGCGCAAACGGATCGACGCCACCTGGGCCTGCGGCCAGCCAATCCTCCAACCGCAAATGGAATACACCGCAACCGGCTTTTCGAAGCCGATCCGAATGATTTTCAAAGCGCTCTTTCGACCGCACCGGGAGGTGCAACGCGAATATGATTACTCGCCTTACTTCACCACCACGATCCGGTTTTCGGCTCATGTCGAGGAAGTTTTCGAAACCCGGATTTACCGGCCATTCCGCCGATGGGTTTGGTGGATTTCGCGGCGGATGCGGGCGTTGCAAGCCGGCAGCATTCAGGCCTATTTGATCTACATCTTTCTGACGCTGCTCCTGCTCCTCTTTTTCGCGTTATGAACCTTCATCCGCTCGCCATTCTCCTGCAAACAGGGCTGCTCCTTGCGCTCGCCCCGTTCGTGAGCGGTGTCATTAAAAACTGGAAAGCCAAACTGCAAAACCGCCGCGGCCCGCCCATTTGGCAGCCGTACCTGGATCTGATCAAGTTTCTCGGCAAGGACGTCGTCATTTCCGAACACGCGTCGTGGGTTTTCTCGATCGCTCCGTATGTGGTCTTTCTGACCGCATTATCCGCCGGCTTGATGGTGCCAATCCTGACGGTCCAAGCACCCTTGAGCCTGTTTGGCGGCGCTCTGGCGCTTATCGGCCTGCTTGCGCTTGGCCGGTTTTTTCTCGCCTTGGGCGGACTCGATCCCGCCAGCGCATTCGGCGGGATGGGGAGCAGTCGTGAGATGACGATCTCGGCCATCGCTGAACCGGCGCTGATGCTCGCTATTTTTACCGTGGCGATCACTGCGGGCACGACCGATTTGAGCCGGGTTGCCGCGGCGTTGCACGAAGCCAATTGGCAGCTGTTGAACCCGGCGCATTTAATGGCATTCGCCGCGTTGTTCATCGTTTTGCTGGCTGAAACTGGGCGGGTGCCGATCGACAATCCAGCGACGCATCTCGAATTGACGATGATTCATGAGGCCATGCTGCTCGAGTATTCGGGGCGTTTGCTGGCCTTCATGGAATGGGGCGCCTCGATCAAGCAACTGGTGCTGATGTCAATTTTAGTGAATCTCTTCCTGCCGGGAACTCTGGCGGCCGACGGAACCGTCGCTGCCTTTGGTCTGGCTTTCCTCATATTCGTTTTGAAACTCCTGGGCCTATCCGCGGCGGTTGTCGTCGTGGAAACCGTCAATGCGAAGCTGCGGTTGTTTCGCGTCCCGGATCTGTTGAGCGCGGCGTTCGTGCTCGCGGCGCTCGGGCTGCTCTCGACATTTTTGTTTCAATGAACACCCCCATCACCGCGTCGCCCGAACTCGGTTCGCAGCTCATCACGCTTTGCGCCGCGGTGATGCTCGTTCTTCAATTCCTGCTCGTCGTCCAGCGGATGTTGCTGACGAACATTCGGCTGTTCGCGCTGCAATCGCTCATGCTATCGGCCATCGCAACGATTGTGGCCGCGTTTTATCACGCGTCCCACGTCTACGTCGTGGCCGGCCTCACCCTGGTTGGCAAAGTGTTTTTCCTTCCGTGGCTGCTGAATCGGCTGGTGCGACGGATTAACATCACGCAAGAAATCGAGCCGCTCCTCAATGCCCCAACCTCGATGCTGGCTTGCGGCGGGCTGACCTTGCTCGGCTACATCGTCGCGCGGCCGTTCACGACGCTCCAAAAGCTGGGAAACAATACGCTCGCCATCGCGATTACGCTGCTCCTGACCGGATTTTTCCTGATGATCAACCGCCGCAAAGCGATCAGCCAGGTGCTGGCTTTGTTGACCGTCGAGAACGGCGTCATGCTCGCGGCGGTCGCCCTGACCACGTATGGGATGCCTCTTGTCGTCGAGCTCGGAATCTTCTTCGACGTCATGGTGGCAGTCATGGTCCTGGGCATTTTGGTCTATCGGATCCGCGAATCGTTCGCCTCGATGGACACGAGCAAGCTGACCCAACTCAGAGGATGAACCGGTGCTGTTGTTAAGTTCCATCGTCATGATCCCGCTCGCCTCGGCGGCGCTTTGCTCGTTGGTGCGGTCGCATCGCGTGCTGGCAGGATTCACCATCGTCGCATTCGCTGCCGAACTCGCGCTCGGTCTCCAACTCTTTCGCCGCGTTTTGACGGCGGGAGTCGTTTCAGAGTGGAACGAGTTTTTCCACGCGGATGCGCTCAGCGCCTGGATGGTCCTTCTCATCGCCGCCGTGTCGCTGGCCACTTCGCTTTACGCCGGGCGCTACTTCCGCCGCGACTTCGCGGCTGGAGTCATCACCACCGGCAGGATCCGGCAATTTTTCGTGCTCAATTCATTGTTCGCTGCAGGGATGTTCCTGGTTGTGCTCGCGAATAATCTCGGCGTGATGTGGTTCGCCCTCGAAGCCACTGCACTGGCGTCCGTTCTTCTCGTGGCGCTTTACAACCGCAAGACATCGCTCGAGGCGGCCTGGAAATACGTGATGCTTGGCAGCCTTGGACTGGCGCTGGCACTGTTCGCCACCGTCTTTACCTACGCCGCGGCGGTGGGCCCGCATCCTTCCGAGCGCCTGCCTAATTTCAATTGGTCGCATTTGATCAACGTGGCGCCTCAATTGGACCGCCGGCTGATCAAGCTGGCCTTTGTCTTTGCCTTCGTCGGTTACGGAACCAAAGCGGGCCTGGCCCCCATGCACACGTGGCTTCCCGACGCGCACAGCGAAGCCCCTTCGCCGACCAGCGCGATGTTATCGGGCGTCTCGCTGAAGATCGCGCTCTATGCGTTGCTGCGGTTCCACATTTTGACGACGCAATGCCTGGGCACGCATTTCAGCGGCACGCTGTTGCTCGGCTTTGGGTTGTTTTCCATGTTTTTGGCGGCCCCTTTCATTCTGGTGCAAACGAACCTCAAACGGTTGCTGGCGTATTCGAGCCTGGAACACATCGGGTTTATTTGCGCTGGAATCGGCATGAACACCCCGCTGACGATTTTCGGCGCGTTGCTTCACATGGGTTACCATGCGTTGACGAAACCGGTGCTGTTCTTCGCCGCGGGCAACATTCATCAGACGTTTCACTCGTTGGAATTGCGGGTGATCGGGCCGGGGGTGGTGAAGGTGTTGCCGATCACAGTTTGCCTGATGGGTCTTGCCGCGGCGGCAGCAACGGGCCTCCCGCCCTTCGGATTGTTTTACAGCGAGCTCACGGTCATCAGCGGCGGGTTTGCCGCCCGCCAAACCATCACGAGCGTCTTGCTGCTGGTCGCATTGATTGCGGCCTTCTGCGGGATCCTGACGCAACTCACCCGCATTCTGCTCGGCGCGCCGAAAGTCGAACATTCGAACGATTCGAAGCCGTGGGATGGCGTCCCTGCCATGGGACTGCTCTTGGGGGCCTTGCTGCTCTTCAGCGTCTGGTTGCCTGGATCCATGCTGCAACTGATCCATCGGGCCGCCGGAATCGTCGGAGGCATCCCATGAACCTTGCGGCTCGCGAGTACGCTCCCCCACCTGCACCGCCTCGATGCGCCAAATGCATCCGGTGGGGCGAGGCTACTGACGAGCCGAAGTTCATGGTCGCAATGCATGCACCCGTTGCACGGAGGCATCCCATGAGAGTCGACGCGCGTGGCCAACGCCGAATCGGAAGTTGCCGCTCTGAATTTTGATCAACATGGAACTGGCCTTTTTAATAATCACTCCGCTGATTGCAGCCCTGCTCTGCTTGACCACTCGTTCGCGTCTCCTTTGGGAATGGTTCAACCTTGCCGCCTTTGGCGTCGTGAGCGGACTGGCGATTTGGCTCGGGATTGATGTCGCGGCGCACGGACCGGCGTCGGCGTTTGATGGGTTTCTCCGCGCCGACGCGTTGAGCGCGCTGGTGATCGGACTCACCGCATTCGTCTCGCTGGTCTGCGGCGTTTACGCGGTCGGCTATTTTCGCGAAGACGTGAAGGAAGGCCGAATTTCCATGGACCAATTGCGCAGGTACTATCTGCTCACCCCGGTGTTTGTCAGCGCGATGTTGCTGGTTCCGCTGGCGGACAATCTCGGGGTGATGTGGGTTGCCATCGAGAGCACGACACTCGCTTCAGTGCTGTTGGTGACGTTTTACAACCAGAAGACATCGTTCGAGGCCGGCTGGAAATACATCATCATCGGCAGCGTCGGAATATCGCTGGCGTTGTTTGGAACTGTCTTCACCTATTATTCCGCGGTGGGCGTGCTCGGCCCGGAAACGCATGGCGGCATGAATTGGTCTGTGCTCGTGCAGGTGGCGCCGAAGCTAAACCCGCAAGCGATGCGGCTGGCTTTCATTCTCGTGCTGCTCGGTTACGGCACCAAAGCCGGGCTGGCGCCGATGCACACCTGGAAACCTGACGCCTACGCCGAGGCCCCGGTGCCGTCGGCAGCCTTGCTGGGCGCGGGATTCATCAATTGCGCGATCTATGCCATTATTCGCTTCGACGTGCTCGCTGAAAAAACACTCGGGCACGATTTCCCCGGGAAATTGCTCGCGGGTTTCGGCGTCGCCTCGATTTTGGTGGCCGCGCCGTTCGTTCTCGTGCAACGGAATTTCCGGCGGCTGCTGGCCTATTCCAGTATCGATCATGCCGGAATCATGGTCGCGGGTTTGGGTTTCGGGGGGAAATTAGGCGCGCTCGGCGCGACGCTGCACATGCTCTACCATGGCGTGACCAAGCCGCTCATGTTTTTCTGCGCCGGCAACGTCCAACAGCAATTCTCGACCCCTTACTTCTGGAAAGTGCGGGGCGTGATGAGAACGTTGCCTTGGACGGGAGCGTTATTTTTCATGGCGAGCTTGGCAGTGACAGGAACGCCGCCGTTCAGCATTTTCCAAAGTGAATTCAGCATTCTGAGCGCGGCGCTGAACACCAATCATAGCTGGGCCGCCGCGTTGTTCCTGGTGGGCGTCGTGACGATTTTCGCCGGCTTTTTGCTGCACATGTCAAAGCTGAGCCTCGGCAAACCGCTCCACGGCGAACTTCAAATGAAAGAGTGTCCCTGGAAACTCAGCGCGATGGCGCTCGTCGCAATTCCCGTGATTTGCTTTGGTTTCTTTTTGCCCGGCCCGCTTTACGAACTCGTTCGGCAAGCCGCGCAAATCATTGGAGGTGCTCCATGAACGTGACGCCCGCCATCGCTCCCATCCTTGCGGATCTGCAACAGCGGTTCAACGGCTCGATCGAGCGGCTCCGGATCGAGAATGGCAACGAGCTTTATTTTCATGGCCCAGTCAAATTGGCGGCGGGGTTCTGCGGGCATCTCTACAAAAAGTGGAACGCGCGGCTCGTGATGGTTTTCGCCGAGGACGCCCGTGAATTGGAAAAAGCTTTCCACGTTTACTACGTTTACGCGGTCGATGCCGCCGCTGCGTTTTTTATCCTGCGCGTGCCGCTGGCGGAGCGTGAGCCGGAGTTTCCCTCCCTGGCCAACGCGATTCCCGCGGTGAACTGGCAGGAACGCGAAATCCAGGACCTGTTCGGCGCGAAATTGCTCGGCCATCCCAATCCGCGGCGGTGCGCCTTGCACGATGATTGGCCTGACGTTTTCCCGCTGCGGAAAGATTTCGCGCTGGACACAAAACTGCCGCCCTTTTCCGGCGAGCGTCATAAATTCCGCGCGGTTGAGGGGGAAGGCGTTTTCCAGGTCCCGGTCGGTCCTGTTCACGCGGGCATCATTGAGCCGGGACATTTTCTTTTCAGCGTGGCGGGCGAACCGGTGCTTTATCTCCAAATTCGCCTGTTCTACACGCACAAGGGAACGGAGAAATTATTCGAGCGCTTGCCGGTCGCACACGGGGTGAGATTGGCGGAAAGCATTTCGGGAGATTCGAGTTTTGCTCACGGCACCGCGTTCTGCCATGCGGTCGAGCGCGCCGCCGCGATTGAAATTCCTGCGCGCGCAACGGCGCTGCGGACCGGCTGCCTCGAACTCGAACGCATTTACAATCACGTCGCGGACATCGGAGCGATTACGACGGATGTCGCATTCGTGGTGGCAAACGCCCATGCCACGCGCCTGAAGGAAACGGTCGTCCGACTGAACGAGCGGCTCACCGGAAATCGATTGTTGCGTGGGATGGCGTGCATCGGAGGAGTGCGGTTTGATTGGCAACCTTCTCAAATTTCCGACCTGCAGCAATGGATGGCGGCGTTCGCTCCCGATTTCGAATCGCTCGTTCAACTGATCGCAAACTCCTCCTCGACACGAGACCGCCTCGAAGGCACGGGCATCCTGACGCCAAAGGTTGCGCGCGATCTGGGAATCGTCGGCATTGCCGGGCGAGCATCCGGGTTCAACCACGATCTGCGGCGCGACTTCCCGCACGCGGCCTACCGCGACATCAAATTTGAGGCGCCGCTTTACACCGCAGGCGACGTGTTGCACCGGATGCAAGTGCGCATCGATGAAGTCCGGCAGTCGCTCAATATTTTGCGGCAGATAACCAATTCGCTCCCGGCTGGGCCCATTCGAGCTCGGGTCGGGGAGATCCCGGCGGACAAAACGGCGCTTGGCTACGTCGAGGGATGGCGTGGAGAAATCTTCCATTGGATTCACACCGGTCCGAATAACCAGCTTCTCCGCTGCAAAATCAAAGATCCTTCGCTGCAAAATTGGCCTGCGTTGAGCGAGGCCATTCTCGGGAATATCATTCCGGATTTTCCGGTCGTGAACAAAAGCTTTAACCTGTCGTATTCCGGCACAGACCGCTGATTATGTTCGAAATTTTACGCAAAAGTTTAGCGATCGGCGTCGTCACCAGCGATTATCCCGCCAGTGCGCCAGACATCTCGGAGATGGCGCGCGGCCGGCCCGAGATCAATTTCAGCGCCTGGACCGATGCGCGAGAGGCAGCGGCGGCCTGCCCCACCCAAGCGATCGCCTCCTCGCAAGAAAACGGCCGGCGAACCGTTGAGCTCGATTTGGGCAAATGCATTTTCTGCGGGCTCTGCGCCGAAGCGGATCGCAACATTCGGCTGTTGCCAAACGCGGCAGGACCATTCGCGTATCGGAGCCGTCCCGAGATGAAGACGACTGCTGTTTACAGTTTGAATCCCGATGGCACGCACAAGAGTTTGATGGCGGTCAGCAACAACATTTCGGAAAAGAAGCTGGAGTTCGAACTCACCGCAGCACAAATCCAGAAGCAGGCGCGAAAAATCTTTGGCCGTTCGCTCCACATTCGGCAAGTCGATGCCGGTTCGTGCAACGGTTGTGAAATCGAAATCATCGCGCTCAACAATCCTGTTTACGATTTGGAGCGATTCGGAATTCATTTCGTCGCGTCGCCGCGGCACGCGGACATGCTCTTGGTCACGGGACCGGTCACGCGCAATATGGAACTGGCGCTCCGGAAAACCTACGAAGCGATGCCGGAACCGCGCTTTGTCGTGGCGGTGGGAGCGTGCGGTTGCAGCGGTGGAATTTTTGGGAGGAATTACGCAACAGTCGGCCCAGTCGACGCCGTGCTGCCGGTGGATGTTTATGTGCCGGGTTGCCCTCCCAACCCGCATGCGTTGCTCTGCGGGATTTTAACCGCGATCGGCCGGTGGCCGCGCCCGAAGACACCTTAAAATTAGCCACTACTCAGGCAATCCAATCCCCGTCCGGCCTGAATCCGTGGGGAGATCCCGCGCGCCGAAAACCTCCCCACAGATTCAGAACAACAGGAATTAGAAGAGGGGGCTGCCAGCGAAAAGGTCACCTCGAAATTGCCACAGCCAAAACAAAACTCATCGCCAGCCGTTTGCCCTTCATGGAAAGCCATGAAGAATCTACTCAAGCCTTCGGCGACTGGCATTCCCAGCTCGCGTCCTTTTCTTTGGATGCGATTTCGTTTGCGCCACAACTTCTCTAACCCAACCCAGGCTCCGCTCGATCATCGGCCCGCCCTGCCCTTCGCACTCGATGCTGAGCACGCCATCCCAGCCGGTTTTGGCCAGCAATTCCAAACAGCGCCGAATATTCCCGCCATTGACGCCTTCCCCAATGGCGCAATGACTGACAGCGATGCCGGTTAAATCACCACGGGCCGCAGCTGCCAGCGTCGGGCTCACGTCTTTGATGTGCACGTGGCTGACTTTGCTTTTGAATTGGTCGAGGAACGCAACCGGATCCTGCCCCGCAATGAACGTGTTGCCAGTATCCATGTTCAGCCGCAGAAAGGGCGAATCGACGAACCCGAGCATCTCCGCCATGAATTGGGGTTTGGTCGTAAAGTAACCATGCGGCTCAATGTTGATCGTGATTCCATAAGCCTCCGCGATTGGCACAACTTTCTGATAACAGCGCCGCATCAACTCGAGCGCTTGGCGTTCCGTCAGCCCGGCGGGTTTGTGCCGGTCATCCGTCGTGTCGATGCGCGGGCAACCCGCCAGCTTGGCCCAGCGAATGGTGTGCAGGATGTATTCGACGCCGAGTGTTTGGCCTTCCGGCAGTGACAGCGGAAAAGCCGCATCGATCTGCGAAAATTCAATTCCGTAACGATCCATCTTTCGGCGGAGCTCGAGCGGGTCTTCCCAAAGCGCGATGTGCGGTTGGTACCCGAGCCCGTGAATCCAGCTCACTCCGTCGATGGCGCCGCATTCAATGAACCGAATTCGATTGCGCTTGGCCCAGCCGAGGCATTGCTCGAAATTCCAGTAGCTGCTGTTGAAAGCGTCCGTGTGAAACCCGATTTGGAACATAGTGGTTCGAGGCGATCAATGCTGGGTTGTTTTCAATGTGAGGAGGAATCGGACGAGATCAGCCACTTCCGCAGGGCTCATCGCCTTTTCCATGTCTTCCGGCATGAGCGACACCGTGGACGGAACCCGCGCCAAGACTTCCGCCGCCGTTACGGAAACCGATTCGCCAGGCCCAGTCTGCACGAGCAAGTCGCGCCCTTTGCTCTCGACGAACCCCGTCCATAGCCGGTCTTTCGTCGCGCTGATTGTCTCCGGCTGAAAACCTGTCTTGAGCACATGGCTGGGAAAAAGAATCGACTCCACGAGATAGGCCGGTTGCGCTGTGCTTCCTATCCCAGCGAGGTTCGGTCCGAAACTTTTCGCATCGGTCTCAGCGCTGTGGCATTTCGAGCATTGCAAGCGCGAGCCCATGAAAGCCCATTGCCCGAGCAGCGGCGACCCGGCCGGAACGCCACGCAAAATCAATTCGGCCAGATTTGACTTGTCCGCTGGACTGTTCGACAGGGACGCCAGCAGTTCGCTGTCGCGGATGGCAAAGCTTTGCAGGGTGAGGCGAATGTCCTCGGCCAACTCCGGACGAGCACAGGCCCAGTTGAGAGAGCTTTCAACAACCTTGCCTTTCAGCGCGGCGGGACGTTCGGCCGCGCGCAAGGCTCGGAGCGCAGCCAAAGATATTTCTGGCGAGCTGTGTTCGATCCATCCCAACCAATCGGAGTCGTCCACCCCGTTCGAGAGATTGCCGAGCACAAAAATCGCGCCGACCTTTACAGACCTCGTTTTGTCCATTCGCGCGAGTCGCAGGAGCACCGGAGCGAGCGACTGCTGGACTTTACTCCCGGCCAGGAAGCAAACCTGCAAAGCCTTTTCCTGAATGGCCGGCTCGCGATCAACGAGGCACTCGCTGACAATCCGAGTTGGAAGGGCATCAACGTGTGTTCGCCCAAGAATTGTTAAAACGGCCAAGCGTTCGTCTCGTGACAGAACTCTGTTCGCGGTTTGATCGAGGCGAGTCATCTCAGCGGCGAAAGCCGCGGGGTCTTTCCGCGACAGCCAATCCAATTTTTCAGCGAAACCGGCCGGCGCCAATTCTTCCAGAGCACTTGGGAACTTTTCTTGAACCCCGGCGAATAACGGGAGCTGGTCAGCTCGGCTAATATCCAACGCGACTTCCGCGCCCAGGCGGCTGGGTCCGTTCGTCGAGTTCCACAATCTCACCATGGCCTCGGCATTCCCAAAGCGAGCCAGGGCAAACCCGATCTGATACGCGAGCCGGCGATCAAGCGGGCGATCCAACGCGGAAATCAAACTGTCGGTAATGGCTTGCGGCGTTTCTTGCGCAAGCGCCGCTTCAACCGAGACTTCAGCGCTCGGATCCGAAATGAGCGGCACGGTCGCCGCGGCAAGATTGCGACGTGAGATGCTAATTTCGCCGGAAGCCCGCGTTTTGTTTGGAAGACCAGCCAAGGTTTGCCCCGCGGCATCCCGAAGCTGCCGCAACGCATGAGCCCGCACGCGCGAATCGGGATGGTGCAAGCCGCGGAGCAGTCCGGCGGTGTCACCTCGGAGCGCCCAGATTGCTTCGGCAGCGGCGAGCGGCGTGCCCCGTTCCGCAATTTCGGTTAAATCGCGTTTGATCGCCGGGTTGTCGAGGTCAACGCTGCGGCGGGCGCTTTTCCGGACGAAATGGTTCGGATGCGCAAGTGCAGCGGCCAGAGAACGCCCCTCGGAATTTTGGAGGCCAGTGGGCCTTGCCTGCGGCGCGTGCGTGCAAATGATCTTTAAAATTCTCCCGGTCCGATCGTTTTCATCGTCTCGGCCGTGCCAATCCAAAACGTAAAGCCCGCCATCCGGGGCGAGGGCAATTTGCGTTGGTCGGAAGTGCGGGTCCGAACATTCCAAAAACGCGCCTGGTTTCAGCAGCTCACCGTTAGCGGCAGCGGCGTATCGGTAAACGGCGCGATTCTTTGAACCGTCACCGTGACTTCCCCAATTGCTAATAAGCATATTTGCGCCGAACTCTGCCGGAAACATCGACGAATAATAATGGAGGACCGACGTGTTCGCCCCGGCTGGCATTTCAAAGACAGGAGGAGAAAGCCGCTCACGTCCTGCCAGCCAATCGTAGGAAACGCGACGAGACGCATAGCCGTAATCGAGCCCGGGAATGATGTCAGCCAGAACATTCGGGCTCCCTTCGCCGTTGCTGATTTGCCAAATGTGCCCCCACGGATCGATCTCAAAAGCGAACGGCGCGCGAAATCCCTGCGCGATTAACTCCAGACCGGAACCGTCCATTTCACAACGCAAGAGCCCGCCACTTTGGCCGTGAAGCCGCAGCTGCGTTCCGTCGCTTCCCGTGAGCGTGACAGGCACGCTGCTCGGATGATCTCCGACGCTGAACCAGATCTTCCCATCCGGACCAATCTCGACGCGATACATTCCAAATGGATTCCACGGCGCCGCCGCGTCCTTGACCAGCGTGCGGCGGTGGACCAGTTGCCCATCTGGAGCAGAGTCGAACACGACCAATTCATTCAGGCAGGTCGCGAAAACTTTCGCGCCTCGAGCCGCAAGCCCCATGACCGGTTCGGGAAAATTCTCGGCCACAGTTTGGACGCGAATGGCCCGGCCATCGGCGCCGAGCTCAATTTTCTTAATCGGATTGCTCGGAGGTTGAAACGGCGAGCCATCACGGCCCCAGCGGTACGTGTGCGCTTCACTCACGTAGATCGTGCCGCTCTCACTCAGGGTCATCGAAATTGGATTGGCGAGGTCCGGTTCCGCTGCGATCAGCCGAACTTGGAAACCGTCCGGCAGTTTGAAGGTTGCTTCGATTTCGCGCGCGTTCGGCGTCAGCGCGGCCCCATTGGTCGAAGGGGCTGGCTCATATCCCGCAGCCCAAGCTGTCCCCCGCCGGATCATTTCAGCCGTTCCAAAAATATGAATGGCCCGGGCGTCATGCCCGAGTGGCGTATGGAACACGCGGCCTTTTCCGAACTGATGAACGAACGCCATCGGTTGATCCGTTCCCTTCACCTTGGAATGGGCCAAGGCGAGAACTTGAACCGGACGCGAACCCGCCAAACAAAAATAGAGTTCGTCATCGGTATCGAAGGCGGCGAGGCCGCGTGTGATCGGGTGATCGACCTTTTTGAATTCGACGCGAAACGGCCCTCGCGGGTCATGTGTATTCGTCCGATCCCAGACTTTGCCAGCCAGCGACGCGTAATCGGGCCAATTCGGAAACGCGCCGCACGCGAAGTGCACGACGGTCAACCCGCCGCCCGCCGTGACAAAGTTTTGCAGATTTGTCTTCGCGCGGTCGCTCGGATCGGGTTTCTCCCAATTGTTAAAGTTCAGCAGAACGGCTTTGAATTTTTCGAGATTGGCCGACTCGAGTTGGTACGGATCGCCCAGTATCTCGACGCGAATTCGTGGATCCTTTTCAAGTTCCTCTCGTAACGCGACAGAAGTCTTTTTCCAATCATGGGCCGGATGCTCCATGCCCGTGACGATCAAAACGCGAATCTCCTGGCTCGCTCGAGCAACCGGCGCGGCCATCCCTCGAGCGACGGAGAGCATCACGAAGAGAACCAAGCCAAGGCGCCAAATACGTAAGGAGGTCATGCGGCTCGTCCAGCTTCTGATCGAATCGAACGGCCAGCGTTGATAAAGATCAAAAGGAGCAACCGCGGACGGAGGAACAGCCATGGGCGTTTATTCACGCGAATGAAAAGATCCGCGCTCCGCCAGAGAAAATCTTTTCGTGTGTTCCGTGCTGCCAGCGCTGAGCCGCGCGAAGTCCAAGGCGAACACCGCTCGATGTTTGTCAAATCTCCGGCAAGCTGGAATTGCGATGGCCCTGTACACTTCCGACAGTTCGGAAGTTTTTCCCTTTTCCGGACGCCCGTGGCCGCAGATGGCATTCGTGGATCAGCTGAAGCTTTGCGGTAATTAGAATCTTTGAAAGGTTCAATCCAGGCGGAGGCAAGACTCGATTTCAAACGGAAGGAAACCAACGCCGGCAGGATGCTCCAAGCCGAATCCTGGAAAATCACAACGACCCCTTTTCGTGTGGTTCGTGTTTTTCGTGGTTGAATCTCTTCCTCGCTGTTCGGACAAAGCGGTCGACCACGAACCACACGAACGACACGAAAAAATGGGCTGATCCGTGGTTTTCTTTGTGAGGGAATTTTGAACAGGAGGCAACGCAGGAAACAGACTGACAAAATCCCGCCTCCGTTTTCTCTGTTGCCTCCTGTTCAATGCTTGAGCGAGCGCAGCAGAGAGATGATGTTGTCATCCCCAATGCTCGATCTGGCAAGTTCTCGGCCAATGACGCGGCAATGAATACCCCAAATCCGCAACCGGTCGCGTTGTTCGACCGGGATGTTTGACAGCCCTTTTGGAAATGGTCCGCCGCGCGGTCATGCACAGGAGCAAAACAGAAAGTGGAAAGTTCCGAGAAATCAACGATACACATCCCGGCGGTGGCGAATGGTCAGGAGATAGACTTCTTTTTTGAGAATATTGAATTGATAAAGAACGCGCCAATCACCCACTCGCAATTTGAACTCGGGCCGGCCTTGTAACCGTTCGTGGCGCCAAATATGAAGATTGTCATCGAGTTTCTCCACCTTTTCAACCACCCGCTGCCGCACTGACGCATCCAAACAGTCGAACTGCCGTTGAAACGTGCGAGATGGGACAATCATCGCGCGGCGTTCTTCGCGGCCTGCTTCAGTTCCTGCCAGTTCGCCACCACGCCTCGTTCGATTTCCTTTTTCGCGGCATTTAATTCAGGCCCAATTTCTTCCCGCAGCTCCAGGCCTTCATCCGGATCGAACGTCTCCTGCCACCAACGCGCCAGTTTCGCACGTTCCTCAGGTGAAAGACGCTCAATCGCCGATTCGATTTCTGCCAAGCGTGACATGTCAGAATCCTACTGTCCCGGCGGCTTGAGGTCAACGCCGCCTCGCGATGGCCGCGATGGCCGCGATGGGGCGATGGAACAATTCAGGATTCTGCCGCAACACCCGCGCTTTGCTGCGCCCTTTCGGGCTCTTTGGAATGCAGACAAAGTGAAGGTCAGTCCCAACCCGAATGGCAAAGCGAAGCTTCCGTTCCAGAACCGGACCCTGAAATAATCTAAGTTTCTTTGCCTGATTTTCGCTGCGCCGACGATTGAACATCCGGCATGAACCCCCTAGCAACACCCGTCCGGAAGCACGCAGTGCTCCTTCTCCTTGCAATCTTTGGGCTGACGAGTGCGGCCTACTGCCAAGTCAAGACATTCGTATTCACAACTGACAAGGCGGGCCCGGTGGAGGTCATCCTGGAATCGAGCACGGATATGAAGCACTCCTGGGAAAAAGCGGCGCTTGGCGCCTACGGCGCGATTGACACGAAACGATTCTTCCGCCTCAAAGCAATATTAAAGCAGCCGTGAGGGAGCCGCCCGAATCCAGGTTGGAGGCTGGTGTAGAGCCCACACGTCCGTCTAAAACCCGGTCTATCTCCTGTTCAAAAACGAACGATGCACCGCTTGGATCTTAAACAGCAGGCAACCCAAGAAACTGCCGGCGGAAATAATTTTTTTGAAAGATTCGGCGATTTCCCACGTATTCCCATGACGCCCCGTCGTAAGCGAAACTCAGCGCTGCTAAACCCGCTTATTTGACAGCCGTCACCTTTGGCTCAAAAGAGCGGAAACGATGCTTGACCGGCTTGAACGAGCGGATCAGCGTGCCTCATCCCATTCCAGCCGCGAGGCCGAAGCTGCCCGCCAGGCAAAAACAGCGTTGGGCCACGACACCAAGACCGTCCGCGTTCGTCTGTGTGCGCGGAGGTTCTAATTCGTCACGATTGGAAACACGCGCAAAACCAATTCATAAACCCCCATCCCATGAATAAATTCGTTCTCACGTTCATCGCGTTCACCTCTCTCGCCGCTCTTCCGGGTTGCGAAACCTCGCAGTCAGGTCAGAGCCAAACACCCAAACCTGCGCAGGATAAGCGGCCCATCGAGGAACGGCTCCATGCCGGCATGACCAAGGAGGAAGTTAAAACCGCTCTCGGCGAACCAACCGGAAGATCAGTCAACAGCAGCGGGTTCGAATCGTGGATCTATCGCGACACCGCCAAAGCATTCATTCCTTTCTACGCCATCGGCGGCGGCAAATTCCAAACCGTCACTATCAATTTCGACTCCGACGGCAAAGTCAAAGACTGGGCATCAAATAAAGAGGGGATTTATTGATATATCCAGCGAAGATGCACTTGCAGAATAAGCGAAGCACGTCAGCACCGCGATTGCCCGGGCGTGGCCAATGCCTTCTTGCGCTCGCGGAGCTATGCATCTATGTAATTGGTCACAGTGTAGATGCGTGCGTAACTGCTGATTTCAGCGTGGAGCATGTGCAGAATCGAGGATCGGAATCTCATTTTGCTTGGCGGTTCAGCTTCGGTGAGACTGGAAACCGCGGATTTTCCGACCTGGAACCGACCGAGTACGCGTCCCACCACGCGCGGCTTGGCGCGCTTCCGTGAAGGGGCTTCGCGCTACCTCAGCCTCCGTGCGGTAGGTTCGGGCCGATTCCGTATGGCGGTGAATTGGGCAAACCAGAAAAGACGATGAAGACAAAAGGAATCTCATGCACGGTGCTAGTTCTTATTCAAGCGCTCACGGTCGGGAACGCACAATCGTCGAACCGCGAATTCAATGCCATAAACAGCAGCAACCCGTACGGCCTAACTGATCTCGATTCAGACATTCGACCAGGCCTTTATGCGTATTGCCGTTGGGGAGTATTGCAAGATGCGACTCAGAATAATGACGCAACTCTACATTTTACCAGGCTCACGGCGGGATCAAATCAGCTAGAACTTGAATCGGAGCTCTTTCTATCCAGCGCCAAGGATAGCTTGAGGCTCCGGCAATTCAGCGATATGGCATCACGTACTTGGGTGGCAAGTGATGGCAACTTAGATGGCAGGCTGCTTATCCAGCAGTATGCGTCACTGACGGGCACGTTTCCACTATACCTAATGCGCAAGCTGCATTTCACGAATTCCATTTTCGTATTGTCCGAATCAGCACAACCGGTAGCACTCAATGCCGAGAACAAGAAGGTGGTTGTTCTCGTTCATGGCCGCAATCCCGATGGCAAGGCTTACGGCTACGACCGAGAATTTGCGGACTTGGTGTCGGCTCTTTACATCCAAATTCGAGGCACCGATTGGCGAATAGTGCTATACCGATGGGAGGCCGATGCGAATTCTGTAGCAAATCTATCGCCCGCCATTGATGGGACTGAATCAGCCGAAATCGGCCATCAACATGGTCAGCACTTGGGTGAACTATTGTCTCGCATCGTCCCCGGCGTTGAGAAAATTCACTTCATCGCCCATAGCGCTGGTTCATGGGTTGCGCGTTCGGCAACGAAGTATTTAATCCAGAACACAAGAGCAACGGTTCAGGTGACGTTGCTTGATCCGTTTATCCCAGGGGCAGTGAGCGGAATCAGTAGTTCTCTCACGCGACTGCGGATGGACGAAGTGGTCCAATTCAGCGGTTCTGGAGTGGTCTGGCAGGCAGAGAATTATTACTCGGATGATGGACCGGCCATTGCAGGAACTCAAGAAACGTTTGCTTGGGGAGATCGCGGCCTGAACCGCCTCGTCGGGCGGTCCACAGATGTCGTAATCCAACTGGGAGGCTATGGGGGACACAATGGGCCAATCTCCTTTTTTGCCGATATCGTTCTGACAACCGATGGGCAGCCGCCTTTGAACCCGAGCAAGCTGAATGATTTGGGGGACACAACTCTCTTAGGCTGGCGGCGTTCAATCTTTCAGCGCGAGCCAGTTTTCACGTCAATTACGCCGACGAGTCAGATTGTAAAGTCAGTCGGCGAGGACGTAACTTTGACGGCTCAAGCCTACACCCGAGCCGGGGACGACACTATCTCCTACCGGTGGCTCAAAGACGGCCAACCCCTCAGTGACCAGGCTGGCCATGTCAGCGGCAGTATGAACTCTACCAGCCTCTTAATAAGTAATCTCGGTTCGTCCGATGCAGGAGAGTACAAATTGCGGGCAACAACTTACGGGGTCCTGGTCAGCGATAGTCCTGCCAGCGTTTTGAAGATTAGCGGAAGTGGCGGCATCCCGGCGACGCATACTTTAACAATTTCCTCACTGAACCCCAACACGGGGGTTTTTGTCTATGTCAGTCCTAACAGTAACGAGAATTTGGCCGACGGAACCACTGTTTTCAGCCGGAACTTTGATCACAACGTTACCGTGACACTTGTCGCGCCAAAAACGGTGGGCAGTAATCAATTTACGGAGTGGCAAAAGGATGGAACGGATGCCGGAAACAACACGACCGTGGTTGTCATGATGGACGCAGATCATGAAATGAAGGCGGTGTATGGAAACGCCCCGGCCACACTTCCAACAGTCACGGTGGCGGCATCGGTTGCAAGCGCAGCCGAACAGGGAAATTCACAAGGTCAGTTTAACATTTCGCGGACGGGCGCAACAGCAGCGCCCCTAACTGTGCGCTACTCAGTCGGCGGAACAGCGGACAATGGTGTTGACTTCACTGCGCTGAGTGGACTTGTCACGCTTCCTTCAGGATCAATTTCAGCAGATATTGGTGTCGTCCCTATTGACGACAATGCGGTTGAAAGCGCTGAGACAGTGATTCTCACGCTAGCCGCCGATCCCGCGTACTCAATTGGTTCTCCGAGTTCAGCAACGGTGACGATTGCTGACAATGATTCCCCGACCCCGCCGAGCGTGACGACGGCTGCAGCAAGGGCCACCACGAGCACCGCTGCACTGGCGGCCGCCGTGAATCCCAACGGTTCTCCGACTACGACTTGGTTTGAATGGGGAACGAGCTCGACGCTGACATCTTACGATACCACTCCGGCTGGGCAAATCGGTTCTGGAACGGCACCACTCAACCTAAATGCCGATTTAGCAAATCTGACTTCGGGGACGGTGTACTATTTTCGGGCTGTCGCATCGAGCGCTGCAGGCATCGTCAGGGGCACGATTCTGACCTTCACGACGACAACTGTGGCCAGCAGCGGCTCAATCAGAGTCAGCATTGTTCCGCAAGCCGCAACCGACGCTGGAGCACAATGGAAACTTACGAGCGAGAGCGCTTGGCGAAACAGCGGGGCCATTGTATCGGGTCTTGCACTAGGTACATACAGCATTGAATTTAAGACAATTAGCGGATGGACAACGCCTGTAAACAAACAAGTGGCCATCTCCTCGGGTCAACCAGAAATCTGGATCAACAGCGACCTGTACGTCCTGCAACCGATTGAACCTCTTTTTAATAACTTTCGGGGCATCGCTTACGGAAATAACACGTTCGTGGTAACAGGAGGTGGCGTTGTAACGACTCCTGATGGGATTAGTTGGACGCGCCCGCCGCTTCCTCCACGGCTTGAAGAGGTCGCATTCGTGAACAATCTTTTTATTGCCACGACCGCCCCCTCCACCGGGGCCATAATGACATCACCTGACGGGATCGCCTGGACAACAACGTACGCTGATTCCAGCTCAACGCTCGGTGAGATAACATACGGCAACGGCACTTTCGTTTTGATTCGAAATTACCGTAATGTGATGATTTCGCGCGACGGATTCAGTTGGACAACCCACAGCTTTGGGATTGTCGATATTTACTTTAGGAGTGTGACGTACGCGAATGGTCAGTTTGTGGCCGTTGGTGACAATAGTTGGATTGCAACATCGCCAGATGGGATTGCTTGGACTCCCCGGTTTCAGGGCTCTATTGGTTCCAGTCTTTATGCAGTGGCTGAGGGCAATAACCGTCTCGTTGCAGTGGGATATGGAGACGTCGTAACCTCGCCGGACGGCGTCAATTGGACACGAGGGACGCTCCCTAGTGCCGCTTTTTTCTCTGGCCTTGCCTTTGCCAACAACGTTTTCGTCGCAGTCGGCAGCGAGGGCACTTTCGTCACTTCACCCGACGGACTCAATTGGACCGCACGCAAGGCGGGAACCACGGAGCAGCTCACGACCGTCGCATATGGTAACAGCAGATTCGTAGCAGCAGGCAATTCAGGCGCGCTCCTTCCGCTCGGAAACTCGTTTCCTTCGTTGATTGTTATGCAACCCCAGAACTACACGGGCCAAATTGGGGAGAATGTTACGTTCGCAGTGGGGGCGACCGGTCCGGGTGTATTGACGTATCAATGGCAAAAGAGTGGTGTGGAGCTCTTAAATCAAAACAGTGCGGTTTTGACGCTGAATAATGTCGGTGCGGCCGACGCCGCCGAGTATTCCGTTAGAGTCACCAGTGGTGACGCCATCGCAATAAGCCAACCGGCTACACTGACCGTGACGCCGCCGTCGGCCACACGGATCATTTCCTTGAGCGGGGATTTGGCCTTCGGCAGCGTGATTTTAGGAAGGTCCGTACAGCGCACCTTGACGATTAGCAACACCGGCAACGCTACGCTGACGGTCAGCAGCATCAGCTATCCGAGCGGGTTCAGCGGCGACTGGTCAGGCGCTATTGCCGCCGGGGCCTCGCAAACAGTGATGGTGACGTTCTCCCCAAGCGCGGAGACAGGCTATGGTGGCAACTTGGCGGTGAACTCAGATAAAACCGATGGCATCGAAACCACAGCCATCTCTGGGACGGGAATTCCCGTGACGTACACGGTCACGCCCGTTCCGACAGCCAACGGCACCATCAATCCGAGCACGCCACAGACGGTGCATAGTGGCGGCACCATTCCCTTTAGCGCGGTTCCTGCTGTTGGCTATGTCGTCGATCAATGGCTGGTAAACGGAATATCGGAGCAGACTGGGGGCAACGCTTACACGCTGAGCAACGTCACTGCCGACAAGACCGTGCAAGTGACATTCAAAGTTGCGCCAACTTTGGCGTCTGGTCCGTCCGTGATCGGGACTCCTTTGTTCGGAAGTTCGGTCTCCCCGGCGGCTACAGTTACCATACGATATACGCAATCCTCAAATGGCGGAAACCGGGCGCTTTTCGTGATACCGGCTGTTAACTGTTGTAACGTCAGGCCGACGAGTGTGACTTATCAAGGATTGCCCCTTACTGAGGTCAGTTACATGAGTGGACGGGAGCGAAGCAACGGAAGCCTGTGGGCTCTCGTCAATCCTCCCACCGGAGCTAACGACCTCATCATCACGTATGCGTCTCCGCAGTATATCGACTACGCGGTCTTTTCTTTGCAAGACGTGGACGGGACCACGGTTGCAGATGCCTCCGGACTGGCTGGCACGCATCAAACATCTTCCATCTCGACGGAGATCACACCCCAACAAAACAACAGCTTTGTAGTAGCATGGCTTGTATGGGCGGCAACAACTCACCCGGTTCCCGATGACGGCCAAACTTCAATCGGCGAACAGTCCTCCGGGGATTTAGGGTTGAGCATCAGCTACAGATCTCAACAACCAGCGGCTCCGACTAAATTGGGATACAACTGGTCGAATGGGAATGGGAACGCCGACCTGTATGTGGCTGCGATCCGCTATCAACAAGCTGCTATTACGAAGAATCGTGTTTCCGGGAAGGTAAGGTACTATTCCGGCAGCCGCGCGGTGCCGGGGGTTGCGATCAATCCGGGCGCGACTGGGGTTGCCCAAGTGAGCACGGCGAGCGATGGATCGTTCGAGTTCAACTTGGATACTGGCACTGATTACACGCTGACACCGGCGAAGGACGCCGATGCCTCTGCCGCTGACGGGCTTTCGACCTTTGATATTTCGCTGGTTCGACGGCATATCCTGCGCAAAGGCGATTTGACTTCTGCCTATGCCGTTTTGGCGGCGGATGTCGATGGAGATGGCAGCGTTTCGACGTTCGACATTTCGTTGATCCGGCGGGTCGTGTTGAGGAAGGCGACGACATTTCCTGGGCCAATATGGAAATTCGTTCGATCAGACCAGAGCTTCGCGGATCTTCGGCAACCCTGGAATTACGACAAAACCCGAAGAATAGCTGGATTGTCGACGGAAATGCTGGACCTGGACTTCTTTGCAATCAAAGCCGGTGATGTCGATGGAAATTGGTCACCCTCTGTTGGTCCGCAAGGAGGCGGACGGATCGGGCGCCATTCTGGAGACATTAGCCTTCTGAGCGAGAACGGTGAACCGACCGTGCGTCTGCGTGTGGAAATGCCGGTGAGTCTGCCGGGCGGACTGCTGAGTGTGCCGCTCAGCGGCGTCGGGTTTGGAAGAGTGACCAGCTTGCAGTTCACGCTGGAATGGGACCCGCAAGTTCTGGAGTTCATTCGAGTTCGGACGATGGGCTTACCAGGGCTCGATACTGAAAATGTTAATTTGGACCGGGTCAGTGGCGGAAAGCTGATGCTTTCCTGGGATGATCCGAACATCGAGGGTGTGAGTTTACCGGACCAGTCAACCCTCTTTGCGCTCGAGTTCAGGGCGCTGGCGGGCGGGGGCGAATCGCCGGTTGGTTTTGTGGAGGGGCCTGTTGGCCACGAAGTGTCGGTGGATGGCATGCTGGCGGCGCTTCGGACAGAGAACGCGTTTATTCGAGTTGATCCTTCTGTGTCGGGTCCACGCATCTGCTCGGTCACGATCAATCCTGAAGGGACCATCGCGATTTTCATTCCGACCGTCGATGGACAGACTTATGTGTTGGAAAGCACTGAGAGGTTGGAGTCCGCTGTATGGCAGAACGTGATGGAAACGAGCGGGGATGGAACCACCAAGGCCTTGAGCGATAATCCCACCACAAGCAAACAGCGCTTTTATCGGGTTCGTGTTCAACCGGAATAACAAAGCCATGAAAACATTTCTATTCGCCTTGCTAAATTTTGTTTTGGTTGGAACATCGTCCGAACTCCTCGCCGTTAATTTTTCGGCGGGAACTGCAAAGGTAATTCCAGGAGGGACTGCCTCGATCCCAATCACTGTATCCGGATTTTCGGGAGTGACCAGTCTTCAATTTAGTCTGCAGTGGAACTCGGCCGTCCTGCAATACGTTGGAACAGGAGACTATGGATTGAGTCAATTGGGGTCCGGCAATTTTGACACGGCTTCTTCAAATCAGGGCCAGATAGCCATTTCTTGGGAAGACCCAAACGCTGAAGGTGTGACTCTTCCTGATGGTTCGACTATTTTCAGTCTGCAACTGAAGGCGGTCGGCTCGAACGGGTCGAGTTCGCCAGTGAGCTTTTCTGGAACGCCTCTTTCACAGCAAGTCGCGGTCAATTTCATACTCGTGAGTTTCAATTCTCAATCGGGGACCGTCACGATTGAAAAGCCGAAACCCATCATCACCTGGAGCAACCCTGCGGCCATAACATACGGGACCGCCTTAGCGTTAGGTTCACAATTGAACGCTGTCGCTTACACACCCGATGGCACGACAGTTTTAACTGGAGATTATACATACAATCCCTCTGCCGGAGCAATTCTTGGCGCGAGCAACAATCAGACTCTCTCTGTAACATTTACTCCGTCAGATACAGCTAACTACGATACCGCTACAAAAACAGTGACCGTGACGGTTAACCCCGCCACTCTTACTGTTCGCCCGGATGACAAGCAGAGGACCTACGCGGCAGCGAATCCTGCGCTGACGTTTAGTTACAGTGGTTTTGTCAATGGGGAGAGTGCGAGCGTATTAAGCGGCAGTCCGAGCTTGAGCACGGCAGCAACGCAGAGCAGCGGCGTGAGCGATTATCCGATTACGGTGAGCCAAGGGACGCTGACCGCGGCCAATTACACGTTCAGTATGGCCAACGGGACTTTGACGGTAAGTCCGGCGGTGCTGACGGTCACCGCCGAGGACAAGAGCCGGAGCTATGGAGGAGCCAATCCGACCTTTACGGCGAGCTACAGTGGGTTTGTTAACGGGGAGAGTTCGAGTGTGTTGACGGGGACAGCAGCGTTGACCACAACGGCCACGGCTGGGAGTTCGGTGGGCAATTATCCGATCAGCGCTTCAGCGGGGACGTTGAGCGCGGCCAATTACACCTTCAGTTTCAGCAACGGAACGTTGACGGTGACGCCGGTCCCACTGGTGGTGAGTGCGGACAACAAGAGCCGGAGCTATGGAGCGGCTAATCCGGTGTTGACAGCCAGCTACAATGGGTTTGTTAACGGAGACACCACAACGGTGTTGAGCGGGAGTGCCAGTTTGAGCACGTCGGCTGGGCCGAGCAGCGGGCTGGGAACGTATCCGATCACAGCGAGTGCGGGCTCATTGAGCGCAGCAAACTACACATTCAGTTTTGCCAACGGGAGTCTGACAGTAAGTCCAGCGTTGCTGACGGTGAGCGCCGACAACAAGACCCGGATTTACGGGGCAGCGAATCCTGCGCTGACGTTTAGTTATAGTGGTTTTGTCAATGGGGAGAGTGCGAGTGTATTGAGCGGCAGTCCGAGCTTGAGCACGACAGCAACGCAGAGCAGCGGCGTGGGCGATTATCCAATCACGGTGAGCCAAGGGACGCTGAACGCGGCCAATTACACGTTCAATCTGGCCAACGGGACCTTGACGGTAAGTCCAGCGGTGCTGACCGTGACCGCGGAGGACAAGAGCCGGAGCTATGGAGGAGCCAATCCGACCTTTACAGCGAGCTACACTGGGTTCGTCAATGGCGAGAGTTCGAGCGTGTTGACGGGCACACCAGCGTTGAGCACTGTAGCCGCCGCTGGGAGTCCGGTGGGCAATTATCCGATCAGCGCTTCAGCGGGGACGTTGAGCGCGGCCAATTACACGCTCAATTTCAGCAACGGGACGCTGGCGGTGACGCCGGTCCCACTGGTGGTGAGTGCGGACAACAAGAGCCGGAGCTATGGAGCGGCTAATCCGGTGTTCACGGTCAGTTACAGTGGGTTTGTGAACGGAGAGACGGCAGCGGTGTTGAGCGGGAGTGCCAGTTTGAGCACGTCGGCTGGGCCAACCAGCGGGCTGGGAACGTATCCGATCACAGCGAGCGCGGGCACATTGAGCGCAGTCAACTACACCTTCAGTTTTGCCAACGGGAGCCTGACAGTAAGTCCGGCGTTGCTGACAGTGAGCGCCGACAACAAGAGCCGGATTTACGGGGCAGCGAATCCTGCGCTGACATTTAGTTACAGTGGTTTTGTCAACGGGGAGAGTGCAAGTGCAGTGAGTGGCAGTCCGAATTTGAGCACGGCAGCAACGCAGAGCAGCGGTGCTGGCAGTTATCCAATTA
>Ga0209514_10001046_pt1 | contig 51540 bp, 30 predicted proteins | sample Subgrocontami58m_FD_187452 | JGI IMG/M metagenome (GOLD analysis project Ga0209514, IMG submission 187452) | Subsurface groundwater microbial communities from S. Glens Falls, New York, USA - GMW37 contaminated, 5.8 m (SPAdes) (version 3) | ecosystem: Environmental > Aquatic > Deep subsurface >... | reverse complement strand
CCCCCTTTGCCACCAGCCCCGCCTTGGCGACGAGCGACATCAACTTCGAGGCCCTTGCCGTTCAGTCCGCGCAAATGCTTGCGAACCTCGTGGCGGGCACGGTTGCCGACACCCGCGTGCTGCTGCCCCCTTCCGTTCTGCTGGAGCGCGGCTCCATGGGACCGCCCGCGCGGTGCGCAGTGCGCACCTAGCCCCAACGGAAGTGACGGTATAGGTCTTTCGGGAAAGCGCCGGTTTACGAGATGGGAGAGGCCAGCTATTTGTCCGGCGCGTCAGCGGTCTTGGCCCCGGCCGGCTCGTTGGAGGAAATCCGCCGCCGTCCGGGCCTCCGACAACACGGAGGCCAACTCGCCTTGTCGGTCTCGGGCCTCGATCTCCAGCAGGAGCGGCCCCACATATCCGCAGCGCTGGAGCCTCGGCATGAAATGGTCCCATGGGAAACTGCCCGTCCCGGGCAAACGGTGCTCGTCTTTCTGCCCGGAATTGTCGTGCAGATGCAGGCTGCAGAGGAGTCCCCGGCAGGCGTCAAGGTAGGCGTCGGTCGTGCCTGCCAGATGCGAGTGGCCGGTGTCGAGCACGAAACCGAAAGCGCCGGGGTCGAGCTGCCGAATCCACTCCAGATGCTCCATGACCGACAGTCCGGGGGACTCGTTTTCCCAGGCATACCTGCAAGGCAGGGGCAGAACATGACGCGCCAGTTCCTCCAGGGAATGCCGCAGCTCCGCCCGCGCCAGGTCCCGATCCGCGCCCCGGACCAGGCCGGCGTGCAGCGACACCACGGGGGCGCCCAGTTCTGCCGCAAGGTCCGCATACGTCTTGTACAGGTCAACGGACAGCCGTTCGGAACAGTCGTCCCGCATGGCGCCCAGTCCGCCGGCCGCATGAACGGCGTAGATGCGAACCCCGGTGTCGTCCGCCACGCGGCGCAGTTCGCGCACTGCCGACGGCATGTCCCATGAAAAATCTCTGCCGCCGAGGAAACAGTCCAACTCGATGCAGCGGAAACCTGCCGCCGCAAACATGGGCAGATGCGCGCCTGGTTCAAACCGGTGCGGGCGCGCCACGCAGGTCGAGATGCCGGGGGCCTGATCCAGGTCGGCCGGATGCCGGACGTTGCCGAGCAGCGCCAGGAGTCCGGGCAGACGCTCCGCGATCTGCGCCATCGTGGCGCGGAAGACGGCTTTTTCCCGTCCCGATCCATCGGCATCCGCCGGGTCGGCAAGGTCCCAATGCATACGAATCGGGTTCCTGCCCAGCCTGGGCGTCTCGTCTCTTGCCCGGTCTCCGATAGTGACCACCCAGTCAATGGGGGCCTCCGCGAACGACTTCACGTGCCTGGGTCGCCGCCCCGCCATAGGGATGCCCTTCTCTGCCAGGAGGAGGCGGGCCATGGGGTGCAGGTCAGGCCACGGATCCACGCCCGCGCTGACGACCTCCACGTCCGTGGGCACAAGCGGTTCGGCAAGGGCCTGCGCAATCTGGCTTCGCCCTGCATTCCCCGTGCATACGAAGAGGAGCGTTTTCTTCGCCAAGCTCCGCATCTCCTTCCTGGCGTCAGACGGAATGGCTGATTCCCAAGCCGTTGCCGGATGCTTCTGCGGTCAGATTCGCCTCAAGGCTCTTGACGGTATCATCGGCAACCGGGCAGGGAAAAGGGACGTCCTTGTTTGTATAGGCGCTGCGCAATGCGGCCATGATCATGTCGAACCCGCGGAGGGCGTTCTCAAAGCAGTTCCGGTGCGTTGCGCCGCCGTCCAGCCAATGGGCCATGGCGCGGGTGAATTCTCTCTGGCCGAGGGCTTCGTTGGCCTCCCATTTGTTCGGTTCGACATAGGGTTTGGCCATGCCGTCGGTGATATAGCCCCAGTTGTGGTCCTGCGTCCACCAGGCGCGTCCCTTGAATCCCCAGAAGTCAAGCTCGAACTGCTGCCAGTAATCCGTCACCTCCGGGACGCCGACACAGTCGTGGGCGTCTTCGCAGTATGCAACCAGGTTGCCGGGGAAGATGAATCGTATGAGCATGTTGGCGGGCGCGGGATGTTTCCACTCGTGGCCGCTCATCCCGTTGGCGCACGCCCATACTCGAAGCGGCTGCTTGTCGCCGAGGAAATACAGCAGGAGATCAACCATGTGCGGACCCATGGAGAGAATGTTTCCCCGTGTGACGACGCGCACAAAGCGGATTTCGCCGATGCGTTCATCCTCAAGCGCCTTTCGGAGGGCCACGCAGGTAGGGAAATAGCGCCGCTGCGTGTTCAGGGCGATCTTGATGCCGGTGCGCTGGACGATGCGCTTGATCTTCTCGACCTGGCTGGGAAGGAGGCCCAGCGGCTTCTCGACGATGATCCCCTTGACGCCATGGCGAGCGGCCATCTCGATGGGCTGTTCGCGGAACTGGGGCATGGTGACGATGTGGAGAATGTCGGGAGTCTCCCTGGCGAGCATCTCCTCCAGCTCTTCATATCGGCGGGCGACGCCGAATCGCTCGCCGAGCGCGTCAAGTCGCGCGCGGTCCATATCGCAGACGGCCTGCAGGCGGATTTGATCGAGGTTCTCCCGATAGGCGGCGGCGTGGCTCTCTGCGCGCGGGCCGCATCCCAGGATGGCTGACTTATAAGACATGCAGTATTCTCCTTTGGCGCCAAGGTGTGAGCGACGGGCCGCATCCGTCACGACAGGAGAAGCATCTTGCCGCTTTCCCTCGAGCGCTCGGCGAGGGCAAGTGTCTTGATGATCTCGATGGCGTGTTCCAGAGGCTCCGGTTCATCGCCGGTTTCCACCATGTTCACGAAATGTCTCAGCATTTCCGAGTAGGCAAAGTCGAAATCATTGACGCGAATCGTGACGTCACCTTGGGAACCATACAGGTGTATCTGGAACACGGGCGTGATCGCTTCATAGCTGACCACCATGAAGCGTTTGCCGCTCTTGAAGGTGACCACGACGAGGTCTTCGGCCTGTTTCCCGACACTCCGGACCGATTCCACGCCCGGGCCGACAATGGCATACAGAAGGGCTACGGCATGAATGCCATAGTGCGTGAAATTCCCCATCCACTCGCGGCAAACGCTGACCCCGGTGATGATCTCGCCGATGTTCGCTTCTTTCAGGGCCTCCGGGACCTCCCTCGCGTAGCAGAGGGCCGAGGTTGACATCAGCGGCGCGCGATGCGCGCGCGCCAACGCCACGATCCGCTCGGCTTCCGCCACATCCGACGACAGCGGCTTGTCAATAAACGTCGGGATTCCCTTCTCGAGGAAGGGAAGGGCCCTCCTCTGATGGGTCATCGTGCAATCGTCAATGATCATGACGCCGTCCACGTTGCCGATCATCTCTTCCATCTCGGACACGACGTGGGCGATGCCGCACACGTCCGCCACCTCGCGCGCGTGCTCCCGGTTCTCATCCCAGATGTGCGTGATACGGGCATGATCGGCGACCCGCGCATTGTGCTGGGCCGGCCACTTCAGGTTGAGGGATTTCTCCTTGTCGTAACCGTTGAACATCTCGGCAAACGCCATCCCGTGGTACACGCTGGCTCCGCCGACGAGGCCGATCTTCAGGCCCATGCGCTGACCTCCTTGACCGTTGGGGCTTGATGGGATGGCCGGAGGATGACGTCTCCACCGCGAAGTCATCCCTCATGCGACGCGTTCAACGACACGATCCGCCCGGACGCAGCCGACTCCTCGGCGGCCGCCATGACCGCCACGGCCCATCGAGCGTCCTCCGGCTTGACGACGCTGACGTCGCTGTGGCTCCGGACGCACTGTGCGAAATATTCAAGTTCGTTTCGAATGGCGCCAACGCGGACGCCGTGCAGGTTCGGCCAGTGGGCGGTATCGGGCCTATGGGAGCCTCCCCGGTCGGTGATCGTGAGGCCGCTGTTGCCGCAGTCCACATAGATCGCGCCGTCCGTGCCGATGATTTCCATCCGCGCATCAATGCTGAACGGGCTGTTGTCAGGCAGACACCAGACGGTTTCGATGACTCCAATTGCGCCACTTGGGAAACGAAGCATCGCCCAGCCGACGTCGGGATGGGCGAAGTCGCGCACCTGCAACGTCTGCGCATACACGCTGGATGCGCGCTCGCCGACGAGCCAATGCATGATGTCAACGTCATGCACGCCGTCGCCCATCAACGGGGAGATCTTGTCCAGCACCTCCGCGCCGATATGGGCAGGAAGGTTCCGCGCGGAGTGCATGGATGCGATTCTGCCGACCCGGCCCGCGTCCACGGCGTTCTTGGCCAGACTGTAGCGACTGTCAAAGCGGCAGATATGTCCGACCATGAATTTCCCGGAGGCGTTCTCCGCAGCCTTCAGAATCGCGTCGCAGTCGGCCACGGTTCCCGCCATCGGCTTCTCGAGAAAAACGTTCTTGCCGGCCTGAAGGGCCTCGATAGCGATGTCGCGATGATGATCCACGTGCGTCACAATGCTGACAATGTCCAGGTCGGGGTCCGCGAGAAGGTCCCCGTAGCGCGCATAGGTCCTGGCGACGCCGTAGCGCTCCGCGATTTCCCTCAACCTCCCGTCACGGCGAGTGCTGACGGCCGACAACTCGCAGCATGGCATGTCATGGATGGTTTCGCAGTGCTTCTCGCCAAAGAAACCCAAGCCAATGACACCCCAGCGGATCGGTTCCATATCCAAGCTCCCAGTTAGCCGACGTACCTGGCATCCGAACGCCGCCCGCCCGACCGGCGGAATTTTATGGCCTTCTCGACCAGGGTCTCCATGTCCACCCTGAGCGGACACCCGAGGAGGGTGCGGGCCTTGGTCACATTGATCGTGAAGTCGTGGAAACCATCCTGCGCCAGAGTGACCACCGGCGAGTCCAGTCTGTCGGCGATATAGCGGCTGAGCGATTCATAGCTGAACGAGGAGGGGGCCGCAATGTTGAAGGTCTCGCCTGCCGCCGCCGGATTGTCCAAAGCGCGAAGGAAGGCATCCACCACGTCATCAATCCCGACCACATGCCGCACGTAGGAGGCGCCGGAGGGGTGGACCAGGTTCACGACCGCATCAGTCCCGGTCTTGAAATACTCCGCTTGCTCAGGAGTCTTCGCCAATTCCCGCCAGACCGGCACGCCAAAGTTCGGCGCCTGAAGGGTCATGTGCGCAAGAATGTCGTCCTCCTCCTGGACCCAGGAGAAACGAAGGATGGTGTATGGCAGCCCGTATTGGATCCCGTACTGCCGGCACAGCGTTTCTTCGAGGACCTTTGAGAGGGCATAGCAACCGGGATATGCGCGCAAAGGGGCGGTCTCGTCCAGAGGCGCAGGGCTTGGATAGAAGTAGATGCCCAGTGCGGCGTCGCCGCTGGCGAGGATGAATCGCCGCACGCGCCCGGATTCCCGGCAGGCATCGAGGAGATTGAACGTGCCGCGCAGGCTCACGTCAATGAACGTCTCCGGGTCCTCCTTGGAGGTTGCCAGATGACAGACGGCGTCAACGTCGCGCAGCGCGCGCCTGACGACCTCTTTGTCGCTCACGCTGCCTCGCAGCACCTCGACATTATCGAATGGCAAGGGGGAGCGATGTTGCAGGGCCCGCACATGATAGCCCGCATCGAGCAGGGCGGGCGCCAGGCGCCTCCCCACCTTGCCTGCGGCGCCGGTGACCAGGATGTTCTTGATCTCTTGCGATGGCATGGCCCTACTCCCAGTACAGGAGAATCTTGATCGCTTCCTTGCGGTAGACTTTCTCAACGGCCTTATCATACGCGGTGAACGGCATCTTCCCGCTGATGAACGGCCTGGGGTCAATCTGGCCGGCCTCCAGCATTCCGGCGGCCGCGCGAAGGTCTGAGATCGTCTGGACCTTGGAGTTTTTGATGACCATTTCCTTCTGAAACCATTTGGACTGGTCCACTTCAAAGGGCTGATTGGTGAAGCCGAATATGACGACTTCCTTCCGCGTGATCTCGAACGCGTTCAGAATCCCCTGTGGCGCGCCTGTGGCGTCAATCACCATGTCGGCGCCCTCCCGGATGAGCGCGGCCAGTTCCGCGGGATCGTTCGGATTGAACACGCGCGATACCCCGAATTGTCGCGCCAGTTCGGCCCGTTCCGCCGACATTTCAACGCCGACGATTTCCCGTGGGTTCTTGGCGCGGATCATTTGCGTGATGGCAAGCCCGGCGGGTCCAAGGCCGCTGACGACAACCCTCGCCCCGGCGAGGTCGCCTGCAATCTCCGAGCAATGGTGGGCGCACCCAAAAAGCTCCAATACGGCGGCCTGCTCAACCGGGACCTTCTTGTTGATCGTCACGACGGTGTCGGCCAGCCGCGTCACGTACTCCCGGTACAGCATCGGCCCGCCTTCCAGCATCATGATGACCCTGTCGCCGACCTTCGGGCTGACGACATTCGGCGCCGCCTCCACGACCACGCCGACCCCTTCATGGCCGTAAACTCCCGGATCGCAAGGGTATTTGATCAAGCTGCCGTAGAGACCGTAGAAGATCTTGTAGTCGTTCTGGTTGCATATCGCCGCAAACTCCAATCGGACCACAATTTCGCCCTCTGCCGGAGAGGGCCGATCCATCTCGACGATCCGGAACTCCCTGGGCCTGGTAATCTGCAACGCTTTCATGGTCTTGCCGATCCTCTGATAGGGCGGTTCGAACAAAGGGAACCCGAAAGACAGATGCAACACGTTTCTACTAGTACGTGGCTTCGCGCAACGGCAAAGGATCCACGGTCCACGCCATGCGGTCGCAAAGGCGTTTCAGCATCGCCGTCTTTGTCTTCTCGTGAACGGGACTGTGCCAGAGATTGTGCGTTTCGCCCGGATCGTCGCGGAGGTCGTAGAGTTCGCCCGCGTCCATGCCATGAACCGCCGCCAGCTTGTAGCGTTCTGTCCGGACCATGGTGGCCTGCGCGGTGGGATTCGTGTGAGTCGCGAGCGCGTTGTAGTACTCGCAATAGACGTCTTCGCGATGGGAGTCGGCGGGGGACTGCCGGGTGATCATGTCCCAGAAGGAGCGCCCCTGCATGCCTGGCGGCATGGGGAGGCGCAGCGCGTCGAGCAGCGTCGGCGCAAGGTCGGTCAACTCCACCAGGGCGCGGTAACGCCGGCCGTGTTCAATTTTTCCCGGCCACGAGATCAGCAGGGGCACGCGGATGAGCGGTTCATAGAAATACGGCCCTTTCAGGTATATGCCGTGGTCGCCAAGCATCTCGCCGTGGTCGGACATGAAGATGACGATGGTGCGGCGTCTCTGGCCGGTCCGCTCCAAGGCGTTCAACACGCGGCCCACTTGCGCGTCAATCAGGTCCACCGTGGCCCAGTAGGCCGCGCGGACCAGGCGGTGATCCTCGGGGGTCATGTCGTCGAAGGGGCAGTTGCCCGGTTCGTTGTAGGCGGCGCGGTGGTCCGCCTTCTGAAAGGGAGGCTTGTTCTCCAGTTCACCGGCAGCATAGTTGGGAAGGGGGAGGTCGTCCAATCGGTCCAGATAGCGCTCCAGGTATTCGGCCGGAGGGTCGAAGGGATGATGCGGCGCGAAAGTGTTCACTGAGGAAAGCCAGGGCCGCCGGTCCTGCGCATGCGCCTCGATGAACTCGATCGCCTTCTCGGCGCACCAGGTGGTTTGGTGGAGTTCTGCCGGCATCCCGGCATGGACATAGGGCGATCCTCGGAACGGCGCTCGCCCATGACGCATGCCTTTCTGCTCGAGCCACTGAACATATTCGTTCGTGGGCCAGTAGCCGGCATCGGGATGGTGCGACCAGTGGAACTCCGCGTAGCCGTCGTCAATGCGCCGCTCCAGGGCGGGACATACCGCAGGATGGCAGGGTGAAAGATGAAGTTTCCCCGAAAGCCCGCAGAGGTACCCGGCCTCGGCCAGGATGCGGGTGATGAGGAGTTCGTCCGCGGGGATGGCTTGACCGTTCTGGCGGCAGCGGGTCGTCCGGGGGTATCTTCCTGTCAGAAAGCTTGCGCGACTCGGAGAGCAGATCGGGCTTTGGCAATAGCAGCTTTCGAACAGCACGCCTTCCTGCGCGAGACGGTCCAGGTTCGGGGTATGCACAAACGGATTCCCGCAACAGCCGAGCGTGTCATAGCGCTGCTCGTCCGTGCATATCCAAAGGACGTTCGGACGCTCCTGGGCTGTGTGCCGGTCGCCTGGGCTCGAGGGGGACATCATGGCACCTTCAAGAGGCATTCCCGGCCGTCGTTGCGGGGGCGAGTCCATCCGAGCCTCTTGGCATGACGCGCGGTTCGACAAGGATCATCTTTTCCTCAGACGGAAGCGTTCCGTCGTGCATCCGTGCGAGTGTGTCCGCGGCTGTCTCGCCCAGCTTGCGATCGCCGGGCCAGTCGTGCCAGACCGTGAGGGCCGGATCCAGGGAAGGGGCCAGGAAGGGGCCATTGGAGCCGATGGCGATTACGCTGATATCCTCCGGTATGCGCAGGCCGCGGGATTTGACCGCACGGTAGACATTCGCGGCGGTCTCATCGTTCAGGGCGATGATCGCCGTCGGTTGGTCGCGCTCAGGCAGGGCAAGCAGCCGCTGGGTGGCCTTGTAGCCGCGTTCCTGAAGGCTGCGCTCGTCCGCGATAGTCTCCTCAAGGCTCACCCATTCAGGCTTCAAGACAATGCCCGCGGACTCCATGGCCTCGCGGTAACCCTCCAGTTGGCGGTCAATCACCCAGTACCGTGGAGAACCGACGTAGCCGATGCGGCGGTGTTTCAGATGGAGGAGTCTGGACGTGGCATCGCGTACGTCCTGGGCGTGGTCATACGTGACAACGGGTACGTCCAAACCTTCCACGGGAAACCGCAAGAGCACGATGGCCACCTGCTCCTCGACAAGCGGCTGGTACACATTCGCCGGCTGGTAGGGGCTTGGGTCTATGATCACGCCGGTCACTCCCATGCCGACTATCCGGGCAACTGCGTCGTGGATCTTCGCCAAGTCATCCCCTACGTACTCCACAACCAGTTCGGCTCCTGTCCGTTCCGCCAGGGTCTCGATACCCGAAAGAATGCTCCCTCGCTCGGCCCGCCAATGACGCCCGATGCATCCCCAACGGAGCGTCTCCGCAGCCGGCCGGCGTCGTGAATGAGGCGCCAGCAGGAACGTGCCCTTGCCTTGATGCCGATGAATGACTCCTTCAAACTCCAACTCGCTCATGGCCCGCCGCACTGTGGTGCGGCTCACTTCGTGCAAGGCCATGATCGCCGTTTCGCCGGGAACCTGGTCCCCCGGCCTGAACTTCTCTTGCGCGATCTGGTCCAGGAGCCACGTCCTGACCTGCTTGTGCTTGGGGGTCTTGACTGCCGGTGTCCTGTTCGTCTTGTTCACAGTTAGCCCTCGAAGTATCTTCTCGTCCGTCCGCATCCTCTCGACCGAGAGGATTCCGGCGGGTACACGTCTTGGACTCTAAAAAGCATCATACATGAAAGATACCTACATGTCAAGAAGAGACTGAACAATATCTCTCAAACAATATAATCTGCCGAAACTGAGATGTTATCTTATGGATAGATAGCATGTTACGTAGTTACGCGTCCAGTTGACGCCAGATCGCTGGCAGAAAGATAAGTCAAATGGCACTTGACACGGAACTAGAAGGTCACTATAATATCAAGCACATATAGCGTACAGTCGTCCGGTTGTTGGTTGCGCGCATCGTTAGCGAGGACGACGCTAGGCAGCGGTGATTCAGGCGAAACTGAGGTCCCATGGGAAAATTGCGCGGAGAGATTGGCGGCGCCATGTCGCCGCGACTGGCCGGTGTGCTCGCATGCGTCGCTCTCCTCTTGATCGGGGGGCAGGCCGTCGGCATGGAGGTTCCCGGCGTGCTCTGGCGGACCTCGTTCGACGAAAAGGCGCCGATCCTTGTCCATTGGCAAGGCGACAGAGGCAAGAAGGTGCCGCGCCACGCGGTGGTCACAGAAGAAGGCCGAACCGCCGAGCAACTGAATATACTTTACGAAGCTCAAGGGGACGGTTATGACTACTGGGGGGTGAAGACGTTCCAACCCGTCGCGTTGACGGAGACCACCGCAATCCGCGTGACGCTGAAATGCACCATGCCGGTCGTGCTCAGGGCGAGTTGCAGCGCGAAAGCCGCGGGATGGAACGGCATCCTGGACGGACCGGGCGTCAAGGGCAGCGGTGTTTGGCAGACCATCGAGTTCCGTGACATCCTGAAGCAGATTCGCCAGACGATCCAATACGGCGTTAAGGAAGGGCGGTTCCCCGCGGGCGCGGAGAAGAGCGAAGCCACGCTGGATATCCTCGTCCTCGATTTCCTTGCCCCAGGCAAAGAAACCGACATCTACGTGGACGAGATCGCCGTCGTTGACACCGCACTGTATCGCCCCGAAGCGGATGTAACGTCTCTCCCCTACCGTGTCGGCTGGGCGGCGATGGCCGACCGGCCTCCCGTTATTGACGGGCACCTGACCGAAGCGGACGGATGGACCGCCTCGCCTGCGCTGGAGGCGTTCGAGACTGTCGGAAGGAAGGGGCCCGGCGACAAGACGGCGGGGTATCTGCTGTTCGATGCGGCTAACCTCTACGTCGGGATCCGACTCGATGGCCCGCCAGGGCAACCGCTCGGATCCCAAGCCACGCAGCGCGATGGAAAAGTGTGGGCCGACGACTGCGTCGAGCTTTTCATCGCGCCTCCCGATTCCGCCGTTCTGGCGGCCGTTCCCATGGGGGTCCGCTATTATCATCTTGCCGTTAACGCGGCCGGAACGCAGTTTGACGAAATCGGCGCGGACGGGCCAGGCTCGTGGGACGGAGACTGGTCGGCAAGCGCTTCGCGGGGAGGAAACGGCTGGGAGGTCGAGGTCCAGGTTCCGTTCAAGTCCCTCGGCCTGAGCGGTCCGCCCGCCGGCGTCTGGAGGTTCAACCTGTGCAGGTGCCGCCATCTGGACAACGTGGCGCGCTACAGTTCATGGTCGGCCGTGGAACGGGGATTCCATGAACCGGAGCGTTTCGGGGTGATTGCATTCGGCAAGGGACGGCCTGACGCCGATGCGCTGAGTGCGGTGGTCCTGAGAGAAGGCCTTAGGACTCAGTTGAGTTTGCCCCTGCTGGGTCTCGCCCGGAGCCGGAAGGACCTGGCGGATATCCCGGACACGGCCGCCGGGAAGAGGCGCGCCGTCGAAAAGGTTGAAGCGCTCTCCAAGAGGGCGACGGCGCTCGCGGACGGAATTGACCGGTTGAAATCAGGCGAGGTCCTGACCGCGCGAGAACCCTTGAGCAACGAAATCAACCTGTTTCTTGCGGACGTTGCGAATACCGAACTCGAGACGGCCGTTGCCAGGTTGGGCGCCAAGACCCCTCCCGACTGGCCGTTCGTCGTTCTCACCGGCCCAGCGATCATCAACGAGCGGTTCGAGGCGGGCAAGCCGCCTCCCAGATCGTTCGACGCCGCGGATCGGCTTTCTCTCTTCGCGGCGCGCGGCGAGTATGAGCCGGTTACGTTCATCCTCTATGCGACGGAGGTCCGCAGGAGAGTGACCGTATCGGTCACCGACCTCACAGGCCCCGCGGGGACCGTGCCGGCAAGCGCTGTTGACCTGCGTGTCGTGAAATACTGGTTTCAGGCGGGAGACTCCGGACCGGCCAAGGCGCTTCGTCTCACGGGCGGCATTCTAGTGCCGGAGTTGCTGCTCAAGGATGACGGGCTGGTCGTCGTTGACCGCGTGAAGAAGAAGAACTACATGCGAACGGATGACGGGATGGTTGACATCTCCGACCCGAAGATCGAGTTCGCGGGCGAGGGCCAGCCGCTTCCGGGAGTCGTGCCGAGACTACTTAAACTTGCGCCCAGGGATACCAAGGAGTTGCAGCCCTTCGACGTCGCCGCCGGCGAAATCAAGCAGATATGGTTTACCCTCCATGTCCCCTCTGCGGCGAAGGCGGGGAAATACGCCGGCAAGGTGTGCATAAGCGTTCCCGGCGAGAAGGACATTCTCCTCCCCCTTGAACTTGAGGTGCTTCCATTCGACCTGGCGCCGTCACCCATCGTTTATTCTCTCTTCGTGCGGGGGCAGATGAGCGATAAGACGCCTCTGCTTCCCGCCTGGTCGGAGCAAAAGACCGAGGCGCAGTACCGCGCTGAAATGGCCGACCTCCTGGCCCACGGCGTCACGGCCCCTGTTGTGAACGTCGGCTCCCTGGCCCCCTTTGTCCGCACCATGAAACTGCGCGAAGAGGTCGGCTTGCCGAAGGGGAACATCTACAACGTGGGAACGAACTTCCCCATGGGCGACCTCAACTCGCAGGAAAGCCTTCAGAAGTTCATGGGGTGGGTGAAGCCGTTCGCAGACTGGGCCAAGGCGAACGGATACGACTACTACGTCTTCGGAGTTGACGAATCAGACGAACTCCTTGCGGATGAGCGGCGTTGGATTCTGGCCGCGCACGAGATCGGCGCCAAGGTGTTTGCGACCGCCGGACAGGGAGGCGAATTCCTTGACGCTGTGGGCGACGTGCTGGACCTGACCGTCCTCGCCGGGGCGCACAACCGCCCAATGGCCCGGCGCATTCACGACAAGAGGCGACAGATCGGGATTTACTCCTATCCGCAGGTCGGCGCGGAGTTGCCGGAGACCTACCGGCGGAACTACGGCCTGGCGCTCTGGCAGGCAGGATACGACGTTGCCATGACCTACGCCTATCAGCACTCGTTCGGCCACATCTGGAACGACTTCGATGACGATTATCACAAAGACCATGTCTTCGCCTATCCCACCGCGGACGGCGTCGTAGACACAATTGCCTGGGAGGGCTTTCGTGAGGCCGTGGATGACGTGCGCTACGCCGCCACGCTCATGGCCGCTGCGGACCGGGCGAAGGCCGATCCGGCGCGGCGCGCAAAAGCCGCCGAGGCCGAAAGCTGGCTCCGAAACGCGGATGCCGGCGGCGACCTGCAGAGGCTTCGCCGGGAGATCGTCGAGAGGATTCTCGAACTGAGCCCGCAATAGCGCGGACGAAAGGAGGTCACGCGGAAGAAACGCGCCGTCAGGCGGGCGAGCGGTCGTAGTCGCTCTCATGGGCCGTGGTGTGCTACCGTGTAACTTCTAAGGAGGCAGTGAGATGCTAGGAAGACTGAGAAGCATGGGAGAAGCCATGCTGCAGGGGTTGGCGAACGCTTTCACGCTGATCGAACTGCTTGTAGTGATTGCCATTATAGCCATTCTGGCCGGGATGTTGCTGCCGGCCTTGGCGGCGGCGCGCGAAAAGGCCCGTCGAGCCACTTGCATGAACAACCTTAAGCAGCAGGGAATCGCGCTGGAAAGCTATTTGTCGGACTACGGCCAGTACTATCCGGCATGGCCTTCGGTTGACGCGCCAGACAAGGACGCCGACGCAACGACCCATCGGGTGCAAGAGAACAGGGGCCTTTTCCTGGATGCCGTGCGGAACATCACGGTCCAGACACAGTCGTACTACGCCCCTGATAACACAGGCGGCGACTGGTACGCCAATCTGACGCTTCCGTGTCTCGGCAACTGGCGCGCCATTGCGACCGTGGCGTGGGACGCCGGGAGCATCGCCTCCACTGCGCCGAACGGAACCACCAGCATGCTTGCCCCTATCAAGATGGGGATTCCGCTCTACGGCGGTTACATGTCCGACTACAAGATACTCTACTGTCCGTCCGGAGCCGGCATGGTCACCCCAACGCGCGCCAACATCATCCGGGATCCAAGTGAGTACACCTTGAGATACCGCGCCGATATGACCAGCGGATGCCTCCAGAATTTGGCGGAGGTGCAGAAATACTGCAAGTCGGCCTCCAAGGATCCCGGCAAGGAGATCTTCTTCGCGAACTACTCAGCCCTCGGGGATTCCTGGTGGGATGAGGGGGGCGGGGACATAGGAACTGCCGGGCGCTCAATAACTGTCCGTTCGCAGTACAATTATCGGCCCAACATATACTCAATTGTGGACAATTACGCTGTGGCCAGCGAGCTACACGAGTTGCCGGGAACGATTCCCCATGTTTACACAAAACTGGGCCGCCAGTTCTTCTCGACGCAGAAGCTCTTGGGCAGCCGGGCGCTGCTGTGTGATACGTTCGAGAAGGACGCGGATGTCCACGAGGGACAATATACCGCATATCACACCTACTACGGTCAGATCGCCGCGGGTAATCAGTGCCACCGGGATGGCTACAACGTGCTCTATGGCGATCAGCACGCCTCCTGGTACGGCGACCCGCAGCAGCAGTTCATCTGGTGGACCTGCAAGTCGAGAAGCAGTTCTGCGACCACACCCTACTCCCGCATGGATGCTCCGGGGCTCTACACCCTGTGGACAAAGGACGGCGGGCAGACGCGTCGCATGGATGGATCGCAGTTGGTCTGGCATCTGATGGACATGAATGCCGGTGTGGACGTGAACGCCTTCTATGCTGTGCCGGCCTCGAATTTCTGAAAGCTGCCGCAACTTGAAGTCGCGCATGTCGCCGGCGTGAAGAGGGGGTCAGGAGCCATCTTCAACAAGCGCCCCTGATCCCCTCGCGGCTTAATTGGGCGCAACGCGGCTTCGCCGCAAATGCGGAGTGCGGAATGCGGATTGCGGACTGGCGAGCAAGCGTCTGGCGGAGAAACGAAGCGAGAGGGGGAAAATCGTCATTCGAGAAACGACGATGTTGAAACCTTGTGGCGCAGGGAGGACAGCAGCCGTGAGGTGTACTCTTCAGTCCACGTTTCATGCAGCATTCACGTTGATCGAATTGCTAGTGGTGATGGCCATCATAGCCATTCTGGCCGGGATGTTGCTGCCGGCCCTGGCGGCGGCGCGCGAAAAAGCCCGCCGAAGCGCCTGCATGAACAACCTCAAGCAACAAGCGTTCGCTCTTGAGAGCTATGCATCGGACTACGGGCAGTATTTCCCCTCCTGGCCCGGCATCGCCCAGCCGGACCGCAATGAGGACGGTTCCGTCCACAAGCTCCCGATGGAGCGCGGACTGTTCACGGAGGCGCGCCTGGGCATCCAGGTTCAGTCCCAACCCTATTATTGGCAGGCTGGCGACGGGGACTACTACCGCCGGCAAATCCTCTCCGGCACGCTGGGCAACTGGCGTTCCATTGCCACGGTCGCTTGCGACACGGCAAACCGAGCAAGCTTCCAAATCCCGAACGGGCGGACCTCCATCTTCGTGCCGATCAAGATGGGGATACCGCTCTACAACGGCTATCTGGGTGATTTCCGGACGCTGTACTGTCCGTCGGGCAACGGCATGGTCTCCCCCACTCACGGCGCATGGTTCGAAGCGTTCGACGAGATCAGCCATCCGGACTCCCTGAGCATCGCTCTCCAGGACCTGAGGGGGGTGCAGAAATATTGCAAGTCCGGAGGCCGGGAGCTATTCTACGCCGACTACGCCAACGCGCCGGAGGACCTCAGCGGCGACTGGTCGGACAGCACGGGTCGCGCCATCACGATTCGCTCTCAATACAACTATCGGCCCAACATGTACGCCTACTTCGATACAGACCTGCCGGCTGGGGAGTTGCAGGCGCTTCCCGGAACATCGCCGCGGGCGTTCGCCAGGCTCGGCCGGCAGTTCTTTCCGACCCAGAAGACGCTGGGCGGCAGGGCTATGCTCTGCGATACGTTCGAGAAAGACCCGGACGCGGTGGACAGCAAGCCGGAAAACCACCTGCACTACGGGCGGTACGCGGCGGGCATGCAGTGCCATAGGGATGGCTATAATGTCCTCTATGGCGATTCGCACGCTTCGTGGTATGGCGACCCGGAACAGCAGATCATCTGGTGGGTCTGCAAGTCGCGGCCGGGAGAGCCGAACACGCCCTATTCCCGCATGGATGGCCCGGCGCTCTATTATCGGTGGACACGGGTGAGCTATCCGGCGACCCTGGGCCTCGACGGAGCGCAGATGATCTGGCACCGGATGGACATGGCCGGCGGGGTGGACGTGAATTCGCAATACCAGTATCCGCCCTCTTTCTGAACGAGCTGGCGATCCGGAAGTTTGCAGAGAGGAACGTCCTTGACAGACGCGCGCGCGCATACGATCGGGAAGGACCGAGAGCTCTTCGTTGACGATCTGCTTGTGGAAAGCATGTCCGGCCTGCGGCGCGTCTGGCATCCGCTGCGCAAGCCGCTCGCCGAGCCGGTTCTCACGCCGCTGAAACCGTGGGAAGGCAAGAGCGTCCATTTGAACGGCGCGGCGGTCCGCGACGACGCGGACGGTCTCTTCAAAATGTGGTATGGAACCGGCACGGGCTGCAGGGAAGAGTGGGCGTGGCGAACCGTCATCTGCTATGCCGAATCGGAGGATGGAATCCGCTGGCGGCGACCGGCCCTCGGCATCCATGACTTCCGCGGCGAGACAGAGAACAATATCGTCGCAGTTCCGTGCAGGCCGGAAGGAACGTTCTGGCGGTTCGGACCTTTCTCCAACACGATCAACCCCGGCGACGTCGAAACGCCGCACAAGGCGCTTGCTTTCAGTTTCAATGCGGAGAAGCATTCGCGCGACGTGCCTCACCCGTCGGGCGTCTACCTGATGACCTCCGCCGACGGGCTGCGCTGGGAGGAGAAACGGGAACCGCTCTGGCTCATGGCGGACGGCTACGGCGACGGTCCGCGACTCACCTACGACGCGCCGCGGAAACGGTACATCGGTTTCCTGAAGGTGTACGAGGATGAGGAAGGACGCCCTGTGCGGCGGAAGGCCATAGGCGGAATACTCAAGAGCTTCACCAGGGACCAGAACGACGCATGGGTGGAAATCGCGCGCGATCCCGCCATGCGACGGCGGCGAGCCGTGACGGTGAGCGAGGACTTGATCCATTGGACCGAGCCTCGTTACATCCTCCCGCCGGACGAGCAGGACAAGCCGGCGGACCAGACCTACACGCACGTCGGCTGGCGATATGGATCGCTCTATTGCGGCTTCCTGTCCATGTATCACCTGGAAGACCACGATCCCTGGATCGCGGGACGCCAGCATATCGAGGCGATCTATAGCCGCGACGGCGAGCATTGGGAGCGGCCGGCCGACCGCGTGGTGATGCTCGAACCCGGCCGGCTCGACCGCGGCTGGGATTTCGGGGCTCCATTCTATGTGAGTCAGATGCCTCCCATCCGGGTGAAGGACGAACTGTGGTTTTACTACAACGGCGTCAACTCGCTGCACGCGCCCTTCGGGCGGCGGGAAGGGACTGTCGGCGCTGTGGGCCTGGCGACGATGCGCGTGGACGGTTTCGCGTCCATGGATGCCGCCGCATCGGGGGGCGCGCTCCTGACCGTGCCGATCCAGGCCGGGCAGGAGCATCTCTTCGTCAACGCTGATGTCGCGAGGGGGGAGATTGCCGTCGAGGTCAGAGACGTTGACGGCCGGCCGGTCCCGGGATTCAGTTTTGCCGACGCCATCCCGATTCGAAAGGACGCCGCGCGGATTGAAGCGGCCTGGAAGACGCTCTCTGCGTTGCCGATGGAGCGTTCGGTTCGGCTCGCCTTCCGGCTTCGCTCGGCGTCCCTCTACAGCTTCTGGACAGAACCGTAGGACACTCGTTTCTGGAGACGCGCACGATGGAACAGTGCCTTTACTATATCGGCGGCGGAGGCGTGGAACTGCGCGCAGTCGAGGACGCCGGGCCGCCCGCGGCGCGGGAAGTCCTTATCCGCACTCGCCTCACGCTCATCAGCCCCGGCACCGAACTGGCGATCCTGACGGGCGCGCACCGGAAGGTCAGGAGCGGCCTGTTGCACTATCCGGTGAAGAACTGGGGTTACTCGTGCGTGGGAACGATCGAGGCGGCGGGTGGGGAGGTGGAACAGTTCCAGGTCGGCGACCGCGTGGTTTACACCTTGGAGGGATCGCACGCGAGCCGGGTGCGGGCCCAGGTCAACGGACACCTGCTCCAGTCCATACCCGACGGCCTCGACGATGAGGCAGCGGTCTTTGCGTCGCTCGGCAAGATCGCCCTGCACGGCGTGCGGCAGGCGGGCGATACGTTGGGATATCCGACGGCGGTGGTGGGGCTGGGCCTCGTGGGCAACCTCTGTGCGCAAATCCTGAAGCTCGGCGGCGCAACGCCCCTGGCGGCGCTGGAACTCGCCGAGGCGCGGATGGAAATTGCGCGCGCCTGCGGGCTTACGACCTTCCTGCGTGCCGATGCCGCCGATCTCGATCCGCGCGTAGCGGAGCTTACCTCCGGGAAGGGTTTTCGCCGCGTTTTCGAGGCGACGGGCGTTGCCGCGGGACTGATGCTCGCCTTCCGGGTTGCCTCGCGCCGGGCGCGCGCGATCCTGATGAGCGGCCTGCACCTCCCTGGGGAGATTGATCTTTACACCGACTTCCAGATGAAGGAGATCTCGCTCGTCGCTCCGCATCAGCCGAAATGCCCGGCCACCGACGAGCCGTACAATCCGTATACGCAGCAGGAGAACCTTGCGCTGGTGCTGCACTGGCTGCGCGCAGGCGCGTTGGTCACGGCGCCCCTGATTACCCATCAGTTCAGGGCGCGGGCTGCGCAGGAGGCCTACGACCTCCTGCGCCTGCGCAAGGAGAATGTGCTCGGTGTCATCCTCGATTGGACGTGAAGGAGTCGTTGTGAAAACGCGAACCCCGTTGCGCTTTGCGCTGATCGGCGCCGGCATGGTGGCCGAGGCGCATCTCAAGGCGCTGGCCGAAAGCCCGGACGCCGAGGCGGTCGTTCTCTATTCTCGCACCGAGCAACGGGCGCGCGCGCTGGCGGCAAAATGGCGTATTCCGTGGACCACCTCTCTGGATCAGGCGCTGCGGGACCCCGCGGCGGACGCGGCTCTGATCCTGACCGCGCCCTGGGTCCACGGCGAACACGCCCTCCGCGCCATGGAACTGGGCAAACACGTCCTGGTCGAGAAGCCGATGGACGTGGAGCTGAAACGCTGCGATGAAATGATCCGGGCGGCCGGAAAGTATCGGCGCAAGCTCGGCGTGATCCTCCAGAACCGGTTCAAGAAAGGAGTCTGCCGTACGCGCGAGTTTATTCAATCCGGACGGCTGGGCGAGATGATCCACATCAGCGGGTACGTCAAATGGTACCGCCCGCAGAGCTACTACGAGGCGAATGATTGGAGGGGCCGGACGGCCACCGAAGGCGGCGGCGTAATCTTCAGTCAGGCGGGCCACACGCTCGATCTGATGCTCCACCTGATGGGTCCGGTCAAGTGGGTCTTCGCCAACATGGTCACCGCGCCGGTCCACCGAGGCATTGAGATTGAGAACCTGGGCGTCGTCAGTTTCCGTTTTCGCAACGGCGCCACCGGTGTCCTTGAAGCCGCGACGGCCCTGTATCCCGGCACGCCGGAGCGGCTGGAGGTGCATGGCGCGCGTGGCACGATCGAATTGGTCGGCGGTCAGGTCAAGCGTTGGGACATCCTCAACCCCGGGCCGAACGATGCGCCGGGAGACATCGAGGAAGTCTGCGGGACCGGCGCGAGCGATCCGATGGCGTTCCCGCATCTGTGGCACCGGATGCAGATCGAGGATTTCTGCGCCGCAATACGCGAGGACCGCCCGCCGGCCGTGGACGGGGAGGAGGGGCGCAAGCTCAACGTGATGGCCCGGTACGTTTACGAGTCGGCGCGGCAACACGCGCCTGTGGAATTGCCGTCCGGCTGCGCGGCGCGACAGGGAGGAGCATAATGCGTTTTCCAAGGCAGGGCTTTCGCGGCGTCATCACGCCGTTGTTGACCCCGTGGACGGCGGACGGCGACCTGGACCGGCCCGCGCTGGGCCGGCTCATTGCGCATGTGCTGGACGGAGGCGCGGCCGCGCTTTTCGCCATGGGCACCACGGGCGAGTTTGCCAATGTCTCCGAGCGGCTTTGGAGCGCGACGGTGGAGGGCGCCGTTGGGGAGGCGCGCGGCCGCGTTCCGGTCCTGGCGGGCATTACCCACTGCGGCACCCAGGCTTCCGTCTCGCTCGCCAAGGCGGCCCATCGCCTCGGCGCCGATGCGGTCGTCAGCGCGCCCCCTTTCTACTACGCCGCCAGCGCCGACATTCAGCAGCATTACCGGACCATCGCCGATGCCTCGCCGCTGCCGCTCTTCTTGTATAACATGCCGCGGTTCACCGGGGTCTCGCTCGATATGGAGTTCATCCAGGAACTCGCCGCGCATCCGAACGTCATCGGACTCAAGGACAGTTCGAACGACGCAATCTACCTCCAAACCGTGCTCCAACGGCTGGGGGAATACCCTGATTTCCTTGTGCTCCAGGGATCGGAATTTCTTCTGGCCCTTTCTCTTCAGGCAGGCGTCCATGGCGCCGTCTCCGGCATCTCCAACATTTACCCGCGCTGGCTGGTTGGATTGGTCAACGCCCATTTTGCCGGCGACCGCGACACGGTGCTGCGGATTCAACGCAAGCTCATTGACTTTCTGCCGTACATCCGGATGCGGCCCGCGCCGCTGGCCACGCTCAAGACAGCCGCGGAAATCCTCGGACTGATGGACGCCCGGCTCAGCCCACCCCTGCGCGGGCTTTGCGATGATGAGCGGGCGCGGCTGGCCGAGTTCATGAAGCGCAACCCCGACCATCTCTAAGGGAAACCGCGATGTCGTCGAATCTGCGCCCCGACGTGCGACGGACCAATCCCCTGCGGCAGGACGTGATCGGTCATTGGCCGCCCGATCCGCGCGCCCTGTTCAGAGAGCAATTGGGCGTATGGGTGGTTGACGGCTGCGCCTCGTTCGACGAAACGTGCGGCGCGACATCCAGCGAGGGATTCGTGTATTCGGCGCGGCACCTGCGGGTCCATCTGGGGGACCGCGCCTGGCGCATCGCCCAAACGCCCGACGCGCGGCTTACGTGGCGCACGCAGCCGACGCCAAAGGAACTGCCGCCGGAGGGAGTTGTCTTCGTTTTCGGTCTGGCGGGGGGGCTGGGGAGTCCCATACCCCAGCAGACGAGTCTGTGGGACCTGTTGGCCGATGGCCGACTCCTCCTGCGTTTCACTCTCGCGAAGCACGCCACACTCTGGGAGGGCGAGGGGGGCAGTTTCTGCTTTCAACCCAAGGATGTTCGCGTCGCCCCGCCCGGATGCGCGCTGGCGCTCGATGCCACGACGCGCAACGAGGGAAGCGCCGTCTTCGGACTCGGCATCCTTCGACTCGCTTCCGACCGGGTCTTGCCGGGATCTCCCGTGACGCTTGAGATTCGACCGGCATCCGCCCCGAGCACGTGCTGGTGCCGCCTGGACATGTGCGCCAAGTACCTCCGGCAGCCGGGCGATGACAGCTATGGGTCGCTTTCCGAGGTGAACTACTGGCAGGGACTCCTGCATGTCTGCCATGCCACGGCGCGTCCGAAGGTCGGCGAGTACTCCGTGTACTTCGGCGATTTGCACACGCACAGCGCGCTGAACGCCGGGGGGCGGCTTGACGGCTGCGGTTCCGGCACGCCCGAGGAGGTGTTTCGCTTCGCCCGTGATGTGGGGCGGTTGGACTTCCACGCCCTCACGGAGCACGAGTGGCAGATGCCCGACGGCGAGGGCTGGACGATGCGCAATGACCTCGCGGACCGTTTCAACGACGAGGGCCGATTTGTCACGCTCCCGGCTTTCGAGTGGGGGCGCGCTTACGGCCAGCGATGCGTTTACTACGAGCGTTCCCATCAGCCGCTGGCAAGCACCCAATCCGGCGCCGTCACGCCTGCGCAACTCTGGGAGAGGCTGCGAGCGATCGAAGGACGCGCGATCACGGTCGCGCACCACCCGTCCTGGGCCAAGGTCCCCGTGGACTGGAACTACCATGACCCCCAGTTTGACCGGCTTATGGAAGTCTACTCCACTTGCGGCAGTTGCGAGCATGACGACGCGCTCCCGGCCGCCATGCGGGATGCCGTTGACGGGTGCGGTTTCCGCGAAGTGCTGGCGCGAGGATACCGCGTCGGGTGCATCGCATCGAGCGACTCCCACGACGGCCACCCCGGCTTCGCCGGCGGCACGCCGCGCCATCCGACGCTCTATCACCATCTCGGCAGCGGACGCGTCGCGGTCCTGGCAACGGAGTTGACACGGCAGGCGATCTTCGACGCGCTCTACAACCGGCGTTGCTACGCCACGACCGGCGAGCCCATCGTGCTGGACTTCCGCGTCAACGGCGTGCTCATGGGCGGCGTCCTTTCGGGCGGAGGAGTGAAGGGCCCGCCGGAGGTCGTCGTTCAGGTCGAGGCGCCCTTGCCGGTGCGGATGATCGAGATTCTCCGTGAGGGTCGTATCGTTCATTCCCAGCCCTGCGATGCGCGCCGGGCGCGCGCGCGCTTATGCGACGCCGGGTACGAAGGCGGGCCGGCGTGGTACTACGCGCGTGTAACGCAGGTGGACGGGGAGATGGCATGGTCAAGTCCTGTATGGATCGCCCCCTGACGAGGCAGCAATGAAGATCAATGAACTCGAAGTCCTGCTCCTGAAATGTCCGCCTCCGCGCGGGTACCCGCATCCGGCGGCCTCCTTCGTGTACGACGGATCGCTCCTGCTCCGCGTCCATACCGACGAAGGGATCAGCGGTCTCGGTGAGCCAAGTCCCTATGGCGGAACGCTTGGCCAGATGACGCAAGTCATCCAAGAGCAATTGGCGCCGCGACTGAAAGGCAAGGACCCGTTTGACGTGTCGCTCCTGACGACGCAGAAGGATTTTCCCGGCGGCGTGGGCTACGGCAATATCCCGTACAACTGCGCCCTGGCCGCCGTTTCGCAGGCGCTCTGGGACATCGTGGGCAAGGCATCGAACAGCCCGGTATGCCGGCTTCTGAACCGCAACGGCACGGGGAAGACGCGTGTCCGGGCCTATGCGAGCGGCGGCATGAGCTACGAATCGCAAGACCCCCAGGTGCTGATTGATGAAGTTCTCCGGTGCAAAGAGGAGGGCTACACCGCCTGGAAATTGCGCCCGCCGACGGCCTCAGGCGCATCGCACCTGGAGCGGAACCGGCGGCCGCCGCCCGTGGACCTGGACCGGTTCCTGTCGTTGCTGGAGAGGATCCGTTGCGCGGTCGGGGAGGAGATGGAACTGATGGTGGACATGGGTTGCCGGCTGCGCACGTTTGACGAGGCGCTCACGTTCATGCGCTCGCTCGAAGAACTGCGCTTCAGTTTCTGCGAGGAACCCCTGCCGCGCGTTGCGGAGGAGTACGCCCGCCTGGCGGAAGCCGTGGAGTTGCCGATCGCCGCCGGCGAGTGCCTCGTCAGCCGCGGTCAGTTCCGCTCCTGGCTCGATCAGCGCGCGCTCGATATCATTCAACCGGACGGCAACGTCGCCGGGCCGACCGAGATCATGGAGATCGCCTCGATGGCCGCGGGGCGCGGGGTGCCGTGCGTGATACACAACTGGGCCGGCGCCGTCAGCGTCGCCGCTAACGTGCATCTCGCCTTGTCCATCCCGAACTGTCGCCTGATCGAGCACAACATTACGTACAACCCCTTGAGCACGTTGCTGGTGGACCGCCCCTTCATACCCCGGAACGGTCATTATGAACTGACGGAGAAGCCGGGTCTGGGCGTTGAACTGAACGAGGACGCGGTCCGGCGGTTCGCCGTTCAACCCTAGAGTCCGACGGCGCGTCATCTGGAGCCAACGAGACTATGCAGCACACGGCTAACGATTTTCTTCGCGCCCTCCGTGGCGAGCCCTGTTCGCGCGTTCCGTACCAGGAACCCTGTGTCAGCGCATTGCACGTGGAGGCCGTGCTGGGCCGTCCGCTGGGGAGGGACTCTACCCGGCTTGCGCCGGCTGACGACGTGGAATTCACCTTGGCGACGGGCCAGTCGGCGCTATACCATAACGCTCTCTGGAAGGCCGGCCGCCTGTATCGCGCCGCCTCCGATGGGGAACGCCAGTGCATCGGAGGGATCGTGAGAACGCGCGAGGACTTCGCGCGCCTGGAGCCGTTCGACATTGAGGGCGCCGTTCGGCGTGTCCGGGCATTGGCGGACGCCGCAAGTCAGGCCGATCTGGCCCTCGTGGTCTCTTTTCCCTCTCCCTTCCGGCTCGCGATGTACGCCATGGGCTACGAGGCGTTTTTGACGTGCCTTCGCGACGAGCCGCAGTTCGTGCTGGACTTGATCGCCTGGTTTCACGAACCGGCCCGGCAGTATCTTGAGCGCCTTCTTGAATGCCCGGTGGAGGCGTTTCTCCTGGCCGGAACCATCTGCACGGGCTCGGGACCGGTCATGTCGCCGGCCATGCTGCGGCGGTTCTGGCTGGAGGACACTCGCCGGTTCCTGGAACCGGTGACGCAGAGGCGTTTGCCGGTCATTCTGCACCTGGATGGAGACTTCTCGTCCATCGTGGACCTGATAGCCGAATTGCCGATTGCGGCCATCCATCCCTTTGAACGAACCGGGGCGCTGGACATTTACGACTTCAAGAGCCGCTTCGGCGACCGCATCGCCGTCTGGGGGAATATTGACCTGTCCTCTGTGCTGACGCGCGGAACACCGGACCAGGTGCGAGAAGACGTTCGCCGGCACATCGAACGGCTGGCGCCCGGCGGGCGATATGTTCTAGGCTCCAGCCACGAGATCACCCCTGACGTCCCGGTCGCCAACTTCCGGGCGCTGGTGAAAGCGGCGCAGGACTTTGGCGCGAAAACCGCATGCGCGTCTCCGCAAGAACCGCACGGGCTGGTCATTCGCCCGCACCTGAGCGTTCAACCGGAGCCGACCGCCGCACTCGATCGGCGCGAGGCATCCCGCGCGCGGGTCCTGGCGGCGCTGGAACACCGCAGACCGGACCGAGTCCCCCGGACCGATTTCTTCTGGCCGGACTATGCTCAAAGGGTGCGCGCGCGACACAACATGGCGTCTGACGCCAGGATCGAGGAGTACTTCGGAATGGACGTCGGGCTCTACGCGGCGGACGAGGCGCCGTTCCCAAGCGAGGCGCGCGTTCTCAGACAGTCGGAACCTGAGACGATTGCGCGCGACGGCTGGGGCAGGACCATTCGCACAACTCCCGGCAGCTTCTTCAGCGAGGTCATCGCCGTGCCCGTCGCTCGGCCTGCGGACCTCGACCGGCTGCGGTTCGAGCCGGCTTGCATGGACAGCCGATACGAAAGGAGTCTGTCGAATTTCCCCTATGTTCCGGAACGTTTTCCGTATTTCGTCAAGACCGGAGGGCCGTACATCCGGTCAACATTTCTACGCGGCGCCGAGGCGTTGCTGACGGACCTGGCCGCAGATTGGGGGTTTGCCCGAGCGCTGGCCGACCGCATTGCGGAGCATCTGATCGCCGTCACGCTGGAGAGCCTCCGGCGGACCGGGCACAAGGACATAGGGGTGTTCATCGCCGATGACATGGCGTCCCTGTCCGGTCCCATGTTCTCGCCGGCCTGTTTCGAGGAAGTGTATGCGCCGGCGTATCAGAGGATGATCCACGCCTTTCGACAGGCGGGAGTCCCGCGCGTGTTGCTCCATTGCGACGGCAACGCGGAACCGCTGCTGGACGTCCTGGTCGGTTTGGGCATCAGCGCACACCACCCCTGCGAACCCCGCGCCGGCATGGATGTCGAGCGCATCATGAAACGCTTCGGCCGGCGCTTGACAATCATGGGAGGCATGTGCAACTGTGTTGTGCTTCCCCAGGGGCCGATATCGAAGATCGTCGAAGAAACCCGCCGGTTGATCGCGCTGGGCCGAGAGGGCGGGCTGATCATCGCGAGCCACTCCATCGGTTCGGACATCCCCCTGGAGCATTATGAGGCTTATATACGCACGCTGGATGAGGAGGCCTGATGACCACGCTCTCGCCCATGTTGGAGGTGGCCTTCGGCGATTATGGAGGGGCGGAGTGCTTCTTCTCGGACATTGACGGAGATGGCCGACTCGAGATCCTCACCTACCAGGGGCCGGGAGTCCTTGGGGCCGAGCCATTTCGCAGCCAAAGCCATATCAAACCGTTGCTTCCCGAATCGGTTTCCGTGTCGGCCTTCCGGATCAATGGGCAGCGGATGTGGACATGGGGGCGTCCCAATCCTTGCGAACAACCGTATGTTTCCCATTCCTACGAGTCTTGTATCGCCGCGGCGGACATCAACGCAGACGGTCGAACAGAGGTCGTTCTCGCCAACGGAGGCCAGGTGGTAGTGCTGGACGGCGGGACCGGCGATGAGATCAATGCCCGCCAAATGCCCGGCGATTGCTACTTCATCGTCCAGGCCGTCAGCGGACCCATGCGGACGGGCGAGGCCGCCATCATCGTCAAGAACGGCGAGGTCGGACAAGGCAACTGGCGGTACGGTGAGCCGGTGCTGGGCCTGAACGCGGACCTCGAACCCGTGTGGGGTCCCAAAGCCGTTCCGGGCGGCGGGCATCATATCCTTGTGCTCGACCGCGGCGAAGAGGGCCGGCGCGAGTATCTGGTCGGATACTGTGCGCTGGGGCTGGACGGGCGAATCCTTTGGACCGTCGGCGGCGTGGACGTCCGGAACCTCGCGCCCCTGGAGCAGCACGTGGATTTCACGGATGTCATGAGCCTGCCCGAAGGTAAGACACTGCTCGCGATGGCGGGGTCGGACCGGTTGTACCTTGCCGAAGCCTGGGGCCGGACGTTGTTCTCCGTCCCGAACGTCCATTGCCAGGGCGCGGCGCTGGGGCGCTTTCGAGAGGACTCCGCCTGTCAGGTAGCGCTCTACAACTCCCCGAACGGTCCCATGGTGCTCTACGACCCGTCGGGCCGGGAATTGTGGAGCCGGCCGACGGAACGCCTTTGGCCGATGGGCGTCCCCTCCGGCTGCGAGGGACGCCGGTTCCACCGTAACCGGCCGATCGTGGCGCTGCGGGGCGAACGGAGTTGGATCGGCTTCGCGGATGGCGGTTGGCCGTGGGGCATGGACGGCCAGGGAGCGCGCTCGCTCGAATTCCTGCCGCCCGCCGGCGCGCGCCGCCCGCCTCAGGCCGTTCCGATGTCCCCTTTGATCCGCGGCGACGATATCGGATTCGGCTATGGCCTGCAAGCTCGTGACGTCAACGGTGACGGCCGAATCGAGGCGCTCATTTACAACCGTCAATTCCTGTGGGTGTACCCTTTGGAGCGGTCCGACCATGCCCGATGAGTTGGTCTTGGTCAAGGATGACCGCGCGCTGTTCTGCATCGAGGTCCGCCCGAGCCAGGACGCGGAAGCGGTGTGGCGTCCGCTGTCGGAATTGGTGCGGCATCTGGAGTCGTGCCTCAAGCAGCGCGTACGCTGGTTCAATCGGTCCTCGCCGGACCGCCCTCCCGTCCGGCTGGTGCTGAACTTCGCGCCGGAAGAAGGACTGGGTCGGGAGGAATTCGAGATCGAGACGCGAGAACAGGCCGTCAGGCTCACCGCCTCGACCGTTGACGCGCTTGAACACGCCGTGCATTATTTCCTGGAGGAGGCATTCGGCGTCCGATGGTTGTGGCCCGGCGAGTCCGGCACGGTCACCCCCGCCGCCACATTCGTCTCCCTCCCTTTGGGGACCAGGCGGCTCAGTCCGAGTTGGCGCTGGCGGCAGTTGTGGCTCAGCGGGGCGTTCTGGAAAGAGGACGATCCCTTGTTGGCCGAGTTGAAAGTGGCCAGCTTGTGCCGCGAGACGATGGAAGACCTCCATCTCTGGCAACGACGCAACCGTCTCGGTGGCATGCGTATCGCCGGCGGGCACCGCTGGACCCAGATCTGCTCGCCGTTCTCTTTCGGCAAGAGTCACCCGGAGTACTTCGCCCTGGTGGGCGGCAAGCGGGACTCCGAATATCACGACGGCAAACACGGGAACCAGCCATGCACCACGAATCCGTCGGTCGTCGAGTTGGCGGCCCGCTACGTGATCGCGCAATTTGACGCCAAGCCGGAACTCGACGCATTCAGTATTTCCGTCAACGATGGACAGGGGTTTTGCGAGTGTGAACCGTGTCGCGCCATTGACCGAGAGGCCGGGCTTGAGACGCACGGTCAAACGGAACTGGATCGAACGACGGCCGATGGGGTGCTCGGCGCCGGCGTCGGCAACCAGGCGCCGATTTCCGACCGCATGTTCAGGTTTGCGAACGACATCGCGGAGATCGTCGCGAAGGTCCATCCGAATAAGTCGCTACTTTTTATTGTATACAGCCGTTATCGCAACCCGCCCAGGAGGGTGAAACTGCATCCAAACGTCATCGCACAGTTTTGCACGGCGACATGGGGGCACGCAGAGGAACGGGTCCATGAGGACGAGATGCGGCTGTTGCGCGGCATGGCTCAGTCCACTGACAAGCAAGGCATCTACGACTACTTTGTGAACGGCGCAAATGGCAGTCTCCCGCGCGGATTCGCCCGGGTGTTTCATCACTGCATTCGTGATTACCACGCAGCGGGCTATCGCTACTTCGGCACGCAGGCCGGCCTTGACTTTGCCACAAACGGCTTCGCCTATTACTTGGCGGCGCGCATGCTGTGGGACATTGAGTCCGATTTCGAGGCGGTCCTCGACGACTACTGCCGGTCAGGTTTCGGTCCGGCGTCCGGGCATGTCCGGCGCTGCCTCGTCGCCTTCCTCGACAGATGGGAACAGCCCCAGGGCGGGAAGACTCCTGGCGCCGGCCGATTGGAGGACCTTGCCCCCGCACTGTATCCAGCGGAATGGCGTGCAACTCGACGAAAGGACTTGATGCAGGGACTCGTCGCGTGCGCGAGTGACAATGCCGCGGCGGCGCGCGTGAAATTCCTGATATGCGGTCTCGATTTCCTGGACCTGTTCTGTGCGAGTTGCGCGTCGGCGTCAGCGCTTCTGGAACGGGGCGCGCCGCCGCCAGGCCCTCGTGCGGAACAGGAACTGCCGAAATGGGTCCACGGTCTTACGAACAGGGGAGAGATCGTACGCGCGGTCGAGGCGAGAAGGCGTCTGTTGACATGGGTGAAGGACCACCAGGACGGATTCTGGATTGCAGCGATGTGGTTCCACTATCAAAGGCTTTGCCTCAACGGATTGATGGGAAGATGGCTGGACATCATTGAGGAGGCCGTCTCCTCAAGCGCGGGCACCGGACGGGAATCGGGACTGCCGAGCTCCACATCAGGCGCGTCAGGCTGAGAACCGTCGCTCCCGCGCGCGTTCATGTGTCTCGAGAGTCCTCTAAGAGAAAAGGAGACCATCGCTTATGGAACACCTCATTGCGTGCATGGCTGACCTGCCGTTCTACGAACAGGAGGGTGGGCCGCACATTTCGTACCAGTTTGTGGTGAAGCCCGGGACGATGGGACTGACCAGCGTCGGCAGGATTCGGGCCAAAGGCCCAACCGCAACCGCACCCAATTGTCACTCCGGCTGGGATCAACTCTACTTGATCCTCTCCGGCACGGGGACGATCACTCTGGACGGCCAGGAGCATAAGGTGTCTTCCGGTACGGTGGTCCGAATCCCCCGGAACACGCGCCATGGGGTCATACTCGGTCCGAAAGAGGAACTGGAATATGTTTACATAAACGCCTTTGAGAATCAGCAGGCCCTGGACGCGCTGCTGAAGACACTGTGAGGCCGTTTGCCGGCATCGGCGCCATCCATGGGAAGGAATCCTGCAATGGACGAAACACTGCATGATCTGACGCAGGCTCAACTCTTCGTTGACGATACCTGGATCGAGAATAGCATTCGGCTCCAGCGGGTATTTCACCAACCCGAGAAATTCCAGACGCCTGTCATCGTCCCTGACCGTCCATGGGAACAATTGGGCTGCCTGGCGTATGGGAGCATACTCTACCGCGAAGGACGATTTCACCTGTGGTACATGACCTGGAGACGCGACCAGAATGGAATCTGCTACGCCCGCAGCGACGATGGCATCCATTTCGAGAAGCCCAACCTGGGAATCTACGAGGCCGCGAGCTCGCGAGAGAACAACCTCTGCATCATGACCGAACAACCGGGCTACATTGACAACATCGGCGTCATAGATGATCCCGAGGACGCCGAGTGGCCGCTCAAGGCCATCTTATGGCAGAAAGTGCCGTCCATGCCGGAGCTCAGAGGCCTCGTGGCTTGCCGCTCAAAAGACGGCATCCATTGGGACAAGACGCCCGGGCTGGTCCTGCCCGGATGGGGAGATCGAACCAACACATTCGCCGAGAAGGTCGCGGGCAAGTACGTCATCCTGGGCCGCGCGCCCGCGGAGCGCTACAACCCGTATGTCTGCCGGATTGTCTTCCGGACAGAAAGCGAGGACTTGGTCCACTGGTCGGAACCCGAGATGGTTCTCAAGCCGGACGTCGAGGATGACGCGCGCATGGAGATATACTCGGCCCAGGCATTCCGCTACGAGAGCATGTACCTGGGGTTCATCGAGCGGATGCATATGGTCCCCGACCGGCTCGATAGCGAACTGATCTACAGCCATGACAGCCGTCAATGGCGCCGCACAGCGCAGCGGCGGAGCTTTCTCTCCTGGGGTCCGCCTGAAACGTGGGATGACATTTGGGTCAACATGCCGTCGAATGGCCCGGTCCTTCATCAGAACCGACTATGGTTCTATTACTCGGGCAGAAGTGGCGCGCACGGCGCGCAGTTCCCGCAGAACTGCGGCGCCATCGGCGTTGCAACCATGAGGCCGGACGGTTTTGTTTCGCTGCAAGCAAGAGAAAAGGAAGGATGGTTCGTGACTCCGGCGGTAAAGTGGCCAGCATTGGGTCTCCTGGTGAATGCGGACCCCCGCCGCGACCTTAGTTCGCACCCGCGCTATTGCAGCGGTGAAGTCCGCGTGGAGGTGCGCGATGAGAGCAATCAGCCGATCCACGGCTTCAGGCGCGAGGATTGCGTTCCGCTCACCGAGAACACCCGCCTTCAGCCCAATGCCCGCAAACCGGTCACATGGAACGGCAGGAGCCTTCGGGAACTGGGCGGAGTCGCCATACGGCTGGCCTTCTTCTTGCGTGATGCGCATCTCTATTCTTTCCAGGCAGGCAGCGACGCTCCCTAAGACACGCTTGACCGTGAAATCGAAAACGGTCATGACGATGGTTCTCCCCGCATCGTTGTTCATATTTCGTGACGCCTGACGGATTCTTGACGGAACAGCACTGAATAAGGATCGCGCATTCTGATGACTGAAGAGCCGGATCGTTGTGGCATGCTCAGCACCGGCGGCATCGCTGCGAAGTTCGTTGAGGGGCTGCGCGCCCTGCCAGACGCGCAGATGGCCCCCGTCGGCTCACGTACGCGAGAAGCCGCCGAATCCTTCGGGGCGAAGCATACTGCTTGCGGTCGATATAGTCCAAGAGTTGACATAAGGGAACAGGCCGAGTGATGAAATATTGGGTTGCGTCGCTACTGGTCCTGTTGAGCTTCGGCCTGCCGCTGTGCGCCGCTGAGACGGACCTCGGGGATGTCGAGCAGATTCTCCAGGTCGCGCCCAGCCGCAACATGGGTTCGCCCTACCGGAAAGCGCTCGATGAGTACGTGGCGAAGCGCTTCAAGGATACGGGCTTCACCAGCGGACAGATTACCTTTCCCACTGCCGCATTCATACCCGGCGAAACCGAGCTCACCCTCCCCGGCGGAGCGACCCTCCCGCTGCACAGCCTTTTGCCCAACAGCGTTCACCCCGGCAACCTGCCCAATAGCCGCTGGAGCGGCACGCTGGTGGACTTGCGCAAGGGAACGGCGGACGACCTCGCGGTAGTCAGTCCGATGAACGCGGCGGTCCTTCTGGACATGAACAGCCGCCGCGCCTGGGTGACGGCGCTGGAACTCGGCGCGCAGGTCCTCATCTTCATTGGCGGGCAGGAAAACGGGCGCGACGCCGCCGGCGTCGTCTATCCCACGCCGATCAGCGTGCCGCGCTTCTACCTGGCCGAGCAGGACGCTGCGACGTTGCGAGCCGCTTTGGGTGGGGCGCGCAGCGCCGAAGTGACGCTGGCGCAAAAGCGCCCCAACCGATGGGAAGCGATTGAAGCGGTCAGCGACTGGGTGATCGTGCCCGGCGTCGGGGCGAACGCCGACAAGGTGGTGCAGCTGCAGGCGTATAAGGACGCCTCCAGCGTCGCCCCGGACCTGAGTCCGGGGGCGGAGAGCGCCTGCAGCCTGGCGCTGCTGCTGCGCCTGCTGGACTACTACAAGGCCAATCCGCCCGATGTCACCCTGGTTTTCAGCGCCGTCAGCGACCACTGCAACTACTTGCGCGGCGAGCAGTTCTTCCTGTCCGCCGTCTATCCCTACCCGCCCACCCTGAGCGACGAACTCGACTCGCGCGAGCGCGACCTGCGCGAGGCCAAGTTCTTCGCCTCGGTGTACAGCCCCGAGAGCCGCACCCCCGAGAAGATCGCCCTCTTGCGCGCCGCCAAGTCCGACGAGAGCGGTCGCACGCTCTTCTTGAAAGACCCGCTGCTGCGCCGGTTCGAGTACGAGCGCAACCGGGCGCGCCACAGCATCGCGCTGGCCGACGACCAGTTGCGCCGAACGGACCTGCCCCCCGAGCAGATTGCGAAGATCAAGGAAGAGCGCGCCGGGCTGGCCGTGGTGAGGGACGACTACATTGCCATGGCCTCCGTCCTTCAGCGCTGGGGCGGCACGATTACTTTTGAGAACATGGGGGAGGGGGAGACGCTGGCGCGCCGGCAGAAGCTGTTCCGCGCCAACATGGCCGGCCTGGAAACGCGCTATTTGGACCAATTCAACGACGCCGACCACGCGATCAGCGCCATCCAGGAGAACGGCCGGCTCGCCAAACTGCTTGAGGGGAAGTCCCCCTACCTCTACCTCTCGCTGGACCTGAGCTTCGGCAACGAACGCATGGGCTTCTTCCTCCAGGGGCCGGAGGTCGTCAACACGAGTGTCGGGATCGAGGAAGTCAAGCCGGCCGCGCGCGTCGCCGTGGACGTGGCCAAGCGGATGAAAGACAGCGACCGGTTCTTCGCCGATACGATTCTCAGCGCCGGCGGCATAGACTGGCGCAATCACCTGGCCGACAAATTCCCCCTCGCCTGCACAGTGGGGGGCAATTTGGTCATCCCCAGCCTGACGCTGACCACCACCGCCGATCCGCGCGACGTCCAGTTCACGCCGCGCGACACCCTGGCCCACCTGCCCCGCGAGCGCGTCACCGGGATGATGGCGTTCGCTCAGAAACTGATCACCGGGTTGCTCGCCAACGAGGAGTTTCCCGCCGCTATTCGTCCCGTCCTCCTCCAGCGCTACCGGGTGCTCTCCTTCCGCTTCAAGCTGCGCCGGATAGACCCATACTCGGTCGAGATTCCCCGCGAGCCGATCGTCGGCGGCGCCGTGATCGCCCTGCCCAAGCAAGTCTTGCCCCGAAGCACAAGCACCTCCGTCTCCCTGATTGAGCCGCTGCCGCGCGCCGTTGGCGGACAGGTGTCCCTCTGCCAGATCGCCCTCACCGACCGGCAGGGAGAGGCGCTCTTCCGCGCCTTCCCGGGGGTCGCCAGCGTCGAGGCGTATGGCTTCAAAGAGGACTTCAGCGGGATCAACGCCGTCATTGATGCGGGCGCCGGCGCGCGCCGCGTGGACCCCACTGTTCAGGTCTCCGGAGGCAATTGGCTCTGGGCGGACAAGTTCTGCCTGATGTTCGACTGCATTCAGACCGACCTGGTCGGCATGTACAATCCGGGCACGCGCAGTCGCGCCGCCAGCATCATCCTTCTGGACGCCATCCGCGAAGCCAGTCCCGACCACTACGGCATTGCGGGCATCGCGGAGGCGCGCTCGTCGCGGTTCAAGCCGATCATCGGCGACGAGGGAATCGCCTGCATCTTCACCGACGGCGACGTGCCGTTCAAGATCGTCTGCGACGACTTCATCCTCATCAACGCCACGCCGCAGAATCCCACCGGCGCGGGTTTCTTTCCCGGCGACAAGCGCCTGCGCATGATCGGCAGCGCCGCCTCGTCGGACTTGCAGACGTTGAACGCCATGCGCCTGGGCCGCATTGAAAAGAAGGGGGTCGCCAACCCCGCCGCCGCCCAACTGTTCAAGCAGGCCGAGGGCCTGATCGCCGAGGCCGACCGCGCCCGCAGCGCGGGAGACCAAAACCTTTTCCTCAGCAAGACGATTGAGGCGCTCAGCAGTTCCCTGCGCTCCTATCAGATGGTCCGTAGCACCACCAGAGACTTGATCAAGGCCGTCGCCGTCTTCCTGGCCCTGGTCATCCCGTTCTGCATGTTCGCCATGAAACTGGTGATCCCCTGGACGGACGTGCGCGCGCAGATCGCCAGCTTTTTGGTCATCTTCGCGCTCATGGCCACCGCGCTGGCGATGCTGCACCCGGCCTTCAGCCTGTCGCAGACGCCGATGATGGTGCTGCTGGCGTTCATGATGGTGGGGCTGGCCGGCTTCGTCATGTTCATCCTGCACGGGCGCTTCGACTCCGGCCTCCAGCAGCTTGTGGAAGAATCGCAGGGGGTCGAGTCGGCCGAAAGCTCGCGCAAGGCGCTGGCGGGGGTCGCCTTCTCGGTGGGGGTCAACAACATGCGCCGGAGGCGCATCCGCACGTCCCTGACGGCGGCCACCATCGTGCTGGTCACCTTCACCATGCTCTCGGTCATCAGCGTCGGCACCTCGCTGACCCCGTACCGGCGGCAGACCGGGGTGAACGTCCCGTACACCGGCGTGCTGTTCGCCAAGCCGGGGATGGAGCCGATCCGTGAGAGCGCGCAACGGCAGGTGTCCCAGGTCCTGCGGCCGTTCGGGCCGGTGGTCATGCGCAGTTGGACGCAGCGCCTCGACTCGCTGGGCGATTACATGCGCCTGGAGATCATTGACGCGCACAACCCGAAGAACCTCATCATCGTCAAGAGTCTTTTGGGAGTCGAGGTGGCCGAGAACGGCTTCATCACTCCCATGCCGCTGACGGCGGGGCGCTGGTTCAGCAGCAACGACGCGCACGAGATGCTGCTCTCGACGGAGGCCGCCGGCGTTCTGGGAATCACGCCGGCCAACTTCGCGCCGCGCGACCTGTACCTCCGCAACGAACCCGTCACGCTGGTGGGCCTGCTCGACGACGCGAAGCTCTCCGCGATCGTTGACCTGGCCAAGCTCCCCCTGCTCCCGCTGGAAAGCCGGCCCGACCCGGTGACCAAGTCGGTGAACGAGACCGGGCAGATGAGCGTCAGCGCCGACGATGCTACCGCGAGCCCTGTCCCGGCGGCCAACGCGCTACGGGCCGCCACTTGCGGCATTATGCCGATCGGTTTCGCCCTGACCATGCCGGACACCACGGTGCGGACGATCGCCCTCAAGGCCGAAGCCGCCGGCGGGGAATCCGCCAGTCTCAGGGCCTGGAAAGCCGCCAACCATTTCGTGGACGCCACCGGCACCCTCACGTACACCGGCATTGGCGAGAAGATCTCGCAGGAGCAGGGGGCCACCATCAGCCCCGCCCAGTACAGCCTGGGCCCGGCGCGCGGCACCAGCGTCGGCGGCGTGAGCAAGGTGCTCATCCCCATCTGCCTGGCCGCCACCATCATCCTGAACACCATGTTGGGGGCGGTGATGGAGCGCAAGAAGGAGATCAGCGTCTACAACAGCATCGGGCTGAACCCCACGCACGTCTTCGTCTTTTTCGTCGCCGAGGCGATCGTCTTCGGCCTGGTGGGGGCGGTCAGCGGCTACGTCATCGGCCAGGGGCTCGCCTTGCTGATCACCTACTACAACTGGCTGCCGGGGATGCCGCTGAACTACTCCAGCATGGCGGTCATCGGCGTGATCTTCGCGTCCATCGTCACGGTCATCGTCAGCACCCTCTATCCGGCGTACATCGCCACGCGCGCCTCCGTCCCGTCGGGCCAGCGGCGCTGGAAGCTCCCCGCCCCCGACGGGGATGAACTGCGCCTGGACTTCCCGTTCAGCTTCAGTGAGCACCAGTTGTCCGGCGTCTGCGCCTTCCTCCACGCCTTCATGGACCTCAACAGCGAGGCCAGTTTCGGCCAGTTCCTCGCTCAGGACGCCCGCTTCGGCTTCGTGCGCGACCGCGATGGGCGCAACGTCCTGACTATGCTCTATAGCATCACCCCTGTCCCGTTCGACCTGGGGGTCAACCAGCGCCTGGAGATCTACGGCCACTATGAGCCGCGCGTGCGCGCGCACGTGCTGCGCGTCCACGTCACCCGCATCAAGGGGGACAAGAACAGCTGGCTGGTGGTTAACCAGCCGTTCATGGAGTCGTTGCGGGCCCGGTTGCTGAGCTGGCGCTCGCAGTCGCTGGCCAATCAGGAACAGTTCCGCATTCAGGGCGAGGCGATGTTCGCCGCCGGGAGTGAGTTCCCCGTCAAGGAGGGCGCCGCCCGATGAGCCAGGGCCGCCAGGAAAAAGAAGTCCAGATGCTCCGGGAGGTCATGCAGCCCCTGGTTGGGGCCATCAATTTTAAGCATGATTTCTGGCCTGCGATCGGCGTTTGCGCCAGCGAGGTGCCAAAATGTAGACAGAGCATATATCGTACCCGTCACGCCCCTGTTGCCACGCTCCCTTGCCAGATCATACATTCGAGCCGCATCTCTTTAAACTGCCCCTTGGTTGGCCCCCGGCTGCGGCTCAGGCAGCGAACTCTGCCACAGCAGACCCTGTGAAATCAAGCGTCAGTAAGGTACAAACCCGCCCGCCCCGACCACTGACTCCTAACGTTTCTTCTCCGCAATCAAGAGAGGGAACGTTGGGAGTTTTCTTTTCGGCCAGAGCCGTTCCTGTGCATCGCCTCGGCTTTGGGGGCAGACGTATTTTTCACGCTACGCGCTTCTAGCAGCCCGTTGAAAAAGTCGAGGCGGCGGTTCGGGAGAGTCTCGGCCCTCGTCGGCAGTCTGTGTGGCACAGCCGCCCCCGGCTGTGGTTCGCACGGGCTGCTAGCGAGCGCAATCTCTTCCGGGTTCGACTCCCAGCTTCGGCACCATTGCAACAATAGGCGGCTGCGATAGTTATGCTATCGCAGCCGCCTTTCTCTTGACGGCCGCCACCCTCTGCAGCGCTTCCTTCCGTTTCTGCCTCTCCGGAAGTTCGGGCGCTCACTCCAGGTTGGCGTGAGCGCCGCGTATCCCTCAAGACCGACTCTTAACAGCTCGCGAAGGCGAAGCCTCGCCAGCTTGAAGACTCTCTCGCCCAGGGCGCAGATAGCCCCTTACCGCCAAGTGGTTTCTCATAAGCCGCACCTGTGTTACAATCGCAGCGTCATTGCGCATCACTCACTCGGATCACACCCCGCAGCTTGCGCCAATGGCCATGGCGCGACGAGGCAGTCGGACGACAGGATGAGGGCGGTTCCACTCCAGACCCCTAAGGTTCTTGTGCAATAAGGAGCCATACGGAATGGCCAACGTGAAGACACTGCTACGGATTCATTGGTTGCCGGCGACGGTGCTGCTACTGGGAGCGTGCTCCGTAGTCATGGTGCGCGGGATTCACAGCATAGCCACTGTTCATGAAGCCGACATGGTCTGCGAGGACGTCGCCACAAAGACCCAGTTGACCATTGCGAACACCCACCGTCTGCTGGAGGAACAGATTGCCGGCGATTACGTAGGGGACGTCGGGGCTATCTGGCGCAACGTTGATCTATCCACGGCGGAGTTGCAGTCTCTCTTGGTTGGCGGGGTGAATGAGCACGGCGTGCCCTTCGGTCCCTTGACGGACCCCAAACTGCGGAAGGACGTTGAAGAGTTGCTAACTCAGATCCGCGTGTTCGCTGATCTGGGGCGCGAGAGGCTGGCGCATCCGCCCGAAGGGCCGGATGTGTACAATGCCTTTCATGCTCACTTCAATCAGCTTGTTCTCAGGGCGGCGGCGTTTCATGAGGCGATTGGTCGGGAGGAAGTGGCCAATCTGGCCCGCACGCACACTCTCTTCTGGGCCATTATGGTCGTGTGGATCGGCCTCATTGTGGCATCCACCGCAGGGCTCTGGCTGCACGAGAGTCGGCGCCGACAGGCGGAGGAATCCTTGCATGAGGCGCACGGACGTTTGCGGACCCAGACAGACGAACTTGAGAAGCACCGCGACCACCTGGGTGAATTGGTGGAGGAGCGGACGTCTCAGCTTCGGGCGGCCGATCTGCAACTCCAACACCTGTCGTCCAAGCTCCTGACAGCGCAGGAAATGGAGCGGAGCAGAATATCGAAGGAGCTCCATGACGAACTGGGCGGGACGCTGGCTGCGGTGAAGATAGAATTGAGGCGCGTGGAAGGCGGGTTGCGCTCGGGGCAGGAGGCGCAGATCGAAGCGTGTCATAGCGCGTTCGATGCGCTCAATGGGGCCATTGACAGCGTTTCCCGCATCTCCTTCAACCTCAGCCCCCATGTGCTGGAGGAACTGGGCCTCTCCAGAGCGCTGCGGTGGCTGTGCCACGGGTTCAGAAAGCGTCTTCCGCAGCTTAATGTTAGGGTGGATATCTCCGACGTGGAAGGGGCCGTGGCGCGAGAACGGCAGATTCTGCTGTTTCGAATCGCGCAAGAGGCATTGACGAACGTCGCCAAGCACGCCGACGCAGCCAATGTCGCCATGACCCTCAGAATGCAGGGGGCCATGATGATCTTGGCGGTGGAGGATGACGGGCAGGGGTTTGACGTGGAGCAGGCGCTGCACAAGACTCCCGGCGAGCGTGGAATGGGCTTGACCACGATGCGCGAACGTGCTCAGATGTTGGGTGGCGACTTGGACGTGACGAGTGCGGAAGGTAGGGGGACATGTCTGGTCTTGACGGTCCCGTGGGCCAGCATCATATGATAAAGGGTCATGACTGGGTCTCCCTTCGGTTATGGTCCACTGAGTAAGAGAAAGGACGGATGTATTGCACAGTTATCGCATCATACTGGCGGACGATCATGCCCTGTTCCGCAAAGGAGTGAGGAAGCTCATCGAGTCATCGTCGGACTACGAAGTCATTGGTGAAGCCGAGAGCGGCATCGAGCTCCTTCAACTCCTTGAGGGGCCGAAGCCGGACCTGATTCTTCTGGACTTGAACATGCCGAACCTGGGCGGCATTGAAGTGCTGCCAAGAATCAAGGCAAGTAATCCTCAAGCGAAGGTGCTGGTGCTGACGATGCACGACGATCCGGAGTTTCTTTATTCGGCAATTAAGGCTGGCGCTGATGGCTTTTTCCTCAAGAAGGAGGCGGATACGCAGCTCTTTCTGGCCATTGCGCAGGTGCGCAAGGGCGAAGTGTATGTTTCCCCGCAGCTCCCGCGCGAGCACGTCAGCGACTGGCGGCAGGTTCGAGACGGCGCTTGTGAGTCGGTCTTGACGGAGCGCGAGCGAGAGGTAATGGCGCTCGTCGTCGAGGGCAAGTCGAACAAGCAAGTCGCCGCCATGCTGGGCATCAGCGTTCATACGGCTGCGCGGCATCGCGCCAACATCATGCTCAGCCTTCGCGTGCACAGCACGGTTGAACTCGTCCACTATGTCCTGAAGAACAAACGTACTCTCTAACCCGCCTTTCTGTCCCTCCACCTCATTCTCATCTCAAAGCGACCTGGAGCACAACGCGCGAATGCCATGGCTGGTGTTCGCAGCAGCGCCACGTCCTGGGCTGGGGTAGGTGTTCTTCCTATCGGCAGCCCGGTGCAGTCACCCATACACTTTTTGCCATGCCCGGTAGCTTCACGAGGGGATTGTCCCATACGTGGTAACTGGTACCCTCGGTAATGTAGTCGAATGCCCATTTTGCGAATGTGCGTAATGATCGCGTCCGTGGTTGCGGGGCGAGGAAGCGTCGCGAGGCCGACCGAGACCCTTGTGGTGTGACGGAGGCAGTTGAGGTGTTATCGGTGAACCAGAAGGAGCCAGAGATGAAAAGGCAAAAATGGGGACGAGGGATGTGCGGTTACCTTAGGATTGTATTGACCTGTGGGGTTGCGCTGGCGGCGGTCGCCCAGGTGTTTTGCCCGTCCGACGTTCTGGCCCAGCTTCCGCCGGATAACCCCGACGCCAACGTCATCGAAGTGTTCCCGGCGAGCCCTTTCATCCTGAGCCCATTCATTGATGCGCTGCCGCAGCCGCAAGCGCTGCTGCCGGGATGGCGGCCGGATCCCACGCTTCCGGCCGGTCAAGCGGACTGGACGGTGCGCCGATCGGCGTTTCTGGCCGATCCCGCTAATCCCACCGGCACCGGCGTTGTCGTGCCGGGCCCCGCCGTTGGGCAGCAGGACGTGTACGGACCGCTCAGCGCGGGAGCGACGGCGGTTAATGGTCAGGGCAAAGAAACGTTGCTTGTTGTGGACCACGCCGGGACGCACCAGGTGTGGCCGAACGCGGCGGGTCAGAACTCCGACCGTCTGTTGAGTGGACCGACGCCGAGCCCGATCCTTTACCACATCCGGATGCAGCCGGGCCTGCACAGATTCACGACATCGCTGGTGCGGGCTATCGACAAGAACGGCGGGCCGTTGGGGGAAGGGGCTCTCGCGTTCCTGTCGGCGGCCACGGGGAGGACTTTCTCAGCCGACGGCACCACGACCCTGCCGGACAGCACCGTCTGGGGGTTCAACGGCACATTCCCCGGCCCCATGATCAACGGCGAGTATGGAAAGCCTGCTCTTGTCCGCTTCGAGAACGACCTGGACAAGAACCCCCTGGCCTTGGATTACCAGGACTTCGGCGCCCCGGATCTGGCCTTCCTGACGCATCAGCACAATGGGCATACGGCGCCGGAAAGCGACGGCCAGCCGCACTACATGCAGATCAATGAGGGCGGTTACACGCCGGGGGACTGGGTGGATAACCTTTATCTGGGCTATCCGGCGGGCGGCGATCCTTCCGAGATGCAGTCGCTCCTGTGGTTCCACGACCACCGCATGCATCATACCGGCGCCAACGTTTATAAGGGGATGGTCGGTCTGTTCCCCATGTACGATCCGGGGATGCCCGATCAGCGGCCGGGAGCTCAGCCGGGCGCGATTCTTCCGGGGACGGGGCTGGACACGGGCAACGAGGCTGATCCAGCGCCGAACTTGAAGTTGCCGGGCGTCAGGACCCCTGGCCGCGATCCGGCCACAGGGCAGTTTCCCCCGGGGCCGTTCAATGTTAAGTACGACATCCCGCTGGCGTTCTATGACACGGCGCTCGATGACGGTCTCACCCCGCACGGCGACATGCACACCCCGAATTTTCCGCCCGACCTTCCGAGCGCGACCGTTCCGGGCGTTGAGCCGGACGTGTTCGGCGCGATGCATCCGGAGTGGTGGGGGAAGAGTTTCTTCAAGCACTATCCGGATCACGGCTTTGTGGGAGACATTTTCACGGTCAACGGCGTGGCCTACCCCGTCCTCCACGTCGAACCCAGACGGTATCGGCTCCGTTTTCTCTGCGCCTCTGTGGCGCGTATCTATGAACTCGCGCTCATGACCTCGGCGAATGGCCCGCAGGCGCGGCCGGGGACTCAGGGACAGTGGCAGATTCCCGATGGCGTGCAGTGGAAGCCGTGGACGTGGGTCGCCAGCATGGGCGGCCTGCTCCCGCAAACGGCCGTCAGCGATACCTTTCTCATCTGGCCGGCGACGCGCGCCGAGTTTGTCGTTGACTTCTCGGCGGGCGTGCCCGCCGATAAAACCATCTTCATCACGAATGTCCTCGTGATGGTGAACGGCCGGAAACCGGACTTCAACGACCTGCGGGGCGGCGTCAACAGCCTCAACGCACTTCAATACAAGGTGCCGGTCGTGAAGATCGTTGTGGACCTGCCCCTCTCCGGACCGGACCAGAGCGACCCGGCCCTCGTGCAGGCCGGCCGGCCGCTGCGTCCGATGCCCAAACTGGCGGACCTTGTGAAACTGGACGGGAGTCCTTCGGCCGTTGCGCCCACGTTGGCAAACACGGCAGCGCTGCCGCATGCGGAGTTCACTTTGAACCGCAGCGGCCAGATGGGGATGGAGAATCAGTGGCTCATCAATGACTCGCCCTTCGTGCCCGACCGCCCGCTCGTCACGGTCAGACGAAACCACCCGGAGGTCTGGACCAACACGAACGGGGGCGGCGGCTGGGTGCATCCGATGCACATGCACATGGAGGAGCACACGACCCTCGCCCGTCAAGGCAGCATACTCCCGGTCCACGTGGAAGACACCGGGAAGGAAGACGTTACCAATCTGGAGCCGGGCGAATCGGTGAGCTTCTACCGGAATTTCAGGACCTTTGAAGGCCGGTACGTGGCCCACTGCCACAACCTGGCCCACGAGGACCACAACATGATGTTTGGCTTCACGATCCTCCCGCCGGACGCGCCGCCTCCAACCTCGACGACGACCACCACGATCACCACGACCAGCACGACCACCACATCCACTACCACTACCACTGCCACTACCGCGACCGCTACTACGACCACTACCACGATCCCGATCCCGCTCCCGGCGTGGTGGGTGACGCTGGACGTTTCGCACAACAATGGGCCTCTGGCGGCCCTTGAACTCGGTCAGATGGCTGGGGCAACGGATAACTTCGATGGCCCCGCCATTGACGGACTGGCCCCACCGCAGCCGCCGGCGCCGAACGACTACGATGCGTATTTCTCCTCGATTGCTGACGAAGTGCTCTACCCGCATCTGTTGAAGGACTACCGGGCGCTGGCTCCGACGGGCACATGGCGGCTGGTCCTGCGCCTGACCGCGGGAGACAGCTTCACCGGGACCTTCGGGACAGCCAATGCCCAGGGGCGCACCCTGACCTGGCAGGAGAGCGACGCCGCGTGGACGGGCAGCGGACCGATCTATCCGCTCAGCGACGCGATCTCAGTGACCAACTCGACCGGCGCGGTCCTGACGAAGTACTACGTCATCCGTCTGGGTGACATCTTCACGCTGACGCTGTCGTCCGGCTGGAACCTGATCAGCCTGCCGCTCGTCCCGGTGGCGCCGAGTCCGGCGGCCCTCTTCGGAACCAACATGCAGGCGATCTTCTCCTGGGATGGCCAGCACTATGTGGTTCCGACGGTCATGCAGGCCAAGACGGGTTATTGGGTGTATCTGACGAACCCCGCCACGGTGACGGTCGTCGGGGCGGCGCCGGCAGATGGCGCGCTGGTCCACCTGGTGCAAGGCTGGAACCTCGTGGGACCGGTGGGCACGCAGCCAGTGCCCGGGCTGCCGGTGATTGCCGGCTTCGGCTGGGATGGGACGCGGTATGTCATTCCGACCAACTGTGTCGAAGGAAGAGGCTATTGGCTCTATGCCGTCACCTCCACGGATATCTGGACAGGGGCGCCTTCACCGACTCTCCTGGCACGGCGCAATTTTGCCCTTGCAGGAGGCGGGTGGTCTGTACCGATAGGCGTCACTCTCAATGGTGCGCAGTACGCTGCACTGGAACTCGGAGTGGCGACCGGCGCGACGAACAACTACGACGCGGGAGTGGACGGGCTGGCCCCGCCACCGGCTCCGGCGCCGATTGACGACGAGGTCTTCTTCTCCTCGATCACTTCCGAGGCGCTCTTCCCGAAACTGTTGGATGACTACCGCAACGCCGGCACGAGCGTCGCGACGTGGAGACTGCGCGCTGCGGTCAATGCCGGCAAGAGCGTGGTCATCTCATGGCCGGTCGTCAGCCTGCCGTCGGGATGGGGCTTGACGTATCAGGCCGCCGACAGCAATTGGAACGGCACGGGGACGCTGGTGAGTATGGCCGGTGTGCCGCAGTCGCTGACCCTGGCGAACAGCACGGGTAACCAGGCGACGTACCGATACCTGATCGTCGCCACTGAGACATCCAGTACCACGACGAGCAGCACCAGCACGACGACAACCACGCTGCCGGTCACCACGACCACGATCCCGGTTGCCACGACGACCACGACCACGGTCCCGACGAGTACAACGACCTCAACCACCAGCACAACAACGACGTCCACCACGGCCTCAACCACTAGCACAACGACGACGGCCACCACGACCACAACCACGACGGCGACCACGACCACGACCATCCCCAAGCGCATCACAGTGCTATTTCCATCGGATTCCGGGATATGTCTCAAGCGCGGAAAGACGTATAAGATCGCGTGGACCTCCAACCTGCCGAAAGGCACCAAGGTGAGAGTTGACCTTGTAAAGGAAGACGGCAGGACGTGGGCCCTTTCCACAGGCACATCCACAAGCCCCCTCACGTGGACGGTTGGCAAGGTAATCAAAGGCGTGGATATGTACCTCGACGGCGACGATTATAGAATCCGAGTCAGTACGCTCGATGGCATCGATTCGGACGAGAGCGACGATTTGTTCTCCATTTACAGCGTTACAGGAATAGAGATTCGTGGCGCGACCATTGAAACTGGCGCGCCCGACTCCGTTGCGGAGTCCAGCGCCGAGCAATTCACTTGCCGCGCCATTCTTGGCGTCGGCGATCCTGTGGATGTTACGGCAGATGTCGAGTGGAAGGTCACTGGAGCCGACGGCAAATCCGTGAAGTACGCGAAAATCGGCAAGTCGGGCCTGCTCGTGACGCTCAATGTGTCGTCTGACCAGGCATGCAGCGTCACGGCGACCTACGGAAAGTCCGGGGTGCTTGCCAGAGCCAGGCAGATGGTGACCATCAAGAACCGATGAGCGTTGGCAGGACAGCGAATGGAGTTGCCACTGCGGCGAAATGGCCAACTTCGCTTGATACTGTGACCGTGGCCATGTCGAATTCGTGTCGTGTATTCAGGTGTTATCTGTGAACGAAGAGAAGCCAGAGATGAAGAGGCGGAGATTGGGATTCGGCAAGCGAGGTCTTCTCCAGACTGGATGGGTCTTGGGAGTCGCGATTCTGGCCGTCACGCAGGCGCTCTTGTCCAGCGATGTCCCGGCACAGCTTCCCACAGATAACCCCAACGGCGACGCCATAGAAGTCTTCCCTGAGAGGCCCTTCATCCTGAGCCCGTTCGATGACCCGCAGCCGCAAGCCATGATACCAGGAGGGCAGATGGATGCCACTCTTCCGGGATGGTGGGTGACGCTGGACGTCTCGCGCAACGGCGGGGCGCTGGCGAACCTTGAACTCGGTCAGGCGACTGCGGCGACGGATAACTTCGACGTGGGGACGGATGCCCTGGCGCCGCCGCAGGCGCCGGCGCCGAACGACTACGATGCGTATTTCTCCTCGATCACCGACGAAGCGCGCTATCCGCATCTGCTGGGGGACTACCGGGCAGCGGCTCCGACGGGCACGTGGCGGCTGGTCCTGCGCCTGACCGCGGGAGACAGCTTCACCGGGACCTTCGGGACAGCCAACGCCCAAGGGCGCATCCTGACTTGGCAGGAGAGCGATGCTGCGTGGACGGGTGCCGGGTTGGTCCACCCGCTCAGCGACGCGATTTCAGTGACCAACTCGACTGGCGCAGTACTGACGAAGTACTACGTCGTCCGTCTGGGGGACTCTTTCACGCTGGTGCTCTCGTCCGGCTGGAACCTGATCAGCCTGCCGCTCGTCCCGGCGGCGCCGAGTCCCGTGGCCCTTTTCGGGACGAACATGCAGGCGATCTTCTCATGGGATGGCCGGCGCTACGTGATCCCGACGGCCATGCAGGCCAAGACGGGCTATTGGGTCTATCTGGCCAACCCCGCCACGGTAACGGTCGCCGGGACCGCGCCGGCAGATGGCTCGCTGATCCACCTCTCGCCGGGCTGGAACCTTGTCGGACCGGTGGGTGCGCAGACGGTGCCCGGGCTGCCGGTGATCGCCAGCTTCGGCTGGGATGGGACGCGGTACGTCATTCCGGCAATCTGCGTCGAAGGAAAGGGCTATTGGTTCTACACAAACATCGCCACGGACTTGTTGCCGGAGCCGCCGGAGCCACTGGCGGCGCTGGGGACGCTGCCGGTGCCGGAACCGCCGAACCTGGCCCTCGTTGTCAAAGACAAAGCGGCCGCCATCCAGTTGGGCAAGGCGCTCTTCTGGGACATGCAGTTGGGCAGCGACGGCGCCGCCTGCGCCTCCTGTCACTTCCATGCCGGCACGGACAATCGGACCCGCAACACAATCAGTCCCGGTCTGAACGCGGGCGACACCGCGTTTCAGGTGGTCAGCGGGGCCAATCAGGTCGTCACCGCCGACATGTATCCTTTCCACCAGCGGCAGGCCCCTGTGGACCGGCAGTCCTCCGCCATCCTGCGGGATGCCAACGACGTGACCTCCTCGGCGGGGGTGAACCATCACCTCCTCCAGAACATCGTCCCCGGCCAATGGCAGGACGCAGGCACGTTGGTGCCGGACCCCGTCTTCAACTCGAATGGGAGCAACGTGCGGCGTGTGGCGCCGCGCAACACGCCCACGATGATTAACGCCATCTTCTTTCCCAACCAGTTCTGGGACGGTCGCGCGCGTGACGTCTTCAACGGAAACAATCCCTTCGGCGAACTGGACATGAACAGCACCGTGCTGGCGGACGACGGAACGGGACTGAAGTCGGAGATCCTGCGTATGACCAGCGCCAGCCTGGCCTCGCAGGCTGTCGGTCCGCCGTTGAGCAACTTCGAGATGTCCTACGAGGGCCGTACGTACGCCCAACTCGGCAAGAAGATGCTCAGCCTCAGGCCGCTGGCCTTGCAGAGGGTGCATGCCCAGGACAGTGTCCTGGGGCCGTTGGCCGCCGCCGACAAGGGACTGACGGTGACGTACGCGCAGATGATCCAGGCGGCGTTCCAGCCGCGGTATTGGTCGAACACGGACACGGTGGTTTCGTTCCAGGCGCGCTCGGCGCGAATGGCCATGCCGAGGGCCGGCAACCCGCGCACCGTCGCGCTCAATAACGGCAAGACGATACTCGCTCCCGCCACGGAATCCAGCGGCACGGTGTCGGGGGATACGTTCACGCAGATGGAGGCGAACTTCGCCCTCTTCTGCGGCATAGCCATTCAGCTCTACGAAGCCACGCTGGTCAGCGACGACTCGCCCTTTGACCGCTACGCAGCAGGCCAGACAAACGCGCTGACCGACCAGCAACTCCGCGGGCTGAATGTCTTCGTGAGCGGCGGGTCCGCCTGCAACAAGTGCCACGGCGGCGCATTGTTCAGTGGCGCCGAACTCCAGAGAATCGAGCAGATGCAAATGGCTCAAGGCGACGCCGTGTACGATGACGGCTTCTACAATATCGGCGTCACGCGAACGACGGACGACGTTCTCCGCGGCGGCACGGCGCCCTTCGTCAACCCGCTGACGGGAGAGAACTTCCCGCTGGCGTGGACCCGTCTGGCGCAGTTGAAACGCGACGGGTTGCTTCCGGCGGAAGTGGCCCCGTTCGTGCCGGACCTGATTTCGACGTTGCGCGTGGTCGCAAACGGCACCGCCAAAACCCCTTCGCTACGGAATGTGGAACTGACCGGCCCCTATTTCCACAACGGCGGCGCAGCCACCCTGCGCCAGGTTGTCGAGTTCTACAGCCGGGGCGGCAACTTCCCGGTTAGCAATGCTCCCGACCTGCACTCCGACATTCACGAGATTGGACAACTGATAGGCTCGGACCAGAAGAAGGACGAACTTGTCGCATTCCTGCTCGCCCTGACCGATGACCGGGTGCGCTATGAGCAGGCGCCTTTCGATCATCCGGAACTCATCATCCCCAACGGCGCCGACACTTTGGGGGTGGATTTCCTGACCACTCTTCCGGCCGTGGGCAGTGGCGGGCGGTTGGCCGAAGGACTTCCCGGGCTTGGCACTTTCCTGGAATTGAGTCCGTTCACGCCGTAAAAAGGAGAACTGGTTAATGGGACGGCTCTGCTCAAGAGCGTGGTGGGCGGCCTTCGCATGCCTCCTGGCCCTTTCGGTCCTCTGCATCACGGGGACCTTTCTGGGCGCGGCACGCGCCTGTAGCCTCTTCATGTCCGCGCCTTTGGTGGTGTGCTGGCTGTTGTTAGCGGCCGCACTCCTCATTGGCGCCCTCCGTTGGCGGCGTTCGCCGGGAATGGCGACACTTCACCTTGGCGCCGCGTTGGTGATGGTAGGCGTCTGCGCGGATTCCGAAGTGGGCCACCGCGTTCTGGACGGGCTTTCCGGCCAGGCGACGATCCATAAGGGGCGCATGCTCATCCCCGAAGGCGCGGCGGACGACCGCGTGGTTGATCTGACGGGCGCCGACATCTCGCACCTGCCGTTCCAAATCCGGCTGGACCGCTTTACCATCGAGCGCTACGCGCCGCATGGTGCGGCGGACACGGACGCCCCGGTGAGGTCCTATCGCAGCGACGTCACGATTTTGGAGGAGGGTCGGAGCGTGAGGCAACAGGCGATCGAGGTCAACCGCCCGCTCCATTACGGGGGCTATCATTTTTACCAGTTCAACTTCGGCGGGGGGCAGCGACCTTTTGCCGTGCTGCACGTTTCCTCCGATCGTGGCATGGGGGTCGCGTACCCCGGGTTTGCGCTGGTGGGTGCGGGGGCGGCATGGTGGGCGTGGGTAGGTCCGGTATGGGAGGCCTTGCGCCGACGGAGAGAGCATGACCATTAAGACCACACTGGTAGGCGCCTTGATTTACGCGGCCATGCTCCTATGCCTGGGTGCCTTCGGCCTGTGGAGTGCGCGGCGTCAGCGCGCAGGGCACGGCCTTTTCGCGCTGGCCTTCGTCGCGACGCTGGCGGCCTTTTTCGCGCAGTGGCGGTCTGCCGGACACGTACCGATGCAGAGCTTATTCGACGTTTTCCTGTGCCTGGGGGTGGCGATCTATCCGTTGTCGCTCTTCTGGCGTCGCGTTCTAGGCGCGGAAGGGATGGGTGCGGACGCGCTCATTGGGCTGGTGGTATTGGCGCCGGCGGGGTTCGTCTTCAAGGCGGAACCGCAACCGCTTCCGCCGGCGCTGCTCAGCGAGTTGTTTATCCCGCACGTGGCCGCCTATCTCATGGCCTATGTGGTGATGATCAAGGCGGCCTTGCTGGCTGTGCGACCGCCGAAGGGCGACGACGACTGCGCGGCGTACAGGTTGGTCAGGTTCGCCTTTCCCCTGCTGACGACCGGGCTGCTTTTGGGCGCGTGGTGGGGCAAGCTGGCTTGGGGCAACTACTGGAACTGGGACCCCAAGGAACTGTGGGCGCTGGCCACGTGGCTCGTCTATCTGGGATATCTGCACCTCCGGTCGGCGCATGGGACGCGTTACGCGCGGTTGAACGCGGCCATGGTGGTTGCCGGAGCGGTGTGCATTGTGCTGACGCTTCTGTGGGTGAACCTGGCGACAAAAATATTTCCGGGGATGCACAGTTATGCGTTTTGATTTCGAACGGCATCATCTCCTTACAGGCATAGATCCGGCATCTCTTTCGATGCCGGAGTTAGGTGAAGCCCCGGTAGTGAGGAGCGCGGTCTCCTCGGCATGTTGGACGTATTCCGACCAAGAATATCAAAGGAAGATCGCATTCCGGAGTGTGTTGGGCTGCTACTTCGAGGTGCTGGACATGGCCGAGACGTTCATTGATGCAAGGGCGCCCGTGCATTCGCACGCGCTACGTCTCAGTGGGGAAAGTCCTTCAGGGACCGCTTTTTAGGAGAGAGTCGTCATGAATACGAGATATGGTATTGCTGTATCTGTTGTCGGCATCATGATTTTGATGCTGTGCCTTTGCGCGCCGGCGTTTGCGGCGCTTTCGGAGTTGGGGCCGAACGATCCAGTCCATGGCTTTCCCTCATGGGTCATGGATCCCAACGGGGTGGCGGTGGGACTGGCTACCGACCCCGCGCTGAGCATCTTCGATGCGCCGATTCCGGGCAACGTGTTTTCGCAACTGATCGGCTTTGGAACGGAGAACTTCTTCTGGTACGGTTTTTCCACGATGCCCGTGCGCGGAGGTGGGGCGGCTGACCTGACGCTTGGGGTGGAGGCGGCGTTCAGCGGCGGCGACGCCGCGCCGAATGACCAGTTCCTCTTCGGCCGCATCCGCATTCGCATTGACACACCCGTGGCAGGCAACTATCGCGTGATCCATCCCTACGGCGTGGAGGTCTTTACGGACGCGCCGGCGGGCATCAAGGGCATCAACAGCACAATTGACTTTGGTTCGACTGGACCGAACTTCATCACCGTTCTGGGCACCCGCGTCGGCCCGTTCCTTGTTGCGGTCAACCCGGCGCCGCCGGCCGGCTGGCTCGGCGATCCGGCCATCCTTCAGACCGTCACGGGCAGTACCTTCGGGACGAATTACTTCCGCATCGAAGGACCCGTCGGGTCGAACCTCGACGGCCTGGGCCATGATTTCATTCAGTCGAATCAGTTCAATATCTCCGGCAAGATCGTCGTCCCGACGACGCCGGTCAGCGCTACGCGCGTGGACTACGAGCGTAACGCCATCGGCCAGGTGCAGGTATTTGCCAACTCCAAGGCCACCGGCACGCTGACAATGACCGCTCCCACCAATCCCACGCCCGCCCCGATGGCCGGCGATGGCGCGGGCAATTTCTTCGCCCTCATCCCCCTCGCTGACCCGAACGTGGTTCCCGCCACCGTCACCATCACGGCCGACAACGGGCCCAATTGGCAGCCGACAACCATCACGGCGAATGTGGTGGACTTCGTTAACGTCACGCTGGCCGCTTACAATCCGGCCACCCAGACACTCACTGTGGAAGCGGTCTCGGGCGACCAGATAGCGTTGCCGGTTCTGACGTCCACGGGCTACGGCGCCCTGACGAACGGGCGCCTGGTGACTACCGTTGCCGTTCCGCCCGCGTCGGTCACCGTGACCTCGGCCAAGGGCGGGTCCGATACGCGGACCGTGGCGTTCCCGCTCAATCTGCCGCCGGTGGCCGTGGACGATACGGCTTCCGCTGCGACGGCTGTGCCCACGGTTATTTCCGTGCTGGCCAATGACACCGACCCGGACAGCGCAATCAATCCGGCATCAGTGCAAGTCGTGCTGGCGCCGCTGAACGGAACGGCCGTGCCCAATGCCGATGGCACGGTCACCTACACGTCGGCGACGTCCTTCGAAGGGCTCGACGTCTTCACGTACACCGTCAGTGACACGGCGGGGGCCGTCTCGAATGTCGCGACAGTCACTGTGAACGTGACGCTGGTGGCGCCTGCCACTGCCCCCGGCGCGCCCACGGGCGTCAGCGCCGTGGCCGGCATCCGGCAGGCGACCGTGAGTTTTACCGGCCCCGCTTCCGACGGCGGTAGAGCGATCATTTTCTACACGGCTACCTCCACCCCGGGCGGCTTCACCGCGACGGGCGCCGCAAGCCCCCTGACCGTTACCGGGTTGGCCAACAACACGGCCTACACCTTCACCGTTACGGCGACGAACGCTGTGGGTACGGGTCCCGCGTCCGCCGCCTCGGCCAGCGTGACGACCCTCAACGTCCCCGGCGCGCCCACGGCCGTCAGCGCTGTGGCCGGCATCCGGCAAGCGGTCGTGAGCTTCACGTCGCCTGCCTTTGACGGCGGCTCGCCGATCATTTCATTCACGGCCACGTCCGTTCCCGGCGGCTTCACCGCGTCGGGTCTCGCCCCCTTGACCGTTACGGGGTTGGCCAACAACACGGCGTATACGTTCACCGTCACGGCGACGAACGCTGTGGGTACGGGTCCCGCGTCCACCGCCTCGACCAGCGTGACGACCCTCAACGTGCCTGGCGCGCCCACGGCCGCCAGCGCGGTAGCGGGTGTCCAACAAGCAACCGTGAGCTTCACGGCTCCCGCCTCCAACGGCGGCAGCGCG
>Ga0209514_10001037_pt1 | contig 51879 bp, 45 predicted proteins | sample Subgrocontami58m_FD_187452 | JGI IMG/M metagenome (GOLD analysis project Ga0209514, IMG submission 187452) | Subsurface groundwater microbial communities from S. Glens Falls, New York, USA - GMW37 contaminated, 5.8 m (SPAdes) (version 3) | ecosystem: Environmental > Aquatic > Deep subsurface >... | reverse complement strand
GTCTGAACGGCAGCAGCGTATCGTAATCGGCGGCGGGCATGGCAGATTCTGTCCAGGGTCGGAGAGTGGCGTTAGCGCCCAATCTCTAAATGACCCCAGAGGGTTATACCATGACCGTTTCCGAATCGCTGCTATGCGGTGAATAAGATGGGCTAGCCCATCTTATTCATAGTCCTCCCGGGTGTGGCCAAAAAAAGACAGGATGATCAACGGGCTCGACGTTTCCGGCCGTGGCATTTCTTGCCACGGGTCATATTTTTCTAATTCATTGAAAAGTCGCCGGATAATGCGATTTTTCGGCAATCCCGTGAATAAGATCGGCTAGCGCCTGACGCTGTTTCCCGGACGCATCCGTTGCGTCCAGAGCGAGGGAACTGGTGCCGTCACGGGCGGGCCGGCAATCCATGAGGATTCGTTCATGGCAATGCCCCACGGCTGTATTGTGTAGCTGATATCTAATTCGGAAAAGCGCCACAATTTCAAGACTTAGATCTTGGCACAACATTCTCAAATCTTGTAAAGAATGTGACTGCCCTGAGGAATTGTGCATCTGGCAAAAATTTCGTTTGAGCAGGGGAAGAGCTGGGATGCCTAGTCTTTTGGCTTCCATGCATCCCATACTAACATGGAAATTAATAAAATACCTGCGACTGCACCAACAACAATCATCAGAGTTCTCCATCGTCAGGAAATGTCGCCATTAATGACCCCCGCAAATCAGCGCTCTCCAGGGCTTCCGCCGGGCAGATGTCCTGCGGTGAAGAACCGAAGGTGAGTGACTGATACTGGATGCACCTCCCAAAACAAGATCCTTTAGGAGAATTACGGGCGATACTCCCGACCGCAAACCAATACCTCGCCTTGCAGCACGACGTCCTGCCGAGTGCTAGAAGGCTATCAGCGACACGGGGACGAGCACCGAGCGGCCGGGCCTAACCTAAGCCCCTCTCGTGTCCGGTGACACCGTCGTCGCCTAGAAGCTCGACCGGCTTGACAGGTCTCTTTCTCACCTCGTCTCCCTGATCGCCGAACTCGGGGAACGAGGGGTTAGCTTCCGAAGCCTGTCCTATCCAATCGGCACGACGAGCGCGGGCGGCCGCTTAGTACTCCATTCCATAAATACGGCGACAGGGCTGATACGCAATGAACGGCCGGCATTCTTGCAAGATCAATCCTGCAACAGCGAATTATCGTGCCGTACCGAAAGATACGATCCCGGAATACGTCACCGTAATTGCGAACCGGGGTACTTAGTCATACAAATCATCGCGCACCGGCGGAATTCGATCGCAGCGTGATCGTCGAACGCACCCAAGCTGGGTTGCAAACAGCCCGTCGCACCGAGCGAGGTCGCCAATGAGATGGGCATGACACGAGGCGCAATTTCCAAGCTGGCAGATCGCCTCGTCTCGAAGTCACTGGTTGCACGGGAAGCCAGTACCACTGACGGGCGCGCGCACTCTCTGCGGCTTACACAACAAGGGGCGCGTCTGGTACCCGAACTCGCTGCATTGGCCGAGCAGAACGAAGTATAATGTTTTGCGTATCTCAGAAACGAAGATCGTATCACGCTGAAGCGGATTTTGCGGGAAGCTTTCATGCGGTTGGGCATTACGGCCACACCATTCAAGTAACCACAGAAGGGTCAGAAAATGGAAACTCGCCTCATACAATCTGTCAAGAAATGCCTGCGCGGCGCGGAAAATCATACGATGACCTTCCCGCAGATTGTGGGGACATTGATACAGGAACGCTTTGAAAGCTATTGCATCGACTTCCGACGCGCCAAAGCGATCTACTACCGCCCGGACGGCGACAGCGTCGAGTTGGCGACACACCGGCTCGATGTGCCAGTCTCGGACGCTTTCAACACCGCCGCTATCCAGGCTGCGATCCGCGAAGTGCAACAGCTTGTGCCCGACTACATCTATGAGAGGTTTTGGCGGAAAGTCATGGAGGCGGGGTGCGCGGGCTACGTCGTCTCTTTTATGGGGCGTCGTGCCGTCTATTTCGGCCGCTCGGACGAGATACACACCGAGTATTTCCCCCAATAGCCTGAACATGGGGGCGTCGTGCGTTGGGTATTCTGATGGCTTTCGCGCCATTCATCGCCGCGGGCGTCCCGGTGATTGATCCGTGGAATCTCCGACCGGACATCTGACGTTCCGGGCTACAGCAGGTTATCCAGACAATCCGCCCGTCTCCGGAACCCACCGCAACACTGCGGATTCGCTCGGACCGCCGTTACTTGGGTCTTACCAAGGCATATATCCGTAGTCCGCTACGCGGACGCAACCGCGACACCCAAGGAGGACGCACAGGACGCCATACCCTTATCGAACGTCGCCAGAACAACGCCAAGCCGCCGCGCAATCGCGATGTTGATCGCATCCGGCGCGCGAAGCGTAAGATCGAGACGCCGAATAAAGCGCGCCGCCATGGCGATATCGCCGGGTAGCGTTTCGATGGGGCGCGCGAACGTCCGGATCCATTGGTCCAGGCTATCGAACGCCGCCATCGCCTCCGCCTCGGTCAGTTCGCCGGAGCGCACCCGGCGAGCAATGACGGATGCAACTTCCGCGGCGGCGTAATCGCTGATGAAAAGCGTCAATGACCCGGACTGCAGGAAGGCCCGTGCGCGAGCGGTCAGCGCATCGTTGGTCAGTAAAGCGACGATGACGCTGGCGTCCAAATAGACGTCCACTACGCCCCTTCGTCCCGCATACGCCGCACTTCGGACGCGGCGTCGAGACCGGCCGGGGTTTTGCCAACCCGGTGCGCGTCGAGCCAGTCGATATCGGCCTGAGTCACGGGCCTGGGCGTGGCCGGAAGCGGCCGCAATTCAACGACCGGCTGGCCATCGCGCGAAATCACAACTGACTCGCCGCTCAGCGCGCGGTCGATCAAGCGCGGAAGTTGGCTGGTCGCCTCGGCGACGGTGTGAGTGCTCATAAAGGCATCATCGTCCAGATCGAGGCGGCGTGTCGAGCGTTTCGCGCTGCCCTCCATGCCCAGGGTTGCTTGGGCGGCCAGTCGTTCTGGACGCAGACGCCGCCGCGTCGCAATCCGAGGTCGAACTCAAGGCGCAAACCGCCGGTTCATAATCACCCCCCCAAACACCCACCATTGAACCCAACCCCCACCCGCCCTATCCTCCCCCCAACCAGGAGGAGCGCCGGTGACAATCCCCGCGCCAGGAGCCATTGACTGCGACATCCATCCGGCCTTGCCCGGAACCCATGTGCTCGTCCCCTATCTGGACGACTACTGGCGCGCGCATGTCAAAATGCGCGGCCTCGACCGCGACAACTACAACGCCAGCGCCTTCCCGCCGAACGCGCCGATCAACGCCCGGCCCGACTGGCGCCCGCCGAAAGGCTTCCCGGGCAGCGACCTGACAACGCTCCAGACCCAAGCCCTGGACGCATTCCAGACCCGATACGCCATCTGCAACGTCTTGCACGGCTCCCCCGCCATCTTCTCCGAAGACCTCTCGGCGGCGTTCTGCCGAGCGATCAACGATTGGGTGAGCAAGGAGTGGCTGGATAGGGATGAGAGGCTACGGGCTTCGATCGTGGTCCCCATGCACAGCCCCGAACTCGCCGCCAAGGAGATCGAGCGTTGCTCGGCCGATCCCCGCTTCGTGCAGGTCCTGGTGTGGGAGATGACCGAACTTCCCCTCGGCCGCCGCTTGAACTGGCCGATGCTGCGCGCGGCAGAGCAGGCCGACCTACCAATCGGCGTGCATGCCGGCAGTTCCTACCGCCATCCGCCCACCAATCTCGGCTGGCCGTCATACTATCTGGAAGACTACGTCTCCTGGTCCACCGGGTTCGCCGGCGTGCTGAATAGCCTGATCTCGGAAGGCGCTTTCGTGGAATTCCCGCGCCTGAAGATCGTTCTGATGGAATCGGGCGTCACCTGGCTGCCCGCCTGGATGTGGCGTGCCAACAAGACCTGGCGCGGCGTGCGGGCGGAAGTGCCGTGGCTGGACAAATCCCCCGCCGAGTATGCGCGCGAGCATGTCCGCCTGACGATCCAGCCCTTCGACGCCCCGCCGAAGACCGAGCAACTGCTGAAAATAATTGAGGAAATCGACTGTGAGGACATGCTGCTGTTCTCCACCGACTACCCGCACTGGCATTTCGACGGCACGGAAGCCCTTCCCGATGGACTACCGGAACGCCTGCTGCGCAAAATCCTGGTCGACAACCCGCTCAAAACCTACACTCGCCTGAAGCCATAGGAGTCCTTCCGATGAATGTCACGGTGACGGACCGAAAGCCCGACGTCAGCGCGCAGACCCAGTTGGGGTTTGTCGATTGCGACGTGCATCCCTACACAAAGTCGCCCGCCGATCTGGACCAGTTCCTGTCGGAGAAATGGCGCAAGCATCGCCAGACGATCGGCAATCGGGCACGCGCTCCGTTTGGTGCGGCGCCCAATTATCCGCGGATGTCGCCCGGCACCGGCATGCGCCATGACGCATGGCCGAAGGATGGCAGCCACCCGGGCTCGGACCTGGCTTTGATGCGCGAACAGTTGCTGGACGCGTTCGGCGTGTCCTACGGCATGATGATGCCGCTGCTGGGCCGCGGTGGCGACGAACGCAACCTGGAATTCGGCGCGGCTATGTGCACCGCGGCGAATGACTGGGAAGCGCAGGTGTGGTGCGACGCCGAACCGCGCCTGAAGGCCGCGATCCAGATCACCACCGAATACACCGAGGCCGCGATCAAGGAGATCGAGCTTCGCGCCGGCGATCGCCGTTTCACCCATGTCATGATCCCGCCGCGCGGGCTGGAGCCTTTGGGTCGGCGCCGCTACTGGAAAATTCTGGAAGCCTGTGCCGCCAATGGCTACTCGATCGCGCTGCATCTGGGCGGCACATCAGGCCATCCGTCCACCGGCGGCGGCTGGCCGTCCTTCTACCACGAAGAACACCCGTCCTATCCGCAGTCGAAGGAAGCCCTCGTCACCAGCCTGGTAATCGAAGGCGTGTTCGAGCATATCCCCAACCTCCGCGTCGCCCTGGTCGAAGGCGGGTTTGCCTGGCTGCCATCGCTCTCCTGGCGCCTGGACAAGCACTACAAGCGCCTGCGCGACGAAGTGCCGCACCTGAAGAAGCTGCCATCCGAATATATCCGCGACCATATCTGGGTGACGACCCAACCGATCGAGGAACCGGAGCGCCCCGAGGACCTGCTCGCCACCTGCGAATGGATCGGCTGGGACCGCATCATGTTCTCGACCGATTATCCTCATTGGGATCAGGACGATCCGCGCTACGCCTTCAAGGTGCCCCTGCCCGAGAAAGAAAAGCGGATGCTGTTCCGGGAGAACGCGCTGTCGTTCTACGGGCTGGTATAGGACGCACCCCGTGGCTCGCCACGTCGTCGCAACGGTTGGCGAAATCGCCCTCGGCACCTGCAAGATCGTTATGGTGTCGGGGCGCGAGATCGGCGTCTACAACGTCCATGGCGAATACTACGCGCTGATCAACCGCTGCCCGCATGAGGGCGCGGCCTTGTGTCTCGGGCCGATCCTGGGGCGGTTCGAATCCGCCCGCCCCGGCGAATACAGCCTGACCCATGAAGGGGAGATGCTGCGCTGCCCGTGGCATGGCTGGGAATTCGACATCAAGACCGGCCAATCCTGGTGCCATCCGGAAAGCGTGAAAGCCCGCACCTACAAGGTAGAGGTCGTGGCCGGCGAAGCCTTGGCCAAAGGTCCGTTCGTCGCCGAAACCGTGCCGGTGACGGTCGAGCAGAACTACGTGGTTGTGGAACTCTGACCGGGATCACCCTCCCCGTTTGCCGCCGCCCGCGAACCGGGTAGAATGCGCCCTTCACAATCCAACGGGAGACGACCAATGGCAGACAGCGAACGCAGGAAAGCGGGACGCGCGATGCGGCGCAAGCTGATGGGCGACGCGTATGCGGACAAGCTTGATAGCTCCGTCTACAGCAATCCCATCATGGAGAAATTTGCCGAGGTCACCCAGGAGACCATCTTCGGCACGCTCTGGACCCGCCCGGGTCTGGATCTGAAAACCCGTGCACTGATCTGCGTCATCTCTGACGCCGCGCAGGGCCGCGACCCCGAACTGAAGCTGCATCTGCGCTTCGCCCGTAACCAGGGCTGGACCGAGGACGAACTGTCCGAGGCGCTGCTGCATCTGGCCGGCTATGTCGGCGCCCCGCTGGTCCGGGAAGCGATGCTGACCGCATGCGAGGTGTTCAAGGAAATGAACGCCGAGAAGTAGGACCGAACCCGATTGCTGCCGGGCCTGACCGTCAAGGGACGATCCCTGCGACGACTCCAGGCCCGGGTGCCACAATCGCCTTCCGTCCGACCGAACCATTGACTCGTCGACAGGCCGACAGGCCGGCCGGGATTTGTCCGTCATGGTGGGCGGAGACCCGCCATCCATGATGTGCAGTATCAATCCCGGCAAAAGTCGTGGATGGCGGGCCTCCGGGGCTGTCGCGCAATCACGGCACATGCAGGTCCGACAAGTGTGGAGAGATCATCAGGCACCAATGTTCTGGCTGAGGATCCTTTCATACCTCCGCATGACCCAGCGAGCATGAGGCGATCGTGCCTGTCGAACCGCGGACTGTCTTCATGGCATCCTGTCGGCAAGCCGGACCGAGCAGACCAATCTGGAGCAATCAGGAGGCAGCCTGAAGTACGAGGCGCTATCGATTTTGCAAGCCGGCTGATCCCCTGTTAGCGTGTATGAAGAATGTCGGATCGATCCGGCATATGGGACGTGCTGGGTACATTCTTTTTCGCGACTTTGCACCGGCGATCCGTCGCTCTTCACGGGGAGGATGACACCGCGCGGTCAGGGAGAGGCTCATGGCGAACCCCGGCACTTGGCAGTCGCTGAACCTGGACGGCATGCCTTACTACCTGCTGCTTCCCGACGGATACACAACGGACCAGCAATATCCGGTGCTGCTGTTTCTGCACGGTGGCGGGCACGAGACGCGCATGCCCGATATGACCAATTCCTGGTTCAACACGGCCGAATTTCGCGCGTCCTATCCAGCGATCGTCATCGAACCGGTGATATCCGGATCGAGCCTCTACAACAATTGGGGTGGTTACGCGGTCGGTGACTACCGGAACCAAGACATGGCCCTGGCCATCCTGTCGCAAACAATGGCCCAGTATTCGGCTGACCCGAACCGGGTGTACGTCACCGGCCTCAGCCTTGGCGGATTTGGGTCCTGGGACCTGATGATCCGCTACAATGCCTATAATGGTGTGGTCGGCCGGATTTTCGCGGCTGGGTCGCCGTTCGCGGGAGCCGATGCCGTCGCGCCCTATGCCCAGCCGATGAACGTCTGGTCGGGGGGACCGACCTCAGCGACAATCGAGCAGCTGCGCAACGTTCCGATCTGGGCAGTGCATGGCAGCGATGGCACCCAGCACTGGGATCAGGCAATGGCCGCCGCGCTGGGCACAGACGGTGCGTACCGTTACACTGAAAACCTCGGTCTGGGGCACAATGTCTGGGACAATTATTACCCACTGCCAACGGCTCGGGCCCTGTATGACTGGATATTCGGCCAGGCGGCGAACCTGGCGCCCGGAGGCGGGCGAACCATCATCGGCGATGCCGGTGACAATGTGCTCATCAGTGGGGCGGGTGACGATGGGCTGCGCGGGGGTAACGGCGACGACCTGGTCAAATATTCTCAAAATATTGAGGGATACCGGATTGGGATAAGTGGAGACCATATTCGAATTGATGGCCCGGATGGTTACGATGATCTGACAGAGGTCGAACGTCTCCAGTTCGGTGCGTCGGCGCCTATTACCGTCGAGTCTCTGCGGAACAGACCGGGCATCGACGAACTTATGTCTTTCATGACCGAAGGCCGACTCAGCTTTGAGCTTCCAATCGAATATTCCGGGGCCCTCGACCTCAGATACGTATACCCCGGGACAAGCGGGAGCGATATCGTTGCCGGGACATCTTTCAATGATTTCATGAACCTGGGCGGCGGCGACGACGCGGTCCATATGGGATCGGGTGATGACATCGTGGACGGTGGGGGAGGATCGAATTTTCTTTCGGGCGATGCCGGACGAGACGCATTCTTCTTGGACGGCCGCTTCCTGGTCCCGGTCTGGTCCGCCATCACGGATTGGGAGCCAGGCGAAGCCCTGACACTGTGGGGATGGACCGCAGGTGTCAGTAGCGCGGCCTGGTCAGATAACGACGGGCTCGCGGGCGCCACCGGGGCGACCATGTTTGCGGACATTGATGGTAACGGACTTGTGGAGACGGCCGTCACATGGGCAGAGGTCAGAGTCGCGGACCTTCCAAAACCTATCGAGATGGAGGTCAGCGGCACAGGCGTGCTCTATTTCGGATGAGGTGGAGGCTAGCCCTTATCCTGGGGCCCCGCCTCGGTGGCGGCTCGTCATCCAGGGGACCGTGATTCCTGCCCATCGCTGGCCATGAAATATTTACCTAGGCAATTGTATGGCAGCATTGTCAGCCCCCTCCAGTCCGGTTTCGGAATATCATAGAAACGAAGTCTGTTCGACCCCAGCATTGGCGTCCGGTGAACCCCGCCTTGCGTTCCCGATGCGAACAATAGGGGCTTCGGCTTAGCGCTCGCCCGATCGGTCACGGATTGATCCGTCGTTTCAGGATCCCCCATCCGGAAACACCAATCGCGGACCGTATTGAATAGGCCGTGTCCTGGCATGACGTTCCCGCGGGTAGCCGAGGGAGACCTCCTCGTGCCGGACACCGTCGTAATGATCCGTCAGCGGGATGTGCAGATGCCCGTGGATGGAGACGGCGCAGCGATAACGCAGATGCCAGTCCTCGGTGGCCTGCGTCCCGCACCATATCGCGAACTCGGGATGGCGCAGCCGCCGTGTCGGTCCCGGGTGCAACGGCCAGTGAGAAATCAGGACCGTACGCAGCCCAGCCGGCAGAGCATCGAGGCGAGCGCGAGTGATGCGGACCCGCTCCTCGCACCAGTGTTCCCGGCTGGAATGCGGATCGGCGAACAGCCGCAATTCGTCGGTGCAAACGACCGAAGCCGCATAGGCGCGCGCCATCGCGTCCTGCTTGGTCGTTCCCTCCGGGCGCAAGGTATAGTCGTACAGAAGAAACAGCGGGGCGATGGCAAAGTCCTCCCCGTCCTGATGCCAGATCGGATATGGATCTTCCGGGCTGCACACGCCCAGATCCCGGCAGATCGACACCAGGCGACGGTAGCGATGCGCCCCCCGCAGACCGCCGCCATCGTCGGATCGGGTCCACAGATCGTGGTTGCCCGGGGTGTAGATCACTTTTCCGAATCTGTCTCGAAACAGTTCCAGCACGCGGGTCAACTGGTCGAGCCGATGGCTGACATCGCCCGCGACGATCAGCCAATCGCCCGGGTTGTCCGGCACGATCGCCTCGACGAACGCGCGGTTTTCCCGGTAGTCAACATGCAGATCGCTGATCGCGAACAGGCGGGGCAGAGGCGGCAAGATGGGTCCTGGGTCAGGGGTGAAGGACGCCATCGATACCATGGCGAGCGCGGACGCGCGATGGCGGCCATGACAAGGTCCGCGGTCGGCGGAAACCCGATCTCAGTCCGGCCAAAAATCCTCGTTGATGGCCTGCTCGAAGGTGAATGGCGACTCCACTGGAAACAGTCCTCCATCCAAACCGGTTTCCCGCTCTGCCTCGATCCGGGCGTCCCCATAGGCGTCCCGCAATGCTTCAGCGATCAAGGATCGTAGACTGGGATTGTCCCGCAAATGCCGTATGAGAGCTCGGCGTTGCGTCATGATTGTCAGCCGCCAGGAATTGCCGCGAAACCCAGGCTGAAACCGCCATTTCAGCAAATGTGTCAACAGCACCGCGAGACGATTGACCAGCTCGCGCTTTTCGCTTCGTCCCATGCTTTCGATCTCTTCGGCGATATTCTCGATGTCCAGGCGGTCGAGCTTGCCAGCGCGCAACAGAGCGGCCTGCTCAGTCGTCCAGGCATAGAAATCGCGTTCATACAGGGTGTTCGACATCGCCCTTGCCTCTCGGGACGCCATGCATCGCCGCATCCTCACACGGTCAGACTACCGAACCGCCGGGACACTTGGAAGCACCGCCGATATGGCCATCCGGCGCGTCCCCCGATAGGCTCCATCCCAAGGGACCCAGAGGGAACGCACCGATGAATTTCGACTTCTCCGACGAACTCAACCAGCTCCGCGAGGAAGCCCGCCGCTTCCTCGCCGATCGCTGCCCGCCCGCCGTCCCACGCGCCATCCTGGACGGCCCGGAGCCCTATGACCGCGCCCTGTGGAAAGCGATCGCGGAGATGGGCTGGACCGGCGCTGCCATCCCCGAGGAGTATGGCGGTGTGGGCCTGGGCCGCCTCGCCGTCTGCGTCCTGGCGGAAGAACTGGGCCGCGCGGTGGCGCCGGTCCCGTTCAGCTCATCCGTCTATCTGGCGACCGAGGCGATCATGCTGTTCGGGTCGGAAGACCAGAAGAAAACCTACCTGCCGAAACTGGCGAGCGGCGATCTGATCGGCACCTTCGCCATGGCCGAACGTGCCGGCCCCGCCGACGCCAGCAAGCTTGCCACGACCGTAGCCGGCGGCCGGCTGACCGGGGCAAAGCTGGCCGTGCCGGATGGCGACATCGCCGATTTCGCCGTTGTCGCGGTGAACGGCGGGCCGGGTCCGGCACTGTATCTGGTGGACCTGAAAGCCCCCGGTGTCTCGGCCGAGACCGTCACCACAATCGACCCCACACGCTCCCACGCCAAAATCACGTTCACGAATGCCGCCGCCGATCCGTTACCAGGCAGCGAAGGACCGGAAACCGTCCGGAAACTGCTGGACTACGCAGCGGTGCCGATGGCTTTCGAGCAGGTGGGCGGCGCCGAAGCCGCCATGGACATGGCCAATGCCTATGCCAAGGAACGTTACGCGTTCGGCCGCCCGATCGGATCGTTCCAGGGCATCAAGCACAAGATCGCCGAGATGTATATCCAGGTGCAGATGGCGCGTTCGAATGCCTATTACGGCGCCTGGGCGGTGCATACCGAAGCCGCCGAGCTGCCGATCGCGGCCTCGGTGGCGCGGATTTCCGCCATTGAGGCCGGCTGGTTCGTCACCAAGGAGAACATCCAGACGCATGGCGGCATGGGGTTCACCTGGCAGATGGATTGTCACCTGTATTACCGGCGCGCCAAGTTGCTGGGCCTCGCCCTAGGCGGCGCACGCGAATGGAAACTGCGCCTGATCGCGGAACTGCGCACCCGCAACACCGACCTGCAAGCGGCCTGAGAGGGAGACACGACCATGGACTTTGAAGACACCCCGGAAGAAGCCGCGTTCCGCGCCAAGGCCCGCGCCTTCCTCGATGCCAATGCCGAAAAGCGCAAGCCAGGTGCCGTAGAAGGCTATCGCCGCGGCCAGGACGCACCGGGCGCGATGGAAAAGGCAAAGGACTTCCAGCGCCGGAAATTCGATGCTGGTTTCGTGGGCATCCACTGGCCCCCGGAATGGGGCGGCCAGGGCGGGACCCAGATCCAGAACGTGATCTATAACCAGGAAGAGGCGAAATACGACGTCCTGTCCGGCATTTTCGGCATCGGCATCAACCTGGCGCAGCCGACCATCTGCACCTGGGGCACAGCCGAACAGCGCGACCGTTTCGTTAAGAAGGCGATGCGGGCCGAGGAAGTGTGGTGCCAATTGTTCTCCGAGCCCGGCGGCGGCTCCGATCTGGCGGCGCTGCGCACCCGGGCCGAGAAGGACGGCGACGACTGGGTGGTGAACGGGCAGAAGATCTGGAATTCCGGCGCGCATTACAGCGACTTTGGCATTCTGGTCGCACGCACCGATCCGAATGTGGCCAAGCATGCCGGCTTGTCGTTCTTCATCCTGGACATGACGACGCCGGGCATCGAGATCCGTCCGATCAAGCAGGTGTCCGGGTCTTCCCACTTCAACGAGGTGTTCTTCACCAATGTCCGCATTCCCGACAGCCGCCGCGTCGGCCCCGTGGGCGCCGGCTGGAAGGTCGCGCTGACCACTCTGATGAACGAGCGTCACGGCATGCGCGACGCGCCCGGACCGGATGTGCAGGAGCTGTTCCGTCTGGCCGAAGCGGTCGAGCTGGAAGACGGCATGGCCATCGACAATGTCGCGGTGCAGGAGAAACTGGCGGAATTCTATGTCCGTTCCCAAGGGCTGAAATACACCAAGTTCCGGGGCATGACGGCATTGTCGCGGGGCCAGACTCCAGGGCCGGAATCGTCGATCATCAAGGTCGTGGCGGCGAACAAGCTGCAAGACATCCTGTCCTACGGTCTGGACATGATTGGGATGGCCGGTCCGACGATGGGCGAGTCCATGCCGGTCGCCGGCATTTTCGAGGAAGCATTGCTCTACAGCCCGGCCTTGCGCCTGGCCGGCGGGACGGACGAAATCATGAAGAACATCATTGCCGAACGGGTGCTGGGGCTGCCTCAGGATGCCCGGGTCGACAAGGGTGTGGCGTGGCGCGACGTGCCCACCGGGCCGCGTGCGGGGGGGAGCTAGCATCGTGTCCCAACACCCTCTGCAAAGCTTCTTCTGGCCTGAGTCCATCGCCGTTCTGGGTGCCTCGCCCGACACCCACCGCATCCGCGGCCGCCTGCTGCACCAGTTGCGGGAGAACGGATTTCCCGGCCGCATTCTGCCGATCAACCCGTCGTATCAGGAGATCGGGGGGCTGGCCTGTTTCCCATCAATCGGCGCGGTGGGCGGTCCGGTCGACCTGGCGCTGGTGGCGATCCCCGCCGCCGGTGTCGCCGCGGCGGTGGAGGAATGCGCCAAGGCCGGCGTGAAGAACACCCTGATCATATCGTCGGGATTCGCCGAGGAAGGCGGGTCGGCCGGTGACATGCAGCAGGATCTGATCGACGTCACGAAGAAATACGGCATCCGGGCCTGCGGCCCCAACTGCGAGGGTTATTACAACGCGCTCGGCCGTGTCGCCACCACATTCAGCCCCACCGTCGAAACGAAAGACGACGGGTCGGCGGTGCTGGTGTCCGACAAACGGATCGGCGTCATCGCCCAGTCCGGCGGCATCGGGTTCGCGCTGTTCAATCGCGGAAAGACCGCGGGCCTGGGATTTTCCTATGTGATCTCGACCGGCAACGAAGCCGATCTGAACATGGGGGATTTCCTGGATTACATGGTGGAGGACGAACACACCTCTGCCGTGATGCTGTTCTGTGAGGCGGTGCGCAATGGCCCTCGTTTCATAGCCGCGCTGGAAAAGGCGCATCGACTGAAGAAGCCGGTGATCGCCATCAAGGTCGGGCGCACCGATGCCGGCACGCGGGCGGCGGCGTCGCATACCGCGTCGCTGTCGGGATCCTATGCCGCCTATCACGCGGTGTTTGAACGTTACGGGGTGATCGAGGCGGAAGACGCCGATGAGGCGGTCGCCATTGCGGGGGTGGTGCTGACCTGCCCGCTGCCTGCTGGCCGGCGCGCCGGGATCGTGACGCCATCCGGTGGTGGTGGCGCCTGGATGGCGGATACGCTGTCGATGCATGGGCTGACCGTGCCGAACCTGTCAGCCGAGTTGCAGGCCGGGCTGCGGGCGGTGATGCCGTCCTACGGCGCGTCGGGCAATCCGGTGGACGTCACGGCCCAAGGCGCCAACACACGCCCGGTGATGATGACGGCGTTGGAGACCCTGGCTCGATCCGATGAAATCGACATGGTGGTGCTGATCAGTTCGCTGACCAGCGAGACCCGGGTTTCCCTGGACTCCGACCGCATCCGCGCGGTGGCGGAAACCTGCGGCAAGCCGGTGACTGTCTGGACATACACGGTGCCATCAGTGTTCGGGCGGGATCAGGCAGCGAAGTGCGGGTTGTTCCTGCATTCGGATCTGCGGAACGTCGGCGTGGCGATGGGGAAACTGGCTCGATATGCCGAGGGTCTGGACCGGGCGCTACCAAAACGGTTCGAGCCGGTGTCCGGCGCACTGTATCCGGGTCTACCGGCCGTGGTGCCGGAACATCTGGCGAAGCAGGTACTGGCGGCATGGCTGCCGGAGGGTCGGGAACGGTTGGCGACGACCGCCGACGAAGCGGCCGATGCCGCTGCCGTGGTCGATTTCCCGGTGGCGCTGAAAGTGCAATCCGCCGACCTGCCGCATAAGACCGAGGCCGGGGGTGTGCGCCTGGGTCTGACCGATGCCGCATCCGTGCGTTCCGCCTATACGGCGATGTTGGCGGATGTGGCACGCCACGCGCCGGCGGCGAAGATCGACGGCGTACTGGTGCAGAAGATGGCCCCGAAAGGCCATGAACTGGTGATCGGCATGGTGAACGATCCGACCTTCGGGCCGATCATGATGGTGGGCTATGGGGGCGTGACGGTCGAACTGTTCGGGGACGTGGCGCATAGCCCGGCTCCGGTCAGTGAGGACGAGGCCATGCGGATGATCCTGTCGCTGAAATCGGCTCGGTTGTTGACCGGGTTCCGGGGGGCGGCAGCGATCGATCTTTCGGCGGTTGCGAAGCTGGTGGCGGGGCTGTCTCGGGCGGCGCTGACGTTGAAGGATCAGGTGTCGGAGTTTGAGTTGAACCCGGTCATTCTGCACGCGGATGGGTCTGGGCTGACGGTGGCGGATGCTTTGTTGATGATGAAGGGGTAGACTTCGTTGTGCACCTTATTGCTTTGCGCTACTTTGGCGGCGGCTACGCGGTGCGGCGAATGTGGTAGGATCGACAGGGACACCGGTGGCGGCCTCGATGCCCGACACCGGCGTTTCCTTTATGTATGAAACGTCAAGTCGGAATGATTACTGCGACGAGTGACATGAATGATGATGAGATTCGGGTTAAGAACTTTCTGCAAGAGTGCGGCTACCACGATGTCACCTGCTGGCCCGACGGGCCGAATGCGCCGCCCGATTTCCTGATTGGCGGTTCCATAGCGATAGAGGTCCGGCGCCTTAATCAGAACCACGTCACAAACGTCGGGACAAGAGGATTGGGAGAAGTATCGAAGCAATTGATTGACAGTATCGAAAAGATCGCTTTGTCACTCCGCCCTCCCAACCATGGACGAAGCTGGTTCATTTTCGTTGATTTCCGTCGTCCTGTCGGCGATTACAAATTGCTGAGGGGACTTATAAGAGTGAAATTGCAGGATTTTATGGCCGGCAAAACCCATGAGAAAAGTACCTTCAAGATCAGCAACAGAGTTTCTATCGAAATTTCTCCGGCAAGCAAACTACATGAGACATTTTACGTTATTGGTGGCTTCATCGACCATGACGCGAGCGGCTGGGTGATACCGGAGATGACCAAAAACATTGCCATATGTGTAGATGAAAAAACCAGAAAGATTGCTAGGGTACGAGACAAATACCCGCATTGGTGGCTCATTCTGGTCGACTATATTAGTCCTGGCCTTGATGACGATGATCGCCACCAGATTCGGGAACATCTCGCTCCTATACCGGACTGGGATAAAGTCATCATCCTAAACCGCGGCGACGGTACCCGAAGCTTCACGATTTGAGCATTGGGTTGCGAGATTGGCTTATTCTATTGCATTTTACAAACTCTTCTTCGGGCCAAAGAGTTGAAACATCCAACTCGGTTACGCCGCCCGCAGCACAAAATCCACATGCACCGCATCATACGGAAATACAATCCGCCCATCGCCCGTCCGATCCAGCACCCCCGCCGCAAGCAATGCCTGAACATCCCCATGCACCGACTTCACATCCCGGCCCACCCGCCGAGCGGCCTCGCGGATGGCGATCGGGCCGGCGCCGGTCATGGCGCGCAGCAGCGCCCACCGCTTGGGCGTCAGCACTTTCCATAACAACTCGATGCTCGGAAACCCGATAAACGCCCCCTGCTCTTCGCCTTCAAAAGCACGCAGCATCCTATTCTTGGTCTCGTCAATCGAGGACACCCCGATCGTCACTGTGCTCATCCGGGCCTCCATGCCTCGACCGCGTCCCAGAAATCCGTCACCAACCGCGGCAACGTGGTAAATTCATACGCCACTTCGATGTCGCCGAGATGTTTGTGATCGCCCTTCCCAGCTTCATTGTCAAAGCGCAACACGCAGACGCTGTTTACGACAAACGCCAAGCTATATTTGTAGTCGTGTATGCTGCCGGGGACCGGCGCGGGAACATGCCATATCGCGATCTCTGCGAACCGATCCTCCGCGATGATCCGCCTTTCGCGCAGCAGCAATCGTGCGCGCATGTTGGTGTTTAGGCCAACACCTGACGCTCAGTCAACATCCCTGCGTCACCGGTACCCAGTACAACCATTGAGAAAAACCGCCTCGCTCGGCGCCAGCCCGCGGACGCCAGCAATGAGCGACACTCCCGCGCCCCTACCCTTTCGCCGCCTTGATCGCTGCTTCCAGATCCTCCAACTCCTCGCACCCCGTCGGGCACAACCGGCGCAGTCGAGCCAGATTCGCCTCCGCGCCTGCACGGTTGCCGGTTTGCAGGAACAACTCCCCCTGATATTCCAGCGCGCCCTTGTGGTTCGGGTCCATGGCCAGCGCGCGTTGATAGTAGGACGCCGCCCCGACCAGATCCCCGCTCTTGCGCAGGCTGAATCCCAGGAGGTTGAAAATATCCGCGTTTACCACGCCCGAATCGACGTACCCGGTCAGGGTACGGATTGCGCCCTTGTAGTCCTTCGCCTTGATCTTCGCCTTCACGGCGTCGATTTCATGGCTGCTGACGCTTTCGAGATTGAACGCGGCGTGAACCGGCCCCGACACCGCGACGCCGATGGCCAGGATGGCTACGAGAGCAAACAACCGCATATGGGTCCTCCGCGAAAAGGCAAGCATTTACGAGCCCGAGTCCTCTACCACGAACCAATCCCTTGTTGGCAGGACGAAATCGCGCCGAAAATCCGCACGTGCCAGGGCGGCCGAATACCGCGGCTCAACCTGACCGTCCGCTTGCGGTCAAGCCCGACACAAGGGACGATCCCGGCGCGCGTGTTCCAGGTCCTGCCCATGTCATCCCCGAGGCCACCCCCACGATGAAACTCCTGCTCCTCGGCAAGACCGGCGGCATCACGCGCTGGACCGAAGACGTCGCCCAAGATCTGCGCCTGGCCGAGCACACGGTGACCGTGCTGCCAACCCGCAACCCGTGGCTCAACAAGTCCCTGGAACGGTTGCTGCTGTCGCCCTCGATCGGAGCACCTTTGGCCGAACGGATGGTGCGCCAGATGCGGCGGCTGGGGCCGGATATGGTGCTGGCCGTCGGCGCGCTCGACCAGTTCCCCCTGGTGCTGTTCCGGCATCTGTCGGCGGCGAAACAACGCCCGCCGTTGATCGCCTGGATTGGCGACATCTTTGTCGAACATCACGCATCGCTCGCCAATCTGTTCGACATCGTGGCCTATACCGATACTGGCCTGCTCGACCTGCACAACCGCTTCGGGTTCACATCCCGGGGCGTCTACGTGCCGTTGGGCGCTACGCGGGGCACGCGCCCCGTGCCACGCGCTGCCTCCCGCGCACCCGAACTGGCCTTCGTTGCCGCGCCTGCCACCAACCGGCGCGAACTGCTCGCCCAGATCACCGACCCGGTGGCGATTTTCGGCCCCGGCTGGCAGGACGCAACCGAACTGGCGCACCACAAGCGTCACCCGGTTCGCATAGACGAGCAGGAACTGGCCGAAATCTACGCCCGCCATGTCGGAGTCCTGAACATCCGCAACGGCGGCCTGGTCATAAACGGGTTGAACCAACGCCATTTTGCCCCATACATCCAAGGCACGCCGGTGGTCACGGATGCGCAGCCCGACATCCCGCACTGTTTCGACCCGGGGGACGACATCCTGGTCTACCAAGACGCCGCCGAACTGCGCGCCATCCAGGCTCGCCTGCGCCAGGACCCGGCCTGGGCCGCCCTGATCGGCGTGGCCGGCCAGCGGCGCGTGCTGGCACAGCACACCTATGCCCATCGCCTGGATACCATTGCCGCCCTGGCTGGGATAAAGCCTGCCGGGGTAAAGACGACCGAACCGCACCGATAGAGGACCGATCCCATGTTCGAACTGCCCGAAGAACACCGCATGCTGCAGGAGCTGGTGGCGAAATTCGTCGACCGCGACCTGATCCCGCTGGAAAAGGCGGTGCTGGCGCGGGAAATGTCCGGGCAGAAATCCGGTCTGACGGCGGAAGAGGAGACGAAGATCCTCGCCACCTGCAAGGAACTCGGCCTGTGGGGCCTGGACGTGCCGGAGGCATATGGCGGCGCCAACCTGCCCTACTCGGCCCTTGTCGGCGTGTATGAGGAGCAGGGCCGCACCTGCGTGCCCTTCACCTTCCCGCCCGACAGCCCCAACCTGCACATGCTGATCGCGGTGGCGAATGAGGAGCAGAAGGCCAAATACCTCGACCCCTACGCCCGCGGCGAGGCCCATTCCGCGATCGCGATCTCCGAGCCAGGTGCCGGCGGCGATCCGGCCGGCATGACCACCCGCGCGGTGAAGGACGGCAACGACTGGGTCATCAACGGCCGGAAAATCTGGGTCAGCCGCGTGCCCCAGGCCGATTTCGTCATCGTGATGGCCCGCACCGGCGAAGGCAAGCGCGCCGAGGGCGTCACCGCGTTCATCGTCGAACGCGGCACCCCCGGCTTCATCATCGAGCGCGAAATCCCCATGCTCGGCGGCCAGCGCACCTATGAACTGGTGTTCGAGGATTGCCGTATTCCCGCGTCTCAGATCCTGGGCACCGAGGGCAAGGGCTACGCGCCCATGCAGCTCCGCCTGACCGTGCGCCGTCTACAGATGGGTGCCTGGAGCGTCGGCATGTCCCGGCGAGCGCTGGACATGATGGTGGAACACACCAAGCAGCGCGTGACCTTCGGGCAAAGGCTGGCGGACCGGCAGGCCATCCAGTGGTGGATCGCCGATGCCGCCATGAAGATCCATGCCTGCCGCCTGATGGTCTACGATGCCGCTGCCAAGGCCGACGCCGGCAAGGACGTGCGCACCGAGGCGTCCATGGTGAAACTGTGGGGCACCGAAATGGCGACCGAGATCATCGATCACGCCATGCAGTCCTTCGGCGCGATGGGCGTGGCAAAGGAGTTGCCGCTGCAACTGATGGCGCAGAAGGTGCGCACGATGCGGGTCTACGAAGGCCCGTCCGAGGTGCACCGGATGGCGATCGCCCGGAAGATCATCGGGCGGTAGGGGCATAGGAGCCGAGCGGTGGTTCGGGCCATGCGTTATGCTATCGTCTCCGATATATGCGAGTGGAGGGGACCGTGGAACGTAGCGAAGCCATCGCGAGGCTCCGCCAGCACGAAGAGGAACTGAAGCGGCTGGGGGTTGAGCATCTTTACCTGTTCGGTTCCACCGTCCGCGGCGACGCGCGTCCAGATTCTGACGTTGATCTGTTCTTCGACTACCGGAAGGGAGCCTTCGGTCTGTTTGAACTGATGGACGTCAAGGACGCCACCTCGCGCATACTTGGCCGCACGGCCGACATCGTGACACGCGACAGCATCCACCGACTTCTTCGGGAGCGGATCGAGACCACGGCCGAACCCGTCTTCTGATGACCGAGCATTCGGGTTCGTTGCATCTGTTTGATATCATCGAAGCCATTGAGCGGGTCCGTGGCGTCCTGGGCGTTCTGTCCCTGGATGAGTTTGAAGCCGACTGGCAGACGCAATGGCTGGTCCAGCGCGGTATCGAGATCGTCTCCGAAGCCAGTCGACGCCTGTCGGAGGCGATGAAAGCCAGACATCCAGGCATTCCGTGGCGCAAGGTCGCCGGTATCGGCAATATCCTGCGACACGACTATGGAAACATTGCCGCACCGCTCTTATGGAAACTGGTCCGTGAAGACCTGCCGCCACTGGAAGCGATTTGCCGCGAAGAATTGGCAAACCTGATGCCGCGCGACCTATCCAATGCTTGATCCATCGCTCCGCACCCCACACGCCGGAGCGAAAACCGGCGCCCGCCGCCACTGGGGCCAAAGCGGGCGCCGTCTTCAGGGGAGACCCTACGGCCCCCCGCTCATCATGACCGCCCCTGAACGCATCCTCGGCACGCCCGGGGGGACCGTGATCCCGCCGGCTCTGGCATGGAGGCGTGCTGGCCACCCGGAAGCCGGAATTCGTGTTCCGGTTGTCGGTGTTGTTCCAGTCGCGGCGGCCGGCGCGGACGTTCCACGGATTGTTGTTCCACGAACCGCCGCGCACCACACGCCGACAGGGGGACGGCCAGGCTTCCGTCTGACGCGGCCGGCGCGGCGAGCATCGCCGGGGCGGACCGAACAGACCGGAAGATCGGATGGCGCGAACGCCAAATCTCATATGGGACGGCTGGCACCACGATGTCCGGAGCCGGACGTCTCGTCGCGACAAACGGGGTCTCCATTCCCGTTGATCTCACACAACCACCGACGCCGGCACCATACAGCGCTCGGCCGAGTCGCTACCATTTTATTATGGTTGTGGAACGGAAATCGAAAAAAATTTGCGCCAGGGGCTACGCCCCTGGACCCCATACAAGAGGTAAAGAGGTAAAGATCAAGGAGGTGAACTCGTTCTGGCCACCCGGAAGCCGGAAAGCGTGTCCCGGATGTCGGTATTGTCCCAGCCGCGGCGGCCGGCGCGGACGCTCCACGGATCGTCGCGCCACGAACCGTCGCGCACCACACGCCGGCCGCATTCGCCATTTGTGGTCCAAGCTGATCCGTCAACCGGAGGCGATGCCTTGTAGTCGGCATGCCAACAATCCTCGGTCCATTGCCGCACATTTCCCAGCATATCATACAAGCCAAATCCATTCGGCCTGAACGACCCGACCGGTGCGGTAAACGGATACTTGTCGTCGCACTGAAAGAACCTGCCGGCATCCGAGGCATTCAACCCCAGTTTCCGCGCCAGAGTGGCATCCGACACATTGGCATGGTCACACGCCTGACCCGTCCCCCAGTAGCGCGCAGGGGACGGGGTCGAGCGCACCGCGCGGGCGGCATATTCCCATTGCGCCTCGCTGGGCAGATCGTAATCCGGGCGGCCGGATTTCTTGCGCAGCCAGTCCACATAGGACCGGACATCGTCATAACTGACACAAACCACCGGATGGCGATCCGGATTGCTCAGCGCCCCAAAACCGGGATCACGCCAGTTGGCTTGCGGCTTGTTGATCCATTTCCACGTCTTGTCGTTGTCCTGCTCATAGTTCCAGCACCCGGCCTGGTTCGGCCGCTCGCCCATTTCCCGGATGAATGCGGCATACTCGCCCCGGGTCACGGCATATTTCGCCATGTAGAACGGGCGCGCGATCGTCACCTTGTGCGGTGGGTCGGACCGTCCGCGCTGGTCGGCAGGGACTCTTTCGTCTTCTTCCTCTTTCGCCGTCACACCCATGGTGAAATCACCGGCCGGCAACAGCACCATGACCGGGCAAGTGTCGCAGTCGCGGATTTCGCTGCCTGCTGTGGGGGGTGGGGTGGCTGGGGGAGGCACCGACCCTGTGCTCACCGCCGCCCCAAGTGCCGGGGCAGGCATAGACGGCGCTTGTGCCACCGAAACCCCGGGCTCCGACCCGATCAGATCAGCGGTCAACTGCCAGCGCGGCAAGGCCCGCTGGATCAGCGACAGGGGCAGCGCGTAGGTATCCCGACCATTGGTGCGCAGGATCATCGCGGCAATCCCGCGAGCCGTCACGATGGCGCCGCCAGACGAACCGGGAACCGTGTCCAGGGCGCCAAACCGCATCTCGTCATTATCAGGATTGGTGTCGTAATAACGCCCGGCACGCGGGCTGACCAGCCATTCCTCACCCGTGCCGATCGCCCACACATACCGGCTGATCAGCCCGTCCTCACCGATCAGCGGCACCGAGGGCGGCGCCATCCCGTCCGGCCGCGGAACCTCGATCACCGCAAGGTCCCGTCCGGGCAGCGATGCCGGGAACCGCGTGCCCTCGCGATCAGTCAACATGGCGGATCGGAATCGGACGAATGGTTTGTTGCTGTACCCGTCCTGCCACACAACGTGGCGCGGGGTCGCGATGATCAGGTTGTTGCCCTTGGTGCCGACGATCAGGCCGAAGCCCTGGGTGCTCGCCACGCTGCCATCCAGCCGCCTCGGCAGAACCCGAACCACTCGGTCCTGCAACTGCTCGGCCTGCGCCAGTTCAACGAATTCCTGGTTCTGCGCATGCGCCGGCACGCCCGCCCAAAGCCACAGCGTCGCAACGACCCCAACCAACCACCGGATCATGGTTTAAGGTTGTCCTGCAACCATTTCCACCCCGCGATCAGAACACCGCACACCGCAACGACAGCCCCCCACAGAAGCGCCAATCCCTGCTGCCCGGCCAGCCAGGCCAGCAGCGATGGCGTATGGTCCTCCTTCGCGATCCCGGGGCCAACCTCCACCCGGCGCGCCACGCCGACAATATCCGCAACAAGGTCGCCCTTGTCGATCCGCAGCCTTGCCAGATGGCCTGAAAAACCGGTCAGCCAGATCGGATCGCCCGGCTTCAACGGGACCTCTTTCGCCACATCCAGCAGCCGCAAGGTGCCGCCGGTCACGTCGGAGCGGAATGGAGAGCGCTGGTCGGTGCTGGCGCGCGGCCGGCTGAACCGAAGTTCGGAGATCTCCAGGTCCTCGATGCCGATATTGGCCGGATCAGATGGACGCAGCACCAACCGGAAGGGCTGCCCCGGGACGCCCACAACGGTAAAGGGTTCGGCTCGGTCCAGCGATCGTGGCGATCGGGCCGGCTCCGGCGCCGCGGTGACCCGGCCGAGCAGGGCGAGGGTTGCGGCGATGGTGGCGTTGGCGCCATCACCGCCGGCATAGGCCACGGCATCGCCCGCGACCAGTTCCACCAGCAGCAGCGCGCCCGGGTCCAACCGAAGCTCGCGCAACTCGCCCGAAGTTGCCTCGACGGCGATGGTGCCAACCGGGTCCTCCGCCGCGTCGGGCGCGGCCACGCCCCGGGGCAGGATCGGGAACCGCCCCGACAGGCGCACGATGCTCGGCTTGAGTGGTGTACCAGGCTGACCCGCCGCCCAGGCCTGGATCGTGGCCTGGGTGTCGCCGCCGCGGACGGTGATGGATTGGGTCCGAACCGTCAGTGCGATGCGGTTGGAGCATGGCGACCACGTCGCGAGGCCGGCCAGCACGATGACCGCCACACCGATCCCCGCCAGGACCCATCGCGCGGGTCCCAGGCGCGACAGAAGCGGCCGGGACAGCTCCGGTGCCGTCGCCTGGTCGGGTGGATCGCCCGTCATGGGCGCGTTACCGCCCACCGATCCGGATCGTATCGTCCTTGTCTTCCCCCGACGACGTCACGAAGCGCAGTTCCAGCCTCGGCTTGCCGCCCGGCAATGGCCCGAGGTCGAACGCGATCGGCAGGTATTTCGGGATCGGCCCCTGGCCCCCTGGCACGAAGCGAAACTCCGGCTCCGATCTGGCGGCGCTGACCCGGTAGCGCAGCCTGGAAATATCGATCGCCGGCCGCAGGACGATCCACACCCGGGCGTCCGGCGGGACCGTCGGGTCCGCATCGGCGCCGACGGCCAGCGGCAAGAGTTCCTCGATACCAGCGCCGAGGGAACGGAAGGCGTAGACGCCAAACTGGTCCCGGGTCATGCCGCCGGGCTCGATCACATCGGTCAAGGGCAAGCGAAATCCAGGCTGCCCGGCCTTCAGCTCCGCGTCGAGCTGGTACCACCGCGTCGCCGGGATATGAGCGCCGCGGATGCTGATCGCCTCGGTCGGTGGCTGGGCCAGGGCCAGACGCAACTCCCGATGCCGGGCGGGATCGAAATCGGGTCGCCCATAGGTCAACGACAGGATTCTGACCCCCGCCGAACCCGCGGACAATTGCTGATAGAACCCCTCACACCGCGCGCCGTTGCCCCGCTTCTTGTAGCCAAGGGTTTCCCCGTCCGGGGTCAGCCTGGCGCAGGTTTGCGCCGCCACGGGGGCAGCCAGGGCGAGACCGATGACGATCGCGACAGGCCAGAGCCAGACGGGTGATGACACTGTGCGCGGCACCTTGAAACTCCCCTATGTTGGTTTGTTTCAAGCTTGGCATGAAGAGACGCGCCTTACAATGCGACGCTCCGGGGCGTTGGATTGAGACCGCGACCATACGCAATCCCCCGACTTTCATGCGCCACAAGGAAGCGACGGCGTCCCAAGCCCGCTCGGCCACCTCAATCGTCCGACAACCGCTCTCGGGAACGATCGATGCGCATCGAAGCCTATGCGTTTCGGTCGCCCGCTGGTGCCCCAGGCCTATCGGGCAGCACCCGTCGCCCCGATCAGGCCGAGCGGCGCCGATGATCCCATGACGATTGGCCGGACGCCTTCGCGGCCGGATGCCCGGTCAGATGCCGACACACCCGCACTGTCCACCGCACGATCGCGGTCACCGGCGCGAAGAACGCCGCCGTCGCGTCCACCACTTCGGCTTTGACCCAGCGGATCATGCGTTCATCGAACAGTCTGGCCATGGCCACCTCCTGATGCCGGACGCACGATTACGCGAAGGAACCGCCACATCTCACACGAGACAAATACCACCAAACAGACCGCGTCAGAAGCGAAAAGGAACAGCTCCAACGCTTGAATCGTCCTGACAATACCTGGAGACACACCACTGTATTCAATCAACCCCGTGGCGTAATGCAGTAGTATGGTTGCCCCACCGATCAGCGAAAACAATGTCGCGCCAACCAGGGTGCGAAGGACGAACCTTGAGACATGAATCAGGTCCTGCATGGGCCGAATCGATACCGCACCCGGATTGCCAGCCGGTTAACAAAACCGCCACCTCACGGTCGATCCCAGCCAACGCCACCTTCCACACATCGCGATCGAGCCCTGGCAACGGCCTCCCGGCAATGCCCTGCCCAACACACCGTAATCCCGCGCGCCATTGAAAATGTCGGGATCCCCTGCCTGGAGCAAGCTCACGACCCCGGGCAGACGTCGGCGATATTCCCCGCATAGCCAACGACGTGGGTTACTACCGCGCCTGCGCACTCGCCTCCGAGCGCGTCGCGCCGGACCGGGCCGCCAGCGCCGCGGCCATGAAATCGTCCAGTGCACCATCCAGCACCGCGTCCGGGTTGCCCTTTTCCACGCCAGTCCGCAGGTCTTTCACCAACTGATACGGCGCAAGAACGTAATTGCGGATCTGGTGCCCCCAGCCGATATCCGTCTTCGCGTCTTCCTGAGCCGCCGTAACGGCCTCTCGCCGCCGCAACTCGGCTTCGTACATACGGGCCTTCAGCATCTCCATCGCCGCCGCCCGGTTGCGATGCTGGCTTCGGTCGGTCTGGCAGGCGACAATGATCCCGGACGGGACATGCGTGATGCGGATGGCACTTTCCGTCTTGTTCACGTGCTGCCCACCCGCGCCGGAAGCCCGGTAGGTGTCGATCTTCAGATCCGCCTCGTTGATTTCGATATCGATGCTGTCATCGACCACCGGATACACCCAGACCGAGGCGAAACTGGTCTGCCGTCGCGCATTCGAATCGAACGGGCTGATTCGCACCAGCCGGTGCACACCCGCTTCCGTCTTCAGCCAGCCATAGGCATTGGGGCCGGATATTTGCAGGGTCGCGGACTTGATCCCCGCCTGCTCTCCCTCGCTTTCTTCCAGCAACTGCACCTTGTAATCGTGCTGTTCGGCCCAGCGCATATACATGCGCATCAACATCTGTGCCCAGTCCTGCGCCTCGGTCCCGCCGGCGCCGGCGTTGAACTCAATGTAGCAGTCATTGGCGTCCGCCTCGCCAGACAACAGGCTTTCGATCTCCCGGCGCTTGGCTTCCTCGGCCAGCATGCGCAGCGACGCCATCGCGTCAGCGACCATTGCCTCGTCGTTCTCGGCCTCCGCCATTTCGATCAGTTCCAGCGAGTCGGCGACCTCCGTCTCCAGCCGCTGCACCGCCTCCATCGCACTGGCAATCTGGTTGCGCTCCCGCATCAGCTTCTGGGCCGCGGCGGCGTCGTTCCACAGCGCCGGATCCTCGGCGCGGTTGTTCAGCTCCGCGAGGCGGGCTTCGGCGACATCCCAGTCAAAGATGCCTCCTCAGCAGTGCCACGGACTGCTTGATCTGTTCGTTCAGGGCGTCGGATTCAGCGGACATGGTCTTCTACAGTCTCCCGCGAGGGGCGCGTCAATACAGGCCGCCCAGAGTGTTGTCCACCCCGCCATGCACGGCGCGCGGCGCGCCCGAGCCGCTTTCCTCGATGGCGGCGCCGCCGCCGAACCCACCGCCCAGCGCGGCCGACGCACCCGGGGCCTGATTCGGTTTGAAGGCATCGGTGACCGTGCCCGCCCCGGAGTCCCAACTGGCCATGGTCACCCCGGGCGGCATCGGGAAGGTCAGCACCGGCCGGTCGCGCAGCGCCACCGCCATGTAGTCGCGGAAAATCGGCGCCGCCAACCCGCCACCGGTTTCGTTGTTGCCGAGGGAACTCGGCGTGTCGAAGCCGATCCAGACCGTGGTCGCCAGGTCGGGCGTGAAGCCGGAGAACCAGGCGTCGATGAAATCCTGGCTGGTGCCGGTCTTGCCGGCGATCGGACGATTGAGCCCCTTCGCCGCCGCGGTGCCGGTACCCCTCTGCACCGCGCCTTGCAGCATGGTGACCAATTGGAACACGCTGGCCGCATCGGCGATCTGCTTGCGGGTGTCAACCAACTCCGGCGGGCGGGACGGGTCCTCACACGTGTCGCAGGCGATGGCCGGGTTGCGCCAGACGACATGGCCGTTGCGATCCTGCACGCTGTCAATCAGGGTCGGGTTCACCTCCCGCCCACCGGCCGCCAGGGATGCGAAGGCGCCGGCTTCGCGGATCACCGTGGTTTCCACCGCCCCCAAGGCCGCGGGCAGCACGCGGGGCATGCTGTCGACCATGTGGAAAGCGATCGCGGTGTCCGCGACAGCCTGCATCCCGACTTGATGCGCCAGCCGGACGGTCACCAGATTCAGCGACTTCTCCAGCGCCACCCGCAACGTCGTCAGGCCATTGAACGTGCCGGTGTAGTTGCCCGGACGCCACCTGCCCTCCCCGGTATCGACCACGAACGGCGCGTCCAGCAACCGCTGGCTCGGCGAAATGCCTTTCTGCAACGCCGCCAGATAAACCATCGGCTTGAAGCTGGACCCGGGCTGGCGGGATGCCTGGGAGGCGCGATTGAACTGGCTCTGCTCGAAGCTCCAGCCGCCGACCATGGCGACAACCCGCCCGGTGATCGGGCTGAGCGACACCAGCGCGCCCTGCACCAGCGGGATCTGCCGCAGGCTGACGCGGTTGGGCGGCGGGGGCGCCGGACGGGCACGACTGACCTGAGTGGCGGGCGCCGCCTGCGTGGTGGGCGTCGCCGGGGCGGTGGCTTCGGGAACCGTCGGCGGCTCGATCATTACGACGTCGCCGGCCCGCACGACCTCCGTCACCTTCTTTGGCGTCGCGCCGGGTTTCCCATCGCGCAGCGGCCTGGCCCAGCCAATGTCCGGCAAGACGAGCACGCCGTTCCGCTGCACGGACGATCCGATCGGCTGGCCGGGTTGCGGTTCCAGCCAGGCCAGTCGCGCCTCGGTATCGCTCGCTGTCAGCACGACCGCGAGCCGCCATGCCGGCAGCATGCCGGGCGGGCGGGGGATCTTGCCCAGGGCGGTGGCCCAGTCGCGCCCCAGGCTCGCGTCGGGCGGAATCTGCGCCACCGGGCCGCGCCAGCCGCCCAGCCTGCGATCATAGGCCATCAGCCCGTCCCGCAGGGCTTTTTCCGCCGCCAATTGCAGCACTGGGTCCAGGCTGGTGCGCACCATCAACCCGCCCTGGGTCGTGGTGTCCTGGCCGAACTGGGCGATCAGTTGCCGCCGCACTTCCTCGGCGAACCAATCAGCCGCCGGGATGGGTGGTTGGCGACGGAATTCCGTGGGCACGATCGGTTCGGCCTTCGCCGCGGTGGCCTGAGCCACGGTGATCGCCCGGTCTTCGGCCATCCGGTCCAGCACCCAGTCGCGACGCGCCTTGGCGGCATCCGGATACCGGAACGGGTTGTAGTTGTTGGGTGCCTTGGGCAGCGCCGCCAGGAACGCCGCTTCCGGCAGGGTCAACTGGTCCAGCGACTTGTTGAAATAGGCCTGCCCGGCCGCGGCCACGCCATAGGCGCTCAGGCCCAGGTAGATCTCGTTGAGGTACAGTTCGAGGATGCGCTCCTTGGACAGGTTCTCCTCGATCCGGGTGGCCAGGATGGCCTCCCTGATCTTGCGGGTGATGCTGACCTGGTTGTCCAGCAGCATGTTCTTCGCCACCTGCTGGGTGATGGTGGAAGCGCCGACCGGTCGCTTCCCCTCCCCTCGATGGGAGAAATTGTAGATCGCAGCGCGGACGATCGCGATGGGATCTACGCCGCGATGGGTCATGAAGTTCTGGTCCTCGGCGGACAGGAACGCCTGGCGCACCAGTTGCGGGATGGCGGTTTCCGGCACGAAGATCCGCCGCTCGGTCGCAAGTTCCGACAGCAGCCGCGAATCGCCGGCATAGACCCGGCTCATGACCGGGGGTTGGTAGCTGCGCAGCCCGTCCACATCCGGCAGGTCGGCGCTGAAATGCTGATACGCCACCCAGCCACCGATGCCGCCCAGCGCACCAACCAGCACCGCGATGCCGAAGAATGCGCCGATCAGGCCGAGGAAGAGGCGGGTCAGCAGACCGCGGCGCTTCCTGGGGCGAGCGGGCGCCGGCGCTGAGCGATTGCGGTCGGGCCGATTGGGGTCGTGTTGGGTTGGCGGCGTCAGACGCTCACCGGCGGTCAGGGGTTTGGTCATGATGGCGGTATATGGTGGCTAATCGCCCAAAGGGCCAGCGCTGGCGTCAAGCGCCTCTGTTGCAGGACGTGTCGTTATATGTCGGATAGCGCGCGCAACGGGTGTGCGGGCGGGGTTGGTATCGCGGCGGCAGGCAGGACAGGTGACGCTGAACCGCCGCCGGTGATGTGCATGATCGGGGTCATCCCGGCGCCGATCCGGCCGGCGTCCGACGCCATTCCCGTCCACCGAACCGATCCGCGGCGGGTTCGGCGTGGTGGGGAACGGTCCATCGCTGGGCGACGGTCGGATGATTGTGGGGCTACACCGTTGCCGCCCGAATCCTGATAGTAATTCTCATTGTCGTATTACTTGATAGTAATTCTCATAATCACTCAAGACAAGCCACCCCGGCACGGAATGAACGACGGAATTACGGCTAGATCGGAGAATTATTGGCTGAATCCGCAGCACAGGACGAACATTCTGTTGCGCCATGGTGATCGGCCTGCGCAGTATTATCGCAGTCCAAGGCGGGGTGGATTTCCACCCTGAAGCAACTCTGTCTTAAGCAGGGATGAAACAAGCGATGACGCAGGGAACGATCGCGGCGACTCGAATCGACAGCGACACAGCGCTTGCCTTGCCAGCCGCGGCCTTTATCGCCGCGATGGCCGAAGACCCGACCCTGCTCGACGACCCGCGCCTGCGCGCGCGCGATACCACGCTCCGCGACAACTCCAGCGTGTGCAGTTACTGCGGCGTCGGCTGTCCCTACACTGTCGAGCCGGACGCGCACGGTACTGCGAAAATCGTCCCCCTGTCCGACCTCGGCCTCTGCGTGAAGGGCAAGACCTCCCTGATGACCGGCAGCGACCAGGAACGGGTGAAGCGACTCGCCCGCCGGGGCATCGCCGATGACCGCATCCGTGCGCCCATGCTGCGCGGGCACGACGGCAAGATGCGCGAAGTCACCTGGGATGAGGCGCTGGACCGCGCCGCCTGGCTGTTCCTGCATGCCCGCGAATGGGTAGGCCCCGATGCGGTGGCAATCTACGGCAACGGGCAGAAGACGATCGAGGCGATCTGGATGGCGAGCCTCTACAAGCTCGTGTTCCGCCTGCCCACCATCGGTGCCAATTCCGAACATTGCCTGACCAGTGCCGGCGCAGCGCATCAACTCAATTTCGGCAACGAGGCGAGCTTCACCTGGCGGCAATTCGACGAATTGCTGGAATGCGACGTGGCGGTGATGCACGGCACCAACGCCTATGTCACGTTCCCGCAGGCCTATGAGAAGATCAAGCGCAACACAAGCGCCGTGAAGGTCGTGATCGATCCGGTGCGCAGCGACACCGTCAGCGACCTGCAAGACGACGATCCTCGTACCCTGCATGTCCGCTTCCGCCAGGGCGGCGACGTGAAGTTCAACCTCGCCGTCGCGCGGGTGATTTTCGACAATGGCTGGGAAGATCGGGAGAGCATCCAGGCCCGCGTCGATCCCGAGAGCGAGGCGGCGTTCCGAGCCCTCTGCGCCCAGGACCGCTTCCGCGCCGAGGATGCGGCCGACAGCATTGCCCTACCTGGTCAGGACGTAGCCGAACTGGCCGCGATGATCCGCCGCTATGCCGAACTGATCGCCAGACCCCAGAACGGGCACCGCCCGCGGGTGGCCTTCGTGTCCAGCATGGGGGTGAACCAGTCGACCGGCGCGTATGGGTTTTCCACGAACCTCAATCTGCTGCTGCTGACCGGCGCGGTCGGGCGGCGCGGCGCCGGGTCCATGCGGGTCGCCGGCCAGTCCAACGCCACCAGCGAACTGATGATGGGCTTCAACGGCCGCAAGCTGGTCTTCAACCACGATCCCGACAATCCGGCCCACCGGGAGGCCCTGGCACGCGTGCTGGACCTGCCGATGGAGAACATTCCCGCCCACAAGGGCACTCCGGTCGCGCAAATGGCCGAGGACGACCGGATCTATTGCTTCCTGTTCGTCGGCACGCAGATGACCAAGAACATGCCCCGCGTCGGCCACTGGGCTCGACGCATGGGCCGGTCCTTCAACATCGTCATCGACAGTTTCCTGGCCGACGGGGTGCTGGAACATGCCGACGTTCTGCTGCCCTCGATGACCTATGTCGAGCGCACCGGCGTGATTCAGCGCGGCGACCGCAGCCTGCAGCTACAGCAGCGCCTCAGTGAGCCGCCGGAGAAAGCCTGGGCGGACGAACAGATTCTGGCGCGCCTGGCCCTGAAGATCGCCGAACGCCTGCGCGACCCGGATACCGCGGAACTGAACGGGCTGGACCCGGATGTCGTGCATCGGATTTTCGCTCGTTACCTGGACAATGCCGGCAATATCCGCCCCGACAAGGTGTTCGACCATGTCGTGGAGGTCAGCCGGGAGCTGGATATGTATTGCCGGCTGGAGGATGCGGCCGGCACACCGATCAGTCATGCCAGCTTGCGGGCGAACGCCGGGATGGGGGTGCAATGGGGCGGCAACGGCCGCTACGCCCCGTCGGGCGCCGCCGAGGCCGCGTTTCCCGGGTTGCATGGCGGCACGACGGCGCGCGCTCGCCTGGTTTGCCCACCGGACGCCTTCCTCGCTCGCTTGGACGCGAAGCTGCCGGCGGGCACATTGTCCCTGATTTCCGGGCGCGGGCGGCCGGGCCGCCAGGCACTTCGGGGTCGAGGCCGTTACAATTCCGGTATCAAGACCTTGCCGATCTACGGCCTGGACCCGGACGACCATTTCGTGGAACTGCACCCGGAGCAGGCAGCGGCAATGGGGCTCGCGGAGGGCGACGCGGCGAAAATCATCAGCGATCACGGCGCCGTGATCGCCGAGGTCGCCTGCAACGACCGCATCCCACGCGGGGCCGCCTTCATCGATTTCGTCCCCGGAGAGGTCAACCGCCTGACCGACTATGTTGAGGCCGACCAGTTCACCCATCAAAGCCTGATCAAGCGCACCCCGGTGCAGATCAAGGGCCTGCGCCCGCTGGAAGCCCGCCTGTGGGACGCCCCGGATGACGCATCGCTGATCCACGCCATCGATGTCCTGTTCACCGACTGGCGCGCGATGTTCCCGACCGATGCCGATTGGATCGACACCCAGCGCGAGTCCCCCGACCGGATCGACTGGCTGCCCTCCGCCCAGTTGCGGAACCCGACGGACAGCGGCTCCGAACAGTTGAGCGAGGCGGTCGGCGCGATGACCGCGTTCTTCCAGCGCTATGGTGCCGATGCCGCCTACCGGCAGACCGCTGGGGCAATGCTGCGGGATTTGGGCGCCGAACCGCGCGACCGGTTCCTGCGCGTGCTGCTGCCGCTGATCCGGCGCCTGGACTATCACAGCGTCCTGCACCGCATCCTGTCCGACTTCGTCGGCGGTGTAACGGTCGTCGGCAACGACGGCAAGCCGACCGAGTTGAACCTGCTGTCCGCCCACAAGAGTGCGGTGCTGGAGTTCAAGGAAGAGATCGTCGCCATCCAGTTGTTCATCGCCGCCAAACGCGGGCTCGATCATTTGTTCGGCCCGGGCGCGGTGGTGAAACGCGATGATCTCGCCTTTGTCAGCGGTGTGGCCATTCCGTGCGCGGGCGACGTACCGGCGCATTTCCTGGGCATTTCCCCAGCCGATCTCGGCGCGACCCTGCTGGTGCATTCCCGCGCCATCGGCAACAGCGCCCTGATCGTGGTGGACCGCGCCCGCAACCGCGCGGTGCGCGTGGATGTGGTGACCGGCGTGCTGCCCAAGGACCGGGAACTGACCCGCCTGCGCGGCGTGGTGATCAACCGCAAGCTGGCCGCGACCGGCAAGGAGCATCGGCGCTTCTTCGATCGGCTGGGCGAACTGATCGTCGATTACGTCCGCACCGGCGACGAGAATTTCAAGATCGACGGTCCGGTGCCGCTGGACTGGGCGGAGTACCAGTCGAAGCTGTCATTCTCCCCCGCCCATCCGCGCGCGTTCGTCAACCATCTGGTGCAGCAACGGATTTCGCCCGAACTGGCCAATGCGCTGGTTGGGCTGACCGTCCTCGATGAAACGAAGGACGCCGAGGCGCTGACCGCGATCCGCACCGGCGATCCGTGTTCGGCCGAACCGATCGCGACCGTCAACCGCGACGAACTCTATACCGGAACCCTGACGGAGCGGGTCGACCGGGTGGTGGAACAGATCATCGCACCCGTGCTGGCGAATGATGGCGGGCGGCTCGATATCCTGGACATCAATGAGGGCATGGGCGAACTGAGCGTGCGCTTCGTCGGCAGTTGCGCCAACTGCCCCTATTCGTTGCTGTCCATGGAACAGATCGTGAAGCCGACCTTGCTCGCCATTCCAGGCATCCAACGCGTCACCCATCGCGCCCGCGCCCGTGACCACGAGGTCGAGGCGGCTCGCCTGCGCGTTCCCAGTCAGCAGGTGAGCCTGGCAGGTCCGGCCGCCCTGTAGGCTGACACGCGGGGCAGCGGGACGGCCACAATCAGGATGGCAAGCGGCCGGGATCATGGTTCAATCATCATCGATTTCAACCTTCAAGGCCTTGAGCGTCGCCGGGTCGAACGTGCCCTTATAACGCTCGCCCTTGTCATTGGTGGCGCGAACCTTGTAGCAGCCATCGTCGGTCTTGATCCGAGTGGCCTTCCAACCTTCAGCTTCGAGCCTTTTCTGTAACGCCTCCCGTGGTTGCCAATTGGCCAAGGGTACGTCGCAGCGGGGTTCGGCCAAGGCCGCCCCGACGCCGAGGACGCTGAGTGCCAGTGTGATGGCGGGTAGAAGGCGTCTCATGGGTCGTCTCCACTCGAGTCAGTCCCGGGAGCGGTGTCACCCTGACCGGGAACGGCAAACCGCTCTAGCTCTTTGTTTTGTCGCATGATTCACACGCTGTTCCGTTCCGCTCAGCGCGATCATGCTCTAAGAGAGAGCACAGCAACCTGACGGCAAGCTGAACGGCCTGGCGACCGGCGTTCAGCCTGGTGTCAGGTTGGGTCCGTAAGGGGTGCCGGCCGCGAGAACCCTGCAGAGAGAGACGATGCGCGTCCTTTTGGTTGAAGATGACCCAATCCTCGGTGAGGCCGTGCGCGATCAGATCGCCGCCGATGGGCACACGGTGGACTGGGCGAAGCGATTGGATGTCGCGGACGACAGCATGCGCACGGTCACATACGAACTCGTGCTGCTGGATCTGATGCTGCCGGACGGGCGGGGGCTGGACTTCCTGAAGGCCCGCCGAACAGCGGGCGACGCGACCCCGGTGATCATCCTCACAGCGCGTGATCAGGTTTCGGATCGGATCGCGGGGTTGAACGCGGGCGCGGATGACTACCTCGTGAAACCATTCGATCTCTCTGAACTCTCCGCGCGCATTGGCGCCGTGGCCCGACGCTACGCCGGCAATCCCAATCCCCATGTCGAAATGGGTGGGCTCGAAATCGACCTGGCCAACCGCTCCGTTCGGCGGGACGGCCGCATGATCGCCCTGACAGCCCGGGAATGGGCCTTGTTCGAAGCATTCGTGCAACGCCCGCGCGCCTTGTTCTCCAAGGCCCAGCTTGAGGAGCGGCTGTATTCGTTCGATGCCGAGGTCGAGAGCAACACGATCGAGGTCTATGTGGGCCGGCTCCGCAAGAAGCTCGGACATGCCATGATTGAGACGATCCGTGGCATGGGCTACCGGTTCGGCCAGTCCAAGGACGCTGCGCGCGATACAGACCAGCGGGATACAAGTAGGCGCGACACAAGTAGGGGCGATACCAGGCACGGCGCATGAAATGGCCTGGCGAGCGCTTGAGAAGCAGCCTGAGAGGTCGCCTGACCGTCGCACTGGCGATCGCGGTGATCATTCTGTGGTTGGCCGGCAGCGGGGCGGCCGGCCTCGTCCTGAGGACCGAGATCGACGAAGTGTTCGACAGCGCCCTGCAAGAGGTGGCCCAGCGCGTGCTGCCGCTTGCCTATATCGAATTGCTCAATCGCGACAACGATCCTTCGGAAGAAGCCCGAGCGTTGCGGGTGCCGTCGGTTGGTCCGCACAAAGAATACATCACGTACATTGTCCGGGACCGTGATGGCCGCGTCCTGCTGCAATCTCACGACGCCGATCTGGCGGCGTTTCCAGATGACCTGGAGCCGGGATTCGCCGACAGCGCGCATGGGCGCGTCTACACGGAACCCGGCGTACGGAACACGCTGTACGTCACGACGGCGGAACTTCAGGGCCACCGCCACAGCGCACTCGTGGAGGCGGTTCGCATGCTCGTCTGGCCGCTGGCCGCGCTGATCCCGGTCAGCATCCTGGGTATCTGGATCCTGGTCGGCCACTCCCTGCGGCCGGTGCTGGCCCTGCAAGCCGAGATCGAGGCACGCGGGCGTGGCAATCTCTCGCCCGTCCACGCGGCGGCGTTGCCTGCGGAAATCGGGCCGGTGGCCGAGGCCGTCAATCGGCTCATTGCTCGCCTCCGCAGGGCTTTGGACGCGGAGCGCGCGTTTACCGCCAATAGCGCGCATGAGTTGCGCACGCCGATTGCCGCGGCGCTGGCACAAACGCAGCGCATGCTCGCGGAATTGACGGACCAACCGACCCGCGAGCGGGCCCGGTCGGTCGAAACCGCGCTGCGGCAGTTGGCACGGATTTCGGAGAAGCTACTTCAATTGGCGAAGGCCGAGGGGGGCGGTCTGCTTGGCGACCAACCGGTCGACCTCGTGCAAGTGCTTCGGTTTGTCCTGTCGGACATCGGCCATGACCGGGATGCCGCCGAGCGGCTGGAAATTGAGATCGCGCCGGGTGACGTGTTGCGGTCGTATATGGATGCCGATGCCTTCGCGATCCTTGCGCGCAATCTCATCGAAAATGCGCTGAAGCATGGTCCTGACGATTCGCCCGTGTCTGTTGCGCTCTCGGCCGATGGCCGCTTCAGTGTCGCGAATGGCGGACCGGTCGTTCCACCCGCGGTCCTGGCACGACTGAAGCGCCCGTTCGAGCGGGGTGCCTCGGGCGCCGCGGGGTCGGGTCTGGGGCTGGCGATCGCCGAGGCGATCTCGGCGGGTGTCGGTGCCCGGTTGGAGTTGTTGTCGCCGATCCCGGGACAATCCGAGGGGTTCGAGGCCAGGCTGCACCTGCCTCCGACCCTTGCCAGTCCATCCGTGCCGCGGCGGCCTGCATGAAAGCCAGTGCGACCGATCCCGCCATGAACCTGAACGCTGCCTGAAGACAATTCTTGTCGGCCTTCAGGTCTGCGTCAGGTTCAGCGGTCATCTCTCCAGTATCGATGCACGCTCTCTGGAGAGAAACATGAAAAAATCTGCCATCGCGCTCGGTCTCGTCGCCGGCCTCGCTTTCCCGGCCCTGGCCGAGGCGAAGACCGTCATGCTCAATACCACACTCGCCGATTACGGCGGCAACGGCGCCTATCTCGCGATCTACCTGACCGATGCGCAGGGCAAGGTCCATTCGACCTTGCACGTCGCCGGCCGGAAGACGAAGTATCACAAGCATCTGCGGGAATGGGCGCGCGGCAACACCGCGGATGCCCGCACCATCGATGGCATCACCGGAGCCAGCGTCGGCAGCGGCCAATCGCTCAAGGTCAGCGTGGCCGTGGCGGATGCCCTGATTGATGCGGGGTATCAGATCCGCATCGACAGCGCGGTGGAGAACGGCCGGGACAATCCGGCCGAGGTGATTGTGCCGCTGACCGCCGCCGCGGCGGGCAAGCCGACCGCCGGCAAGGGCTATGTGAAGTCGTTCCGTTTCGATATGTGATTCAAAGCGGGACCGCCGTCATGGTACGCCAAATCCATTCCCTGCCGGGTCTCCTCGCCGCCTTGCTCGTTTCTGTGATGGCGGTCACCGGCGCCCTGCTGTCGCTCGATCCCGCGATCGAGCGGGCGGGGGCCGTCGTGCCACCGGCGGGAACCGTCAACGTGGCGGCGCTTGCCGAGGCCGCCGTGGCCGGACATACGGAGGTCGACCGCATCGTCCGTGCCACATCCGGTTCGATCATCGTCTATTACTTCGACGGTGGGCGAGCGGCGGCGGATGTGATTGATCCGGTGACGGGGTCGGTGATCGCGCCCTTCGCGCCGTCCGGGTTCACGCGGATCGTCACCAACCTCCACCGTTCGCTGCTGCTGGGCGATGCGGGGCGGGCCACGGCGGGCATTGGCGCGTTGGCGATGGTCGTGCTGGCGGTGTCCGGCGCCGCGCTGCTCGCCGCGCGTCTGGGCGGCTGGCACGCGATCCTGCGCCCGATCCTGCGTCCGGTGCGCGGTTCGGCGATACAGCGCCTGCATACTGAAATCGCCCGCTTTGCCGTGATCGGGCTGCTGCTGTCGGGGCTGACCGGATGCTACATGTCGCTGACGACGTTCGGGTTTCTGTCCGATGGCATGGCGTTGGACGCGGCCACGCCCGCCAACGTGAATGGCGGGGCGCGTTTGCCAGTCGGTGCGCTGCAAGCGCTCCAGACTGTCGACATCGTTGATTTCCGTGAATTGACATTCCCTTACGCGAACGACCTGACCGACGTCTATTCACTCACGACCGCCCAGGGGATCAGCCATATCGATGCCGCGACCGGCGTCACGCTGACCCATGAGCCGCATGCCACGGCGCGCCGGATCTACGAGGTCGTCTATTCGCTGCACACCGGGCGGGGCGTCTGGCCGCTGGCTTTGGTCCTTGGCCTGGCCGCGCTCATGGTGCCCGTGCTGGCGGGAAGCGGTGGGTTGATCTGGTGGCGGCGTCGCGGTGCCCTGCCGAAGATCCGCGACAATGTCGGGGCGAACGTCGCCGATACGATCATTCTCGTGGGTAGCCAGGGCAACGCCACATGGGGCGTTGCGGCGACGTTGCACGGCGCGCTGACGCAAGCCGGCCACAAGGTCCATGCCGCCCCAATGAACCGGCTGGCCCCGTCCTATGCGCGGGCGAAACGGATGGTCATCATGACGTCCACCTATGGCGATGGGACCGCACCGGCGTCGGCGACCCATTTCCTGTCCCGCCTGAACCGGCAGACGAGCCGTGTGCCCGTCGCGGTCCTGGGCTTTGGCGATCGTTGCTTTCCGCGTTTCTGTCAGTTCGCAGAAGATGTCACCGCTGCTCTGGCCGACAACGATTGGCCAGAGCTGTTGGCCACCAGGCGGATCGACCGGCAATCGGCCCAGGAGCTCACACAATGGGGCGCTGATCTCGGTTCGGCCCTGGGCCATCCGCTGGTATTGGCGCATATTCCCGCGCGCCCCAGGACAATCCCTCTGGAACTGCTGGAGCGCATTGACTACGGCGCCGAGGTGCAGGCGCCGACCGCGATCCTGCGCTTCCGGGCACCCGCTGCTCGCACCCCGTGGTCGCGTCTGTTCGGGGTTCGATTGCCTCGGTTTGAGGTCGGCGATCTGGTCGGCATTCTTGCGCCGAACAGCAACTTGCCGCGGTTTTATTCACTCGCATCGTCCTCAAGCGACGGCGTGCTTGAGATCTGTGTGCGCAAGCAAGCTGGCGGTGTCTGCTCCGAGTTCCTGCACAAGTTGGAGCCAAGCTCGACCGTTGACGCGTTCATCCGCCCCAATCCGGCCTTTCGACCGAACCACGGCAAGACCCCCTTGATCCTGATTGGGGCCGGCGCGGGAATCGGCCCGCTGGCGGGGATCATCCGCCATAACCGAGGCCTCCGCCCGGTTCACCTGTATTGGGGCGGCCGCGACCCGGCTTCGGATTTTCTGTATGAGGACGAATTGACCAACTATCTCGCCGATAGCCGCCTGACGCGGTTGAAGACAGCCTTCTCGCGCGTTCCGGGTGGGTCCTATGTCCAGGAGCGGATCGCGAAGGATGCGGCCGAACTGCGGGATCTGCTGCGCGGTGGCGCGCAGGTGATGGTGTGCGGCGGCCGCGATATGGCGCGGGGCGTGGGGAGCGCGCTTGGCGCGGTCGTCGAACCGCTGGGAATTGACCTGGCGACACTGAGATCAAACGGACGGTATCTTGAAGATGTCTACTGATCGCGCGGTCCACACGACGCACTCCCGTCCGCTCGTTCGGCAGGCGCTGAATGGGGCCACGATGGGGACGCGCTACTCAGCGGTATTCTATGCGCCAGAGGACACGAACATCCCGGCGCTGGCCGCTTCGTTGTTTGAGGCCGTCGACCAGGTCGACCGGCAGATGTCGACCTGGAAGCCGCTTTCAGACCTGAACCGGCTGAATGCGGCGCCGGTTGGCGCATGGGTGAAGCTGCCGCGAGACTTGATGCGGGTCCTGGCGACATCCCTGGAGATCGGCCGGATCACGAAAGGCGCGTTCGACATCGGCGTGGGTGACCTCGTTGCCGCTTGGGGTTTCGGTGCGCCTGGCCTGTGGCCCGATCGGGCCGGGGTGGCGAACCGACCGCGACCGGTCACGACATCGACGCTTCTGTTGAACGAAGGCGCTGGCCTGGCATGCAAGACCGCGGCGCTTTGCCTCGATCTCTCTGGCATCGCCAAGGGGTTTGGAGTCGATGAACTGGCCCGCGTGATGGACGCGTTTGCCATTCCCGCCTGGCTGGTCGGGATTGACGGGGAGATGCGGGCCAAAGCTGTGAAGCCCAACGGCGAGCCATGGGCCGTCGCCCATGAGCGTCCCGACCGATCCGTCCGTGAGGCGATGGGCGTCATTGAGTTGCATGACATGGCGGTTGCCACGTCCGGCAACTATCGTCACTGGATCGAGATCGATGGAAGAATCGTGTCGCACACGATGAATGCGGCGAGGTCAGCCCCGCTCGATAATGCCATCGCCTCGGTCACCGTGATGGCCCCCACCTGCATGGAGGCGGATGCGTTCGCCACGGCGTTCATGGTCCTCGGCGTCGACGAAAGCATGCGGATGGCGAAGGCGCGGGGCATCGAGGTGATCTTCGTGTTGAACGATGGCTCGGTTGTCCTTGCCGAGGCGCCGGACTGATCCAGGTGCCGGTGTCAGTCGGGTTCGCCGCGCTTCGCCATACCACCTTTGGACGAGCGCCATCGGTTTCTGGGGTCCCTGGCGGGGAGCAAGCCGCGCGCATTGGCTGGGATTGCCGAAGACGACGACGTTCATTCCGGTATCGTTCAATCATTCAACGGCAAGCGATCCAGCAACCCGCTCTCGGCCACGCAAGAGAGGCGGCAAGCCACTCAGGTTGCGCCCCGAGTCACGAACGCCCCTCGCACATCCCGCGTGGCCAACAATTCCAATTCCGCCTCCGACCCCACCATCAGCAGCGCCAGAGCCCCCCGGCGTGAATAGCTACGCTGGCACGCGGCCCCGTATCGCGTTCGCGCGCGCGGCACAGGTGACCAACCCTGCGGCGTCCGGTGGCAGGCGGACTTTTACCCGCTCCTTCAGCTTCTCCGCGTCGCCTGGGGGCATTGCCGCGAGGGTCGTGGCGATCATGGAGCTATTCGTGTTGATCGCCCAAAACTCGTCGAAGTTCCCAAAGGTCCGGTGCACCGTGATCTCCCGCGCCTCCACGGCCTTGAGACCCGCACCTGCCCATAGCTCGCGTAGCGCATCCGGCCTGCACGCGCCGACCTGCGGCGGCTGCGGAGGCGAAAGACCCATCGCGCGCATCTCACCAAGGATCGGATCGAGCGGGAAACCGCCATTCAGCATGTCCCAGACATAGGTCGCCACCACGCCGCCCGGACCAACGACGCGAATCATTTCATCGATGCCTTTGGCAGGATCGGGAACGAACACGACCACCAACGCCATGACGGCCGCGTCGAACCTGCCTGCGGGGAAAGGAAGCGCCATGGCGTCGCCCTTGTGGAACTCTGCCAGGGAGCATCGGGGGCGCATGCGGGCATAGGCAAGCTGCGCGTCGGACGGATCGATTCCATGGACCTCTGACGGAGCACAGCGCTCGATGAGCAGCTCGGTGAAGGCACCGTTGCCGCAGCCGATGTCGATCCATCGCTGACCCGAAGTCGGCGTCAGCCAATCGAGGAAGACCTCGCCCGCCAGCCGGCTCCAAACTCCCATCATCCGTTCGTAGCTTGCGCCGTCTTCGAAGCGTATCCCCTGTCCGGTCATTCTGCCCTCCCCCGTCGACCATCACCGCTGCGTTGCGTGCGACAAGGCGATCAGCGAGGCACGGTGCCTCTGACCACCCAAGCCGTCGCCGCGTAAGAGCGCGGACCGTCTGGTTCGCCGTCCAGGTAGGCGCCTTGAACGGCCGAACGGATCCGAGTTGTCACCTCCGGCGCCAGCTTGGCAACGTATTCAGCGATCGGGCCGTCCTTGCCCTCGTTCGGTGCCCAGAAATCCGCGAAGGAAGAGAAATCCATGCGGATCGTCCGCATATCCTGGACAACATCCCGCAATCCAGCCCGTCGCCACGCCTCGGCCAGTTCGCCGGGCCGCGATAGAGGCCGAATATAGACTCGCTTGCGCAACTCCCCGGCTGAAGGTTCGACCATCGCCGCCGTGTCGAAGAACATGCGATACGCCACGAAGCCACCGCGCGTATCCCATACTGCCGCCGCCACAGTCCCGCCGGGACGGGTGACTCGCCGCATTTCACTAATTGCGACGTCGAAGCGCGGAACGAATTGCAACACCAGCATCGACAGCGCGTGGTCAAATGACGCATCGGCGAATTCCAGGGCACAGGCATCGCCGATCTGAAACCGCACACGCGGGTCATGATTGTTACGGTCGGCATGGGCGACGTACGCAGGTGAGAAGTCCACGCCCTGAATGGCACCGAACGCGGGATTGCTGGCTAACTCGAAGCTGAGCGCCCCTGTGCCGCTACCGACATCCAGCACCTTCCCCCCAGCGCTCAGGCCCGCGAACTCCACAAAGCGCGGAGCCAGCCGTCGGCTCCAGCGACCCATCTGCAATTCGTAACCATCGCCATGAGATGCATTGAAAGTCGACGAGGACATTCTCCTGACGCTCCCAAATTTGCGTTCCAGATGACCGTCTGTGGGCGATGTCCCGCTCTCTGTGGAAACTCGCCTGACGGGCGTTGCCTCATAGGACCCTACGCAGCGACGGCTTGGAGATCAACGCTTCCGTCGGCGTCGTATGGCACCTGGATTGCTCGGGATGCCGCCTGCAAGACCGGCAGTTGCCTGTACGCCTTCAACCGGCGAAACCACTTGGCGGCTTCACGACCAACAGCGCCTGTTTTCCGCTCCGACGGCGACCATCGACCGCTCAAACCCGCGGTGCGCGTCATCAAGGCGCCGTCACCGTTGCAAGATCTGTCGGACCACCGCCGCGCTCGTAGATCAATGGCCGGATCGCCCGGCAATCCGGGGAATGTCGGCAAATAACCGCAGATCGACCACGACCTTCGCAGCGGCCGCCAGAACCAGTGCGCACAGCGCCGACTTCGAAACGACCCCCATCGTCCCCTCGACCAGCATCGCATGGACGACGCTGCCCACGACAATCACCATTGCAAAGGTGATGTGACACAGGCGCCAGACCAGCAGCTTCAATCGCAGCCGCCGGCGGAGCGCGGCGAGCAGCGCAGCCGCGAACACCGCCCACATGGCGACCACGCCCCAAGCAGAAAACGGCGTCGGCGATCTGAAGAGGAGTGCGTCGACGACGTCCGGCGGGCTGGTCAGCCACAGCGCCACGACGTGGATTACCACCGCCGCCGTGAGCCCAGCCCCTACCCAGGCATGCAGCCGCCGTCCGAGCCGCGCGGGCAGGCGCGGCAAATATCCCCCGGCAAGTAAGGGCTGGACAAGCAGCAGCCCCAGCGCAACCACCCCCGCGAAGCCGGCCGCGATGTAGATCGGGTCGCGCCATGCGAGCAGCGGACTCGCCGCCGCGACCACGACCGGCACGGTCAGAGCGGCCGCGAGGGCCGCCCAGATCAGCACCGCACGCACCGGCCTCGTGCTGATCACACCGGTCGCAGGACGAAGTGCGCGCTCAGGCTCGTGTCGCGGGCGCTGGGCATCACTGGTCGAAGGAAGACCGTCTCGAAGCCCTTGTCATCGTGCTCTGCATCGTATGCGAGGTGCCCGTGCGGCTGGCCGAAGGCGGGCACGATCTGCGGCATCTCCATCCTGAACACGCCATTCGCGTCTGTCAGCGTGGCGCCGTGGCTCTGCGGGTCGCGCTCATACCCCTCCGTCGTATGTGCCCAAATCTGGATGCGCACGCCCGGGAGCGGAGCGCCATCGCCGGCGCGCCGAACCGTGCCGGTCATCCAGAAGCCACCGCCGCCAATGCGCTCCACAATCGGCGCGCCGGGCCGATAGTTGTTGGCACCGCCCCGCATCGTCGGCGTCGGGGCGAGGCCCTGCGCTCGCGCCGGTGCGAGGAGACCGGAGGCGCCGGTCGTGACCGCAGCTCCGAACGTCGCGGCGCCGGCGACGAGGAGGGTGCGGCGGGTCTGCGGCGCTTGGGTCATCGTGATCTCTCCTCTCATGCGTGGGCGGGCGTATGCGCCGACCGGCCGCACTCCCGGAATTGAACGTTGCTCGTCGCGATGGCATTGCTCACCGCCGCAACTGATGTAGGGAGAGAAAGCACGCGATAAAGCGCCTCCCCAGCGTTCAGGCGGGCGTTTTCGCAGAGTACCCCTCGTCGATACCTGACCCCTGAGCGATCGAGGCGCTCGCCCCCGACCTCCCGCAGCGGAACCTGCTCCATCGCCAGGTGCAGGGCCGCGCAATCATCCGCAGTCGGGATCGCAATTCGGAGGGTCGTGCGTACGCTGCTTGCCACTGGCGCCTCCACGCGGGCGTGAGATCACCAACCATCGATTTGGTAGGCTGTTCACCCGACAAAGCGAGTCCAAGTGTCGGGAAGTCACCGCGACCCTGGAAACGCCGAACCCGACATGCTCGGCTATCGCTTTGACGGCCAACGAAGCGGCCGCAGGGAGCCCAACGCCGTTCACTCAGATGGGATCTCGCGCACCCCTGATTGAAAATGTGGGCTGCCCGTCGGACCTGGTCCACCCCTACTTGATCGGCGCCTCCAATAGCCCAAGCAGCAGTTTCGATACCTCGTCGGATTTTTCCTGCTGCACCCAGTGGCCAGCGCCTTCCAGAAGATGGCAGCCGATCATGTTGGTGCAAATCACGTCGCGCATCCGCTCCAGATTGCCCGGCGCCTGATACACGCCCCAGTCTCGGGTGCCGGAAACGAACAGAGAAGGCTGATTGACAGTTCGGCCGGCGAAGACCTGTAGGTCCGACTGGCCAGCGTTCTCGAGCCGCACGCGATAGTTCTGCAGTCCGCCCTGGAACCCGGTGCGCTGGTACTCCTGGCTGTATACGCGCATATCTTCCTCCGGCATCCACTGGCAGGCGGCGATCTCGGCGGCCGAGGGCATCTCCTTCGCCACCGTTTCCGCCATCGTCTCATCCCGATCCATGATGTAGTAGGTCGGCATCTTCGCCAGCTCGGTCGCCGTCCAGCCGGCCAGGCGGAACGGCCGGTTCTGTTTCCAGTCCCCGCTCTTGTGGTGGAAATAGGCGCGCAGGAAGTCATGCACGCCCTGGCTGCATTCCATGATATCGGAATTGGCTGGGCGGGTGCCGTAGTAGCGGTGATAATGCTTCCGAGGCCTCGGCAGAGCGGCCAATTCGGCATGCACTGGGTCCGGTTTTGCCTCGATTGGGTGGCGGTCCGTATCGAACGGGATGTCGGGTGGACCGGCGAAGGGGCCGCTCATCAATGCCATACGACGGAACACATCCGGGCGAACCACCGCGCACCAGGCGGCGACGATTGCACCGAAATCATGCCCGACCACCGCCTCGACCGACCGGTGGCCCAACGCCCAGAGCAACCCCATCATGTCCCGGATCTGGTTGATGGTGCGCCACGGCATCAGATCGTCATCGTAGCCGGGATTGGTGCCGGAGGTGCGGCCGTAGCCGCGCAGATCCGGCGCGACGACATGGTAGCCGGCCTGCGACAGGGGCCCCAGCACGCGCCGCCAGGACCAGGCGAGTTCCGGAAACCCGTGCAGAAGAAGCACGCAGGGCCGGTTCGGCACGTCATACCCAGATTCCAGAATGTGCACCGTCATCCCGTTGACATTGGGAATGAGGCGGGAGCGCACACCCGTGGGCAGCATTTCGGGTGCGAAGGGGCCTGGATGGGTCATTTGGACGAAATTCCCATAGTGATGCGGCCCGCCGAATAGGAGGACGGCGAGAACAATTCGCCGACACCCGGCTGGTTGGGGCGCCGATGATTCAGATCACGATAGACGGACCGGTCCCGCCGGTCGAGATGACGTCTGCTTCGGTAAGCTGTCAGGGGTGATTCGGCGCCAGCTTCGCGACCCGACACGCGACAAGCGAAATTGCCGCGCGGATCAGACGGATGAACGAGCTCAGGGGTACCCTGTCATCCGCACACCTCACGGCAGACCTGGAGAGCTGCGGCGTGGCCAATCAGACCAGTCGGTGTTCCTCGACGACGAACCGGGCAGCATGGGTCGGTTCCCACCCCTCCATCGCGCATTCCAGGTCGACCAGGCTGCCGAACCGGGCCTGCAGAGCCGCGCCGACGGTTATCGGCAAGTGGGGGACCGTGGAATTGACCGCCGCCCCCTGTCCGCGAATGTGATACCGGAGCAGCGCCTGCACACCGGGCAGTCCTGCCAGCCTGTCGGAATCGGCATTGACCTGCTCGGCGTCAGCCGGGTCCAGGTACAGCAGCAGTGCGCTGACGCGGCCAGGCGATGCAACCTCCGGAACCAATGTCTCGACATTTGCCGCGATCCGCGCCACGGCGCCAATGAACAGCGTGGAATCTACGTCGAGTGCCGCAAGCGCCGGGGAGCCTTTGGTCTTGGCCCGTTCAGCGTGATTGTCGAAAAACAAGATCGGGAAGCCGTCGATCGGGAGCGCCCTTGCGCGCGTGTTCATTGCAGGTGACTCGATCGGATGGCATTGCATGTAGGCCCGTAGGCCGCCAAACGTGCAGACCAGCGGGCCATGCACGTCCAGCCAGTGGCGACGGAACGCTCCAAGCGTGATCCCGTCCAGGCGTCGTATCATGCTGATGGCGGCGATCATTGTCCTGACGTCCTTCCCATTGATTTCCTGCCCGGCTCCGGAACGCATTTGGCGAGGTGCCCGACGGGGCAATTCCCGCATCCGCCGCTTGCACCCAACGCCGACCCGTTCCTGCGCGACGCAGTGAGTCCTCGCGTACCCTTTCGTCATTGTCGATGCCACTCCAGCAGCCTTGTTGCGATGCACTGATGCGGGGCGGACCTTGTAATGTTATTGCCGTGGTGCGACGTGGGCGCGGTCCAAATTGATCCGGGCGGCAACGCTCCTGCGCGGTCAGGCGCCATGAACATACGCTTCGTCAGAAATTGTAGGTGATCCGGGATATGCCGACGCATGCGATAGATGCACGGCGTCCGCGAGGCAGTCGTCCATACGTCCGAGACTGCTACATTTGGCGATTGCAGGTGGTACAGAGCTAAGTATTTCTGGGTGCCCTTGATGTCCCTGTAGCATCGAGTCCCAACAGCCGGCCGGTTGAGACCCCATGGCAAGGGCCGACTCCACGGGCACGCTATCCTTGGCCCGGGCTTCGCGCGACACTTCCCGCGGCACCAAGGGGGCTTTCATGGTTTCCATTCCGACGCGTAGGGTCATCGCAGCCGGCGCCATTGGCAACGTGCTCGAATGGTACGATTTCGCGATCTACGGCTACTTCGCCGCGTCTATCGGCCGTGCATTTTTTCCGAGCGAGGATAGCGTCGCGCAGATCCTCTCGGCATTTGGTCTTTTTGCTGTTGGGTATCTGATGCGGCCGATTGGCGGCGCGGTGGTGGGCCGGATCGGAGACAAGCTGGGCCGCAGAGCCGCGTTGTCATTCTCAGTGATGGCGATGGCCATTCCGACGTTTCTGGTTGGTGTCCTGCCCGGTTATGATGTTCTGGGCGTGATGGCCCCTGTTCTACTCACCGTCTTGCGAATGGTCCAAGGACTTTCCGTCGGCGGCGAATATACAACGTCGATCGTCTTCATGGTGGAGCACGCGCCACGCGGCCGGCGGGGCCTGATCGGGGCCATCGCCTGCTGCGGTGCGGTTGGAGGCATCCTGTTGGGTTCGGCGACAGGCGCAATCCTTGCCGCATTGATGCCTGGTGAGACCCTGGCGACCTGGGGGTGGCGTATCCCGTTCCTGATGGGTCTGGTGGTTGGGATTGCCGGTTTCGTGCTCCGTCGTCATGTGGTGGAGGCGCCACGCGTCGGCCCCGTCGAACGGACATCCGTTATCGGGACCTTGCGAGACCATGGTCCGTTGCTGGCCCGCCTGGCAGGGTTGTCGGTCTTCAACGCGGTCGGGTTCTATCTGTTGTTCGTTTATATAGTGAGTTGGATTCAGTTGGCTGACGGCGTCGCGCCCGCCCAGGCGTTGGAGATCAACACGATCAGCATGATTATTCTGCTGGTTGTAATGGTGGGCATGGGTTGGTTTTGCGATCGTGTCGGCCGCAAGCCCATACTTCTCGGCGCTACTGCAATTGCGTTCGTGGGCGCGCTGCCATTGTTTTGGCTGATGCACCATCCAGATCCCGCCCTGGTTTTGCTGGGGCAGATGGGCTTTGTTGTCTCGGTCGGGATGTTCCTGGGTGCCCAGCCAGCTATCATGGTGGAGGCGACACCGGCTACGGTTCGGTGCACCGCGATCGCGCTGGGATACAATGTGACGCTTGGGATTGTCGGCGGGGTCACCCCTCTTGCCGCGACCTGGCTGGTGAACCGAACGCAGAACGATCTCAGCCCCGCGTTCCTGGTGATAGCCGCCGCCATGGTCTCCTTTGCCTGTATCCTGACCTATCGGGAAACCAACCGAATGCCGTTGGAGATCGCGTAGCTCGCGCGGCCCTTCAGGTCGTTCAGACGCGCGATCGCTTCGCGCTGTCCGGCGACGGTCTGCTTCAGTGTGGCGACCTCGCCGAACAGTTCCACTAACAGGGCTTCGAGCTTAGACCGGCCCAAAGCGGAAAGATATGGCAACGGAGGCGCCGGGACAGAGAGTCGTACTCCGCCGCGTCACACCTGGCGGAAAATTGCGCGGGACGCGGGATATCACCCCTCGTACGAGTGCTGATATCAATCCACAGAATGCCTTGAACCTGTGCATCCCGATGTTCCTATTTAGTTCCTAAATCACTCAAATCCGGGCGTTTCGTCGGCTCTGGCCTATTCGCCCTGGCCGGTTTCTTCCGCACCTGAGCTGGCCAACATTCACTCCACCGCCATTGCAAAGCAGACCCCGCAACCCGCGGTGGGGTCAGTCGGCGGCCATAACCTCGGTCGCCGCGCGCTCACCCGAGCGCACCGCACCGTCGATCATCGCATGCATGAAGGTGGCGCTCTCGGTGCTGGCCCAGTGCAACCGGCCGGCCGGCTGGCGCAACGCCGAACCATAGGAGGTCAACACGCCGGGCCGGAACGTCGCCATCATGGCACCCAACGACCATGGTTCAGCCGACCAGTCCTGCTCGATGATATGGATGGGCTTGGCGGCCTTTGGACCAAAGCGCTCTGCCAGAGCGTCGAGGAACACCTGATGCCGCGCGTCCGGCGCAAGGCGTGCGACCTCCAGGGCTGGCAGTCCAAAAGCATAGCTGCTGAGAACGCCAGGATTGCCGCCACGCGGTGTCTGGTCGATCGACAAAGCGATCGGGCCGCCCGGTGAGACCGATTCGCCGTTGAGACCATCGCGTCGCCAGAAAGGTTCATCATAAACGGCGAGGATCCGGATAGCTGCCCCCGCGGGCATGCGTCGCAGCAGGTGCGCGTGGCGTGGGGGCAGCATTGGCTCATACTGGATCTGCGACGCCAGCAACGGCGGCGTGGCGATGATCGCCCGGCGCGCTCGGATCGTGACCGTATCCGACACGACATCGACGCCATCCCGATCCTGCTTGATCCGTCGCACCGGCGACTCGAGATGCAACGCATCGCCGAGCGCTTCCCCCATGCGCTCGGCCAGGACATGCATGGTACCATCGACGAGGTCTTGCTGCGCGCCGCCTTCAACGCCGGTGGTGTACTTGAAGCCGTTATGCGCGTGCGACAGGAACAGCAGATGCAGCATGGAGATTTCCGCTGGATCACTGCAGAAGAGTCCGCCGAATAAGGTCAGCAGGGTCTTCCGGGCCAGGTCCGACGGCATGTTCCAAGGTGAGGCGAGCCATTCGGCGACGGTTTGGCTATCCCATTCGCGAGCGCGGGGAGCGGTCCACGGCGCGTCGAGCGGTACCGACTTTCCCATCGTGTCGATCCGCTTCATTCCCACGCCCAGGCTCAGTAACCCCAGGGGGCCGAACTTCGGGACCTTGGAATAGCGACTGACGGGAGCCCCCAGTGGTGCCATCACGATGTCGCCCGCGTGGTGAGTCGGATAGGTCTCCAGCCCATGTTCCTTGATCAGCGCATACATGCGGTCCTGGGTCGGACCGATCCACGTCCCGCCAACATCAAGCCGTGTCCCATCTGGCAACCGCTTGCTGTACACACGCCCACCGACCCTGTTTCTCGCCTCGAGAACAGCCACGGTATGTCCGGCTTGCGTCAGCTGACGCGCCGCCGCGAGGCCGGCGAATCCGGCACCCACGATACAAAATTCAGCGTCGAACTGGCTCATGCATGTGTCTCCGTTGCCGCCGTGACGATTTTGTGTGCATCCGGCTGTTTCGACGCCACAAGAGAGCACCAGATGCTAATCAGAATTGGCAGTCCTAGGTGCCCGCCGCAGTAATAGGACAGCGACACTTGCGACGGAGACGAACAACATCGTGTACAGGCTGACGATTGCCCCCGACTCGTAGATATCCCCGGTTTGCCAGATCTTTCCAGTGGCATCCGTGATCGGTCGGTTTTCCCCGCCGAAATAAGTCGCTGGAAAGTCCAATGCCATCACCGCAAACACGGCGCAGGCCTGATACCAATGGCTGTCCGGCAGCGCCGGCGCCGCAGGTTCCGGCCGGAGCCTCAGATACAGCGCGAAGGATTGCATGAAGAGGTAAACCGTCAAATACCAACCGAGATAGTTTACCGGCGGCACCCCGAAATATCCGCCGCCTTTCTCCCATATCCATATTTGGGCGATCGTCGACGAACCGGGATCGAGGCAAACATCCCAGCCGACCATGATAAACGCTGCAACGACCGGCACCGCGACGGTTGCCAGGACGTCGTGGCGCCGGTCGGTGCCGAGCAGAACATTTCCCAGCACCCAGCTCACGTAACCCATGCCAAAATAGGCGGGGCCGATCAGCAGGGGCACGAGGAACAGTTTGGGTCCAAGGGCATCAGTGTAGTAATATGGTCCGAACGGAAAGCCCGTCATTACGCCCACATTTTCCATGATGTTGCTGATGCCAAGGCACAGCACCAGGAACACGGCAATGCCCGCGACACGGTAACGGATCGCGCCGTGAATCACGCCGAAACAGAGCGGTATGATTATGGTAAGAGGCAGAATGAGCGACCATGTAAACACGTGGGGAAAAGCATCCGCCACCACGGTGGTCACCGCATACGCGACGATCAGCAGCCAGAGGACAATGCTCAGTGCGGCATTTTTTCCCTTATGTTCCATTACACTGTGCTTGCAATACGGCTAAACTGAGGTCTGACGACTTCGACCGCCTTGTCGATCACCACATGCACACCCGCGCGCCTAACCTGGTTGGCAAGGCCTATGACCCAGACTTTGTGGTCGGGATTGCTCCAGCTATAGGGAACGAACAGCCCGGGCGGATGATCAGACATTTTATCCTGACCTTGACTCGTCGACATTCAGGTTGTCCTAATGGGTGTTCTCAGTCAACAGGCCTCGGTCTGGTCAAATCAATCCCAATGAGAATCGTCACGATCTCGGCCTGCTCCTCACATCCGTGTCTGTTTGATCAGCTCTTTCCGCCAGCGTAGAACCTGGTTGCGCGCGGCCTAGCATGCGCGTGTTCGAACGTGTCGCCATATTCCAGGGTCGTGTCCAACTGTGTAGTGCGGGAACGCCAATGGGGCACGCGGACCGCAGGACGCGGCCCGAGGCCGCGCGCGCCCCAATCTCCGGCGGTCTTTTCGCGGTCCCTCGCAGGGTTTGATTACCACACCAGCAGCCGAACCCATGGCCGCCGTGATGATCACAGAGACCATGCACCTTGGGCACCGGATCGGTACGTGTATGGTAACCACGCGGCCACCCCAAGCCCTGTGTGATGTCCTTCGCAGCGTCTGCCCCTGGAACAGCAAGAGTACGCTCGATGCGCCGATTTATCACTCGTACGACCTTCGCTCTGCTGGCCCTCATCCTGACCGCCAGCCTGGTCTCCTTGCTTGATGCCCGGTTCGACCTCGGCATGGAGGAGAAGCCCTACCTGCTCGCGCAGCCCAACCTGACCAGCCCGCGTTCCACGTTGCAGACCCTGATGGCCAACGGGGAGGTGGCGCAACAACAGATCCTTACGATCGGCGTGCCCTGGTCGCAGACGCCGTCGATGCAGCGCATGATGGATACGATGAACGTCGAGGACCTGCCGCTCGCCAGCCGGGACCTGAAAGCGGCGTTGGCCGCCTCGCAGCTCTGGGACGTGCTGAAGCACATCGAGCTGCCGCCCTGGTCCGACATCCCGGACCTCGACGCGGTGCGGCGGGAACAGATCACGCAATGGCAGGTGCCTGATACTGCGATCGTGATCGAGCGCGTGAGCAGCGGGCCCCGTAGCCATCAGTTCCTGTTTTCACCGCAGACAGTCATGCTGGCCGACGCCCTACATGACACAATCGGCAATGAACGGTACGGCAATGCCGCCGTGGAGACCGTCTATACCAAATGGCGCTTTTTGCCCGGGCCGATGATCCCGCACCGGCTCGTCGATGCACTGCCTGCCCCCCTACGCGCCTCCGTGTTCGGCCAGGCCGTCTGGCAATGGATCGGCTTGGCCGTGCTGCTGTTCGTCACAATCGCCGCATCGCTCCGCATCATCTTCTGGGGTGTCCGTCACGACG